>OFDC01000984.1_pt1 | contig 17057 bp, 14 predicted proteins | sample 1520941 | NCBI WGS metagenome assembly OFDC01 (sample SAMEA94258168, study PRJEB24077) | hot springs metagenome | biome: Aquatic biome; feature: Water | place: India | collected 2012-12-06 | depth 5 m | reverse complement strand
CCCCCCCGCGCGCCGCGCCATCAATCCGGCGATCCCCTGGGCGAGCCGTTCCGCGCACCCTCCCCAGCCATCGAGCGCGCGGGCGCGGGCGATGGCGGCCTCCGACATGGCGTCCAGCAGGCCGCGGTCGGCGTGGAGCCGGCGCAGCCGGTCGGCGATGCCCTCCACGTCGCCGACCGGCAGGATGTAGCCCTCCCGCCCGTCGGTGAACAGGTCGCGCGATCCGGTGTGTTCCGACGCGATGACCGGACAACCGCAGGCCATCGCCTGCGCCTGCACCATGGCGAGCCCCTCCTCCACGGATGGCAGCACCAGAACACTCGCGCGGGACATCTCGCGCACCACGGCTTGCCGGGGAAGCCGGCCCAGCCACTCCACCGGCTCGGCGGGAAAGCGGCGGAGCAGCTCGGCATCGGTCGGGAGGCAGCCGCCGACCAGGACCAGCCGGGCATTCGGAAGCGCCGCCTTTCGGAAGGCGCGGAGCAGGTGGTGCACCCCCTTGCGCACGCCGAGCTGGCCGACGAACAGCACACGGAACTCCGGCGCCCTCGGCTCGCTGCGGTGGAAGAACCGGAGATCGACGCCATAGGGTGCCAGGATGAGCCGTTCGGGCGGTATCCCTTGGGCCAGAAAGCTGTCGCGCGCGAAGCCGGAGGGTACGGAGATGGCGTCCGCCTGCTCGTACTCGATCAGCTCCCGGTCGACCGCCCGCCGGTCGAAGCCGGTGAAGGGAAGGCCGAGCCGCTCATGCTCCTCGCGCATCAGCCGCTCCTTGACGAGAATGTGGGAGGTGCCGGCATCCGCCACCTGGACGATGCCCCGTCGCCTTGCGGCGATCCCGGTGGCGACGCCGATCCGGCATTGCGTGACCACGACGTCGCAGTCCGGCAGGTTGCGCGCGACATGGGCATCGAGCGTGCGGTGCGCCCAGTTGGACCAGAGGTCGTCCAGATGCTCGCTGAACCAGGACCAGCGGATGAGCCCCATGTAGGGGGCGACCAGCCAGGGGAAGCTGCGCACACGGGCCGGATCGAGGCCGATGCCGCGCAGCTTGAAACGGGGATAGCCGGTGAAAACGGCGGTGAGCAGGCCCTGCCTCTGAAAGCCGTACGCCAGATCGATGCAATGGGCGCGACCGATGGCTGAAACGACGATGCGCAAGAGCAAGCGTTCCGCAATATGTGCAAGGCGAGTTGCCGATGACACCTTTATAAGAGGAAAATTCTGGTGTGGCAACCGCAATTCAAGGCGATATCGAGGCGGGATGACCTTATGTCGCGCAATACCAGGATTTTGGAAGACCGGAGGGTTGTCGGGCTGGAGCGGTTCTCGTTGTTTTCTGCGTGCCGAGCAACATCTTGCAATTTTTCTTCTTATCTGGTATGCGGAGCCGAATCATACCCCTGCCGAAGCACGCCATGGCTGCATCCTCCTCGTCGCATGCCTGCAACCGGCGGATCGGCGAGGCCGTCCCGCCGGTACGCCTGGCGGTGCTGACCACCCATCCCGTCCATTATTCCTGCGCGCTGCTGCGCCGGATCCAGCGTGAGCCGGGCATCGACCTGACCGTCTTCTTCGGGTCCGATGTGACGGTGCGTGCCTATCGGGACGTCGGATTCGCCGCCCGCATCGAGTGGGACGTGCCGCTGGTCGACGGGCTGCGCCATGAGATGCTGCCGGCCTGGGGAGGCGGGCGGGACCCTTCCTTCTGGTGGCCCTTCGCACGCGGGTTGCGCCGGCGGCTCGCGGCGGGGCGCTTCGACTGGCTGCTGGTGCACGGCTACAACCGGCCGGCCCACTGGCTCGCCATGCTGGCGGCGCGCTCCCTGGGCGTGCGGGTGATGATCCGCGACGAGGCCACCCCGATCAGCCGTCACCGCGGTCCGGTCAAGCGCGCGGTACGCCCCCTGTACTTCGCCATGCTCGCCGCCGCCGCCGACCGCTTCCTGTCCATCGGCACGCTGAATGGCGCCTATTACCGCCAGACCGGCATACCCGCCGACCGGATCGTGCCGGTCCCGTACGCGGTCGACAACGCCTTCTTCCAGGCCGAGGACGGCGCGGACCGTGCCGCGCTTCGCCGGGAGCTGGATCTGCCGCCGGATGCGCCGGTCATCCTCTTCGCGTCGAGGCTGCAGAAGCGGAAGCTTCCCGATGTGCTGCTCGAGGCCTTCCGCCGCCTGTCCCCCGCCGCGATGGCGCGCCGCCCGCATCTTGTCTTTGTGGGCGAGGGCGAGATGATGGCGCCGCTCCGTGCCGCCGCCGCCGATCTGTCCACGGTCCGCTTCGCCGGCTTCCAGGGGCAGCGGGCCCTGCGGCGCTTCTACGACCTGTGCGAGGTGTTCGTGCTGCCGTCGGTGGACGAACCCTGGGGCCTGGTGGTGAACGAGGCGATGAACCTCGCCAAGCCGGTGGTGGTGAGCGACCGCGTGGGCAGCGGGTACGACCTGGTCCGGAACGGCGAGAACGGGTTCATGGTCCCCGCACGGGATGCGGACGCGCTTGCGGGTGCCCTGTCGGCCATCCTGAGCGACCCCGGCCTGGCGCGGAGCATGGGGCTGCGCAGCCGCGACATCATCGATGCCTGGGACTTCGAGGCGGATGTGACGGGGCTGCGTACGGCTCTGGGGCTGCCTCCCTCGGCGACCCGCCAAGGCGGCCAGGCATGACCGGGCGGGCTGCGCCGGTCGGACCGGGCGTGCTTCTGTGCTTTCTGGTCGGACTTCCCGCCGGGCTGGACGTGGAACTGATCGGGCGGCTTCTCGGTATCGAGATCGCCCTGTTCGCGCTGCTTCCCTTCCTCCTCCTGCGGCGGCGCCTCCGCTTCGAAGGGCCGATGCGGACGCTGATCATCCTTGCTCTGCTGTGGTGCCTTGCGCAGTTCATCAGCGACATCATCAATCAGTCCTCTATTGAGAACATGGCCCGTGGTGTGGCGCGCGCCGTGATGACGGCTGTCCTGCTGTCCGCATTCTTCTTGCTGATCAAACACAGTTTTTTGAACGCCTTTGCAGCGTTTGTCGGCCTTGGCGTGGGGTTGATCCTGGGCGGTTATTTCAATCCGCTGATTTATGTCGAGGCCGATCCTTGGAAATTCGCTTATGGGACGGGAGCGACGATGCTGATGATCGCCGTCGCCACCCTGCTGTGGGATCTGCGGTGGCGCGGCAGCGCGATCATGCTCTGTCTGCTGCTGTGTGGCCTCAACCTGCTCCTGGGTTTCCGCAGCATGGGGGGGATCACCTTCGTGGCCGCCCTGCTTCTTGCGCTGTCGATGCTGCTGGGCCGCCGCTCCCGCCGCCTCTCCCTGATGCGGGTGGCGACCTTGTGCGGGGTTCTGGTGCTGGGTGGCGCGGGTGTGATCGAGCTGTACGCCCAGGCGGCGGAACGGGGCATCCTGGGCGAACACGAGCAGGAGAAGTTCCTGATGCAGGTGGGCGAGCGTGGCGTCCTCCTGTCGGGTCGGAGGGAGGCCCTGGTGTCGCTGCAGGCCATCATGGACCGGCCGTTGTTCGGTCACGGCTCCTGGGCCACCAACGAGGATTACGCGATCCAGTTCTGGGGCCTGTTGGGGGTGGATGTGGACAACATCCCGCCCGATGCCGACGACCTGATCCCGACCCATTCCTATCTGTTCGGTGCCTGGGTCGAGGGAGGGGTGTTCGCGGCGTTCTTCTGGATGTACGTCCTCGTCCTGATCGGCCGGGCCGCCATGATCGTCGTGTACAACAGCGGCCTGATCGATCCGATCACCGCCTTCGTCCTGCCCAGCCTGGGCTGGGCGATCTTTTTTTCGCCTTATGGCTTTGTCGACCGGCCAACCAGCACCTTCGGCATCGTGGTCGCGGTGATGGTGCTGCACTGGCACGGGCGGGTCCGGACGCAGGAACCGCCACTTCGCCCGACGACGTCTCCAAGCGCTGCGTGACGGGATGGTGACGACGCACACAGGCACGGACGGGCGGCTGTGCGTGCAGTACGGCTGCGGCTGGACGGCGCCGGCCGGCTGGCACAATTTCGACGCCTCCCCCACCCTGCGGCTGGAGCGGATTCCCCTGTTCGGGCGCCTGATCGCCAAGAACGCGGCGCGCTTTCCCGGCAACGTCCGCTGGGGCGACATCGTGGCCGGCCTGCCTTTCCCGCCGGGTTCGGTGGACCGCGTCTACGCCAGCCACGTGCTGGAGCATCTGTCCCACGAGGACTGCCTGCGGGCGCTGGCGAACACCCGCGCGCTGCTGAAGCCGGACGGGGTGTTCCGGCTGGTGGTGCCCGACCTGCGCTGGCGGGCCGAAGCCTACCTCGAGGCGCTGGCGGCGGGCGACCGGAGGGCCGCTGCGGGCTTCCTCGATTCCACCATGCTCGGTCTGCGCCGGCGCGAGCGGGGGCCGTATGGCTGGCTCAAGGCGGCCTTCGGCAACAGCCATCACCTGTGGATGTGGGACGAGCCGTCGCTGACCGACGCCGAACTGGCCGCGCGTCCACGCCGGTTCGACGGCCGCCTGCTCCTGGCGGCGGTTCTGGCCGCCCTGGCCCTGGGGGGCGTCGCCGCGCCGTCCCTGGCTGAGAGCGTGACGCCGACCCGAACCGCCTTTGATCGCCTGGACCGCGACCATGACGGCCGTCTTAGCTTCGAAGAGTTCCGCGCCCGCTAGAGCATGATCGTTTCGGACGGAACCGCGACGCGGTTCCTCCTCAACGGATCAGGCTCTCGCTTTAATCTGGAGCCTGATTCACCGTTTCAGCGGAACCGCGAAGCGGTTCCTCCTCAACGGATCAGGCTCTAGCGGATCGGGACGAAGAACCGGCCTCCGCGCAACTGGGTCCAGGTCCAGGGCTTGACCAGGGCCGCGCCCGGCTTCCAGGACCAGGCGATGAACTCCGCTCTCCCTATGATGTTCTGGGCGGGCAACAGACCGACCCCGACCGAGGCGGGCCAGCGCCCGTCCAGCGAGTTGTCGCGATTGTCGCCCATCATCAGATAACGGCCGGCCGGGACCCGATAGATTTCGGTGTCGTCGCCGGGCAGGTCGGGACCGCCGTCATAGGTGACATAGTGTTTGCCGTTGGGCAGGGTCTCGGCCACCAACCGCACCGTGCGGGCCGGATCGTCATGGTCTTGGGTGATGCCCAGCCGGGTCTGGGGGATAGGCCGGTCATTGACGAAGACGGTTCCGCCCCGCACCTGAACCGCGTCGCCCGGCAGGCCGATCACCCGTTTGATCCAGACCTGTTTCGGATCGCGCGGCAGGCGGAAGACGACGACGTCGCCCCGCCGGGGCTGACGCTGACCCAGCCGACCCTCGCCCTCTGGACGGCCTGCGGGCAGGGAGGCCCTGCTCCAGCCATAGGCGAATTTGGAGACGACGATGTAGTCGCCGACCACCAGTCCCGGCTCCATCGAGGAGCTGGGAATGGTGAAGGGCTGGTAGGCGATGGTGCGAAAGGCCGTGGCCAACACGAGGGCGACGATCACTGTCACAGCAATCTCGAACGCGTCACGCCAGAGGGCGCGTGCGGGGAGGGGCGGGGTGTTTGAAGCGGCTTGGGTCATGCGCCTGAAGAGGCCGCATCCCTTACGCCGTCGCCAGCCCGAACCTGTCCGGACGCCGGAATAGCGTGTCCGGACAGCCGGAAATCAGCCGCCCGCCGTCGCCAGCGCGACGGCCTCGGCGCCGCTCATCGGCCCCCACAGGGCGGTCTCGTCGACGACAGTCCTGAGCGCCGGCTTCAGGCGACGCAGATAGGCCGCCTGGGGCGTCTCGACCGCTCCGAACTGGCTAAGGTGTTCGGTCAGGAACTGGGCGTCCAGCAGGCTCCAGCCGCCCTTTCTCAACCGTGCGACCAGATGGACCAGGGCGACTTTTGAGGCGTCCCGCTCGCGGCTGAACATGCTTTCGCCGAAGAAGGCGCCGCCCAGGGAGACGCCGTACAGGCCCCCCACCAGCCGTTCGTCCTTCCAGCATTCGATCGAATGGACATGGCCCTGGGCGAACAGGGCGGCGTACAGGCGGCGGATCGGGGCGTTGATCCAGGTGTCCTGGCGCTCGGGGCCCTGCGCCGCGGCACAGCCCTCCAGCACAGCCTCGAAGGCCGTATCGACCCGTACCTCGAAGGGTTCGCTTCGGACGGTGCGGCGCAGGCGGGTCGGGATGTGGAAGCCGTCCAGCGGGATCACGCCTCGCTGCTCGGGCTCGATGATGAAGACACGCGGATCGTCGCGCGCCTCGGCCATCGGGAAGACGCCCCGGGCGTAACAGGCCAGCAGGTCCTCGGGGCCGAAGCCGCCGAACGGCCCGCTGGCGCTGTAGTCGGGGTCGGTCAGGCGTCGCCCTTCTGACGGGCGGCCCACTTCTCCAGCCAGTGGATGTCGTAGTCACCATCGATGAAGGCCTGCTCGCCGATGATGCGGCGATGCAGCGGAATGGTCGTGTCGATGCCGCCGACCACGAACTCCTCGAGCGAGCGGCGCAGGCGCATCAGGCATTCGTTGCGGCTGCTGCCGTTCACGATCAGCTTGGCGACCATCGAATCGTAGTAGGGCGGGATCGAGTAGCCGGCATAGAGGCCGGAATCGACGCGAACCCCCAGGCCGCCCGGCGCATGGTAGTCGGTGACGAGGCCCGGGCAGGGTACGAATGTCTCGGGATTCTCCGCGTTGATCCGGCACTCGATGGCGTGGCCCTGGATCACGATGTCCTTCTGCGTGAGACCGAGAGGCGCGCCCGAGGCGATGCGAATCTGTTCGCGCACCAGGTCGATGCCGGTCACCGCCTCGGTGATCGGATGCTCGACCTGCAGGCGGGTGTTCATCTCGAGGAAGTAGAATTTCCGGTGCTTGTCGACGATGAATTCGACGGTGCCGGCGCTCTTGTACTTCACCGCCTTGGCAAGCGCGACGGCCTGCTCGCCCATCGCCTTGCGCGTCTTGGCGTCGAGGAACGGGCTCGGCGCCTCCTCGATCACCTTCTGGTGGCGACGCTGGATCGAGCACTCGCGCTCCCAGAGATAGACGCAGTTGCCATGGCCGTCGGCGATCAGCTGGATCTCGATGTGACGCGGCTCCTCGACGTACTTCTCGATGAACACGCGGTCGTCGGCGAACGAGGCCTTGGCCTCGTTGGTGGCCGAGCCGAAGCCCTCATGCGCCTCGGCGTCATTGTAGGCGATGCGCATGCCCTTGCCGCCGCCGCCGGCCGAGGCCTTGATCATGACCGGGTAGCCGATCTTCTGGGCGATCTTCACCGCCTCGTCGGCATTGGGGATGGCCGCGAGATAGCCCGGCACCGTGCTGACACCAGCCTTCTGCGCGAGCTTCTTGGACTCGATCTTGTCGCCCATCGCATAGATGGCGCGGGCATCGGGGCCGATGAACTTGATGCCTTCGGCGGCCAGCGCCTTCTGGAAGGCCTCCTTCTCCGACAGGAACCCGTAGCCCGGATGCACGGCCTGGGCGCCGGTCTTCTTGCAAGCCTCAATGATCTTGTCGATCAGCAGATAGGACTGCGCCGAGGGCGGCGGTCCGATCAGCACCGCCTCGTCGGCCTCGCGCACATGCAGCGCGTCGGCGTCGGCTTCCGAATAGACCGCCACGGTCTTGATGCCGAGCCGCTTGCAGGTGCGGATGACGCGGCAGGCGATCTCGCCGCGATTGGCGATCAGGATCTTGTCGAACAGCGGCGCGCCTTCGGGCTTCCGGGCCGGCGCCTTCCTGGGCGCCTTCACCGGAGTCTTGGCCGTCGCGGCGCTCTTGCTGCCCTTGGGGGCGTTCTTGGCGACCTTCTTCCTGGCGGCCATGCTCACATTCCTTCTTTTCTACGGTCGAAGACACCCCTGGCCCACAGCGAATGGGCGATGATCAGGGGCAACCAGACGATGAGGACCCAGAGCCACCACGGATACTGGCGGCTCACGATGAAATTCAGCGGGATGATCACGAGCAGCGCGACGAGGCCTGCGATCTGATGCTTGCGCACGATCCGGCCGCGCCTCATGCGCTCCTCGGGAGAGAGATGCACGTCGTTCGCCTCACAGAGGGACGTTGCCGTGCTTGCGCCACGGATTCTCGAGCTTCTTGTTCTCGAGCGTGGCCAGCGCCTTGCAGATCCGGCGGCGCGTGCCGTGCGGCATGATCACGTCGTCGATGAAGCCGCGATTGGCCGCCACGAACGGATTGGCGAACTTCTCGCGATATTCCTCGGTACGCGCCGCGATCTTCTTCGCATCGCCGATGTCGGAGCGGAAGATGATCTCTACCGCGCCCTTGGCGCCCATCACCGCGATCTCCGCGCCGGGCCAGGCATAGTTCACGTCGCCGCGGAGGTGCTTCGACGCCATGACGTCGTAGGCGCCGCCATAGGCCTTGCGGGTGATGACCGTCACCTTCGGCACCGTCGCCTCGGCATAGGCATAGAGCAGCTTGGCGCCGTGCTTGATGATACCGCCGAACTCCTGTGTGGTGCCCGGCAGGAAGCCCGGCACGTCGACGAAGGTCACGATCGGGATGTTGAAGGCGTCGCAGAAGCGCACGAAGCGCGCGGCCTTGCGCGAACTGTCGATGTCGAGGCAGCCCGCCAGCACCATCGGCTGATTGGCGACGAAGCCCACTGACCGGCCGGCCATGCGGCCGAAGCCCACCACCATGTTCGCCGCCCATTCCGGCGACAGTTCGAAGAAGTCACCCTCGTCCACGACCTTCAGGATCAGCTCCTTGATGTCGTAGGGCTTGTTGGGATTCTCCGGCACCAGCGTATCGAGCGAGAGGTCGTCGCGGTCGATCGGATCGAGCGTCGTGCGGACCGGCGCCTTCTCCCGGTTGTTCGACGGCAGGAAGTCGACGAAGCGGCGAAGCTGCAACAGCGCCTCGATGTCGTTCTCGAAGGCGAGGTCGGCCACGCCCGACTTCTGCGTGTGGGTGAGCGCGCCGCCCAGCTCCTCCTGCGTCACCGTCTCGTGCGTGACGGTCTTCACCACGTCGGGACCGGTCACGAACATGTAGGAGCTGTCCTTCACCATGAAGATGAAGTCGGTCATCGCGGGCGAGTAGACCGCGCCGCCGGCACAGGGGCCCATGACCATCGAGATTTGCGGGATGACGCCCGAGGCCAGCACGTTCTTCTGGAAAACGTCGGCGTATCCGGCCAGCGAATCGACACCCTCCTGGATGCGCGCGCCGCCCGAGTCGTTCAGGCCCAGCACCGGGGCGCCGACCTTCATCGCCATGTCCATGACCTTGCAGATCTTGGCGGCGTGCATGCCCGACAATGCCCCGCCGAAGACCGTGAAATCCTGGCTGAACACATAAACCAGACGGCCGTTGATCGTGCCGTGGCCGGTGACCACGCCGTCGCCGGGGATCTTCTGGTTCTCCATGCCGAAATCGATCGAGCGATGCTCGACGAACATGTCGTATTCCTCGAACGATCCCGGATCGAGGAGCGCGTCGATACGCTCGCGCGCGGTCAGCTTGCCCTTGGCGTGCTGCGCCTCGATGCGGCGCTCGCCCCCGCCCAGACGCGCCGCTGCCCGCCTGCGCTCGAGTTCTTCCAACATTTTCTGCATCTAATTCTCCGGCCCTCGGTCAGTTTTCGGCCAATAACGCGATCACGTCTAGCGGAGGAATCGCTTCTCGTTGTCCTTCACCGTTCCCATACCCTGCAAGTCGAAGATCTCGTCGACCGTGGCGATGCTGCTTTCGACGCCATGGATGCCGCCGTCCTTGCGGATCTGGGCAAAGGTCTTGCGCATCGCGCCGACCGCGGCGCGAATCGCGTGGTTGCCCCAGATCAGAAGACCGACCTTCTTCAACTCGCGCACGCGCGCCACCGTCATCTGCGGATAGGCGGTCGGCACCAGGGCGATCGGCACCTTGCCGTCCCAGGCCTCGATGAAGGCCTCGATCTCGTCCGGCGTCTTCTGCTTGGAATGGACCAGGATCAGGTCGGCACCCGCAGCCTCGTAGGCACGCGCGCGCTTCAGCGCCTCGTCCTGGCCGAGCCCTGCGATCAGCGCCTCGGTACGTGCCACGACGACGAGATCGGGATCGCGCCGGGCCGAACGCGCCGCCTCGATCTTGCCCTGGAACTCCTCGATGCGGACCATGTCCTGCCGGCCGCCGGCGATCAGGCTGGTGACCTTGGGGAAGCTCTTGTCCTCCATCACGATCGCACCGACGCCGGCGCGCTCGTACTGCTCCACGGCGTAGAGCACGTTGATGGCGTTGCCGAAGCCGGTGTCGATGTCGGCCACCACGGGCAGGCCCGAGCGGTCGGCCATCGCGCGCGTCATGTCGAGATGCTGGGTCATCGACACGACGCTGACGTCCGGGACGCCGTACATCGCGGAGAGTTCGAAGCCGGAGGCCCAGATCGCGTCGAAGCCCGCCTCCGCGGCGAGCATCGCCGACAGCGGGCTGTGCGCCGCCATCGCCTCGGCGATTCCCTTTTCCGCCATGACCTTCCGCAGCCTGGTGCCCGCTCCCATGATCCCTCTCAGCCGCGCAGACGCGCGTTCTCCAGCAATGAAAGAAAGAGCGCGCCTGCCTCGATGTCCCGACGCACGCCCTCGCGCTGCTTCTCGGCCGTCGGATCGTCGCCCCAGCGATCGATCTGGTAAAGTTCGTCGGTCTGAGCGGCCGTGAAGGCCTCCGCCGCGTCGAGACGGCCGTCGGACACCGCCAGGGCGATCACGACCGATCCAGCCGTGTGCGTCAGATTGTAGAGCGCCGAAAGCGCCAGATCGCCATGCGCGGCCACCGCTTGCTGAAGCCTGGCTCTCGCATCCTGCGGCTGTTCGACGAAGCCTATCCCCTCGGCCGTCACCAGGCGTGCGCCATGACGTTCGGCGGCCCAGTCGAGCAAAGGCTGCCAGCGATCCTGCTGCAATTTGACGAGGCTCTCCGGCGCGGTGGCCCGATAGCACAGCAGGTCCGAGCCGGCGTACTTGGCCGTGTCGGCGATCACTTCATCCCGTCGCGAGACGACGCGATCGATACCCGTCGCCGCCAGGCGCGTGAGCGGCAGAAGCGCGGCATTGATCTCGGCCTTGTCGGGCACGGAAGCCCATTCGGCGGCAATGGCCTCGGCGAGCGCCTGCGTCGGCACCACCAGCGTCGCCTTCGCCGGCGTCCGCATCGGTTTGCCGTCGAGCAGGACGCGGAAACCGCCCTCACCCTCGTCGACGCCCGTCTGTTTGTAGAACCGCTTCATTCAGCTCCCGGAGCAACCACGATGCGGAATCGACAAATCGGCTGTCGCATCGTCGCGTCGGGATTACACGGCGGGACGGCCGGACGACAAGGGCAGGCTCAGCGCTGCTGACTGCGCTGCGGACCGGGCGTCTGCGCCCCTGGCCGCGACGCCCGCTGCCGGGCATCGGAGGTCGGAACGGGCAACTGCCCCCGCAGGCCGGGCCGCAGGGCTTCCACACGCGGTGCCAGGACCGCGCAGGCATTCGCGCCCGCCTGACGGCCGGCCTGCGCCACCTGGGCGACAAGGCTGGGAATCGTGCCGCCGCCCACCAGCAGCTTGGAGAGGTTGGGATCGACAGCACTCGTCGTCTGCTTGCCCGCGCCGCCCTTGATGCGCATCGGGGTCGCCAGCGACGCATTCTGGTTGTCGCGAGCCTCGGGCGCGACGATGAACTCCCAGCCCTCGGTGCGCAGGTGGAAGTAGCCACCCCCCACCAGCACGCCGCGCGGCGTATCGACGACGAGGCGCCGCAGATTGGCGACACCGCTGCTCACCTCGAAGCGTCCGGCGATGCAATTGAACGGCACGCCGGCCTCCGTGCCGCCGAGGAGACGCTGCGTCTCCGGCGGCCAGTTCGCGAGCTGGCTGTGCGGCCAGAACCCCTTGCCCATCGCCACGTCGATCGAGCCGCTCGCCGAGTTCAGCGCGTCGCGCGTGGTGCGGCCGCTGCCGCGCAGCCGCAGGTCCAGATCGGCCACGCCGTCGCGCAGGCCGAGATCGAGCCCCAGCAGGGTCGAGATCTCGCCGAGCGACACCCGATTGGTCGTCGCCGTCAGCGTAGTCTGGCCCAGGCGGCCGGCGGGATCGTAGACGAGATCGACACCGGCCGAGCCGTTGCCGATGGTCGCCGCCGCCCGGAAGGTGAATCGCGTCTCGCCCGAAACCAGCGTTACCGATGCGTTCTGCATCTTCGCGCCGAGACCCACGACTTCTCCCAGCCGCACCGTCACGGAGAGGGCCGACCGGCCGAGCCAGTTGGCGACGAACGGCATCGTGGGAATGAGGCGCGGCGGCTGAACGGGCGCCTGCGAGGGAGGCGCCGGTGCCGCAAGCACGGGTGCCGCCTTCAACTCCGCGGCATCCAGGCGCGCGATGTCGGCATTGACGACGATCGTCGGCGTGCCCTTGCGATCGACGCGGAACAGCGCCTCGCCCGCGGCTTCGCTGTTGCCGACCTTCAGCGTCTGGACCTCGACCTTGAAACCGTTGCGCTGGGTCGAGGCCTTGGTGTTCATCACATAGGGGCCACCCGACGGCACGGGCAGACGAATGTAAGGCCCGAACACCGAGACGTCGGGGCCTTCGGAATTGATCTGCAGCGACGTGCCCTTGGCGTTGATGCTGCCCTTGACCGAAATCCTGCCGCCGCCAAATCCGCCCTGCAGGTCGATGTTGCCGGGAAGGCCGGCCATCCAGCCGTTGAAGGAGCCCGCAGTCCCGGTGAGGTCCATCGGCACGCCCTGTGCCACGCCGAACCGTCCATCCACCTGCAGGGTCTGGTTCGGCGCCTGCGCCTTCAGGGTGGCGTTCGGAATCTCGAGGACGACCGGCGGACGGCCCGCGCCTTCGGAAACGGTCAGGACGGAATCGCGAACCTCGACCGTGCTGATCCACGGAAAGGCGGCCACCGTGCGCAGCCGGAGCGATCGATTGTCGCCGGGATGGGGACCCGATCCATCGGGCGGCGGCAGCATTTCGAGATTGGCGTCGCCCACCTCGTTGCGCTCGACGAGGATGTCGGCGCCTTCGAGCAGGATCCGGCCGATCTTCACCTCGCCCAGAAACAGCGAGAACGGATCGAGGAAGAGCGTCAGGCGGCGCACACGCGCGAGATCGGGCCGCGAGCCCCAGGCTGCATTCGATAAAGTGACCCCTTCGGCGACCATGGCCGGCTCGCTGCCGAGCCTGACGGTCAGCGGCACGCGGGCGGCCAGCTCTCGTCCCGTGACCTTGCGGACCTGTTCGGTCAATCGAGCCTGATAGCGCGAAAGGTCCCGGGTGGCGGCCCAGACGACGCCGACGACGGCGGCGATGGGCACCGCCACCGCCGTGATCACCGCCACGCGCCTCCAGGGAATCCGCATCCTGATCGATTCTCCCTCAAACACCGTCCGTCGAAAAGCCAAATGCCTCGACGGTGCGGCGGAAGTGAGGTGGCAGCTCGGCCTGCGCCTTCAGCTCTCCCTTGCCGGAGGGATGCGGCAGCGTCAGGCGGCGGGCATGGAGATGGAGCTTGCGCGCGTCGGCGATGGTCGAGAGCAGCGCTTCCTCGCCGCCGTACTTGCGGTCGCCCAGGATCGGGCAGCCGATGGCGGTGCAATGGACACGCAGCTGATGGGTTCGGCCGGTGCGCGGCCACAGCGCCAGAAGTGCGGCGCGCCGGCTGGCGCTGTCGACCACCCGGAAATGCGTCAGCGCCTTCTGGCCGTTCTCCTCGTCGACCTGCATCAGCTCGCGATCGAAGGCGCCCGGCCGCTTGGCCAGCGGCAGATTGATCGCGCCTTCCTTCTTGGATGGCTCGCCGACCACGATCGCCCAATAGAGCTTCTCGGTCTCGCGATCGCGGAACGATGCGGTCAGGTGCTTGGCAGCCTGGCCGGTGCGCGCGATCAGCAGCAGTCCGCTCGTATCCTTGTCGAGACGATGGACCAGCTTCGGCCGCTGCTCGAAGCCGAAGCGCAGCCCGTCCAGCATGCCGTCGATGTGTTTCTCGGTGCCGCTGCCACCCTGCACCGCAAGGCCCGGCGGCTTGTTCAGCACGATCACATGGTCGTCGCGATGGATGACCATCTTCTGAATCTCGGCGGCATCGCGGTCGGAGATGGTGGGACCCGAGACGGACGAAGCCGGCCGCGGCTTGGGCGCCGGCGAATTCGACACGCCGGGCGGCAGACGAATCGACTGGCCAGGCTCGACCCGGTCCTTGCCCTCGGCCCGCTTGCCGTCGATCCGGACCTGGCCGGTGCGCAGCAGCTTCTGCAGGGCGCCGTGGCTCAGCTCGGGGAAGTGGCGCTGAAACCAGCGGTCGAGGCGCATGTCGGCCTCGTCATCGGTTACGGCGCGGTTCTGGACCTGACGGGTACCACCAGTGGCGGGGCTCTGGCTCATGGCGCACAACCTACGGGACAAGCTACACAGGGTCCATGGAATCGGTGTCTTTCGACACGCTGACGTTCGACCATCCGACGGCCTCGCGGCCGGCGCGGATTTCCGCGACCCTGCACATTCCCGAGGGCCGAACGGCGCCGGTCGCCTGCATGGTCATCCTCACCAGCAGCGCCGGAGTCCAGCGCCATCGCGAGCATTACTACGCCGACCTTCTCAACGAGGCCGGCGCGGCCGCGCTGATCGTCGACAGCTTCCGGGGCCGCGGCGTGCGGCGCACCGTCGCCGACCAGAGCCTGGTCTCGGCCGCCCAGATGGAGGGCGACGCCTTCGCGGCCCTCGCCCTCCTCCGCGCCGATCCCCGGATCGATCCAGCCAGGATCGGCATCATGGGTGTCTCCAAGGGCGGTGTCGCAACCCTGAACGCCGCCATCGCGGTGCGCCAGCGCTGGCGCGGCGGCTTCCCGCACCTGTTCGACCTCCATGTCGCGCTCTGCCCCGGCGCGACGGCGCAACATCGCGATCCGACCACCCACGGACGGCCGATGTACTTCATGCTGGCCGCCAAGGACGACTACACGCCGGCCGAACTGGCCATCGAGTACGCCGAGCGCATGCGGGCCACCGGCAACAGCCGGATCAGGGTCAAGATCTATGGCAGCGCTCACCATGGCTGGGAGTCGATCGGGCCGGTCTTCGACATCAGGGACGCGGAGAACTGGGCCTGCTGCCGCAACCTGATCGAGGATGACGGACGCCATTTCGTGCCGAGCCTCGGCCAGGCGTTGGACGAACCGGAATTCCAGGCCTGGGCGCGCGCCCATTGCGTCACCCGGGGCGCCCGGGCGGGCGGTGGCACGGTCGAGCTGAAAACCCGCGCCAGTGCCGATCTGTTGACCTTCCTGGGCGCGCACGGCTTCGTCGGCTGATGGACGAATCGGCCGGTTCCGGCTATACCTCCGGTGTGATCCGCTTCAATTTTTTCGCCGCTTTCCTGGCGTTCGCGCTCTCGTTTTCGGGAGTTTCGTCCTCTTTCGCCTCGGGCGTTCTGTGGACCGGGTCGGGCGCTGCCACGGCCCGTGCCGAGGCCCTGCTGAAGGCGCTGCGCGCCGCCGGCGACCATGGGCTCGATCCCAAATGGTACGGCATCGGCGACCTCGAGAAGGCGCTGGTCCCCGGCGCCGATCCGGCCGCGGCCGAGGCGCTGCTGTCTGCCGCCTTCGTTGCCTATGCCAGCGATGTCTCGACCGGGCGCGTTCGCGCCAACCGGGTCGACAAGGAAATCGACATCATCCAGCGCACGGCCGACAAGCCCGCGCTCCTGCAGGCCGCGGCCGATGCGCCCGATTTCCCTGCGTTTCTGGCCTCCCTGGCGCCCAAGGGCGACTACCCCGCGCTGCAGAAGGCCCTGGCCACATGGCGTGAGAAGCGCGGCAAGGTCCCCTTCACGCCCATGATCGACGGCACGGCGCTGAAGCCCAACATGGTCGACAGCCGCGTGCCGACCTTGCGCAAGCGTCTCGCCGAACTCGACTTCACCGTCCCGCCGGCCGGCGCCGTGGCCGACCTCTACGACGAGCCGCTGGTCGCCGTCGTGAAGGCCTACCAGGAGATGAAGGGACTGACGGTCGACGGCGTCATCGGCGCAAAGACCGTCCGCTCTCTCAACACCACGATCGACGAGCGCATCGACCAGATTGTCGCCAACCTCGAGCGCCGTCGCTGGCTGCCCGAGGATCTTGGCAGCCGCTTCGTCTTCGTGAACACCGGCGATTACTCGATGAGGTTCGTCAACGAGGGCAAGGTCGCCTTCCAGAGCCAGGTCATCGTCGGCACGCCGAAGGACCCGACGCCCGAAATCCAGTCGACCATGCGCGGCTTCCAGACCAACCCCTACTGGACGGTGCCGCCGTCGATCGCCGGCGAAGAGTACCTGCCGATCCTGCGCCGCGATCCCAACGCGCTGTCCGGCAGCGGCTTCAAGATCTTCGCCAGCTGGAGCACCGACGACGAGATCGATCCCAACACGATCGACTGGAGTTCGATCCATCCCAAGGCCTTCCCCTACCGCATCCGGCAGGATTCGGGCGCGTCGAACGCACTGGGCTACATCTTCTTCCCGTTCAACAACAAGTACGGGATCTACATGCACGACACGGCGAGCCGCTGGCTGTTCACCGAGGGCAGCCGCAACTTCAGCCATGGCTGCATCCGCCTGCAGAACCCGCTCGACTTCGTCGACAAGGTCTTCAGCGGCAAGAACGGCTTCAGCAAGGAGCGCGTCCAGCAGGTCATCGCCGCCGGCCAGCAGGCCCACTACACTTTCCCGGAGCCGATCACGCTCTACGTGACCTACCGCACGGTCAGCGCCAATGCCGACGGCGTGCCGACCTTCCGCGACGACGTCTACGGCCGCGACAAGCGGGTCGTTCGCGCGATGGCGAAGCCCTGAGCGCTGGCCGTCTCATTGGAGCGCGCCACTCCAGTGGCGCTCGGACTTTGTTTAGTCAACAGGACATGAGCGCAACTGGAGTTGCGCGTTCCGATGATCAACGCTTCCTGTCCCTGAGCTTCTTCCAGTAATCGAGGCGCTTCACGATCTCGCGCTCGAATCCGCGCTCGACCGGCTGATAGAACTCCTCGCGCGCCATTCCGTCGGGGAAGTAGTTCTGGCCGGAGAAGCCGTCGGCGGCATTGTGGTCGTAC
>OFDC01000982.1_pt1 | contig 17076 bp, 17 predicted proteins | sample 1520941 | NCBI WGS metagenome assembly OFDC01 (sample SAMEA94258168, study PRJEB24077) | hot springs metagenome | biome: Aquatic biome; feature: Water | place: India | collected 2012-12-06 | depth 5 m | reverse complement strand
CCCAGGGCCCCAAGGGCCTGCAGGCGGAGAACGTCCGCGCGATCTGATCGCCTGCCCGCAAGGGCAACTGTGTACGACGGCCTCGCGGCCTCGCCGCGAGGCCGTCGGCCATTTCTGCCAGGGTTCTCCCCATGAGCACCGTGCTGCCCGGACCCGACGGACTTCCCCGCTGCGCGTGGGCGGTCTCCGCGCCGGAGTTCCCGGCCTACCACGACACCGAGTGGGGCTTCCCGGTCGTGGACGACGTCCGACTGTTCGAGAAGGTCAGCCTCGAGGGCTTCCAGTCCGGTCTCAGCTGGCGCACGATCCTGGTCAAGCGGCCCGCGTTCCGGGCGGCCTTCGCGGGCTTCGACATGACCGCGGTCGCGGCCTTCGACGCGAGTGACGTCGAGCGGCTGCTCGGTGACGCCGGCATCGTCCGTCACCGCGGGAAGATCGAGGCCGTCGTCAACAACGCCGCGCGCGCGGTCGAGCTGGTCGCCGAGAAGGGCTCGTTGGCCGCCTACTTCTGGTCGTACGAGCCCCCGCTCTCGGAGCTGGGCGAGCCGCAGACCCTCACCACCTCACCCACCGCGATCGCGATGGCCAAGGACCTGAAGAAGCGGGGCTGGCGATTCGTCGGGCCGACCACCGCCTTCGCGTTCATGCAGGCGATGGGGTTGGTCAACGACCACGTCGAGGGCTGTGTCACCCGCGACGAGGTGGCGCGGTCACGAGCGGCCTTCGCCCCGCCCACCTGACGTTTCGCCCGAGTGCCGGGTGGGCAGGGCTCGGCTGTCCGTCGTCCCTCGTGGAGATCCCATGACCATCGAAGTCATCCATCAGGCCTTCGCCCAGGCGATCGCCGACGTCCAGTCCGCCGCCTCCGAGCTCCGCACCACCCGTCAGGACGTCGATCAGCGGATCAGCCGCTTCCTCGGCGTCGGGTGGCGCGGGGACGCCGCCGAGTCGTTCGTGGCTCCCTGGGGCGAATGGGTCGCCGGCGCGGAGGAGGCAGAAGCCGGCCTGGTGGCCATGTCCGAGCTCCTGGGTGCGACCCAGCGCGACTTCAGGGAAGAGGACGACCAGTCCCAGCAGGCGCTTGACGCCATCTCCGCCCGGATCATCGAAAGGCTCGGCTGATGGGTGACGGCTCCTACGCGCTCGACCCCGCGGAGCTGGACGAGGTCATCCGCGAGCTCAGGGACTGCAAGAAGAAGATGGAGCGCAGCGTCGCGGACCTGCGCGAGCAGGTGCGGCGACTCCACGGCACCTGGGACGGGCTCTCCAAGGACGCCCACGTGACGGCGCAGGCGGCCATCGACGACGGACTCGCCGCCATGAACGCCGCGCTCGGCGACTTCACCCGGGCCAACGAGGAGGCCCGGGCCGGCTACGAGGTCGTCTGGAACGCCAACGTCGCTCTGTGGCAGTCGGTGCAGTGAGGGGAGGACGAGCAGCATGACGATCGACGTCCTCGCCCCGTCGTACGACTCGGCGGCGCAGGCTCTCATCGATGTCAACCACGACGCCGCGACGCTCTACATCGACCTCAAGGGCGCGCTGGCAGGATCCGGGTCCATGGCCGGGGACGACTCGACCTCCACGGACTTCGCGACGGCGTACGACGAGAACGCGCAGGCCGCCGTGGACGCGCTCTGCGACCTGGTCGACGCCGCCGGGAACCTCGGTGTCCTCACCGCCATGTCGATCGGGAACCACCGCCAGGGGGAGGCCGCAGCGGCGTACACCGCGCCGCCACTCGTCTTCGACGGCTGCCTCATCCCCGCGGGCACCGGGGAGCTGGACGTCGAGGGCTTCGCCGTGCCCACCTCCCTGGGCGGCGACGGCGGCGACCTGCCGCAGTTCCTCGACATCGTGATCGACCACGTCCAAGGCGTCGTGTGGCCGAACGCCGACATCGGCAAACTGCGCGACGCCGCCGCCGCGTGGCGCACGGCGGCCGGTGCCCTCGACCTGCTCGACGCGGGCTGCCAGAGCGCCCTCGACCTCCTGGCCGCCCAGCGCTCGCCCGAGATCTCGCTGGCCCTCAACGCGGTCCGTGAGCTGAAGACCTGTGCCTCGGACCTCGCGGACGCCTGCCGGTCGCTTGCCTCAGCGTGCGACGACTACGCCGGCCAGGTCGACCACCACCGCGAGGAGATCAAGGACCTGCTGAAGCAGCTCGCGATCGAGGCCGGCGTGACCGCGGTCGTCGGGGGCGTCCTCAGCTTCGTGTCGTTCGGCCTCACCGGTGCTGCCGCCACGGCCGCCATCGCTGCCCGGGCCGCGACCTTCGGTGCCCGCATCATCGGCGTCCTCAACAAGCTCCGGACCGCCATCCGGATCGGTGCACTGGTCAAGCTGGGCGCGGTGGGGACCAAGATCAAGAAGGCGGGACCGATCCTCAAGCGGCTGCGGAACCGCACCAGTCGGACGCCCGACAAGCCGCCGAAGCTGCCGAAGCGGAAGCCGGACGAGATCCGCGACTCGCTGCCGCCGGGCAAGAACAAGGGCGTTCACGTCGTGAGGTCCGAGCGCGAGCTCAGGGATCTGTGGGCCGAGCTCAAACAGGACGGCGAGCTCATCCCTGGGCGCGGTGGAGGCAAGTACGAAGGCTGGTACCGCCTCCCGGACGGAACCGAGGTCGGCCTGCGCACGACGTCGAAGTCGGGTGGACCGACGATCGATATTCGCGTCCCGGGCTCCAGTGGGTGGAAGATCCACATCGATGAGTAGCGTGCGCACACTTCTGGAAGAGATCCTGGTGCAGACGGCCGAGGACTGGTCGGACGTCAGCTGGATCGTCGGGCTCGCCCACGGTGAGACGAGTGACCCGGCCCGGGCACACCAGCTCGCCCTCGAGGCGATCGTCGAAGGGCTCAGCGCCGGCCTGCTGGTCGGCGGTGACCTCGCCGAGGACGGCTTCCACCCGTGGCCGGGCGATCCTGACAGTGCCGTGCTCCGGGTCCGCAGGGCTTGGTCGGAGCTCGACGGCCGCGACCCCGAACCCGACTCGATTGGATGGTTCGACCTCACCCCGGCGGGTGAGGTCCGGGCTCAGGAGATCGAGTCGCGCGAAGCCTGACGCCCGTCGGGCCCACGTCCCCCAGGAGGGCGACGGTGTCGGGCACGAAGGGCAGCGTCGCCACCATCTCCTGCAGTCGCGCGACGTCGACCCACGCGCCCCAGGCGACCTCCTCCGGCTGCCACGTGATCGGGCCGTCGTAGACGCAGGTGAAGCAGAAGGCGTGGTACGTCGTGTGCTCGTCGGCGTAGTCGGCCTCACCGAGGGGGACGAGTGGCACGCCCGTGACGCCGAGCTCCTCCTCGACCTCGCGGAGCGCGGCCGCACGGGGTTCCTCTCCGACCTGGAGTACGCCGCCCGCCGCGAAGTCGTAGTGACCCGGGAAGACGTCCTTGGTGTCGGTGCGGCGGTGGACGTAGACGTCGCCCCGGCCGTTGCGGACCAGGACGACGGTCGCGGCGTGCCGGAGGTTGTGGGCGCGGACCTCGCGGCGCGGGACGACCTCACCGGTGGGAGAGCCGGTGTCGTCGTACAGGGGGACGAGCTCGTCGCCCGGGTCCGGCGTCACCAGCCGCGCTCGCGCCACTCCGCGACGTGCGGTCGCTCGGCGCCGAGCGTCGAGTCGTTGCCGTGACCCGGGTAGAACCAGGTGTCGTCGGGCAGGACGCCGAAGAGCTTGGCCGCGACGTCGTCGACCAGGGTCGCGAAGGCGTCGGCGTCGCCGAAGGTGTTGCCGACGCCGCCGGGGAAGAGGGAGTCGCCGGTGAAGAGGTGCGGGTGACCCTCGGGGTCGCGGTAGAGCAGGCAGATCGAGCCGGGGGTGTGCCCGGTGATCCGGATGACCTCCAGGGTGCACTCGCCGACGGCGACCGTGTCACCGTCGGTGACGCGACGGTCGACCTGGACGCCCGTCTGCTCGGTGATCGCGTCGGCGTCCGGCTCGCCGGCCACCACGGTCGCTCCGGTCGCGGCCACCACCTCGGCGAGGGCGCGGTGGTGGTCCCAGTGCTGGTGCGTGGTGACGACGGTGGTCAGGCCCGCGTCGCCGACGAGGGGGAGCAGCGTCTCGGGAGCGGCGGCCGCATCGATGAGGACCTGCTCCCCGGTGTGGTGGCAGCGCAGGAGGTAGCAGTTGTTCGACATGTCCTCGTCGACGGCGACCTTCGTGATCGTCAGCGACGGCAGCTCGCGGACGTCGGCAGGACCGCCGACGGTGACGTCTCCGGTGTAGGTCATCATCACTCCATCGTGGGCAGGTGGCCGGTCGAGCTGGACGACAGTACTGCGCCCGGGTCGCGTCCCGTGGACCACCAGGCGAGCGCTCCGATCGGGCCGCTCACGACGACGGCCCCCTGGTCGGCGGCGCCGACCGTCCAGCGCGCCGGGTGGTCGGTGGGCTCGAGCGTGAGCCCGGGCCCCTGGTAGTGCCGGACGTCGCGATCGAGGAAGGACCGAGCCGTCTCGAGCGGCCAGTCGGCCCAGCCGTAACCCGCGTCGAGATCGGCGTGGTGGATCTCCACCTCCCGCAGCCGGAGCACCGGTACGACGTCCGCCGGCATCACCTGCCCACCGGGCGTCCGCTCGAAGGTGGTCCCCTCCGGCACCGGTCCCGCGGCCGCGAGCGCGGCGTCGAAGGCGACCGCAGCGGAGCGCAGCCGGTCGCGGATCCGGTCGGGCGACTGGGTGGCCAGCACCTCGATGTCGCGGTCCCGGTCGTCGTTCGAGGCGTACATCGTGCGCGGCCGACCCTCGGCGATGCCGCGCAGCACGCCCGCCAGCGCCTCGGCGTTCAGGGCGAGGTGGGCGACCACGTGCGCGCGGGACCAGCCGGTGCAGTGGCTGGGGGCGGCCCAGTCCGCCTCGGGGAGGTGGTCGACCGTGCTGAGCAGCCGCGCCGTGGCGGTCCCGACGTCGTGAGTCACCTCACCATCATGCCCGGGCGGCCGCCCGGGCACCGTGCGAGGAGGGTGGTTGTCGGTGCCGGATGAGAGGCTGGTTCCTCGGTGCGGCGGTTTGCCTCCGCGCCGTACCATGACGAACACTTGTTCGAAGATTCCGAGCACATCGAGGGACTGGTAGTGACCGATCAGCTGATCATCCGTGGGGCGCGCGAGCACAACCTCAAGGACGTCTCGATCGACCTCCCGCGGGACTCCCTGATCGTGTTCACGGGTCTGTCCGGCTCCGGCAAGTCGAGCCTGGCGTTCGACACGATCTTCGCCGAGGGCCAGCGCCGCTACGTCGAGTCGCTGTCGGCGTACGCCCGCCAGTTCCTGGGCCAGATGGACAAGCCCGACGTCGACTTCATCGAGGGCCTCTCGCCTGCGGTGTCGATCGACCAGAAGTCGACCTCCAAGAACCCCCGCTCCACCGTCGGCACGATCACCGAGGTCTACGACTACCTCCGCCTGCTCTACGCCCGCGCGGGGCGCGCCCACTGCCCGACCTGCGGCGCGCCGATCGAGCGGCAGACACCGCAGCAGATCGTCGACCGCATGCTCGACCTGGAGGAGGGCACCCGCTTCCAGGTCCTGGCGCCGGTCGTCCGCGGCCGCAAGGGCGAGTACGTCGAGCTCTTCCGCCAGCTCCAGGCCCAGGGCTTCTCCCGGGCCCGTGTCGACGGCGAGATCCACAACCTCGACAGCCCGCCGACCCTCGACAAGAAGCTCAAGCACACCATCGAGGTGGTGGTCGACCGGCTCGCCGTCAAGGCGACCGCGAAGCGGCGGCTGACCGACTCGGTCGAGACCGCGCTCGGTCTCGCGGGCGGACTCGTGGTCTTCGACATGGTGGACAGCGGGGAGGAGCTCAAGTTCTCCGAGAAGATGGCGTGCCCCAACGAGCACCCCATCGAGACCGACGACCTCGAGCCCCGGTCCTTCTCCTTCAACTCCCCGTTCGGCGCCTGCCCGTCCTGCGTCGGCCTCGGCACGCGCATGGAGGTCGACCCCGAGCTCGTCGTTCCCGACCCCACGGCGACCCTCGCCGAGGGCGCTCTCCAGCCGTGGAGCCACGCCCACGTCGCCGACTACTTCGGCCGGCTGCTCGTCGCGCTCGGCGAGGAGCTCGGCTTCGACGTCGACACGCCGTGGGAGCAGCTCCCGCCGCGGGCGCAGAAGGCCGTGCTCGAGGGGCACTCGACCAAGGTCCACGTCGTCACGCGCAACCGCTACGGCCGCCAGCGGTCCTACTACGCCGAGTTCGAGGGCGTGCGCAAGTACGTCGAGCGCCGCCACCGCGAGGCCGAGAGCGACACCAGCCGCGAGCGCTTCGAGGGGTTCATGCGCGAGGTCCCGTGCCCCGTGTGCTCGGGCAGCCGGCTCAAGCCGGTGTCGATGTCGGTGACGCTGGGCGCCAAGGAGACCGGCGGCAAGAACATCGCCGAGGTCTGCGCCCTGCCGATCAACGAGGCCGCGGCGTACCTCAAGGACCTCGACCTGTCGGCGCGGGAGCGTCAGATCGGCGAGCGCGTCCTCAAGGAGATCCAGGAGCGGCTCAACTTCCTGCTCGACGTCGGACTCGACTACCTCTCGCTCGACCGGCCCTCGGGCTCGCTGTCGGGCGGCGAGGCGCAGCGGATCCGGTTGGCCACCCAGATCGGAGCAGGCCTCGTCGGCGTCCTCTACGTCCTCGACGAGCCGTCGATCGGGCTGCACCAGCGCGACAACCAGAAGCTCATCGAGACCCTGGTCCGGCTCAAGGACCTCGGCAACACGCTCATCGTCGTCGAGCACGACGAGGACACCATCCGCGTCGCCGACTGGATCGTCGACATCGGTCCCGGGGCGGGAGAGCACGGCGGCCAGGTGGTCCACTCCGGCACGGTCAAGGGCCTGCTGGAGCACCCCGACTCGATGACCGGGCAGTACCTCTCCGGTCGCCGCGAGATCCCCGTGCCCGCCGTCCGTCGCCCGCGCACCGTCGGTCGCGAGCTCACGGTCCTCGGCGCGCGCGAGCACAACCTGCAGAACGTCGACGTCAGCTTCCCGCTCGGCGTCTTCTGCACCGTCACCGGTGTCTCGGGCTCGGGCAAGTCGACGCTGGTGAACGACATCCTCTACACCTCCCTGGCCAAGCAGATCTACAACGCGCGCACGATCCCCGGGCGGCACCAGAAGATCACCGGCCTGGAGCACGTCGACAAGGTCATCCACGTCGACCAGTCGCCGATCGGCCGCACCCCGCGGTCCAACCCGGCGACGTACACCGGGGTCTTCGACCATGTCCGCAAGCTCTTCGCGCAGACGCCCGAGGCGAAGATGCGCGGCTACCAGCAGGGCCGGTTCTCGTTCAACGTCAAGGGCGGCCGCTGCGAGGCCTGCTCCGGTGACGGCACGATCAAGATCGAGATGAACTTCCTGCCCGACGTCTACGTCCCGTGCGAGGTCTGCCACGGCGCCCGCTACAACCGGGAGACGCTCGAGGTCCACTACAAGGGCAAGACCATCGCCGAGATCCTCGACATGCCGATCGAGGAGGCGCTCGAGTTCTTCGCCGCGGTGCCGGCGATCGCGCGCCACATGAAGACACTCGTCGAGGTCGGCCTCGGCTACGTCCGTCTCGGTCAGCCCGCCACCACGCTCTCCGGCGGCGAGGCCCAGCGGGTCAAGCTGGCCGCGGAGCTGCAGAAGAGGTCTACGGGCCGCACGGTCTACGTCCTCGACGAGCCCACCACGGGTCTGCACTTCGAGGACATCCGCAAGCTGCTGGGCGTGCTGTCGAGCCTGGTCGACAAGGGCAACACCGTGCTGGTCATCGAGCACAACCTCGACGTCATCAAGACGGCCGACTGGATCGTCGACATGGGCCCCGAGGGCGGCTCCCGCGGTGGCACGGTCGTCGCCGAGGGCACGCCCGAGGACGTCGTCGCGGTGGAGGCCAGCTACACCGGCCAGTTCCTCAAGCCCCTGCTCGAGGGACGCGCGGCCAAGCAGCCCCGCGGACGCAAGCGACCCGATCCGGAGCCGGTGAAGAAGACGGCGGCGGCGAAGAAGCGACCCGCGGCGAAGAAGGCCGCCAAGACCACCGCGACCCGGGCCCGGGCCACCGCGAAGTCATAGGCCCTCCTCAGGTTCGCCCACTAGCCTGACCGCCATGACAGGCCCCCTCAGCAGGCGACGTGCGCTCTCCGGCGCCGCCACCCTCGGTGTCAGCGTCCCCCTCCTCGCCGCCTGCGGTGACGACGGCAGCCAGGAGGCCGCGGACCCGAGCGATCCGACGTCCTCCGCCCCCAGCTCCTCCGCCCCTCCCGCGGACGAGGAGAGCACCACCAGCACCGGCGCTCCGGCGGCGGCCGGACTCGTGGCGACGTCCGAGGTCCCCGTGGGCGGGGGAGTCGTCGTCAAGGAGGCCGAGGTGGTCGTCACCCAGCCGACCGCCGGTGAGTTCAAGGCGTTCACGGCGATCTGCACCCACCAGGGCTGCCTGGTGAGCTCGGTCGACGGCGGCAAGATCATCTGCGCCTGCCACAGCAGCAGCTTCGAGATCACCGACGGCGCCGTGGCCGGCGGTCCCGCGTCGGCGCCGCTGGCCGAGGTGCCGGTCACCGTCGAGGGCGACCAGGTGGTCCCGTCGTGACCGAGGGGATCTCCCGCCGCATCGTGTTCTCCGGTCTCGGCGCGATCGGCGTCGCCGCGGCGCTGGCCGGCTGCGGCGGAGGCGACTCCGACGAAGGGGCCGACCCCAGCGTCGAGTCAGGCGCCGAGCTCGTGGCGACCAGCGAGGTGCCGGTCGGCGGCGGCGTCGTGCTGACCGACCAGAAGATCGTCGTCACCCAACCGACCGAGGGTGACTTCAAGGCCTTCACAGCGGTCTGCACCCACCAGTCGCTGCTGGTGACGTCCGTGGCCGACGGCACCATCAAGTGCGACAACCACGGCTCCTCCTACTCGGCCGAGACCGGAGAGGTCGCCGGCGGACCGGCGCCCTCCGCGCTGGCGGCGGTGGAGATCGAGGTCAAGGAGGGCAAGGTACTCGCGGTGTGACCGGGCTTCGCGCTGTCGGCGCCGCTCCGTAGGCTGGAGGGCGTGTCACCCGCCCTGAGCTACCGGCCGAAGCCCGGCTCGATCCCGACGCAGCCGGGCGTCTACCGGTTCCGCGACGCGAAGGGCCGCGTCATCTACGTCGGCAAGGCCAAGAACCTGCGGGCCCGCCTGTCGTCGTACTTCCAGGACATCGGCAACCTCCACCAGCGCACGGCCACGATGGTGACCACGGCGCGCTCGGTGGAGTGGACGGTCGTGGAGACCGAGGTCGAGGCGCTGCAGCTGGAGTACTCCTGGATCAAGGAGTTCGACCCGCGCTTCAACGTCAAGTACCGCGACGACAAGTCCTACCCCTGGCTGGCGGTGACCGTCTCCGAGGAGTTCCCCCGGGTGACCGTCGGACGCGGGGCGAAGCGTCGCGGCACGCGCTACTTCGGGCCCTACAGCCACGCGTGGGCGATCCGGGAGACGGTCGACATCCTGCTGCGGGTCTTCCCGATGCGCTCGTGCACCAACGGGGTCTTCAAGCGCTCGGCCCAGATCGGCCGGCCCTGCCTGCTCGGCTACATCGACAAGTGCTCCGCCCCCTGCGTCGGCAACATCTCGCCCGAGGACCACCGCGCGATCGTCGACGACTTCTGCGACTTCATGGCGGGGCGCACCAAGCCGTTCACGAAGCGCATCGAGCAGGAGATGTACGCCGCCTCGGACGCGCTCGACTTCGAGAAGGCCGCCCGGCTGCGCGACGACCTCGGCGCGATGCAGAAGGCGCTGGAGAAGCAGGCGGTCGTCTTCGGCGACGGCTCCGACGCCGACGTGATCGCCGTCGCCGAGGACCCGCTCGAGGTCGCCGTCCAGGTCTTCTACGTGCGCGGCGGCCGCATCCGTGGGCAGCGCGGATGGGTCGCCGACCGCACCGACGACGGCGACACCTCCGAGCTGGTGGAGCAGTTCCTGCTCCAGCTGTACGCCGGCGTGGCGGCCGAGGACGCCCGCGACGCCGTCCCGCGGGAGATCCTCGTCCCTCAGCTCCCACCCGAGACCGCCACCTTCGAGCAGCTGCTCTCGGACCTGCGGGGCTCCCGCGTCGAGATCCGGGTGCCTCAGCGCGGCGACAAGAAGACGCTGCAGGGGACGGTCCACCGCAATGCGGTCGAGTCCCTGATGCTGCACAAGACCAAGCGCGCCAGTGACCTCACGACGCGCAACATCGCGCTGGGCGAGATCGCGGAGGCCCTCGAGCTCGAGGAGGCCCCGCTGCGCATCGAGTGCTACGACGTCTCCCACATCCAGGGCACGGAGATCGTCGCCTCGATGGTCGTCTTCGAGGACGGCCTGGCCCGCAAGGGGGAGTACCGCCGCTTCGTCATCCGCGATCAGGACGGCTCCGACGACGTCGCCGCGATGCACGAGGTGATCACGCGCCGGTTCAAGCGGCTGCTCGACGAGCAGGCTCGCTCCGAGCTCAAGCCGGGCGACCCGGTGTCCGGCTCGGGCCCGATGCTGGTCGACCCCGACACGGGCCGGCCCCGCAAGTTCGCCTACGCCCCGGGCCTGGTCGTGGTCGACGGCGGTCCGCCGCAGGTCGCCGCGGCGCAGCGCGCCCTGGAGGCGCTCGGCATCGACGACATCCCGGTCTGCGGGCTGGCCAAGCGGCTCGAGGAGGTCTGGCTGCCCGGGCAGGAGGACCCGGTCATCCTGCCGCGCACCTCCGAGGGCCTCTACCTGCTGCAGCGGGTGCGCGACGAGGCCCACCGCTTCGCCATCAACCACCACCGCAACCGCCGCTCCAAGTCGATGGTCGAGAGCGTCCTCGACGGGGTTCCGGGGCTCGGCGAGGTGCGGCGCAAGACCCTCCTGCGCCACTTCGGGTCGCTGCGCAAGCTGCGCGCCGCCACGGTCGACGAGATCGCCGCAGTGCCGGGCGTGGGTCCGCGCACGGCCGCCGCCATCAAGCAGGCGCTGGCCCAGGAGGAGGCCGCCCCGGGCGCCCACAAGGCGGCTGCACCACAATGAGCGGCACCATGACCACCAAGACCGACACCGCACGCGGAGAGCTCGTCGTCATCACCGGCATGACCGGTGCCGGGCGGAGCACCGCGGCGAAGGAGCTCGAGGACCTCGGCTACTTCGTCGTCGACAACCTCCCCCCGAACCTGCTCGCCGACGTCGCCCGACTGGTCGACGAGAGTCACGGTCCGGCCCAGCCCGTCGCTGTCGTCGTCGACGTACGCTCCGGGTCCTTCTTCCAGGGCCTGCGCAGCGCGCTCGCCCACGGCGTGACCGGGCGTGACACGACGCTGGTGTTCCTCGACGCCTCCGACGAGGTGCTCGTCCGCCGCCAGGAGGCCGCCCGGCGTCCGCATCCGCTCCAGCAGGGGGGCCGCCTGCTCGACGGGCTGCAGCGCGAGCGCAAGGTCCTTGCCGACCTGCGCTCCGAGGCCGACCTCGTCATCGACACGAGCAACCTCAACGTCCACCAGCTCACCGACCGGATCTCCGAGTCCTTCGGCAACGCCGAGACCGCGCGCCTCCGGGTGACCGTGATCAGCTTCGGCTTCAAGTACGGCATCCCGGTCGACGCCGACTACGTCGCCGACATGCGCTTCCTGCCCAACCCGCACTGGGTGCCCGAGCTGCGTCCGCGCACGGGACAGGACGGCGAGGTGTCGGCCTACGTCCTCGGTCGACCGGGCGCCGAGGAGTTCCTCGACGCCTACGTGCCACTGCTCACCGGCGTGGCCGAGGGCTACCTCCGCGAGGGCAAGCGCTTCATGCGCGTCGCCATCGGATGCACGGGCGGCAAGCACCGCAGCGTCGCCATGAGCGAGGAGATCACCCGGCGCCTCGCGGAGCAGGGGTACGTCGCCCGCGCGATCCACCGCGACCTCGGCCGTGAGTGACCAGAGGGCGCAGGCGGTCGTCGCCCTCGGCGGTGGGCACGGTCTCCACGCGTCGCTGAGCGCGCTGCGTCACCTGCTGGACGACCTCACCGTCGACCGCCTGACCGCGGTGGTGACCGTCGCCGACAACGGCGGCTCCTCGGGCAGGCTGCGAGGGGAGTTCGGGGTGCTGCCACCCGGCGACCTCCGGATGGCGCTGGCCGCCCTCTGCGGCGACGACGAGTGGGGCGACACCTGGGCCCGGGTGCTGCAGCACCGCTTCTCGGGCGAGGGCGAGATGCGCGGGCACGTCGTCGGCAACCTGCTGATCGTCGGCCTCTGGGACCTGCTCGGCGACCACATCGACGCACTGGACTGGGTGGGCCGCCTGCTGGGCGCCCGGGGCAGGGTGCTGCCGATGGCGCTGACGCCGATGGATATCACCGCGGAGGTGCGCGGGCTGGTCGCCGGCGAGCCGGACGCCCTGACCACGGTCCGCGGTCAGGTCGAGGTGGCCACCACGGACGGCGTGATCGCCTCGATCGCCCTCGAGCCGGCCGAGCCCGAGGTGAGCCCGGCCGTCGTCGACGCCATCACGGGCGCCGACTGGGCCGTCCTCGGGCCCGGCTCGTGGTTCAGCTCGGTGCTCCCGCACCTGCTGGTGCCGGCGCTGCGCGAGGCGCTCGTCCGCACCGACGCCCGCCTGGTCGTCGTCCTCAACCTCGAGGAGCAGGCGGGGGAGACGGGCGGCTTCGGCCCTGCTGACCACCTCGCGGTGCTCGCCGAGCACGCGCCGGACCTCGTCATCCACACGGTGCTCGCCGACGGCCGGCGCCTGGGGGCCGGTCCTGCGGAGCTGGCCGAGCTCGAGGAGATGGCCGGCGCGCTGGGCGCGCGCCTGGTGCTGGCCGATGTCGCCGCCGACGACGGCAGCCCCCGTCACGACCCGCTGAAGCTCGCCGCGGCGTACGCCAGGATCTTCGATGAGACCGCGCACTGAGGCGCGCAGCCGACGCCGAGGGTTGTTGACCCGCGTGGGAGGATCGTCCCCATGGCGATGACGGCACAGGTGAAGGCGGAGCTGGCCAACACGTCGGTCACCAAGGTCTGTTGCCGCAAGGCCGAGGTCGCCTCCACCCTCCGCTTCGCCGGCGGGCTCCACATCGTGGCCGGCCGGATCGTGGTCGAGGCCGAGCTCGACACCGGTGCTGCGGCCCGCCGCCTGCGCAAGGACATCTCGGAGATCTACGGCCAGAGCTCGGACGTCGTGATGGTGCAGGGCAACGGCCTGCGCAAGGGCAGCCGCTACATCGTGCGCGTCGCGAAGGACGGCGAGGCTCTCGCGCGCCAGACCGGTCTGCTCGACCAACGTGGCCGGCCGGTCCGCGGTCTGCCGCCCGCGGTCGTCTCGGCCGGTGCGTGCGACGCGGTGGCAGCCTGGCGCGGCGCGTTCCTCGCCCACGGCTCGCTGACCGAGCCCGGACGGTCCTCGTCGCTCGAGGTCACCTGCCCCGGGTCCGAGGCGGCCCTCGCGCTGGTCGGAGTCGCTCGCCGACTCGGCATCCAGGCCAAGGCCCGCGAGGTCCGCGGCGTCGACCGCGTCGTGATCCGCGACGGCGACGCCATCGGGCAGCTGCTGACGCGGCTGGGAGCTCACGAGACGCTGATGGCCTGGGAGGAGCGCCGCATGCGCCGCGAGGTGCGCGCGACCGCCAACCGGCTCGCCAACTTCGACGACGCCAACCTGCGCCGCTCCGCGCGTGCCGCGGTCACCGCCGGCGCGCGTGTCGACCGGGCCATGGAGATCCTGGGCGACGAGGTGCCCGACCACCTGAAGATGGCCGGGGAGCTGCGCCTGCAGCACAAGCAGGCCTCCCTCGAGGAGCTCGGCCAGCTGCACGACCCGGTGCTGACCAAGGACGCCATCGCCGGGCGCATCCGACGCCTCCTGGCCATGGCCGACAAGCGGGCCGAGGAGCTCGGCATCCCCGACACCGAGGCCTCCCTGACGGCCGAGATGCTCGCCGGCGACGCCTGATCCCAGCCTCCGGACGGCTCCGACCGGGCCTCGTCCGATGTTGGTTTGCGTTTGTTTGTGTTGTTACCTGCCCGTACCGCGGACGGCGGGAGGCGGTCGCAAGGTGCTGGTGGATAGGGTCGGGTCGTACGCATGACCTGCGTCACACCCCCTGACACCGCTCAGCCGACAACAAGAGGAGCAACAACGGTGACTGTCCGTGTAGGCATCAACGGATTCGGCCGGATCGGCCGCAACTTCTTTCGCGCAGTGCAGGCCAGCGGAGCAGACATCGAGATCGTGGGGGTCAACGACCTCACCGACAACGCGACGCTGGCGCACCTGCTGAAGTACGACACGATCCTGGGCCCGCTGGGGTCGGACGTGACGTCGACCGACGACACGATCGTCGTCGGCGGCACCGAGATCCGCTCCTTCGCCGAGCGGGACCCCGCCGCCCTCGGTTGGGGCGACCTGGGCGTCGACGTCGTCGTCGAGTCCACCGGCTTCTTCACCGACGCGACGAAGGCCCGCGCCCACGTCGACGGCGGCGGCGCGAAGAAGGTCATCATCTCGGCCCCGGCCTCCAACGAGGACGTCACGATCGTCATGGGCGTCAACCACGAGCTGTACGACGCCTCCGCGCACACCGTGATCTCCAACGCGTCGTGCACGACCAACTGCCTCGCGCCGATGGCGAAGGCCCTCAACGACGGGCTCGGCATCGTCAAGGGCCTGATGACGACGGTGCACGCCTACACCGCCGACCAGAACCTGCACGACAACATCCACAAGGACCTGCGCCGGGCCCGCGCGGCCGCGGTCAACATCGTGCCGACGTCCACGGGTGCGGCGAAGGCCATCGGCCTCGTGCTCCCCGAGCTCAAGGGCAAGCTCGACGGCTACGCCCTGCGGGTGCCCACCCCGACCGGCTCGCTGACCGACCTCACCTTCGAGGCGTCGCGCGAGACCTCTGTCGACGAGGTCAACGAGATCGTCAAGGCCGCTGCCGACGGGCGCTTCCTGGTCTACTCGACCGACCCGATCGTCTCCTCCGACATCGTCACCAACCCCGCTTCGTGCATCTTCGACGCTCCGCTGACGAAGGTCATCGGCAACCAGGTCAAGGTCGCCGGCTGGTACGACAACGAGTGGGGCTACTCCAACCGCCTGGCCGACCTCATCCTGCACGTCGGCGCTACGCTCTGACGCTTGTGACCGATCTCAACGGAGTCGACCCGGAGTTCCTGCGCACCATCAGCGGCAAGCGCGTCCTCGTCCGCTCGGACCTGAACGTGCCGCTCGAGCGTCGTGAGGACGGTCAGACCGTCATCACCGACGACGGTCGGATCCGGGCGAGCGTCCCGACGATCCGGGCCCTGGCCGACGCCGGTGCCCGGGTCGTCGTCACGGCGCACCTCGGCCGGCCGAAGGGTGCGCCCGACCCGGCGTACTCCCTGACCCCGGTGGCGGCGCGCCTCTCCGAGCTGCTGGGGGAGCCGGTGGCCTTCGCGACCGACACCGTCGGCCCGTCGGCCCAGGAGGTCGTAGGCGCTCTCACCGACGGCCAGGTCGCGCTCCTCGAGAACGTCCGGTTCAACGCCGGCGAGACGAGCAAGGACGACGCCGAGCGCGCGGCCTTCGCTGATCAGCTGGCCGGGCTGGCCGATGCCTTCGTCTCCGACGGCTTCGGTGTCGTCCACCGCAAGCAGGCCAGCGTGTACGACGTCGCCCAGCGCCTGCCCAGCACCATGGGCGGTCTGGTCGCCACCGAGATAGACGTGCTGCGGCGGCTCACCGTCGACCCCGCCCGCCCGTACGTCGTCGTGCTCGGCGGCTCGAAGGTGTCCGACAAGCTGGGCGTGATCGACAACCTGCTCGACAAGGCCGACAAGCTGCTGATCGGCGGGGGCATGGTCTTCACCTTCCTCAAGGCCGATGGCCTCGAGGTCGGCCAGAGCCTGCTGGAGGAGGACCAGCTCGACACGGTCCGCGCCTACCGCGAGCGCGCCGCCGCGCGCGGCGTCGAGATCGTGCTCCCGACCGATGTCGTCGTGGCCGACAGCTTCGGCGACGAGGCGTCCGCCCGCGTCGTACCCGCGACGGAGATCCCCGCCGACGCCCTCGGGCTCGACATCGGGCCCGAGTCGGGCGCCGCTTTCGCCGCCGCCCTCGCGGACGCCCGGACCGTGTTCTGGAACGGTCCGATGGGCGTCTTCGAGCAGGCCGCCTTCGCCGAGGGCACGCGTGCCGTGGCCGAGGCGCTCACCAAGATCGACGGCCTGTCGGTCGTGGGCGGCGGCGACTCCGCCGCGGCCGTGCGCACGCTCGGGTTCGACGAGGCCGCCTTCGGCCACATCTCGACCGGTGGAGGTGCCAGCCTGGAGTACCTCGAGGGCAAGGAGCTCCCCGGCATCACCGTCCTGGAAGAGGAAGGCGCCTGACATGGCTGCTGCGAGCCGCGTCCCGCTGATGGCGGGCAACTGGAAGATGAACCTGAACCACGCCGAGGCGGTGGTCCTGGTTCAGAAGCTCACCTGGACGCTGTCGGACAAGCGGCACGACTACGGCAAGGTCGAGGTCGCCGTGATCCCGCCGTTCACCGACATTCGCTCGGTGCAGACCCTCGTCGACGGTGACCGGCTCTCCATCAGGTACGGCGCCCAGGACGTCTCCGCGCACGCCAGCGGGGCCTACACCGGCGAGATCTCCGCAGGCATGCTGGCCAAGCTCGGCTGCTCGTACGCCGTCGTCGGCCACTCCGAGCGCCGTCAGTACCACTCCGAGTCCGACGAGCTCGTGAACGCCAAGGCGCGCGCGGCCCTGGCGGCCGAGATCACGCCCATCGTCTGCGTCGGCGAGGGCCTCGAGGTCCGCCAGGCCGGCGAGCACGTCCCGTACACCATGGCGCAGGTCGAGGGCTCCCTCGCAGGTCTGAGCAAGGAGCAGGTCGCCGGCCTCGTCATCGCCTACGAGCCCGTCTGGGCCATCGGCACGGGCGAGGTGGCCACGCCGGACGACGCGCAGGAGGTGTGCGCCGCGATCCGCAACCAGGTGCGCGAGTCCTACGGCGACGAGGCGGCCGACGCCGTCCGGGTGCTGTACGGCGGCTCGGTGAAGGCCGCGAACGTCGCCGGCATCATGGCCAAGGCCGATGTGGACGGCGCCCTCGTGGGCGGCGCGAGC
>OFDC01000978.1_pt1 | contig 17128 bp, 16 predicted proteins | sample 1520941 | NCBI WGS metagenome assembly OFDC01 (sample SAMEA94258168, study PRJEB24077) | hot springs metagenome | biome: Aquatic biome; feature: Water | place: India | collected 2012-12-06 | depth 5 m | reverse complement strand
TCCTTCGTGGCCATTCCTAAAATAGAAATTGGGCCACTCAGAAGGGGGCAGATCACTATTCCGCCCCGGCCCCGGAACCCCGCCCGATTCCAATTTAATCGTCCAACTGTGAAGATTGCGCACGACGCGCTGCCAACGATTCCGCAAATTTTTCTGCACAATACCTACACAGGCAAAAATCGACGATTTTTGCTGTTACATTTCAGGTATTTACTGGAATCCAAAGATTTGGAGCGGGCGAAGGGATTCGAACCTTCGACCCCAACCTTGGCAAATCGCCCGAGACACTTTCGCTAGCCTTTCCGAGAGTTCGCTGCAGCACTTCAAACTACTCATATTAAATCAAATTATTGCCATTGTCGGTTGCCGACGGTAACCTGCCTTGCGCCACAACTTGATCTGAAAAACTTAGGAAGTAAGCAAATTCGGCAGATCTGGCGCCAAAAATAAGCAGTTCCCCCACTGGTCTGCCAAGGTGTCGAAGCGATAACGAAAATTACCAAAAGTCTGGTAGAAGCTCTGAAACCTTCGAGAGATGCGATCAAAGGTTCTAGTCTGTTCTTCTGGGAATCGGCGCTGCGTGGCTTCGGCCTGATGACGGTCGAGGAGGCCCGTCGCAGCGCCGACGTGATGCTTGGCGAAGTCGCGAAAAGTACAGATCCGATTGAAGAGATCAAGCAGGTTCGCGGTCATACCGTGAGCGAGATCTGCGACTGGCATCTCGAACGGGCTGAGGCCGGAAGGATCATTGGTCGCAGTCGAAAGCCGATCAAGGCGTCCACACTTGCTATGGATCGCAGCCGGATTGAGGCGCCCATCAGACCCCTGCTCGGGCACCACGTGATCGAGACACCCAAGCTCGGCGATATTGAAGCAGCTCAGGCCGACATCGCTCCGGGTGCAACCTCCAAGCCGCGGCTCGTTAGCCGGGGCGGTGCGACCATGGGCGGAGAAGGTATCGCGTCGCGTCACATGTCCACGCTCCACTCGATCCTCGAGCATGCCGTCAGGCTGGGGAGATGGACATTTCGTCGGCGTGGTGCGGGTGCTTGATCGCGTCTGCATAAGGGCAGGCATCAAGAGCCATTACCCAGAGATACATCCACATAGATGAGCCGCTTCGCGCGGCATCGACTGCGGTCGCTGACAAGATTGTCAGCCTGCTCGACGGTGCCGAGATCAGTAACGCCGCGGCGTCCATCAAGCGCCGGGGGATCGAAAAGTCGGTCTGCTGATCGTCCGCCACCTCATCTTCACCGGCAAACAACCAGCGACGTTAGCTCTAGCCGCCGGATTCAGGTGACTCCCATCCTCCGCCAAGCGCGCGGAACACACCGACCTGCGCGGCCGCACGCGCGCCTGCCGCCTCGGCAAAGGCGGCTTCGGCCGCGCGCCATTGGCGCTGTGCCTCGATCAGACGCAAGGCATCGTCGCTGCCCGCCTTGAACCGCAGCTCGGTGAGGCGCGCCGTCTCCTTTGCGGCGTCGGCGGCGTCCCGCAGCCTAGCCTCCGCTGCGAGCGCTCCGGTGAGGCGGGCGAGCGCCTGCTCGGTTTCCTGAAGCGCAGCCAGCACCGCCGCATCGAACCGGGCGAGCGAGGCCTCGGTGTCGGCCTTGGCCGCGCGCACCTGTGCACGGGCGGCGCCGTTGAAGGGGAAATTCCAGCTGATCGCCGGCCCGATGGAAAAGCCGAAGCTCGCCGACGAGCCGAGGTCACCCACCCGCGCTGCGCCGAGGGACGGTGTGCCCAGCAGACGGATCTGCGGATAGAGCGCCGCAACCGCAACGCCGACGCGCTCGGTGTCGGCAGCCAAGGTGCGCTCCGCCGCGCGGATGTCGGGTCGGCGGGCGAGCAGTGCCTGCCCGTCACCGACCGGGAGCGGTGCGGCAAGGCCGGGCACCGCGAGGCAGTTGGCGGCGGGCTCCGAGACGTCTTCGGGCGGATCGCCGGTCAGGAAGGCAAGCGCGTAGAGCGAAGCCCGCCGCTCGGCGACGAGTTGCGGCAGTGCAGCCTCAGCCTGGGCAAGCGCGGTGCGCGCCGCCGCAAGATCGCGACGGTCGGTATAACCAACCGTGGTGGTCGACTCGACCAGCGTGAGTGAACGGCGCGTGAGGGCCACCGTTTCTTCGGCGGTTCGGACCCGCACTGCCAGCGAGCAACCCTGCGCATAGGTCTGGGCGACCTCGGCGGCGACCGCGACCCGCGCCGCATCAACCTGCGCGCGCGCGGCTTGCTCGTCGGCCATGGCGGCGCGCACCGCGCGACTGACCCCGCCGAACAGGTCGACCTCGTAACTCGCATCGATCCCGGTGGTGAAGAAATCGGTGGTGACGACCGGCACGTTGCCGACCGAGTTGAACACCTGCCCGCCGAAGCGCTGGCGCACATATTGCGCGTTGAGCGTAGTCGAAGGCAGCCGCCCGGCGCGCGCCTCGGACGTGAGAGCACGGGCGCGCTGCAGATTGGCGGCGGCGACGCGCAGATCGGTGTTGCGTTCCAGCGCACGGGTGACGAGGCCATCGAGAACCGGATCGCCGAACAGCCGCCACCATTGCGCAGGCAGCGGCGTGGGCGTGGTGGTCGCAGCGTCAGCCTCGGTGAGGCTTGGCGCTGGGCCGCCGGGGGACGGCGGTACAACGTAATCCGGCCCGACCGCACAGGCGGATAGCATCAGCGCAGCCACAAGCGGGGCGTAGGCGCGCGCGCTCATGCCTCGGCCTCAGCGGTGGCGGGCGGCGGCGGGAGAGGCTCGCCGGAATTGTTCCGCTTGGCCCGCTGTGCCACCCAATCGCCGAACTTGCGCGCGATGACATAGAAGGCGGGCGTGAAGATCAGGCCGAAGATCGTGACCCCCAGCATCCCGAAGAACACGGCGACGCCCAGCGCCTGCCGCATTTCCGAGCCCGGACCCTGCCCCAGCACCAGCGGCAACACGCCGAGGATGAAGGCGATTGAGGTCATCAGGATCGGGCGCAGGCGCAGCTTGGCCGCCTCCTGTGCCGCCTCGCGCAGGCCCATTCCGTTATCTTCGTTCTGGCGCGCAAACTCGATGATGAGAATCGCGTTCTTCGCCGCTAGTCCAATCAACACGACCAGGCCGATCTGGGTGAGGATATTATTGTCCATCCGCATGAAATTGACCCCGAGCAGTGCTGCCAGCAGGCACATCGGCACGATCAGGATCACCGCCAGCGGCAGCACCAAGCTTTCATATTGTGCAGCGAGCAGCAGGAACACGAACACCACCGCCAAAGCAAAGGCGATGCTGCCGGTATTGCCCGCCTGCTTCTGTTCGAAAGCAAGCTCGGTCCAGTCAGAGGCAAAGCCCTGCGGCAGGGTTTCATCCGCCAATTGCTCCATCGTCGTCAGCGACTGACCGCTCGAGAAGCCGGGCAAGGTGTTGCCCTGCAATTCGGCCGCCGGATAGAGATTGTACCGAACCACACGATAGGGCCCGCCCTCGTTGCGGATGGTCATGATTGCGCTCAGCGGCACCATTGATCCGCTGTCCGAGCGCACCCGCAAGCGCAGAATGTCCGCTGCGCTCTCGCGGAAGGGTGCATCTGCCTGCGCGGTCACCCGGAAGGTGCGGCCCAGCAGATTGAAGTCGTTGACATAGGTTGAGCCGAGATAGGTCGCCAGCGTCGCGAATACGTTCTGGAGCGGCACGCCAAGTTGTTCGGCGCGCTCGCGGTCGATATCGGCGTAAAGCCGCGGGGTGCGGGTGTTGAAGGTGGTGAAGGCTCCGCCGATGCCGGGCGCCTGATTGGCCTTGGCCATCATCGTGAAGGCGACGGTTTCGAGGGCCTGATAGCCCGACCCGCCGCGATCCTCGATCATCATCTTGAAGCCGCCGCCGGTGCCGATGCCTGAGACGGGCGGCGGCGGTATGACAAAGGCACTGCCCGCGGTAATCGCCTGAAACGCGCCGTTGAGTTCGCCCAGCACCTGATTGGCGCCAGCCCGATCACCATGGGGTTTGAGTGAGACGAACATCGCAGCCGTATTGGGCGCATTTGTGAAGGTCGCCCCGTCAAACCCGCCGAACGCGACCGTTCCAGCCGTGGCAGGATTGGCCAGCGCAATTGTCTGTGCCTGTTCCAGCGCGGCCGTGGTGCGTTCGAGTGAGGTGCCAGGCGGCAGTTGGAGCACGGCGATCAGATAGCCCTGATCCTGCGCCGGGATGAAGCCCGAAGGCGTATCGGCAAAGCGCCAGATCGTCGTACCAATCAGCGCCACATACACGATCCCGATAATCCCGAGCATTCTCACGGTGCGTGCAGTGAAGCGGCCATAGCGTTCAGAAAGCATAGCAAACGCGGTATTGAACCTGCGCGCAAACCGCGTCCCCCAGCCGCGTGGGCCGGGAGGTACAGGCGCGTCCTCGTGCGCCTTTGGCCGCAGCAGCAGCGCGGCAAGCGCAGGCGAGAGCGTCAGCGAGACGAAGGCCGAGATCGCGGTCGCGCTCATGATCGTCAGCGCAAATTGGCGGTAGAACTGGCCGGAAATACCGGGGATGAAGCTGGTCGGCAGGAACACCCCGATCAGCACCAGCGCGATCGCGATCAGCGCACCCGAAACCTCGTCCATCGTCTTGTGCGCGGCTTCACGAGGGCCGAGACCTTCTTCCTCCATCACGCGCTCGACATTCTCGACCACTACGATCGCATCATCGACCACAATGCCGATGGCGAGCACCAGTCCGAACAACGAGAGGTTGTTAAGGCTGAAGCCGAAGGCCGAAAGGAATGCGAAGGAACCGACCAGCGAGACGGGAATCGCGATGATCGGAATGATCGCGGCGCGCCAGCTTTGCAGGAACACCAGCACCACCAGCGCCACCAGCACGATCGCTTCGAGAAGGGTGTCCTCCACCGCTGCGATCGAGGCCTCGATATATTCGGTCGGCGCATAGGGGATCGCGTAATCGAGGCCCGGGGGGAAATCTTCCTTCGCACTGTCGAGCTCGGCGCGCACCGCGGCGGCGGTGGCGATTGCGTTCGAGCCAGGCAGCTGCGAGACCACGACGGCGACCGTCGGGCTGCCCGAATTGAAGGCGTTGACGCTGTAATCCTGCGCGCCCAGTTCGATCCGCGCGACATCGCTCAGCCGGATCAACCGCCCGTCATCGAAGCGGCGCACGATGATGTCGCCGAACTCCTCGACCGTGACGAGCCGGCCCTTGGTCTGGATATTGAGCTGGAAGGCAGTGCCGCCGGCATTATAGGGCGGCTGGCCGATCGCACCCGCGGCCACTTGTACGTTCTGTGCGCGGACCGCCGCGACAATCTCGGCCGCATCGAGATTGAGCGAGGTCGCCCGATCGGGATCGATCCACACCCGCATCGAATAGTCGCGCCCGCCAAAAATGCGCACGCTACCCACGCCCTCGACCCGGCTCAGCCGGTCGATCAACTGGAGCGTCGCATAGTTCGACAGATACTGCTGGTTGTAGGTGCCGTCCTTCGAGATCAGCGTCGCCACCATCAAGAGGTCAGGCGAGTTCTTCCGCACTGTCACGCCCAGTCGGCGGACTTCCTCTGGCAGGCGCGGTTCGGCGGTCGATACGCGGTTCTGCACCAGCACCTGCGCCTGATCGACATCGGTTCCTTGGGCAAAGGTGACGGTGATCGCGACATTGCCGTCACCCGTCGAGGAGGAGGACATGTAGAGCATGTTCTCCACCCCGTTGATCTGCTCCTCCAGCGGGGCGGCGACCGTCTCAGCGAGCGTTTCGGCCGAGGCGCCCGGGAAACTGGCGGAGACGACCACGGTGGGCGGGGCGATGTCGGGATATTGCGCCACCGGCAGCGTCGGATAGGCGATCAGCCCGACGATCACGATCAGGATCGAGAGCACCGCCGCAAAGATCGGCCGGTTGATGAAGAAGTGCGGGAAGTTCACCTTCGTTCAGCCCCCTATCGCACGGTCGCTTCAGCCGCGGGCGGTGCCGTGACCGGCAGCGCCACTGGCGCTGCATTTTTGGCACGGGGCTTGATCGGCTGCGCCTTGGGCACCACGACGGCGCCGGGCTGAAGCCGGGCAAAGCCGTCGAGCACCACCTTGTCAGTGGGCTTGAGCCCGACCTTGATCACCCGCAAGCCTTCGACCATGGGGCCAAGCTCGACATTGCGCATCTCGACCTTGTTGTCCTTGCCCAGCACGAACACCGCGCGGCGCGTTTGGTCGGTGATCACCGCTTCGTCGGGAACAAGCAGGCCCTTGTAGGTACCCGAACCCAGCAACCGCGCACGCCCGAACAGACCGGGCACGAGGAAACCGTCAGGGTTGCGGATCTCGGCCCGGGCCTTGATCGTGCCGGAGCGCGGATCAATTGCATTGTCGACGAACACCATCCGGCCCTTCCAGCGATAGCTTTCTTCGTCAGCGAGCTGGATCTCGACCGGGTTTGGCGCATAGCGCGACGATTGCCGTTCCCCGGACTGATCCTGCCGCACATATTTGAGATAGAAGCTTTCCGCTCCATCGAAAGTGAACCAGATCGGATCGATCGAAACCACGCGCGTGAGCACGGTCTGCCCGGCGGTCACATAGTCGCCCAGCGCAGCCCGGCGATCGGAGACGCGGCCTGAGACCGGGGCACGCACTTGCGTGAACGACAGGTCCAGCCGCCGCGCCTCAGCGCTGGCCCGGGCCGCGCCGAGCGAAGCGTCAGCTGCCTTGGCAGCGGCCGCTTTCTGTTCGTAGACCTCCTTGCTGATCGCTTCCATCGGCAGCAGTTCCGCAGCGCGGGCAAGTTCGGTGGCCGCCACTGCGCGGTTGGCGCGGGCGCGCGCCACTTCGGCCTCGGCCTGGGCAAGCGCCGCACGGAACGGGCGCGGATCGATCTCATAGAGGAGCGCGCCTTTGGGCACCGCCAGACCCTCGCGGAATGCGATACGGGTGACATTGCCTGAAACGCGCGGAATGATCTCGACGTCATCCACGGCCTCGAATCGGCCAACATAATCGTCCCAGTCGGTGACGTTGCGCTGCAGCGGCTCGCCCACCGCGACCTGCGGCGGAGGCGGCGGAGGCGGCGCGGAATCTGAACAAGCGGCTGTGACGAGAACAACTGCGGCAATGAGGAGGTGTCTGGTCTTGGTCATCGAAGCCCTCAATGCATGAGCGACGGATCCGTTCGTACCTGAATCGGCACCTCTTGCACCATTGCAGCAAGGCAGGTGGGTCGAGAGCAAGTTCTGCACTTCAATCACGCCAGGCCAGGCGGATCATCAGGACAGTCGCAGGCAGGCCGACCGCTGCCAAGCCGAATTCTGCCTGCCCCATCGCGCCAGCTGCGCACCCGGCGCCAAAGGCGATGACCGCACGAAGCATCATCGACTCGCCCGCTCCGGCCTGGGTACCTTCCGCGGGACGCGGGGCAAGGTGCAGCAGTTGCGCGGTTCGGATGGCCAGCGAGGCGACATTGCCTGTCATGACCGCAAAGGGTGGCCCCATCCCAGGGTTCAGCCGGTGGGCCGCGTTGAGCATTCCCATTGCCGCGATCAGCACCACTGCGCTGCCAGCGTCCCAAGGCCCGGTACCAAGCCATGCGCTTACCCCGGCAACGCCCGCCATCAGCAGTACGGCAGACCAGAGGGTCATAGACAGCCCGCGCTCGGGCGTCATGCGTACGGCTATCGCTCCTGTCAGCATGGCCGCGACGAAAAACACCGGAAGCGCCCCGAGTTGCAGGAGCTCCGGCCCCTTGCCTGCGATCGCTCCGCCGCTGGCGAAAGCCGCGCCAAGCAGCACGAAGTTGCCCGTGACATGCGCCACGAACAGCCCCTGCATATGAATGAAAGCCGCCGTATCGACAAAGCCCGACAGAAAGGCGAGCAGCGACGCGACCGACAGGAAGCCGGCGGAGGCGGGCTTGCCGGCGCTCATTGTGTGCTCCGTCCGAACAGCACTGCGGCAAGGCCCAGTCCGGCAATCAGGCCGATATGCTCGAAGAAGGTGGTCGCATCCCTGATCCAGGCGTCTTCGGGCCTGGCCCAGAAATCATGTGCGGCGAAGGTTGCAGCCAGTGTGAAGACAGCAAGCATCGCTGCGCCTGCCCATACAGCTCGGCCCCGCGCCAGCAGCAGCATCGACCCGCCCAGTTGCACCGCAATCACCGCGGCTGCGAACAGCGCAGCTGGCTCAAGTCCGGTAAGCCCCCGGACCTCGCCTTCAGAGCCGCCAAAGTCGGCCGCCTTGGTGATCCCGCTCAGCACGAAGGGCGAGGCGAGCGCGAGGCGGGCAAGCCACCCGGCCCAGCCGGGCAAGGCATGCGGCGCTGGCATATCCGGCGTACTATCCGTCATCACACCGCCCAGCACGCGCAACCGAGCGCCCCCCAGAAGCTCTTGAGATCGCCCACCGGCAGTGCCGCTCCCCATGCGCTGGCATGGTCGTGGCCGTGGACGCCGCAACCACTGGCACAGCCGCAGGAGGAAGCCGCAACCTTGGCGAGCGCCGCCTGTCCAAGGTCAGGCGCCACCTTGTTGTAGCCGCCCCAAACATTGACCGGCGACCAGTCGGGCATCGCTGGCGGGAGCGGGGGTGCCAACCCGGCAAAGTCGCCCGCACCGTAAACCGGTTTGCCATCGACTATTGTGAGAACCGAGGTGATCTGCCGGATTTCGTCGCCCGGCACGCTGAAATAGTCGCGATCGAGCACAGCAAGATCGGCCAGCATCCCGGCTACGATCCGGCCCTTGCGGCCTTCCTCGTTCGAGAACCAGGTGGTGTTCTCGGTCCACATTCTCAGCGCGGTTTCGCGGTCGAGTAAATTGCGCTGCGGGTAGAGTCCAGTGCCGCCCAGCGTCTTGCCGGTCACCAGCCAGCTGAGCGATACCCACGGATCATAGGAGGCAACGCGGGTCGCATCCGTGCCTGCCGAGGTCTTGACCCCAGCCTCCAGCACCCGCTTGAATGGCGGCGTCGCCTCGGCGGCGCGCGCGCCATAACGGTCGATGAAATACTCGCCCTGATAGGCCATGCGGTGCTGGAACGCGATCCCACCGCCCAGCGCCGCAACCCGGTCGATCGAGCGTTCGCTGATCGTTTCGGCATGGTCGAAAAACCAGTGGATGCCATCGAGCGGGATGTCCCGATTGACCTTCTCGAATACGTCGAGCGCGCGGGTGATCGTTTCGTCATAGGTCGCGTGCAACCGCCAGGGCCAGCGGTTCTGCGCAAGGATGCGGATCACGCCTTCGAGGTCGTCTTCCATATTATCAGGCATGTCCGGGCGCGGCATCCGGAAATCCTCGAAATCGGCGGCCGAGAACACCAGCATCTCGCCTGCGCCGTTCAGGCGGAAATAGTCGTCGCCCTGATGGTAATTCGCCGTGGAGGTCCAGCGCAGGAAATCCTCCTTCTCCTCGCCCGCCTTCTGGGTGAAGAGATTATAGGCGATGCGGATCGTCAGCTGGTCGTTGGCATGCAGTTGTTCGATCACAGCATAGTCATCGGGGTAGTTCTGGAAGCCGCCACCTGCGTCGATCACGCTCGTCACGCCCAGCCGGTTGAGATCGCGCATGAAGTGGCGGGTCGAATTGAGCTGGTAGTCGAACGGCAGCTTGGGGCCCTTGGCCAGCGTCGAATAGAGAATCCCGGCATTGGGACTGGCAATCAGCAGCCCGGTGGGATTGCCAGTCCCATCGCGCTGGATTTCGCCGCCGGGCGGATTGGGCGTGTCCCTGGTGTAGCCAACCGCGCGCAGGGCTGCGGCGTTCAACAAGGCACGGTCATAGAGGTGGAGGATGAACACCGGCGTATCCGGCGCGGCGACGTTGATCTCGTCGAGCGTCGGCAGGCGTTTCTCGGCGAATTGGTGCTCGGAAAAGCCGCCCACCACCCGCACCCATTGCGGTGGCGGCGTGTTGGCGACCTGCGCACGCAGCATCGCCATCGCGTCCGACAGGCTGGTCAGCCCGTCCCAGCGCAGCTCCATGTTGAAGTTCAATCCGCCGCGAATGATGTGGATGTGATTGTCGCACAGGCCCGGCATTACCCGCCGCCCGCCGCAATCGATTATCTGCGTGTCCGGTCCGGCTAATGCCATGATTTCCGACCGCTCGCCCGCGGCTGCGAACCGGTTGCCGCTGATCGCGACCGCCTCGGGCGCAGGATTGGCTCGGTCGAGCGTGGTGAAACGACCATTGACGAGAACGATGTCGGCTATGCCTGCGGCTGGCTTCATCAATTGGCCTTTCAGAACGGGCAGCAGCCCCGCAAGCGACAGGCCAGCATTGACGGCGCGCCGATCAATCATGCCTCACGCTCGTCCCTGAGGCCCGGTCGCGTCGGCAAGGGGCCGAGAATGTGTTCCGCACAGTCCGTCCGGGTCACAGCGATCACCTCGGGATGGCCGCTCCAGATGCGTCTGGCGAGCGGCACGATCTGCTCGCCCAGCAGAATGCCAAGCAAGCCCACCAGCGCGATGACCGGCGGCGCCGGGGAGCGCACGTTGAGCAGGCTGTACACGATTCCGACCAGCAATCCGGCACCAAGCGCGGCAAGATAGGGTTTCATCGCTTCACTCCGTGCAAGGGCGGAAAACGGGCCGGCCGTTCTTGGGGACAAACGGCCGGCCCTGCGCGCGGCCCGCTTCAGGGTCGGGAGGCGGACTGCCGCGGACAAGGCGGGTACAGCCCGGCTCAGCCCTCGTGCGCGTCAGGGCCGAGCATGGTCTTGGCGTAGATCAGGCCGAGCCCGTAAGCCCCGCCGAAAGCCATCGCCGCTTGGGTAACGTCATCATAGGTTTCGTGCCGCGCCCAGTCGCGCTGCAGCTCGAGCATGTATTGCAGCGCGGTGATCGGCCGCACGCCCATCTGGATCATGCGCTGCATCGCGCGCTCGTGCGCCTCGTCCGAGACATCGCCGCAGGCATCGGTGATGACGTAGACCTCGAAGCCCTGGTCGATCGCCGAAAGCGCCGGGCCGACGATGCACACGCTGGTCCAAAGGCCGGCGAACACGATGCGGCTCTTGCCAGCTTCGTTCACGCGCACGGCGATGCGCTCGTCCTCCCAGGTGTTCATGGTGGTGCGGTCGATCACCTCGTGGCCGGGAAACTGGCTCTTGATCTCGTCGAACATCGGGCCGGAGAAGGTCTTCTCGGCGACCGTCGTCAGAATGGTCGAAACACCGAAGATGCGCGCAGCATTGCTTATGAGTGCAGCATTGTTACGCAACATGATCGCATCGATGGACTTTGTGGCAAAAGCCATCTGCGACTGGTGGTCAATCATGATCAGCGTGTGATCGGCAGGGGAAAGCAGCATAGAGCCCGCTTGGGCGGCAGCCGAAGGCATAGAGCGATGTCCTGTCTTATGGAGAGACGCTTCAGGAATAGGTCGAAGGAACCCGATACGCGGCGCAGCAATTGCTGCATAAGGACAAGACTTGCTGTAAAGCGTCTGCAGAAAGCGCATACCTTGCGCCGCCGACACGGCTCCGGTCGGAGGCGACCAAGGAGCGAAGCCAAAGGCCGCTTTCCCTATCCACCGCCAACTTGTCAGGTGCCCGGCCTGGCCGTAAGCTACAAGGCAGGCTTTCTGGCGAATGCGATGGCAACAACGAGATCATTCTTGCGCCCTGGCAAGCAACGCGGTTTGCGGTTCGCGGACACCTATCGCGAAGGCGAGCATGGGCGATTCGTTCGTCAGGCTGCACAGATAGGAACGTTTGGCGCGACGACGCTCCTGATCGATCAGCCCGCAGGAAACTACACGACCAAAGGCACAGCGGATCTGGTTCTCTGTTCGGTTCTCAACCACGGCGTCGCAGCCGGTATCGATTTCGGGGCCGGCCGTTTCGACTACCAGAGCGCCGTAACCCCCTTTTTTCTCAGCCCCCCGCAATCACCGTCCGCGTTTGCTGTCGAGAGCGATCATGAAGCGCGGCTGCTTGCGGTCCCGATGAGCGAAGTCCGCGAGTTGCTCGGTCGCCATGGCCTGCGAGCGCATGATGAGCTTGAGCCTCTGTTCTCAGGCGGATTTCAAGACCCCTTCCTCAGTTCCGTCATGCCCCAGCTTTGGCAAACGCTTGATTTTCAGGACGCAACAGGGGCTCTTCTGCAGGATTCTGTCCTCGTCACGATCATCCTCGCGCTGAAAAGGGTCAGCGGGTCGGCCCGAACCTTGTCGCCAAGGGTATCCGGCGGCCTCAGTCCCGCGATGGTTCGCAGGGCGACTGAATTCCTGTTGGCCGGTATCGAGCAGCCCATGGGTCTCAAGGCGCTTGCCGAGCACCTCGATATGTCCGAGTTCCACCTTCACCGCGCCTTCACCTGCTCAGTCGGCTGTTCGCCGCATCGCTGGCAATTTTTGCGGCGCATGGAAATGGCCTGCGAACTGCTCAGAAATCGGGAATTGAATGTGCTCGAGGTCGCTCTCGCCACCGGATACAACAGCCCGCAGGCGTTTGCGCGCATGTTTCGCAGGCATTTCGGATGTTCACCGATCGATTACCGGCGCGCCGTGATCTGACGTGGCATTCCATCGCACCAAACTGAGAGGGCGAAGCAGCCCAAGACCTGCCGTCCTTGGCATGGACTATTTTGGGTTATGCCGCCGGCGCCACTGCGATGGCGAACTTCCGTAGGTCTGGGTGAACGCGCGTGCGAGTGCCTGTGGACTCTCATATCCTACGGCAAGCGCGATATCGATGATGCGCATGTCGCTGTTCGCCAGCAGTTGGGACGCTTTGTCGAGGCGCAATTGCTGCTGGTAGCGATAGGGCGGGACTCCCACGGACCTCGTGAAAGCGCGCGCGAAATGGAACGGGGAGAGGTGGGCAATCGCAGCCAGTTCATCAAGCGTCACCCGGCGATCAATGTGTGCGGCCAGGTATTCGGTGGTACGCCTGATCTGCCAGGTAGCAAGCCCGCCGCGGCTGCTCTCCCCCTTGTCTCGGCCTGAGGTCAGCAGCAACAGCCGCCACAGAAGCACCTGCGCAAGCGACTCCCACAATATCGGCTCAGGTTCCTCTTCTCGCGCAGCAATTGCAAAGATGAACCTTACCAGCATGGTGATATGGGCATCGGAGATTTTCGGCACCGTCTCCAGCTTCAGGTCGTGGACCCCTTCGACCGTTCTGAGCAGGCCGGGATCGAAATGGACGTGAAACCATCCGTTGCTTGTTTCCTGATCCACTTCCCACCAGCTGTCTGTGCCTGACGCCAAAAGGCAGCCCTCGCCTGTTCTGAAGGCGGCATTTTCCGGTCGCCCACAGACCCGCAGACCGACCTGCGCCGGCGACGCGATCCGGAACAGGGCGACCGGGTGGTCGCCTTCGGGTACGTCGGCCTCCAGGACAGCATCCGGAACATCGACGCCGCATTGCAACAGTGTGGACATTCCGCCCGCCGACTTTACGTAATTCAGCTTGGGCAGTCCGCCAGTCCATCGCGCCCGGTCATAGCCCGGCACACCGGTTTCGGCTTGAAGAATTGTTGCGGATTGGCGCATGCAAGGCGTTCCTATAAATCAGGTTCCTTGCTTGCCTCCCTCGCAAGCTTTTGTCATTTATCACGCATCTGCTGCACCACAAAGACAATTAAAAGACCGACCCTTTCAGTCCTGCGACAAAGACCTGACAGGCTCCCAACCCGGCGGGACGGCAAATGCGTCCGCCCATTCGGGATGCCTTGCATATTGTGTGCGGACATAGGGGCACAAGGGAAGCACCCTGAACCCGCGCGCGCGAGCATCAGCAATCATGTGCTCGACCAACGCCTGCGCCGCGCCGCTGCCACGCAAGCTTTCGGGCGCAATGGTGTGATCCGCGCTGATCACGCCTTCCTCGCGATGCGTGTAGGCGATGAACGCCTCGCCCTCGCGCCCTTCGACACTGGCGATGTAACGGCCCTTGGGGTGCCGCTCTTCGCGGCGGATGAAGATCGGACTCATCTCCTCAGCCGCCCTTGGGTTCTGGCAGCGGCGTGAATTCCTGATCGTCTCCGACGGGAAGTTTTATGCGCTGCTGGCGCCAGTCCTCGGCGGCCTGCGCCAGCCTTTCCTTCGAGGATGAGACGAAGTTCCAGAACAAGAACCGTTCCCCCACCGGCTCGCCGCCAAGCACCATCACGGTTGCGTTCGCTGTTGCAATGACCGGCACATCCCGCCCGCCTTCCAGCACCGCCATCTGCCCGGGGGCAAGGGCCTCGCCTGCGACCTCTATTGCCCCGCTCACGACATAGCCAGCGCGTTCGGAATACTGCGCCGGCAGCATCCGCCGCGCGCCCGCCAGCATCTGCCAATGGGCATAGAATTGCGGCGAATGCACAGGTGTGGCTGCGCGCATCCCATCCAGACTTCCTGCGATCAACCGCCCGGACAGTCCCGGCTCGTCCCAGTGTGGCAGGTCATCACCAGCGTGGTGAGAGAAGGCTGGCTCAACCTCTTCGGTTTCTTTCGGCAGGGCCACCCAGGCCTGGAGGCCATGCATCCGTGCGCCATGGACCCGGGCATGTTCGAAGCGTTCCGAATGGGTGATGCCGCTCCCGGCAATCATCCAGTTGACCTCGCCCGGGCGGATTTCCTGATGCACGCCGAGACTGTCGCGATGGGTCAGCGCACCGTCGAAGAGATAGGTCACCGTGGCAAGCCCGATATGCGGGTGCGGACGCACATCAAGCGAGCGCGGAACGCCGGGGGCAAGCTCGACCGGACCCATGTGGTCGAAGAAGATATAAGGACCGACCATTCGCCGCGCGTGGAACGGCAACACGCGCCCGACCTCGAAACCGCCGCCCAGATCATGCGCCCGTTTGGAAATGATGCGTTCAATCATCAGACAAGCCCTGTTCTGAATGGCGTTGCAGAACCATACATTCAAAATTCAATCTGCAATGTAGCCTCGAAAAAATCGATCGGATCTGCAGGACCGGTAGCGCGGATGAAGTCTTGCGGCTGGGAGTGGGTGTAGGCGAGGCTGAACAGCAGCTTTTCTAGCGGCTCCCACTGGATCACCCCCGACAGGGAGGTGTCGACAAAGCGATCGCGCACGCCTTGTGGCTGCCGGAACAGGTTGCCAGGCGGACCGTAGACGCCGTCCTCACGCGCTAGCCGCCAATAGAAATTGATGTCGGCGACCAGAAGCAGATCTTTGCGGGGGCGCAGGCGAAGATAGGGATGAAGATTGACGAAGTTCGCGGGACCAAGGACAGCGTTTTCGGAGAAGTAGCTGGCGTTGGGATAGAGCGCGCTGAAGGTGCCCAGCTTGCCGTCGCCGGGTCCGCGATCCCCCGACGCGATATTGGCCGACAGCATGATTTCGGGCGTCCAGGTGCGGCCTTCCCAGCGATATCCGGTATTGGTCGCCAGCGTCCATGCCGCAATCGATCCGTCCCCGAACCGTCCCGTCTGATAGACCGCCTCCCAGTCCCAGAACCAGCCATCCGCAGCTCCGTAGGCCCGCAATCCCAGCGAATGCCGGCGCTCATCCGCCACACCTTCGATGGTGCGGCGTTCGGATGACCTTGCAAAAATGTAGTAGGTATCAAGCTTGCCAATCGGCGCAGGAACAGTCGCCTGCACTCCGGCAATATCGCGCCCTTCGTCACGTCCGTCGTTGAAGATGCCGTCCGGCTCAACCTCCACAAGTCTCAGCGCAAAGGCATCGACTTGCGCCGTGCCCGACTGCACCACCGCGTGCACGCCGTCCCAGGTGCGCCTTACGGTGGTGCCATCCCGGACCGCAAGAAGACGCTGCGAGCCGAGCCGAAGTTCCTGCCGCCCGAGTCTGATGAAGGCATCATCAGGGCCGATCTCGACATAGGCCTCCTGCAAATCGATCAGGTTGCGTTCAATCGGGCTGTCCGCCTCTCCGCCTTCGATCAGCGCACTGAGCAGGGTCGCCCGAATGCGCAGATTGGGGGTGATCGCTGTTTCAAGACTCATCGAAGCGCGCTGGGTCCAGAACCAGCCCGCAGCCTCGGCCTCGCGGTCATATTCGGGCGCAGACTGGTAGGTCACCCGTTCGCGCAGCTGGCCCGAGACTATGATTGCCCCCTCATCCGCACGGACAGGCTCCGTCACCCCTCCGGCAACCATCGCCAGTATGGATATAAGACGCGGGCGCATGTGATCGATCAGCTGGCGGGATCGAGATGCGCCTCAACGAACCACAGCTGCTTGTCGGTCTCGCGGGAGATTCCGGTGAAAAGATCGGCTGTATCCTGATCACCTCCGGCTGCCGCCTCGTCGATATTGCCGCGCACGAGCTTGCCGAAGGCGGCGAGCGAGCCTGCAACCGCCTTGAGGTGTGCCTCGCCGCCATGCGCTGCAAGCGGATACTCATAAAGATTGGTCGTGGCAGCCACAGTGCCGACCCGGCCGTCGGCGATCCCTCCGAGGGCTGCAATCCGTTCGGCGATCGTATCGACAAACTCCTCCACGATTGTGTGGATGCCGTCGAACAGCTGGTGCAGCTGCATGAAATCCTTGCCCCGCACATTCCAGTGCGCCTGCTTCATCTGCGCCTCCAGATCGATAGCGTCGACCAGCCGCGACTGGAGGAGTGCGATGGACGACTTCGAAACAGCGCGGGGGAGGTCGAGGCGGGATGTATAGGTCATGGTGGTCTCCAACTCGGTTGTTCTGCGGCAGGCCAGAATTGTCCCCTAGCGACGTGCCATGGATGCTTTCCTGAGGGGTGGCAGGCGAGCCAGTTTCTGGCGTCGATAGGCCCCGGGCGTGATGCCGAAAAAGCGCCGGAACATCGTCGTCATATGGCTTTGGGAAGAAAATCCTGAAGCGTAGGCTGCCTCTGCAATGCCGGCTTTCGCATCACCAAGAACAAGGCAGGCCCGTTCCATGCGCCGGGTCAGCACATATCGCAGAGGACTCATCCCAGTTGTGCGCTTGAAGCAGCGCATGAAGTTGAAACTTGTCATTCCGGCAGCCCGGGCAAGGTCGTCGAGACGAATCGGGCTTTCGAGATTGTCTTCGATCAGCCGGTCGATCAGCCGCAAATCGGCTTGCGTCATCTGCCTGCCGGCGACGCTCATGGACCGCAGCGCGTCGGTTGTATCGTTTGCAGACAGGCTGCAGAGCAGGATTTCTCCAAGATCGCGTTAGCGTCCGCGCTCGTGGTGTAATTTCTGGTGTAGATTGAGGTGATCGCGCGG
>OFDC01000977.1_pt1 | contig 17131 bp, 13 predicted proteins | sample 1520941 | NCBI WGS metagenome assembly OFDC01 (sample SAMEA94258168, study PRJEB24077) | hot springs metagenome | biome: Aquatic biome; feature: Water | place: India | collected 2012-12-06 | depth 5 m | reverse complement strand
CGGCTCGGCCGGCATCGCGGTCGGCATGGCCACCTCGATCCCGCCCCACAACCTGCGCGAGGTCGCCGCCGGCGCGCAGTGGGCGCTCGAGCACCCCGACGCCACCCGCGAGGAGCTGCAGGACGCGCTCCTCGAGCGGATCAAGGGCCCCGACTTCCCCAACGGCGCGCTCATCGTCGGCAACGCCGGCATCGAGCAGGCCTACCGCACGGGTCGCGGCTCGATCACCCAGCGCGCGGTGATCGAGGTCGACGAGGACAACAAGGGCCGCACCTGCCTGGTGATCACCGAGCTGCCCTACATGGTCAACCCCGACAACCTCGCGCTGAAGATCGCCGAGCTCGCCGACTCCGGCAAGGTGCAGGGCATCGCCGACGTCCGCGACGACACCTCCGACCGCACGGGCCAGCGCCTCGTCGTCGTCCTCAAGCGCGACGCGGTGGCCCGCGTGGTGCTCAACAACCTGCTCAAGCACACCGAGCTGCAGACCAACTTCAGCGCCAACATGCTGGCGCTGGTCGATGGCGTGCCGCGCACGCTGAGCATCGACCAGTTCATCAGCAACTGGGTCGAGCACCAGGTCGAGGTCATCCGACGGCGCACGGAGTACCGCCTGCGCGAGGCCGAGAAGCGGGCCCACATCCTGCGCGGACTCGTGAAGGCCCTCGACATGCTCGACGAGGTCATCGCGCTCATCCGGCGCTCGCCGGACGTCGCCGAGGCCAACACCGGCCTGCAGGCGCTGCTCGACGTCGACGAGATCCAGGCGACCGCGATCCTCGGCATGCAGCTGCGCCAGCTCGCGGCGCTGCAGCGGCAGAAGATCATCGACGAGCTCGCCGAGATCGAGCTCGAGATCGCCGACTACAAGGACATCCTCGCCAACGTCACCCGGCAGCGGTCGATCGTCGCCGAGGAGCTCGCCGGCATCGTCGAGAAGTACGGCAACGAGCGTCGTACCCAGATCATCGCGGCCGACGGCGACCTCTCGATGGAGGACCTGATCCCCGACGAGGACATCGTCGTCTCCATCACCCGCGGCGGCTACGCCAAGCGGACCCTCGCCAGCCAGTACCGCACCCAGAAGCGCGGCGGCAAGGGCGTGCGCGGCGCGAGCCTGCGCGGGGACGACGTGGTCGAGCACTTCATCTCCACGACCAACCACCACTGGCTGCTGTTCTTCACCACGGCCGGCCGGGTCTACCGGATCAAGTCCTACAACCTGCCCGAGGCGCTGCGCGACGCCAAGGGCGGTCACGTCGCCGGGCTGCTGTCGTTCCAGCCCGACGAGGCGATCGCCCAGGTGCTCGCGATCCGTGACTACGAGCAGGCGCCGTACCTCGTCCTCGCGACGAAGAAGGGCTTGGTCAAGAAGACCCGCCTCGGCGACTACAACAGCCCGCGCCAGGCCGGCGTCATCGCGATCAACTTCCGCGACGACGACGACGAGCTGATCGGCGCGGAGCTGGTGAGCAGCGAGGACCACATCCTGCTCGTGTCGCGGAAGGGCCAGTCGATCCGCTTCCCGGCGACCGACGACCAGCTGCGGCCGATGGGCCGGGCGACGTCCGGCGTGACCGGCATGAAGTTCCGCGACGGCGACGCGCTGCTGTCGATGGCCGTCATCCGCGCCGAGGACGTCGCGAACGAGGAGGGGGAGGCGAACATCCAGTACGTCTTCACCATCACCGACGCCGGCAAGGCCAAGCGCACCAAGATCATGGAGTACCGCGTCCAGTCCCGCGGCGGCATCGGCATCAAGGCGATGAAGCTCGAGAACGAGGACCGTGGCTCGCTCGTCGGCGCCTTCATCGTGGTCGAGGGCGACGAGATCCTCTCGATCACCGCGACCGGCCAGGTCGTCCGCTCGCCCATCAACGAGGACTTCCGCCCCACCGGCCGCTCCACCCAGGGCGTCAACTTCGTCACCCCGAAGAAGGGCGACAGCGTCGCCGTCGTCGCCCGCTCGGTCGAGGCCAAGGACGAGGACGAGGCTGTCGAGGGCGCTGCCGAGGGCGTCGCTCCGGCGACGGAATCGCTCGATCAGGCTCCGGATGTCACAATCGAGGGATCCGAGAGTGGATCGGACGTCGAGGCGTCGGATCCTGGTGAGAGTGAGAGCTGATGACTGAGCGCGTCGAGGAGACTGCGATCCGTCCCGCCGTGGGCGCATCGCCGGGCTCCGGCCCGGGTGTCCCGACGCAGCCGGCCCCGTCGTCCCCGCCGTCGTCCACGACCGGCACCGCTGTGAACGGTACGGCGGTCCGTGCGCGGCCGCCTCGGCGGGCGCGGCTGCGGCTGACCCGCATCGACCCCTGGTCGGTGATGAAGACGGCCTTCCTGCTCTCCATCGCCTTCGCCGTCGTCACCGTGGTCTCGGTGGCGATGGTCTGGCAGGTGCTCGGCGCCGCCGGCGTCTGGGACTCGATCAACTCCACGATCCAGGAGAGCATCGGCGGCGAGGACGTCGCCGGCTTCCGGATCGAGGACTACGTCGGCACCAGCCGTGTCCTCGGGTTCACGATGCTCGTGGCCGCCATCGACGTCGTCCTCATCACCGCGGCGGCCACCCTCCTCGCCTTCCTCTACAACATGTCGGCGGCGCTGCTGGGCGGCGTCGAGATCACCCTCGCCGAGGACAACTGACCCCCTAGCCCGGACGTCGAGGAGGTCGCGCAGACCCCCGGACGTCGAGGAGGTCGCGCAGCGACCGTCACGAGACGCCCGGCTCCGGTGCCCGCAACCCAGCCCCGTTTTGTCCCACCCTCCGCCGCTCCGGTATCGTCTCCTCTCGGCTTGCTGCCGAGGGGCTTCCACCCAACAACAGCAAGCCACCCGGGCCTATAGCTCAGACGGTTAGAGCACCACACTGATAATGTGGGGGTCAGAGGTTCAAGTCCTCTTAGGCCCACGTAGAGCCCCGGCCGCGATCTCGCGGACCGGGGCTTCTTCGAAGAAGGGAACAGCCATGAAGAAGCTGCTGCTCGCAGTCCTGGCCGCAGTGGGCGCCATCGTCGCCCGCAAGAAGCTCCAGGAGAGCAAGGCCGAGCAGGCCCTCTGGGCCGAGGCGACCGACAAGCTCCCGAAGGCCTGACTCACCCGGACGTCGACGAGGTCGCGCAGCGACCGTCACGAGACGTACGGTCAGCATCACCCAGGGGCCTTGGCGCAATTGGTAGCGCACCTGCTTTGCAAGCAGGGGGTTAGGGGTTCGAGTCCCCTAGGCTCCACCACATTTGAGGCTGTCGTGGACGACGACTCGCGGAGTGGATTGCGATGGGCGGGACGCCCTCAACCTTGATTGCGGTAGGGACCGAGCTGCAGTCAGTGCGGCTTGCTGACCCTGATGCAGTGCTTTCCCATGCGGAGTGTCGTGCCGCTCCGCCGCTGACCCAATCGATGTTCGTGCTGTGGCTGGAACGCTATTCGAGAAGCCGTTGCTGGTCGGCGGAGCCTGGGACGGCACCAGCCCATTCAGACAGCTCGTTCGCTCAAATTCGGTGTTCAGCTTCGTTGTCGCGCTTCCCCACTTAAGGTGGACGACGCACGCTGAACGCCGGACCTCTCGGGTCCGTTGAGAGTTCTTCAACTGGAGGGGGATCCGTGAGCGCCGAGAGCTCAGCGCCGTGCAGACATCAAGGCGCACCACCACCGGAAGTGGTAGACAAAGTCGCCCGCGTAATCACCGGCCTCGCCGCCGACGACCAGTTCCTACTCCGACAGGGGCTATCGTCCCGCGAGTTCCAAGAGGCGTTGCCTGCTGCTATCGAGGCCATGCGGGGTCGGATGAGCGCTAGCAACTCAAGTCGTAGAAAGTTCCTAGTCGCGCTGTTCGAGTACATGGTGACGGCTGGCACGATCACCAGCGTGACTGAGCCCGACTATGGCGAGGACACGGTCTACCGGCTAGAGGTACCCAACGTCGGGCCGGTTGCGGTGATCCAGAAGGGTTGCCCTGACGGTGCTCACAGCAGCGTGCGGTGGTCCCGCCCGGCTTGGGCTGTCGAAGCCTACCTTTGGTGGATCTGTTCGAGCATGGCTGCACACCCCGGCATTCATGTTTCTAAAGGAGTCAACCGCTTGCGTCAGCGCTTCTTCTCGAACGCACCTGACGTGCTCGACGGCGTGGTGTTTCACAACGATCTGTGCGGCACCTCGGTTCGGCCCTGTCCCAAACACGCTAAGTCGGCGGAGATTGACGGCCAGTCCGTGCCGCCGCCCTGTCTCTACATCATGCCGGAGCGAGACCTATCGCGCGACTCATGGAACTGGAGTGGTGGCAGGACCGCCTCGTTCCCTGCAGTTCTGTTTAGCGCGTTCGGGATCGCCAACAGCGATGCGGCGGCGTACACGGGCTATATCGGCTTCGAAAGAAGACCGAGCGGGAGTCTCCGAACAACCATCGCCTCGAGATACGGGCCCGGACGAACCACTATTTATAGGAACTGACTGATGCCCAACAAAATTATCGACCAAGAGCGCGCGGCCTTCGTCGCCGCCCGAGACGTCCTCAATAAGGTTTCGCTTCCCGCCTGGCCCCGCGACAACAAGGACCTAGATCTCATTCAGCTTGAGGTTGACTGGGTCCGTTTTTCTACCCTGAACCACCGGACCAAGGCAGAGCAGTTACGCGCCGTCGCCGTCGCGGAAAACCCTGACCTGTTCACGGCAGATCCGCTGGGCCCAGAGGCGCAGGAAGCTCAATACTTGATCCTGCAAACCCAAGATGGTTTCTCGGACCTGAAGGCCGACCTCAGAGAACGCGGTCAGCAGGACCCGGCGATCGTGACCGCGGACGGCATCCTGATCAATGGGAATAGGCGCACGGCTGCTCTTCGCAATCTTTTCGTGGAAGACGACGTTCCTTCTGCTCGGTATGTGAAGTGCCTTGTATTGCCGGCCGATGCAACGTCTGCCGAGCTGGTCGATCTCGAGACCGAGCTCCAGATCGCAAGGGACTTCAAGCAGGATTACGCCTGGATCAATGAGGCGCTCTTGATCGAGGAGCTTTACGAACGCGAGAACCGCGATTTTGGACGGGTAGCCACCCGTATGCATCGCGACATAGCCGACGTTCGGTCTCTGTACGACAAGTTGCAGCATGTTCACCAGATAGTGGCGCTTTCCCAAGGTGCCAAGCTGCACATTGACTTTAACGAGAACGAGTCGGCATTCGACGAACTTGCCAAGCATGTCAAGAACAAGCCAGCCCCCGAAGCCGAAGCCGTTCGGTCGGTGTACTTCCTAGGCACACTCGCCAACGTCAATTATCGCAAGCTCCGGCACCTGCGACGTCCCGATGCGGCGGCGCTGGTGCGCCGGGAGCTCGAGGCGGACCCATCGCTGAGCGTCATCATGAGCGGACTCGAATCGGAGACGGTGCCCACTGAAGTGGACGTGCTTGACGATGTCCTTGGTGATGATCTGAAGCCCGGACCGTTGAACAGCGTTTTGAGCTTTCTGGCGCAAAGGCGTTTGGACGAATCAGTCTCAGTCAGTGAAACCGAGGCTGTCATTGCGAAAGAGTTATTAGAAACCGTGCAAAGCGCGGTAACAGCAGCCGCCGAGGAAGCCGAAGAAGATCAGCGAGATCAGACGGCGTTGACGGCTCCGCTTGTACGGATGGACAAGGCGATTGCAGAAATTGAACGCGCTCTTGCCGCCCTACCGAGGGCACGGGCGTTCAACGAATTCGACGAGCCTGAACTACGTGCGAAGGTTGCTCAGATCTCGGAAATGATAGCCGCGTTCGAGGGCTCCGATTGATCTCCTTCGACCTCGTCAGCACCGCCCGACCCACTGTGGTGATTCGACGGGACGCAAGTGCGAGCCCAGGTGCCTGGGCGCACCTCAATGCGGCTATGGCGCGCGGGACCATAGGTGGTAGTCGAGAAGTAGTTAAGGTGCGCGCAGAGGTGTTTCTGGCGGAGCTGTCGGTTGTCCGCGAGATCCGACGCCTGTTCGGCGAAACTCTGAGCATCGAACCTGCTCTTGCGTTGCAGATGCAGGTCCTTGCCGGTGACCGCAAGTCACGCGAAGCGGTAACCGGTATGCCTCCCAGCGAGTCGGCTCTCTCCGATTTGAAGGCCGAGCTCGAGCGTCTGGGCTTCAAGCGGGAACTTCGGGACTTCCAACTAGAGAATGTCGCAACGATCGCTCAACTGCCTCATGGAGCGGATTTCTCGGTACCTGGTGCGGGCAAGACAACAGTGGCCCTGGCGGGCCATGCGCTGCAGAAGGAGCGAGGCGAGGTGGAGCGACTAGTGGTGGTCGCCCCGATCGCTGCATTCGAAGCTTGGAAGACCGATTCGAGGATCTGTCTTCCCACAGAGCCTTTGATTGCCGTACACGGCGGGCCAGGCAGCATCGTGCCGGCTCACGCGGACATCGTGTTAACGAACTACAACCGTATCGCGTCCGACTACGAACGTATGCGCGATCTTATTGGCGCGAAGCGGACGCACCTCGTGCTGGATGAGGCCCACCGCGTCAAGCGGGGATCGGCCGGTGTTCACGGGCGTGCGGTGCTGGATCTAGCCTATGTTGCGCGGCGCCGGGACGTCCTGACCGGTACTCCAGCACCCCAAGGGGCGACGGACCTCGTTGCGCTCATGCGCTTTCTGTACCCCGGCCAAGATCAACAAATCCTGCCTCCGGATGCTTACGTTGAGCAGCGTGGACGCGATGAGGACGTGCTTCGGGACACCAACGCCGCCATCTCCCGCTACTTTGTCCGTACACCGAAATCCCGGCTGGGTCTGCCACCCACCGAGTTCGAAATTGTCACGCGTCAGATGGGACCAATCCAGCAGGCACTTTATGACGCTCTGCTTGGACGCTATCGGGGTAAGTTCTCGCTCGGCACGGAGTCTAGAAGAGAGTTTGGCCGTCTCGGGCGGATAGTCATGTACCTGCTGGAGGCAGGCACGAACCCCAGTTTGCTGACGGCAGGATCTGATGAGTTCGACGAGCAGGGCTTTACGCACCCGCCTCTCGATGTGACCTCTGACGCGCCACTAGCACGTCTATTGGCCCAGTATCACGAATTCGAAAAGCCTTGGAAGTATCAATATATTCGCGAAGTGGTAGCAGCCGCGCAAACGTCCGGCGAGAAAGTTCTTGTGTGGACGACGTTTGTTCGTAATATCAAGGCGCTGGAACGGGAACTTGCAGAGTTCCAGCCGGCGGCAATTCATGGTGGCGTCCCAACGGATGACAACATGCCGCTAGGTGCTGTCACTCGGGAGGCCGAACTCGACCGTTTCCGGAATGACCCGAATTGCACCGTACTTCTGGCGAATCCCGCGGCATGTGGCGAGGGTGTCAGTTTGCACCATTGGTGCCATCACGCGATCTACCTTGACCGTACATTCAACGCCGGCCACTTTCTCCAGAGCCAGGATCGTATCCATCGGCTCGGGCTAAGGGATGGCGTCGTTACCCGGTTCACCCTTCTCATTAGCGACGGGACGATTGATCAAACGGTAGATGCTCGGCTCGCTGAGAAAGTACGTGCTCTATCTCGGCTCATGAACGATCCCGGTCTGGTCCAAGTTGCACTTCCGCAGGAGGATGGCGAAAGTCAGCCCCCCGCCTTTGCGGACGATCAGCGAGCAATCCTTGATTACTTCGAGAATCGGCCGTAGTGCTCCCAACCCACGGCGCGGCCTCCGGCACGTTCCTCCTGTCGAACGCGGCGAGAGCGACTACTTACTCCGATGCGGCTTCATGGATCGGAGGGGCGAGAGCGCGCTCATCGTTCCTCGCGGGCGCTCTCAACCTCGAGACCTGTGCCAACGAACTGGTACGGCTCAATCTCGCCGAGTTGGTTGAAAAGGTCGTCATACGCGCAGACTTAGCACGGCTTTCGGACGCCGCGGATCGCGCCACTCTGACAGCGATCGCAGGGATATTGTTGGCCGCTGACCCACCCCCTTGGCTGACGCAAGCAGTCCAGGGGCGCGACGTTCGGCGGGAGTATATCCCTAGCCGTGACCTGGCGGCTCTTTCTTGGCTCGACCCAATGCTTGACGACCTGCTGATAGTGACGGCAGGCGCGACCCTTAAAGCCGACACCTCGGAGCTGTTGACCGGACTCGGCTTGGCCGGTGAACTCATTATTATGCAGGCTCTGACGTCCTGCGGTTTCGAAGCAATTCATGTCGCATTAATTTCGGACATGTTCGGATACGACATCGAAGTGTTGAAGCCGTGCGGGGGTCGAATAGAGGTAAAAACCACCACAGAGGCGAACGCAGGCGCGTTCCATATATCACGACATGAGTATGAAACGTCGCTCAGGTTCGGCGATGGGTGGCATCTGCTGCAGGTAGTGCTCTCACCAGCTGTCCTCGAGGCCCCAACTGTTCGTGCAGAGCATGTGAAATCCATCAATCGGCTGATCCCCGGCGCTTTGCGCGAGATCGTCGCTCCGGACACGGGGGAGTTCCGCTGGTCAATCAGCGCCTCCGTGGCACCACGCCGCGGGTTGTGGGCTCCGTCGTCTCTGTACGATTCTGCGGGAGGTCTCTCTAAAGGGGTCCGGGAACTCGGTAGAAGCGGATCAGCTCTCTGAAGTGTCTGGCACCGGTTGATCGCTTTCCGCGTGTCGAGTACCTCGTTCGTAACGGCGTCCTGGAAGCGTCGTTGGGCCGTCATGAATTGCCACCCCAGGTGCCGGACGATCTTAGTCATGGTCGCGACCGCGGTGCTGGTCTTGACGGGCAGCCGATCAGCGAGCGCCGAAGGCGACCCGGAGCCAGGCTCCGTGCCGTACCTTCTGCGGGACATCCAGAACATCGGCGAAGCCTATGGCCGCATCACCGGGCCGGGCGGACAGCTGGCCAACCCGAACTACCTGCCCGCGCTGATTCGCGAGTCGAGCCTGCTGACTGCGACCCAGCTGCTGGCTCAGGCAGCCACCCCGACACGGCCCGTGCTCTCGGCCGGCCAGCTGGTGCCGGGCTGGAACGTCGGCAACCCGTTGCGCGCGGGCTGGAACGGGACCCGCGGTATGTCCAAGAAGGTCTCCTTCCTCAACCGGTACGGCGCACTCCTGCGCGGCACCGTCTACGCGCCGAAGGCAGGGGCGAGGGACCCGTACACGGGCGCCGCCCTCAAGGGCCCCTTCCCCGGTGTCGTCATCACGCCGGGCTCGGTGCAGGGTTCGGAAGGCATGTACGTGTGGCTCGCGCAGGACCTCGCCGAGCGCGGCTTCGTCGTGCTCACGTTCGACGTGCAGGGGCAGGGGACGAGCGAGACCTTGCCGCACACGAACGGAGGCGCGCTGCCGTTCTGCAACCCGTTCGAGCCACCGGTCGGCGGCAACATGGGCGGCTGCCCCGGCGTCCCCTTCCAGCAGCTCGCGAACTTCACCACGGGCACGCTGGACGCGCTCGACTTCTTCCTGTCAGCGGCGAACCCCTACCTCGCGTCGATCGATCGGACCCCGGACCCGCAGAGCGTCACCTCGGGCCGGACCGGCCGAGTCGCGATCATCGGTCACTCTCTCGGCGCGGCCGCCGTCTCCCACGTGCAGGGGACTGACGAGCGGGTCGCAGCGGTGGTCGCCCTCGACAAGCTCCAGGGTCCGAGCGACGCGGGCGGATTCAGTGTCGTCAGCCCGCCCGACGGCATCGTCCCCGTCGTCCCGGCACTCGCCGTTCAGTCGGAGTACGGTTTCACCGTGTCGCCGGCCGCGCTCAGCGGCGGTAGCACCGTGCTGCCGTCGCCGGGGGAGCCCGTCCCGACCCGCGAGCGGGCCACCGGGTACGACGACTGGCTGGCCGCGGGCAAGGACGCGATACTGGTCGTGCCTCGCGCCTCCACCCACCTGGAGTACACCGATATCCCGTACGTGCTGCCCGCCAGCCGCTACGGGCAGGCCCTTACGAGCGCCTACGTGCAAGCGTTCCTCGACCGGTATCTCAAGCACCGGGGCAGCGATGAATCCCTGGTCGGGACGACGCTGCGCTACCTGGAGCCGCGCGGTAACGGTGTGTGGGCGCCCGTGACGCTGGACCGCGACTCGAACCTGAGCTTCTACTACTGCTCGGCGTACTCGATCCACAGTGGCCCCACTGCCCGCGGTCCTGTTGTCAGCGACCCGGATGCCGCCGGCGTGGGGGGTTGCGTCGACTAAGTGGAAGGGGGCATCGCTGCTAATGGGCTGCTAACGCTCGCTCCGTCGCCCCATCTCCTTCGGTTCCGCTCGACGACCATTCCTTCGCGTGACGGGATCAAGGTGTTCCGTTGCCGTCCCTGCCGCAAGCCGGGCCCACCGATCGTCAGCCGCTTCGGGTGCTACGCCGCGGGTGCTTTCGGTCGGCACGTCTAGGCGACGGCCTGCGCCGCTTCCCCAAGGGGTGATCTTGCTTCCCGAAGGCGACTTCGTCGTGCAGCGACGTCGCGACGCGCCTGGTGCCCGCGCCACCGGGTCAGGCCTCCTTCGCTCCGTAGGTGGCACACGTACGTGTGGCGAACCAATGACTGTTGCCGGTTCGTCGCTTCAGGGGCGTGAGGGGCACCTACACTCGACCCTGAGTCAACGAGGGGTAGAAGATGCCGGACGAGAAGATCCTCAGGGCGGAATGGTTTCACGGGCTGGACCTGTCGACGTCGACGTTGCCCCGAGAGGTAGACGCCATCCGAAGGTCAATCCACAACGTCATGAGGTTGCCCGATCCGCAGCGCGGCGGCGCGACGATCGGCTCCGCGAAGACGGGCATCTACGCTTTTTTTGACTACGACGGCGAGCCCATCTATGTAGGGCAAACCTCGGCGAATTTCAGTGACCGCGTGAGTCGTCATCTCACCGGACAGCGCTCGGACTCCGTCGCAAAATATGTGCTCGATCCGTTCGAGGTCTACGCCATCCAGATGTGGTCCCTTCCGTGGATTGAACGCGACGCAAAAGGTGCTGGTCCGCGTAAGAAGGCCCTTTTACCCTATGAGTACACCGTCCACGAGCTACTTATGCAGCAGTCGAAGTTCAAGGCCGTGCTGAACGAGGGAGACATTCCTGTAGCCGAGCTGCAAAACCTGCCAGAACCCGTAGGGGGTGTCATCATCCCCAGCGAGATATTCCCGGATCGCTCGCATCCAGACGTGCGCATCGCGAGACGGGCGCAGACAGTGTCCCTCCTCGCCAAGAACATCTCAGAGCGCCGTGTTTCAAAGGGCCTTCGTCGAACGTTGGTGACGCAGACTCGGCGGCTCGTAGAATTATCGGATCGCCGGTTCCAGGCCGTTGGCGGGGCGATCCCCAGCTCCGGCGAGGCCGACGAGGCGATTGACGAACTTGCCGAGTAGGCGCGCGCCAATCATTGCGCCGCAGCATTGCAATGCAACTTCAATCGGGGGGAAGGGTCGCTTCTCACCAGAACCGCGGCCACGCGATGTGGCACAGTGCGTCTCGCAAACGCGGCCTGTTCGCGGTTATACATGCCGCGCGTCTCTTGAGAACGAAATGCACTCGCGCCCTATTGGGTCGAGAAATAACACGGAACTCGGGTGGGAGCCTGAGACAAGGTCTCAGAACACGATTCCTTCGTGCCGAGAGGCGCATCCGTTGCAGGTGTCGTCCGCGACCCGTTCTTCGGGCGGAGTTGAGCGCAGGCAGTACCGACAATAACGGAAACTGCGTCGGCGCGAGGTCAGGAGACTCTTAACGACTTCGGTCCCCCGAGTCGGCAGGTCATCAGCGCCGACATAGACCTGATCCCGAGGCTGGTACTCCAGCTCGGCGACGCCAGACCAGACCCCGTGCGGCGCAGCAATGAACACGCCGTGGTGAAACACCCGAACCATGAGCTGGGGCGGATCGCCCGCGATATGCCAGGGGGTAACTTCCCCGCCCAACCCACCGCTCGGATCTGAGTCGAAGTCGTGCCACGGCGTGGCCCAGTTTTCTACCCACGGTGCGCCGAAGATCTCGATGAATCTCGTAACTGGCATCGCCAGCGTGTCGGCAAGCTGACTGGTCACGTACTCGATGGGCGACACATCAACTCGCTTCTGTCGGTCGCGTGTGATTAGTCATGATGATGCTCCTCGAGGTTGCCTTGCCTGCCAACGTTGCGCAATCACGATGAGCGATCCCTCCGACGCAAATCGCGCAGATTGCGCTCGCCAACCTCACATGAGGCTGTCGTCGAACGCAGGTCGGCGACCCTCGCAGTCGAGGAGACCGTGCCGAGGGTGACGCTCGGCCGCCTCTGGCGAGCCTTCGCTCCCCTTGTTGAGGGTGGCAGCAGCCAGCGGCGGGCAAGAAGGTGTAGTGCAGGCGGCTGCGGCTACCCCTCGACGGCTTCAGTGGCCTTCCGCTCGCGAAGGCGGCGTTTCGTCTCGCGGCTCTTGGCGTTGTGGGCACCTCGACAGTCGTCACACCTGCAACCGACGTCGTACCGATACGAGGTGCCGTGCTGCACGTCGCCATGGGCTAGGTGCCTCGTCCTGCGGACTTTGGCCATGTACGCAGCGTGATTCAGACGGTTCGCTTCCTTGCAGCGGTCACAGCGGCAGCCGAGGTTGCCATAGCCATTCTGAGTACCGTGCCTTGGGTCGTCGGGCGAGAGTGGCTGGGCATCGTCCAGGTCCATCTTTACTTCCCATCGCCTTCGATGTCGTCTCCAACGAGGGGCTCAGCAGCCCGCCTACGACTGCAAGACGGCCAGACCGTATCTTCGGGAGCCTCCACGGCATGAGAAGTTCGCATGAGGACAACATGGGAGCCATGTCCGATGCGAAGCCGCCAGGTGGGTTTTGCTTGTCGATTGCTGGTCTGGCCGATGTGACTCGCTCCACCGTCGCAGGTGTAGCCGGCACCGGGACCGAAGTTCGCGCCCGTCCACTTCGGGCCGCAGTGGTTGGCTAAGTGGAGGGCGGCACCGGTTGCCGGACGGGCGATTTGGAAACGTGAAGGGTCGAATGTGGGCAAGTGGACAGCCGGCGGTTTAGGCACTTGCCACGCTCCAAAATTCCTGGGCCTGACGCTCCTTCGCGGCCCTGACCAAAGGCATCAGGTAGTGCGTGGCTAGCCAGGTAACGGCCGGAACTGCGACTGCATCGCCAAACCCGAACAGTGCCTGAGATTCGCGTACGCCGGACAGCTTGAAGTCTGGCGCGCCCATAAGCCGGGCGTACTCCCGGGGCGTCATCCAACGCACTCGTACCTGTCCCTTGCCAGCCTGGACGACTGCCTGCTTGCTTGACCCGCCCCGAGCGGTGCGAAGGCAGCCCGAGATGTCATCAGGGCGGATCTCCCATACAGCGACTCCCTTGCGGGTCCTTCTGTAAGCAGTCCGGAACGAGAACGAGCGACCGTTGCGCAACGCCGTTAGGCGATCGACCTGAAGCTCGGACAGGGATTCAACAAATTTTTCCGTCCGTGCCGGGTCCCACCAGCGTTCGTCGCCAGGACCGAGTCTTTCTATGATCCCGGACAGGCCTTCGGTAAGTGGGTACGGGGGCGGAGGAAGCTCGGCTTGATGCATAGTCAGGCTAGGGTCGCCGAATGGCGTCTGAAGCCAGTCAGGCCTCAGCTCACTGTTTGCCTCGGCAACGCCCGTCGGGGCGTCGAGCGCCCCTACGATGAACAGGCGCGGACGGCTTTGAGGCACAAACCGACGGGCGTCCAGCGTGATGACATCCACTGAGTATCCGAGTTGATTGAGAGCTCGAATCGCAGCGCTGAGGTCTTCACCTCCATGCGAAGACACGAATGCAGTCACGTTCTCTAGCGCGACGACCTGCGGTTTGGCGTCGTTCAAGTCCTGCAGAAGCCGGACGAGATGCCAGAAAGTGCTGGAGCCCGTGCCGGCAAGGCCTGCACGATTTCCAGCGAGACTGAGGTCGGTGCAGGGGAACGAACCCCACATGAGATCGATGCCTTCAGGCAGATCCGTTGTCTTCACATCTGCGATGTCCCCGAGTTGGTAGGTGTGTCCCTTTTCCTTCCTGCCGAAGTGGGCCTTGTACATCTGCTCCTTCGAGGGCTCGATGTCGTTGCTCCAAGGCACGGCGAACCCAGCTGCTTCCAGGCCGAGACGGGCCAAACCGACCCCAGCGAAAAACTCGACGGCGACTGGTTGTCGATGCCGGCCATCGAGACGCACAGAGTCTGCAGCGGTGGTGGGATGGGGCGAGATGGTCACCTAACCAGGATACGGCGCCCACGGTGTTCGAGTCTGCACCTAGGGTGTGTCTACACCGCCTTTGACTCAGGGGGCCCCGATGACGGAATCCTGGGCGACTTCGCCCGCAACGCGGGCGAGCATGATGTCCAATCGTCGTCGGGACACTAAGCCGGAGCTTGCTCTACGCCGGGCGGTGCACGCACTCGGGTTGCGGTACCGCGTCGATGTGAGGCCGGACAACGCGATTCGTCGCCACGCCGACATGGTCTTCAGCCGAGCGAAAGTGGCGGTGTTCCTCGACGGCTGCTACTGGCACGGGTGTCCCGAGCACTACCGGCAGCCGGCGCAGAACTCCGACTACTGGAGTGACAAGGTGACGCGCAACCGCGATCGCGACGCCCAGACAAACCTCTTGCTGACTGAGGCAGGGTGGACCGTCATCCGCGTCTGGGAGCACGAAGATCTCACCCACGCGGCGCAACGGATCGAGTCGATTGTCAAGAGTAAATCCGCGAAGCGGAGGTAGGCGGGAGATAGTGCGACCCACCGACGCGCCGGCTCGCAGGAGGCTTGCCGGCCATCGCAGCACGCTTTGGTCGTGCTCATTCCGGGTCAGGATCCCGCCGTCCATCGCCATCTAGCCCGAAACTGATCCACCTCCTCGGCCGTCAGGTACGACGGATTGCTCCCCGCCGGCATGCGAAGCACCTCCATCCCCGACAGCACCGGATCTCCCAGCAGCTCGCCCCGCAGCACCGGCGGCTCAAGCGGCCGCAGCTCGATCGGCACTTCGAGCCCACCCTCCGAGCCGTCCGAGGAGGCCGCGCCGACCAGACGCCCCTGCGCATAGATCCCAGCAGGGAAACGCGGATCCCGCCCGCTCACCCACAGCAGCACGAGCTGACCCGGCGCCATCAGCTCGGTCCGATAGGACCGTCGTACACACCGCGACGTGACATCCCGAAAGCCACGAGCAGCCAGCTCACCCACCGGTGTCGACGCCGGGTCCGTCTTCAGCAGCCAGGCGCCCAACGACTCAGCTGTGACGGCTCGGCTCGGGGGCGCCATGGACGGGCGGTACCCGGCCACGCGCCGGTGAACGCACACCCAACGGACCGGCAGACCCTTCGGTTTGTCGGCGCTCCGCTCTAGGCTCGATCGGGACGCCACCGGGCGGCACAGGGTGTGCCCCGGAACGGCGAGGAGGCTCCCATGACCGCCACGCCCCAGACAGAGGTCCGCCCGGACCGCTGGACCGCCGAGTCGCTGGTCGCGCGCTTCGACGAGGTCCGCTCCCACACCGAGCGCCTGGCCGCGCCGCTGTCGCCGGAGGACCAGACCGTCCAGTCGATGCCCGACGTCTCGCCGACGAAGTGGCACCGCGCCCACGTGACCTGGTTCTTCGAGACCTTCCTGCTGGCCGAGCAGGAGGCGGGCTTCGCGCCGTACCAGGACAAGTACTGGTTCCTCTTCAACAGCTACTACGAGGCGGTCGGGCCGCGCTACGCCCGCGCCGAGCGCGGCGTGATCAGCCGCCCGGGCGCCCACGACGTCGGCCTCTACCGCGCCAACGTCGACGAGCGGGTCCGCACCCTCGTCGAGCGGCTCGACCAGGGCAGCGTCGACAAGCTCGCCGCCACCATCGAGCTCGGCTTCCACCACGAGCAGCAGCACCAGGAGCTGCTGCTCATGGACATCAAGCACGTGCTGTCGCTCAACCCCCTCGAGCCCGTGTACGCCGGCGCGCCGGCCACTCCCAGCGAGCCGGACCGGCTCGGATGGGTCGACGTCGAGGGCGGGCTGGTCGAGATCGGCCACCGCGGCGCGGGCTTCTCCTTCGACAACGAGCTGCCGCTGCACCAGGTCTGGCTCGAGCCCTACCGCCTCGCCGACCGGCTGGTCACCAACGGCGAGTGGCTGGAGTTCATGGCCGACGGCGGCTACCGGCGCCCCGAGCTGTGGCTCTCCGACGGGTGGGCCGGCCTCGACAAGGTGGACCCCGACCGCAACGCCCCCTTCTACTGGACCCAGCGCGACGGCGTCTGGTTCGAGCACACCCTCAACGGCACCTGGCCCGTCGACCCCGGCCTCCCCGTCAGCCACGTCAGCCACTACGAGGCCGACGCCTACGCCACCTGGGCCGGCAAGCGGCTGCCCACGGAGGCCGAGTGGGAGCACGGCGTCCGCGTCGACACCGAGCGGACGGGCGCCGAGCCGCAGGGCAACCTCGCCGACACCGAGACCTGGCACCCGCGCGCCGCTGGTCCCGCGACGGGCGGCCTGCGGCAGGTGCACGGGGACAACTGGGAGTGGACCTCCTCGTCGTACCTCCCCTACCCCGGCTTCCACCCCGCTCCCGGCGCGATCGGCGAGTACAACGGCAAGTTCATGTCGAACCAGATGGTGCTGCGCGGCGGCTGCGCGCTCACCTCCCCGGGCCATGCCCGCACGAGCTACCGCAACTTCTTCCCACCCGGGGCGCGCTGGGCGCTCACGGGTGTCCGCCTGGCCGACGGAGGAGAGCCGCGATGACCGCCGAGGATGCGAAGCAGCCCGAGATGAACGTCCTGCTCGAGCCCGGCTGGGAGAGCGGCAGCCTCGTCGACGACGTCCGCCGCGGCCTGACCCGCCACCCGCGCACGCTCCCACCCCGATGGCTGTACGACGACCGCGGCTCCGGACTGTTCGACCAGATCACCCGGCTGCCGGAGTACTACCCGTTCCTCGCCGAGCGCTCGATCCTCGAGGCCCACGCCGACGAGATCGTGGCCGCGAGCGGGGCCACCACCCTCGTCGAGCTCGGCAGCGGCACGAGCGAGAAGACCCGCCTGCTGCTCGACGCCTTCACGGCCACCGGGCAGCTCGACCGCTTCGCGCCGGTCGACGTCTCCGAGGGCACGCTGCGCGAGGCGGCGGCGCAGATCGCGGCGGCGTACCCGGGCGTCGGGGTGACCGGGGTGGTCGGCGACTTCACCCTTCACCTCGCCCACCTCCCC
>OFDC01000976.1_pt1 | contig 17153 bp, 13 predicted proteins | sample 1520941 | NCBI WGS metagenome assembly OFDC01 (sample SAMEA94258168, study PRJEB24077) | hot springs metagenome | biome: Aquatic biome; feature: Water | place: India | collected 2012-12-06 | depth 5 m | reverse complement strand
GCGCATCTGGTTTGGGACCAGAGGGTCGCAGGTTCGAATCCTGTCTCCCCGACCACTTTTCACGCAAGGCATTGAAGGAAAACCGCTTTTCATCTCTCGGTGAGGCGGAGTGTCACATGCGTTGTCACATGCCGGTTCACCGAGGCATCTCGGAGAGCCTTTCAATGCCCAAAATACCCTTCAGCTCGCGCCGCTATGGCCGCTACTATTTCCGCAGACGGGTCCGTTTGCTCGATGGCAAGGATATCCATGTAATCGTGCCGCTTTCCACCTGTGACGGGCAGGAAGCGCGCGAGCGGGTCGCGATTCTCTCCGCACAGTTTGACAGGGTGCGCCGGACGGTGAACGCGTATTTCGAACATAACCAGACGCTCGACGCCAACACGATCAAGGCGCTGTTCGAAACCGAGCTGCGCGATTGCCTGTCCAAGCTGATCATGGAGTTGCACGACCCGTCGCGTGATCCCGCCGCCTGTGTGCGGGATTACCGGACCATGGCAAGCGCGCTCGATATCGCCCAGCGCCCGGGCACCACCAACGAGCTGACCGATGCCCATCGCCAGATGCTGGCGGCTCAGGGTCACGACGAAATGGATATCGAGTGGGTGGCCTGCGATCTCGACCGCGAGTGCGGCAAGGACATCATTGCCGATGAGATGATGGCGCTGATGGCAGAGGGTCTGGGGCTTGAGCCGACCAACGCAGTGGTTGCCCGCCTCAAGCACGTCCACCTTCAGGCAATGGCCGAAGCGCACCGGCTCGCGTCCCACTTCCTCGACGAGGATGTGCAGTCCGCCTTCGATCAGGAGGAAGCCCTGCTGGCAAAGCGCCGGGCGAACGGGGCGCCGCTTACCTTTGCGCCGCCGCAGCCTGCAACGTCTCCGCCAATCGCCCTGCCCTCGCCAGTATTAGCGCCAGCTGAGACCAACGCCGCTTCTCATCCTGATTGCGTGTTCAAGACCTACCATGCCATGCGGTTCAGCGAGGTCATTCCATCTGTTCTCGAACAAGCGCGCGTCAATGGCCATTGGACGCGCGGGCTTGCGCAATACGAGCGTGTTCTCCGAACCTTTGCGTGGATCACCGGTGACAAGCCGCTCGGCGATTACAATCATGCCGACGTGGCCAAATACAAGAACGGGCTCATGCGCATGCCGCGGGATTTTCGCCCGGCGAAAGCCTTCGAGCGCCCCTTTGCCGAAGTAGTCGCCGGTCTGAAGGTTGGGCGGCACAACGCGCGATCGCTCAATACGGTAAAGCGGGACCTGTCGTATATGTCCACGGCCTATGACCTTCTGGCGGAGGATCTGTGGGCTCCGAAGATCCCCAACACCAAGGCTTTGGACTTCCTTAAGACAAAACTTCCTAAACAAAACAAAGTGACGGAAGAGACAGTGCGTCCCGTCTGGACACGCGAGCACATGAGATGCCTCTTCTCGTCGCCTATCTGGGTCGGCGGCGGCGGGCACCTCCACCGGCTTGATCAAGCAGGCGGTAGCGATGTCTGGCATGATGCCGCCTATTGGCTTCCGATATTGCTCTACTACACCCACGCATCGCTGAACGAGATCGCAGGTCTACGGGCGGACGAGATATTTCTCGACGAGCCGGTGCCTAATCTCAAGATCGATGACAACGATCTGCGCGCAGAAGACGGCGTCCCTGGCGGCACCAAGAATGCCCATCGCCGGCGCCGGATCCCCGTGCATGAGGAGATATTGAGGCTCGGGTTCGCAGATTACGTGAAGGCGATCCGTGCTGAGGGCCATGCCGCGTTATTCCCGGAGCTCTTCCTCAATGAAGCGCGGATTGGCGGTCACCAGTTTCGGAACATCGCTTGGCGGCACATGGTTGGGTGGATCGGATTGCACATGGATATCCCCAGCAACGAACACTCGGGGAAGATTGCCGACATGCAGTCGATCCGGGCACTTGGCTCTAGCTCCTACGCAGAAGCCAATGCACCCGACATGGTTCGCGCCGATGTGATGGGACACGCCAGGACCGGAACGAACGCCAAGCATTACTCGAAGCGGATCGAGTCACACGGCCTGTATCAGGTGCTCGGCGAATATCGCGAATTTATGGCGGAGTTCGTGACGGTCACTACCAATCACCTGCAGCCGTATCCGGTCAAGCTGCTGCCGATCAACCACCGTTCAAGGACTGGTAAGCCGCGGTTGAGGCGGTCGTAGTCGGTCATGTGGGGCTGTCGCTGTTCTCGGCAGCCCCTTCGATCCAACGGACTAGAGGTCCGTTGCGTGAATGTGCGGTCTGTCGCGACGGCGCGGCCTGAGTGCTAGGCTCGCGCGGCAATCATCGCGAGTCGACGCTCTTCGAGCTCAGGGGGATGGAAGACACCCCGGATACAATCAGGGTTGCGGACCGCGATCTGCACATGGCTCTGGCGGTAGAACGCAGCCCCTTCGTAAAGCGGCTCGCCTTCGGTAAACATGGCGCGCACCGTGTCATAGAACGGGATCGGATCGCCCGCCTCACCCTCGGCCTCGGCCTCATCGAAGTCGTAGTCCATGATCGAGTGCAGGTGCTTGATCACAGCGCAGTCGAGTTCCCGGATCTTGCGATCAGTGTCGCCATCACGCTTGGAATTGCGGTTCGTTGGGAGGGATTTGCCGGCCTTGGTGTAGAACGTTACCATTGAGGCATGGGCATCGCGGACCAATTCTTGGTCTTCTCGCGTCAGCAGGTCGAGGCATTCACGAAGATCGATGATCGCCCCGACAACACCCGGCTCAGCGTATGATCCGTCTCTACATCGGCTCTCCGCCCATTCCCATGCCCTTAGGGGATCGGCCTCCCAGAAATAGATACCGGGGCCAACCCAATCGAACTTCGAATCGCTCGGCGCGAGGGAAGCCTTGCCTTTGATGACCTTGTCGGCGAGCTTTCGGTCACAGCCATGATAGCCGAGGACGAACGCCGTATTACGGCGGCTCAAGCTACTGCGTTGCGCTTCGATTTGGGCTTGTCAGACAGCCCTTCACGCTTGATCGTCGCTCGCGCGGACTCACGGGAAGCGGTGAACTTCTCGGTGTAGATCGCGATCTTTTTGCCAATCACGGCATTGCGTTCGGCATGAGTCACTGTGCTGCCCTCTCATCTCGACGATCCCGCTTTAGCGGCGAATCGTTGAAGAATGACCAAAGCCCCTCCCGGCCAGTCCCGTGCGTGCTGCAAGAGAATTCCGGAGACGGCAAGACTTACTCGACGAGGCACGGGAAAATCAGCGCAGGCCGAGGCGTTGATGCATCAGTGCGGCGCAGCATATGAGCCCTGCCTGAATGAGCGCTCGCTTCGCGAAGTCGGCCGCGTGGTGGGCAATTTGAGGCCCGAACGCGCTCACCGGACATGGCTGCTCCGAAAATCCGTACTTTTCCACCACTGCGCGACAAACGAGCCTCAAACTCCCTCCCCTGCCCCGCGATCCAGCGCGCGCATGGCATCGGTGATTGCGTTCGTCTCCACGCTCACCCGCACAACCTTGGCGAGCAGGGTGATCATGCTCTCCTTGTAGTCGGCGAAGCGGTAGGTGTTGAACTTCTCGCGCACGGTGGGGTCCTTGATCGTCTTCTCCTTGTGCTGATCGAGCACCCAGTCGATCGCGCTGCGGTTGCCGAGGCGGTAATCCCATGCGCCTTGCGGGATATCGGTGAGCTTGGTCTGCGCATCGACGATGACTTCGCCTGTCTCCGCCACAGAGCGCAGGATCGGGCGCGCCATAGCGCCGGGCTTGGGTTCCTTGTCGGCTTCGACACGTTTGATCGGCCAGGCCTTCACCTTCTCGTAGCCGATGTGCAGCTTCAGCAGCGTCTCGCCCCATGCGACCCAACGGCCGAAATCGGGGTAGAGCGGCACGCGCGGGAATTCGCGGCGCAGATCGTCGGCGTGCTTTTCGCGATAGAGCGGATCGTGCAGCACGGCGTAGCAGTAGGCGAAGATCGTATCGAGCGTTACCTCGTCGTCGGGGTAGCGCCCACGGAACTGGTCGAGCGCCCATGGTGTGATGTTGTCATCTCGGTCACCAGAAGGGAGGTAGCGATACCGGGTTACCACCTGAAAGGCGTCGGTCGTCGCCAACACATGATGTTCAGGAATCAGGTTCGAAGCCAGTGCCGCAAAGTCGCTCCGATATCCGCGATCACTTACAATGATGCCATGGTTGGTTTCTCCCGGGCGGAAAAGGCTGCGCACGCGGAAGGTTCGAGCGATTAGACGGGGTTCGAGATAGAGGACTTTTTTCGTAAATGGACGATACAGGCTGTCTGTCATCAAACCTTTGTCAAAGCTGATCGACTTGCCTGTAAGCTTGCGGCGATCAAGATCAGCGTCCCACTTGATGCTATCGGTCTGCTTCGCACCCCCTGCATTGAAGGTCTTGAGTAGCGCTTTCGCCTTGTTGGCGACCGATGCCTTGTCATGGCCATAAAGCCAATCGTCGCGCTTGGTTTGAAGGGCGTTCGAGGTCAGGCGGAAAATCGCCTCGACCCTGACACCTTGGTCATCGAGGACGTCTTTGTTCCCCTTTCTATCGCCGGGCCCCATAGTCGGATCGGCGAGCGGCAGGTAGCTGCTCCAATCCGCGCTCTCGCTCGATAGCCAGTTGCCTTTGACGTCAGGCGTGAGCGGCTCGACCTGCCAGCGATCGAAATCCTGCACGCTTTCGAGATAGCCAAGCTTGTCCGCAGCAGTCTCATCCTCGCGGCGGCGAGCGTAGAACAGCTTGAAGCCCTTGGCCTCCTTGCGCCGAACCATAAAGGCGATGGCCACGCCGGTCTGGATGCCGAACACATTGTGCTTGGTGCCGCTGAGCTTGGGATTGGCGCGCACGTCGCCGCCCAAGTCCATCACCCAGCACTCGGCGAATTCCTCGGCGATGCTCTTGCGGAACCCGTCGAAGGCGACCTTCTCGATGAAGTTGCGGTTGGTGACCATGGCGATCACGCCGTCCTCGGTCAGCCGGTCCGAAGCCCAGCGCCAGAAGCGGACATACATGTCCGACAGGGAATTGGTGTTCTGGGCGTTGCTGAGGCGCCGGTAAGTCTGGCCGATACGCTCGTCCACGCGGCGATAGGGCCGGTTGGGATTGCGGGCGTTATAGTCCTGCTGCCAGGCGTTGTAAGGCGGGTTGCCGATGATCAGCTTGATCTTGGCCGAGTTCTGGCGCTTCACCCGCTCGAGGTTCTCGTCACTTGTGCCACCGAACATGTCCGGCTGGTGCCCAGCGTAGATGGCAAGGCCCGCCGTGTTGTCGAGCGTGTCGACGAAGACGAGGCCTGGAAACTCCTCGTAGCCATCGTTGAGGACGGCGAAGGTGTTCTCGATGTTGAGGTTGGCGACGTAGTAGGGGAGGATCGCGACCTCGTTGGCGTGCAGCTCGTTTTGGTATTTGGCCTTGAGCCGCGCCGTGCCGGCCCCCTGCATGTGTTCGAGCAGTTCGACGATGAAGGTGCCGGTGCCGGTCGCGGGGTCGAGGATCTCGACGCCTTCGTCCGCGAGCGTCTTGCCGAAGTGCTTTTCGGTCAGCCATTCGGCGCCACGGATCATGAAGCGCACGATTTCGCCGGGGGTGTAGACCACGCCCAGCCTGTCGGCGGCATTGGGATCGTAGGACTTGTAGAAGTCCTCGTAGAGGCGCTTGACGAAATCCTGCTTGGCGCGGGGATCGGCCAGCCCGGCAGCAGCGGCACGGATCGCGCCGTAATAAGGGCGAAGCAGATCGGTGGTCGCGCGGCGGAGCGCGCCGGTGAAGAACTTTGCCTCCAGTTCGCCCAGCTTAACCGCGATGTTGTTCTCGCGGTGATACTGGGCGTTGTCGAATACGCTGGTGAAGATCTCCTCGGTCAGGATGTGCTGGATGAGCATCTTCCTGACGTCGTCCTTGCTGACGGTCGGATTGATCGCCTGTTTGGCGTGTTCGAGGAAGGTATCGAGCGCGCGGGTGAAATCGGTGCTGCGGGCTTCGGCCTCGCCGATCGCCATTTCGAGCGCTTCGAGCACCTGCGGCAGGTCCGCGCGGAACTTGGCGGAAGCCGCCTTGAACTCGCTGAGCTCCGGCGGCTCGTGCGCGAAGAAGGTGTCGATCAGCCTGAGAAGCGCGTCATCGTCAGCGAGGGAAATGCGCATGACCTCGCGCCCATCCTGGCGGAGGATGGCGGTCTTCGTGTCCTCGTAAATGATGTTGTCGTCCGGGTAGCCCTTCGCGATCTTGTCGCGGATCTCGCGCTCGAGGTCGTCCTTGCTGTCCTTGGCCTCCCAATATCCGAACGGCTTGCGCAGGATCTGGGGGATCAGCGCGCCGTCCACCGCGATGTTGTTGCCGCGGGGGCCACGCCCTTCCCATTCGTTAGTGAAGACCAGATCATGGGCGCGGCCCGTGCGTTCGAGCAGTTCGGCGAACGCCTTGCGCAGCACCCGTTCGTTGAGGCTGCCGGTGACGCGATGCTGTTCGGCAAGCGTGCGCCGGTAGTGATTGATGTGCGCGCGGCTCATGCGGGTTCCCCTGTTGCCGGCATGATTGGCCGTCCGGCAAGGTGCTGGCAAGAGGGGTTTTTTAGCCCGGCTTGCCAGCGCCTTGCCGACGCTAAGCTACGCCGCGTCCCGATCGTCGGCGATCCATTGCTCCAGCCTTGCGCTGAAGGCGCGGAGTTCGGCAGCCAGTGGGTGTGCCGGGCGCTGACGCAGGAAAGCGCCGATCATACCGATCACCGCGGGTTCGAACCGGAGCCCGGGAGCATCTTGCGCAATACGCCACGCGATCATGACAATAGCGGTGATGAGGGTGTCCAGCTCGCAATGCCCCAGCAACACGTGCCAGTCGGCGGGCGTGCGGGTCTGGAAGAACTGGGCCTTGTTGCGCAGCAGCGAGAGCGGCACGCCGATACGGTAGGCGACTTCGGACAGGTGGTGCCATGTGCGGCCAGCACCCTTCATCGCGAGGGAAAGGTCGAGGTGCATCCGCTGACGGTTGCCGAATACAGGCTCGCGCAGCTGCGGCGGCAATACGAGCCCGTGTTCCATTGCAGTAAGCGCGAGCACCTGCTGATCGACGGGCAACCCGCCCCATGTGACCACGGTCCGGCGTTCGCGTTCGGCAAGAGCGGCGAACAGGGCTTTGGCGACCTCCATGTCCGACCCGACCATGTGTTCGCTCCACGACTTGACCGCGCCGAACGACACGGCACCCTCCGCAGAGATATCAAGGTCGAACAGGGCGGCAGCGCTGATGCAGCGCGATGCGATCCGATTGTGCTGGCAGTCCGGATGGATTGCCTGACTGGCCGCGATCAGATCGCGGTCCCATGCGCTTTCGGTGTCGATGAAGGTGTATGCGTAGGAACGGGGAGTGGTCATAGATTTTTCCTTGTTGTGGTGGTGCAGCCGATGCTGCGCAGATTTGATGTGATGGATGAGCGGGTTCAGAACGGCAGCGGCTTGGCGCGCTCGAGCACCCGCCAGGCCTGAAAGGACGCGATCAGCGCACGGGCCTCAGGTCTGCGGCAAAATGCCTGCGTGTAGATCGACCAGAGCGCCATCGCCTGTTCCGGCGCCCGGCGGTTGCGCTTGAGCGGCGTCGATGCTGGCCCCGCCATTTCCAGTCCGATGGCTTCACCTGCGGCGATCAGTTGCTCCTCGGTTACCGTCAGCGGCAGCAGCTTGGTGCCCGGTAAGGCGCGGGCGAGCAGCTGGTTGTCGATCGGCGGGAGGTCTCGAACCGCAGCGGTGTCCATCAGATACCGGGTCGGCAGAATGGGCTGGCGGACCAGCAGCTGCGCTCCGGCTGGAAGCCGTTCGCACAATCCCGTGATGATGTCCGCCCGCGAATCCGTCGGATCGAACCGGGCGTGGAGCAGATCGAAGGCTGCCTCGCGCGGTCCTGTGACTGTGGCGGTGAACAGCGCTATGCTGGAGATGAGGGAGCGGCGTTCGTATTCAGGGCGCGTCCGGATGATGGTCAGCGCGGACAGAACCGGCGGATGGCCGGAGTTACGGTGGTGCATTGGATTTCCTATTGGCAAAGCAGACGGGCGGCGCTCTCATGGAGAGCGCCGCCCGTCTGGTGGTGGGTGATGGTGGCCGGTCAGCGGGGCCGTGCTTCCTGAACCGGGACGACAGCGATCCAGCTGCCGAACCGGAACTCGCCTGCCTCGGTGGTCACCGCCAACATGCGGCGGGTGAGATCGGCCCAAGCCCGGTCAATGCCCTTCTTGAGCTTTCCCGCCGAGGGCACTGCACGCTCCACCAGACGGCCAGCAGCATCCAGCTCGAAAGCCTGCATTCGGTCGGCGCTTACCAGAAGCATCGGCTTGTCAGCCCGGGTAAGGCACGGCTCGACGAGGCAAACATGGAGCTGCCCGTGGAAAGGACGCATCAGCAACAGCCCGCGCAACTGCGTCGACACTTCATCGGCGAATGTGGCCGCCAGCCACGGCCGCCGCTTGTCGATGGCCACGCCGGACAGAACCTGAATGCACTCAGCATATGTGCCATTAACGGCGAATACCCCGAGGTCGCAGTCGCCCAATGCAACATCGACCGGTGCGGTCGGATGCAGCATGGCCCGGGCAATGGCATGCGTGATCGGCCGGCGGGGGCAGGCCCCGCCGAGGTTCAAGTCAATCATATTTCATTCCTTTTTTGGTTGTATGGCGGCCTGCGCTGATGCCGCGCAGGCCCAAGCCCCTCCTTTTCCCTTTTCAAAGAGGCTCATTTTCATTTGTCAGAACAGGGACGGGGCGGTGCTTGGCGCACCGCCCCGTTTCTCAGGACTAGCCGGCCAGCAAGGCCGCCCCGTCACGCAGGATCAACAGTATCGCTCATGCCAGGTAATCAGCGTGCGCCTCACCCGCAGGCGGGGATAATGCCGGGTGATCCAGCTTTCCTCGTAGTCCGCCTCGAGTTCGCCGACCTCGGACGACCATAGCTTTCGGCTCCAGTCGAAGCGGTAGCCTCGGCGCTTGAGATCGGCCTTCGCATCGAAGGTTTCTCCCTCGACATCGATCCGGATGGTGGTCACCTGCGCGTTGGCCAGCGCCTCCGCGAGCACCGTGCGGCCATTCGGCAAAACGGTGGCGAGCAGATTGATAGTCGCGGTGACATCGTCGCCGGCAGTGTGTGCCTTTCTGGCGAAGAGCGATTGCTGCATCAGCAAGTGACCGAGTGACCTTCCGTCGAAGCCATGTCCGCGCCAATCGATGTCGTTGAGGCTGCATACCCACGGGAGGTGGGCGACGCCCGGCAGCAGTCGGCGCACGAACCCGGCATCGAACTGGGCGCCATGGGCAAGGATCGCATCAGCCCGGGCGATGACGGCAGTCACTTTGCCGATGTCGATTGCCTGTCCCTCGAGCTTTGCGTCCGACAGTCCGGTCAACACCGCAATCTTCGGCGTCAACGGGCGGCCGGGATCCTGCAGGCCGTATGCCTTGCCGACGATTGAGGTAATCCGCCCCTCGGCGTCGCTTTGCACGAGTGCGGCCGCGATCTCGATCACTCGATCCGTTTCTGGATCAAGGCCCTCTGTTTCGACGTCGATCACAGCGATTATGGGGCCGGGGCTCGCTGGATCGCCTATTCGCGGCCACTCATCCAGGCGAGCGATGGGGCGAAGGATACGCACCTCCTGTTCGCCACCCGCGGCGGTATGCCTGCTGTTGTTATTCATTAATTTATTCATATATTTACCTCGTCATTGCGAGGTCGGCCGAAGGGCCACTTTTCCCTTCTCCAGCCGGCCTCACTGGCCGAGGTTCAAAAAGGGAAGCTTTTACCAAATCAGCGGCATGAGTGATGCATTGGGTCACACATTCGCGGTGTAAGTTTGACATCATCGCGCAGAGCTGAGTTGCTTGAATGAAATTGCGATAATAAAAGTCGCTGAATTATTTTTCATCGAACCCTTGGGTGAACTTCTGGTGACGTCCTATAAAGGCATTGAACGTCTTTATTGGAAGTCAAGCAATGGTATCCACACCCCTACTGAATAGAGTCGCTGAAGGCGATCCTGCGTTCGCTCAGGCGATGTTCGGTAGCGCATGGTGGTTTGCAGGAGCATCCATTGCCTTAGGGGCGATGATTGCGGCGCTGACGCAGTGGACACGCGCCCGTGCCCACATCATGCGGCACATCAGCCGCTGCAATTCGATGGCGATCTTACGGCAGCTCAGTCGGCCTCCGCAGAGCTGGTCTGCGCCGTAAGTCTCAAGCGTCAGCTTGAACTGCGGGACGCGCCAATGCGGACCCGCTCCTTTCAACGCCGGGAACGGCGCTGACGGCCTTTGCTGGTGCCCTGCTGACAGGGCGGCACGTCGACGTCGATCTCGCAGAGGCGAGAATTGAACATGAAACCAACACCTAAAGCGCCACCCTATGGAGTGGCCAAAATGCACCTTGATACCCACTTCAACAAAACCGCGAAGGTTCTCTCGACCCGCGACCTGAAAGCTGTCTCCGGCGGCGAGGGAAGCCTCGAGACCTACCTGCATTATATCAAGCGGTGGCAAAGCGAGAGACTGCAAGGGTCGGGCATTGTGCCCACCCTGCTTGGGCTGAAGCAGCAGCTTGTGGCAAACACCGCGATCGTCGAAGCGATGGTCGACCAGGCGCTGCGTCAGCTCACGTCACTCGGGGCAGTGGCCGACGAGATCGAAGATGTCAGCGCCGATGATCGCGCAGACGACATCGAGGATACTTCGCAAGCACAATCGACCGACGCCGAACTGCCCGTTGAATTGTCCAAGCAAGCCCGGCTGAGCAATCAGCCACCGGCTTGCGATCAACAGATCTCGTCCACGGCGACGGCACCGTCGCCGACAGACGAGATGGCGAGCGCGTTTACCGCAACAGCACCAGCTGCTGCGGACCAAACGCGTTCGGCGGCTCAGTTCGATGCTGGCAAGGCTCAGCCGCCCTCGTCCACGGTGCCGCACCCGACACCGACCGACGAGGGCCCGAAAGCGTCAACCACGGCGGCCCCGCCCGCCGCGGACCGGACGCGTTCGGAGGACGAGATCGATGCGCTGGCACGGGCTGCCGCAGAGATAGCCGTGCCCCGATTTATGGGCTCCGCCGATGAGGACGACAGTCCGAAGCCGCCGGAGACCGGCGGCGAGCTGGAGGCGAGCCGCTCGGCACCTGTGCCGACCGTTCGCAGCTCCACCGAAAACACCAACACGTCGCTCTCTCGGTCGAACGGCGGCGCCCAGCAGGGTGCCTTGCCGTTCGAACCGACACAGCCCGCGAAGGGCGAGAGCGACACTACCGGAGGATCGGCGAATGGCACAGCCTGAGTTCGATCCGACCTGCGGCGGCCATTTGGCCGCCGCTGCCCCGGGCCGAAAGGCAGGAGGGGCACCCCTTCGCCATGCACCGTCATGGCGACGAGCGGGGGGGAATTCGCAGAATTACCCCGGAGTGAGTGTTACGTTAAATCAATATCTTAGCCAAACCTGTCCGGAGAACACGTTCGCCATGATCCAGCCTTCGACTTCCAACATCTCGCACATCAACAGCATTGCACCCATCGCCAATCCGGAGGTGCACCATGCTATCGCAACCCGCCCGCCCCATGCCTGCATTTCATGTGTAGCAGATCCCGACCTTGGCGCCACGATGCAATTGTTGGCGTACGCGTCCGCCGAACAGAAGCAGGGATGGCACGAAGCGTCGCGCAGTTATGTGGAGGCCCTGCTCGGCTCCCGAGGTGTAACGTCCGCACTGCACCTCGATGAGCGTGCCGGGCACATACATTGCATAGGAGGCGTCAGACATGGCTGATCGTCCCCACCATGCCATTATGCGGATCAGCAAGATCCATAACTACAAGGTGCTGAAAGCCGTTGACGGGCACAACACCCGCAAGATTCCCGCCGGCACGGTTGATGGCGCGCCAACCCCTATCGACTGGATAGATCTGCCCGGGACCATGTGCGAGCGGGCACAAAGGGTGCTGCAGAAGAAGGGTGCAGTCTGGGAAAAAGGGAAAATCCTTGCCGTTGAGGTTCTGGTCACGGCGTCACCAGAATGGTGGGCGAACGCGTCCACCGAACAAAAGACGGAGTGGCTCAAGGCTCAGTGGAAATTTGCCAACGACAAGTTCGGTGATGGCCTGATCTCGTTCACGCCCCACCTTGATGAAAGCACGCCGCATGTGCAGTTCGTGGGGTTGCCGCTCTACTCCGCCATCATGAAAACAAAGGGACGAAAGCCCAGCACGCCAGAAGGCATTGCCCGCCGCGCGAAGGAAGAGGCCCAGGCACCGAAGGTCTGGCGTCTGTCCTTCCACGAAATGTTCGGCGGGCATCGCGACAGGTTGGCCGACCTACAGACCGAATATCATGGCTATGTCGCCCATCTTGGCCTCGAACGCGGTCAAGATACGCGCGGCCTTGAAATCCGGCACACCACGCTGAAGGTATACAAGCTCAAGCTGCAGAAGGAAGAGCGGGAGCTGTTTCGGCGGCAGCGGGAGCTTGATGCAGAAGCGGCCCGATTAGCCGAAGAACGCCAAGCGCTCGAATTCTACAACCAGCAGCTTGCGGAAGGCTTCGGCAAGCTCGAAGCCGCGAAGCAGGAATTCCACAATGCCCAGCTCGAGCACTTTGCCCAGACCGAGGAATTCCGCGTCCGCGAAGAGGCCTTCAAGAAGAGGGAGGCAGACCTAGCCCGGCGCCAAATCGTGCATGAGTCTTCAGTTATTGGCCTAGAAAACAGGAAAGCAAAACTCGAGAAGCGAGAGGTTGCCGCAGCGACGCGAGACGCAGAAGCCGCGCAGCGGGCGGCGCAGATCGAAAGTCGCGAGCAGGAACTGGCCGGGATAGCTGCGCAGCAGGAGGCCGAAAAAGAACGCCTCAATGGCGAAAATCAGGCCGCCCTCACCCGCGCGGCCCAGCTGGACCAGAAAGAGGCGTCGATCACGGCTCGCGAACGTGACGTTCAAACTAGCATCGCTCAGATCAAGGTATTTGGACGTGTCCTGACCGGTAAACTGGATGCTGGATGGGACGCCGCTGTTGGAAAGCCCAAGATCGCTGACGCTCTGCTGTCCGAAGAGGAGCGCCCAGCCATGGCCGCACCGCTACCTGGCTGGCTAGCCATTGCGATGCGGCACGCCATTCGCATCCGTGAGCAGCGGAACGCGATTGCCAAACGCGTACAACGTATGCGTCAGGCGTTGGTGCAACGCGTCACCAATGCAAAGTCGGCGGAGCAGATCGCGATCAATAAAACTTCTACGGCAGACCACCGGATCGCCGTCGCCGTCGAGAAGGAGAATGCCTATAAGGCCGCCGCAGCAGCGGCAGCGGAGCGGGAGCGCAAGGCTAATGCAGCCGAGGCGCTTGCAAAAGCGGCATCGGCTAACCTTGCCCAGACGCAACTTGATCTTTCGGCAGCAAACGATGACCTCGAACGTGTTCGGATCCGCGTTAGCGAAGCGACCCAGAAAGAAAGCCTCGCGTTGGAAAACGCTGAGGCAGCCGAAGCTAGGCGTGATGCGGCGGTGACTGCAGCCACGGAGAAAGTAGCCGATCTCGAGCGCATCAAATCGGAATTGTCCTCCGAACAGGCCGCTTTGAAAGCCATAGAAGCTGACAAGGCTGCCCTCGAAGCAGAGCGGAGGACGTTGAAAATGGATGCCGAACGGCTTCGCAAGGAAAAGACGGAGCTGGAAGCCGAGAAGGCAAAGCTGCAAAGTGAGAGGGATGATTTCAAGCAGCGTAACAACGCCCTTTATCAGTCAGTTGCACTGCTGGATACGGTGATCAAAAGTGACCACCATGCCCGTGTGGCGGACAGCAGGCTGGAGATATTCCCCTCGTCTCTACCGGAAGGAGAGCCGAAAATCGTCGAATTACGCGGCGCGCCGGAATGGGTCTTCAGGATGTTCCAGTTGCGTCAAAAGGCTCTCGATACCGGCAAAGCGCTCGACGCTGCGGAGCAGCGTCTACAAGATCGCTATCTCGAACTGGAAAAGTTGTTTCCTGCCAAGGCACCCGAGTTTCAGAAGGCGTGTGATCAAGACAAGGCGATCGTCGACGCTGCATTTGCAGCGCTTGCCGGACAGAGCAACGGGGGGATTTCAGGCTAGGATATAGCACTGGTAGGCAGAGGCTTGCGCAATTTGGCCTCCGCCATACCGTCCAGCCCCTTGACCTTTCGCCGCTAATGTCCGGTTCTCGCGTTGCAGCGAGGCAGGCGGGATGACCGGGTGTGGGTGGAAAGGCGAACGGCAGCAAGTAGTGACCCTGCCGACTAAGATCATAACTCGATGTGCACACCAAAGCCCGGCCGAGGAGCAATGGCGGCTCTGCCAGAATGCGCCGCAACGATTGCCGCAACCATGGCCAGCCCCAGACCGTGACCCGGCGTTGATCGGCTGCGATCGACCCGCGCGAAGCGGTTGAAGAGTTCGGGTGCCTCATTCTCGGTCACGCCCGGACCATTATCAGAGACGGCGAGCCTGATGCCGTGATGGGTGGTATTGAGGGCGATGTGAACGGTCGTTCCCTGCGGCGTGTGCTGCGCGGCGTTGTCGAGCAAGTTCGTGAGCATCTGTTGCAGCAGTCTGCGATCGCCGGGTATGGAGAGGCCCGGCGCAATGCTGGTTACAAGCTGGTGGCCGCTGCTCTCCATTGAGGGCCGAAACGCCTCCGCCACGTCGGACACGACGGCACTGAGGTCGACCGTCTGGAAGTGTGCGCGGGCGGCCATGCCTTCGACTTCTGCAATCCGCAGCAGGGCCGAAAAGACCTCCAGCAGCTCACCGGCTTCGCTTGCCGCCGCTTCGATCGCCTCGCGTTGCAGCTCGGGGTTGCGCTCGCGCAAGGCCTCGTCGAGCCGGTTTTGCAGGCGCGTGAGCGGCGTGCGCAGGTCGTGGGCGACATCGCTGGATACCTGGCGCAGGTTCTCCATCAGTCCGGCGATGCGGTCGAGCATCCGGTTGAGCGTCGTGGCTACACCGTCAAACTCGTCGCCGCTTCCGGTCAGGGGCACGCGCCGCGAGAGATCGCCAGCGATAATCGCAGCAGCCGTGTGATCAATGCGGGCAAGGCGGCGGCGTGTGACGATGCCGACCAGCCAGGCGGCACCGATGCCGAGCAACAGCATTGCTCCGAAGGCGCCCAGGAACAGCACGATAAAGCGGTTGTCCATTTCATCGATGGCGGCGCGATCCGCTCCAACAAGCAGCCGATAGCCGCCCGGCAGGGCTGTGGTCAGCGACTGCGCGATCCGCTCCTCGCCGTTCGCCTTGTAAGGCAGCAGTTCGACATAGCCGGGCTTTGGCGGGACAATTGCATCGAGCGATCCGGCTACGGGTCTGTTTTGGGCATCGACGAGCCGATAGCCGAGGCTTGCCGTGCTGCTTGCCGCCTCGCGCCGACGAATGGCGGCAGCCACGCCCTCATGCCCGTCCTGCCCTTCGTCGATCAGCGCCTGCGTCTCGATGGCGATGCGGTGATCGAGTTGCAATTCGAGCGCCTCGTGGGTGGTTTCGAACGCGACCGCACCGATCACCAGCGTTGCGAGCGCAAAGCCGAGAGCGACCGCTGCCACCAAGCCGAACGTGCCACGCCACCAGCGCTTCATCCGCCGTCCCTGATGAGATAGCCCGCGCCGCGCACGGTTTCGATCGGGTCGCTGTCGAACCCGGCATTGAGCTTGGAGCGCAAACGGCTGAGATGGGTTTCGACGATGTTGGTCTTTGGGTCGAAGTCGAAATCCCACACCCGTTCGAGCAGCATGGTCCGGGTCATGATCCGGCCAGGGTTGCGCATCAGTTCGGCCAGAAGGGTGAACTCGCGGGGCTGGAGCGCAATCTTGCGGTCTGCGCGCGTGACAGTGCGGCGATGCAGATCGAGCACGATGTCACCTGCCGTCAACCGCGCAGGCTCCGCTGCCGCTGATGGCCGACGCCCCAGCGCATGGAGGCGGGCCGCCAGCTCGGTAAAGGCAAAGGGCTTCACCAGATAATCATCCGCGCCGCTTTCGAGCCCTTCGACCCGGTCGGCAATCCCGCTGACGGCGGTGAGCATCAGCACCGGGGTCATGTTTCCGGCAGCGCGGAGGGCCTTGACCAAAGCGAGGCCATCTAGCCCCGGCAGCATCCGGTCGACCACCATCGCATCAAAGCCGCCATCGGTCGCGTGGAACAGCCCGTCGCGCCCGTCGCTGCTGGTCACCACCTGATGGCCCAGCTCGGCCAGGCCGCGGGCGATGAACTGGTTGGTATCGGCATCGTCCTCGACGATCAGGATTCTCATGCGGTCATTCTAGCGGCTCACCGCCGCTGCGCCAGCCACCGCCAAGCGCGCGAAAAAGCGCTACCTGCGCCTGCGCAACGGCGAGTTCGGACTGTGCGAGCGACAGTTCGGCCTGTGCAAGCGTGCGGTCGGCATCGATCCGTAGCAGCGGTGCCGCATCCCCAAGCCGGACGCGAGCCTCGGCGCGGCGGGCGTAGAGGCGTCCTTCGTCGCGGGCCTCGGTGAGCGCCCGGTTGCGGCGCACTTCGCCATCATAGGCCGCAAGCGCGGACTCGACTTCGCGCAGCGCACGGAGGACGGCGACATCCCATCCGGCCAGCGCTGCCCGCTCGGTAGCCTCTGCCTGTTCGATCCGCGCGCGGGCCGGGGCCTGATTGGGAAACGCCCAACTCACCAGAGGCGAACCCGTTGCAACCAGCCCCCCGCTCAACAGGCCCAGCGCCCCGCCAAGGTTGATGCGGGGGTAGAGATCTGCACGCGCCACGCCGATCCGCGCAGTGGCGGCAGCAAGGCGGCGTTCGGCCTCGCGGATGTCAGGGCGGCGCAGTAGCAAAGACGTGCCATCGCCGACGGGAGCCGCAGTGCGCAGTTTCGGCGGCGCTGCGCAAACGACGGGATTGGTGCGGGCTTCGCTTGCCGGGCGTCCTGCGAGCGTGGCGAGGCGATAGCGCGCATTGGCCTGCGCTGCTTCCAGCGGTGCGATGGTCGCCTTGGTCGCGGCGACAAGGTTGGCGGCCTGCGACACTTCCAGCGGGGAGACCTCGCCTGCTGCCAGCTGGCTTCGGGTGATGGTCAGCGCGCGGTCCTGAAGCACGACCTGTTCTTGCACGACGGCAAGGCTGCGGGTTGCGCCGCACAGATCGACATAGGCCAGAA
>OFDC01000975.1_pt1 | contig 17154 bp, 8 predicted proteins | sample 1520941 | NCBI WGS metagenome assembly OFDC01 (sample SAMEA94258168, study PRJEB24077) | hot springs metagenome | biome: Aquatic biome; feature: Water | place: India | collected 2012-12-06 | depth 5 m | reverse complement strand
GGAAATAGGGCAGGACATCGGCATAGGACCACCCCTCCAGCCCCAGCTGCCGCCATTGGTCATAATCGGTCGCATGCCCGCGCACATAGACCATGCCGTTGATCGCGGAGGAACCGCCCAGCCCCTTCCCGCGCGGATGCCACATGCGGCGGCCATCCATATGCGGCTCAGGCTCGCTCCAGAAGCCCCAGTTATGCTTGCTCTTCTGCTTGATGAGCGTGCCCACCCCTGCCGGCATGCGCACCAGCACCGAAGTGTTCGGCCCGCCTGCCTCCAGCAGCAGCACGCGCATCTGCGGGTCTTCGGACAGCCGCGCGGCCAGCACCGCGCCCGCACTGCCTGCTCCGATCACGATGTAATCAAACTCGCCCAGCGCCATACCTCTGCCTCATCCCGAATGTCGGGCAGAAGGCTAGTTAATCGAGCGGTTAAGCGCAAGCGGCGGCTCACTCAGCCGCCATGTAGATCCACGCAGCCACCCGGCCTTCCGCAGTCTCCACCATGACTTCCCCGCGCCGGTACTCCGCCCCCTCGAACGCATCGAGCCGGTCCCAGTGCGCAGGAAGCTCCGCAGAGGTGAACAGGTGAACTTCGATCGCCTCACCGCGTTCATCCAGCACCAGTGCCGGATAACCCAGCGCCGCGCCCCACCCTGTCTCGATCAGGCGCCCCCTGATCATGCCGGTGGTCCAGGTGCCGGATAGCAACGTGAGCTGATGATGGTTCACCCGCCCCGGCGCGAGGGTGCCATATGTCGCAAGACGGTGGTCGATGCTCACTCAGCCTGTCGCCAGGCCTGCGAACTCGGCCGCATCCATCGGCCCTGCGCGCAGAAAGCCCTGAAACACGTCGCAGCCCTCGGCACGCAGGATGGCGAGCTGGCCTTCGCTTTCCACGCCCTCCGCGATTATCTTCAACCCCAGCGCCCGCGCCATCGCCACCATAGCCGAAAGGATGGCCCGGTCGCGCGGGTCATGCTCGATATCGACCACCAGCGACCGATCAAGCTTCAAGGCATCGAGCGGCAAGGCCTTGAGCGCGCGGAAGTTCGAGAAGCCGGTGCCGAAGTCATCGAGTGCAACTTTGACCCCGATGCCTTCCAGTTCGCGCAATGCTGCAGCACAAGCTTCGAAGTCGGCGATCAAGGTCTGCTCGGTGATCTCGATCGTTAGCCGTTCCGGCGCAAAGCCGCTCGTTGCGATTTCCGCCTTCAGTGCCGCCGCGAAGTCCCCGACCGCAAAGTCTTCCGCGGTGACGTTGAGCGACAGCTTGAGCGGAAGCGAGACCGGCCATGCCGCCGCCATCGCCAGCGCGCGCTTGCCGATGTGGCGCGAAAGCTGCGCCACGTGGTCGCCCCGGTCCGCCACGGCAAAGAGCGTCTCGGCGCAAATGCGGCCAAAGCTCGGATGTTCCCACCGCGCAAGTGCCTCGGCCCCGGCGAGCGCGCCGGTCGCAACGTTGAACTGCGGCTGGAACAGCACGGTGATCTCGTCGCGGTGGAGCGCGCCGAGGAGATCGCCCTCGAGGCTCGCGGCGCTGCGTCCCCGCGCCGGATGGCTGCCGTCTGCCCACAGCACGCGGCGACCGCTGCGGCGCTGGAGATCGCCGGAAACCTGATCGAGCCGGTCGAGCAATGCACCGCCGCTTTCACCCGGCAGCCCGCGCAGCAATGCGGTGCGCGGGGCAAGGCTCAGCTTCTCGCCGTCGATCACCAGCGGCCGCGCGATGGCGCGGCCCAGCGCTTCGGCCAGCCATTGCCAACGCTCGCGCGAAAGTGCGGCGTGGCTGGCAACAAGGAACGCCCCGCCACTCGCCCGCGCCACCAGCGCCTGCGGGCCAAGCTCATCCGCCACGAAATCCCTCAGGCGCCGCGCAATCTCCACCAGCACGCGGTCGCCGCCCGCCATCCCGTAGGCGAGATTGACCGCCGGGAGCCGCTGCAGGCTTACCATCATCGCCTGGACAAAGCCCGTCTCGCTCGAACCATCGAGCCACTGCGCCGCGCTGTCGAGCCCGGGGAGGCCGGTCAGGACATCGCGATCATCGCCGGAGAAAAGAAGCGTGGAACCATTCATCGCGGGTCGTCTTAGGCGATTGGTTTGGCGAAATCATCCACGCTGTGCCATTTGCCATTGCACCAGTTTGGGTCGCTCCATATCAGTTGCCCGCGGACGCGCAGAGCCGCGCCGTGCCCGAGGAGAGCCTTACCCAATGCCCGAAAGCCCCCGGCTGGCGCTGCTCGCCTCCCCCACCGACCGTGCGCAGGAAGCCGAGGCCGCGCTGATGGCGTCGCACGATTGGGTATCGCTCGAGGATGCCGACATCGCCGTCGTGCTCGGCGGCGATGGATTCATGCTGCAGACCCTGCACCACATGCTCGATACCGGCCGGGTGATTCCCGCCTACGGGCTCAATCTTGGCACCGTCGGCTTCCTGATGAACCGTCACAAGGCCACCCGCCCCATTGCCGAGCGCGTCGCCAAGGCGCGCAGCGTAGCGGTCGCCCCCCTTTGGATGGAAGCCACGACCCACAGCGGCGAGCAATTCTCCTCGTGGGCGATCAACGAGGTCTCGCTGCTGCGCGAAACGCGCCAGACGGCCAAGCTCGAAGTCTCGGTCAACGGCAAGGTGCGCATGCCCGAGCTTTCGTGCGACGGCGTGCTGGTCGCGACGCCGGCGGGCTCGACGGCCTACAACCTCTCCGCCAATGGCCCGATCCTGCCGCTCGGCAGTTCGATGCTCGCGCTCACCCCGATCAGCCCGTTCCGCCCCCGCCGGTGGCGCGGCGCGATCCTGCCGGACAGCTGCGAGATTCTGTTCCGCTCGCTTGAGGCGAAGAAGCGCCCGGTTTCGGTCGTGGCGGACCAGAAGGAAGTGCGCGACATCTGCGAAGTGCGGGTCAGCGCCGCGCGCGAGTCACGGCTGACGCTCCTGTTCGACAAGGGCAAGAGCCTCGACGAGCGGATTTTCGCCGAGCAATTCCTCGTCTGAAATCCCGTGTGGATTTTTGGGCAATCAGGCGCTTGCCAAACCCGAAACGCCTGCTATTAGCGCGCTCCTGCCCCGGGCAACCGGGTCTGGTCCCTGATAGCTCAGCGGTAGAGCTCTCGACTGTTAATCGAGTGGTCGTAGGTTCGAATCCTACTCAGGGAGCCACACCCTCCATCGTCAGTCTCAATGAACCGAACCGATGCGCCCGTCGAGGATAGCGTCGAGCACAGCTGGATGCAGCGGCGCTTCGAAGCGCAGGCCGGCCGTGAAGCCGCTTGTCCAGTCGATGATCGCAGGACGGGATTCAAGGCCTGGCAGCGTGATCCAGACCAGCGTGCCAGGCTTCACCGCATCCATCGAATCAATCCGTGCCGAAGAGCAGGTCAGGTCGCTCAGGGCGACTTTCGCGCGCAGCACGCCGCGGCGGTAGGTGGCTGTAATCACCGGGCGGCAGGGTGCCGCGCCGCGCGGATTGGCCTCATGTCCTGCAGCGTGCTTGACCAGCATGGCAATCATTCCCTGTGCAGGAACCGGTGATCGGTCCTCACAAGGAAGAACGGCCCGGTAACCCTGCCTTTTAGGCAAGCAGGGTCCCCGGGCCGCTCATGCGGATTCGTACTTAGCTGCGCGTCCCTCAGGCCACGCGAAGCGCGGCTTCAGTCTCCAACGACTGGTCGATGCTGGCGGCCACCATCTGCGCGGTGACAGCGCTCAGGGTCCAGCCCAGATGGCCGTGGCCGGTGTTGTAGAACACCCGCGCGCGCCGTCCTGCGCCGACACGCGGCATCATGTCGGGCAGCATTGGCCTGAGGCCGGCCCACGGCACCACTTCGCCTACGTTGACGCCGGGGAACAGCTGGCGCACCCACTGCACCAGCGGCGCGATGCGGTCGGCGCGGATGTCGCGGTTCTCGCCGTTGAACTCCGCCGTGCCCGCCACGCGGAAGCGGTCCTTGCCGAGGCGCGAGGTCACGATCTTGGCGTCCTCGTCGAGCAGGCTGACCCACGGAGCACTGACCTGGCTGGCCTCATCCCGCAGCATGACTGTGATCGAGTAGCCCTTCACCGGATAGACATTGACCCGGTCGCCGATCATCGCGGCGAGGCGGCGGCTGCCCACCCCGGCACAGATGACGAGCCCGTCGAAGTGGCCCACGTCTTCGATCCGCGCATCGGTCAGGCTGGCGGTGCGGATGGTGACGCCGCGGTCATGCACCGCAATCGCCTGCACCGCCCGGTCGAGCTGCAAGACCGCGCCCTTGCCTTCGCAGGCGGCAGCAAGGCCGCGCGTGAACTTGCAGATGTCGCCGGTGGCGTCGGAGGGGGTATAGTACCCGCCGCAGTAGTCGCCGGTCACCGTAGGATCGATCCGCCCCATTTCCTCGGGGCTCACCTGGAAGCGATCGAGCCCGCCCGCGCGGACGAGTTCATTGGTGCGCGCCGCATCGGCAAAGCTCTGCGCGTTGCGGTAAATGTGGAGAATGCCGCGCTTCTCGCAGTCGAAGTCGATGCCTTCGCGCTCGGCGATGTCGAACAGGTACTTGCGCGCCTCGATCGCGAGCCGCACGGTTTCCATCGTGTTGGCGTCATGCTTTGGGATCGCGCCGAGGAATTCCGCGATCCACGAGAACTTGTGCCAGCCCGGGCGCGGGTTGAACAGCAGCGGGGCATCGCGCCGCGCCATCCAGCGCAGACCCTTGAACACGGTGCCGACCGAGTTCCACACCTCGCCATTGCTGGCCGAAAGCTGTCCGCCATTGGCGAACGAGGTTTCCATGGCCGGAAGCGGCTGACGATCGATGACAGTGACATGATGACCGCGCTCGAGCAGCGCGTAAGCCGTGGTAATGCCGGTGATGCCGGCGCCGATAACCGCAAAATGCGACATGAGCCTGTGCTCCTTGATGTGAGAAATGCGTCTGTGCCGGCCCGGATGGACCAGCGCGGCGTTCATTTCCCCATCTCTGTCGCTTGTGCCTGAGAGCTTGACCGCTTCGGTCTCACGCGCGGACTGCGCCTGACCCTACCATACGGCTTTCTCCGTCGGCGGATGGCCGGGCAGGTGATAAACCTTGCGCGCCATCACTCTCCAGAGTGTCAAGACCACACGGTTCCTGGTGCCTGAGAGTTTCCTGGGGGGTTGCTCCGTCGGCGCCGGATCGAAACGCAGTTTCTACCGGGCTCTCCCATGCGGTCATCAAGACAATGGTTGCGGCAGTCTCCTTCGTCCAAACTGCCATGACTCGTCGGCATGGCTTCATCTCATGGGGTTATTGTGCATCAGCGAAGTGAACAGGTCCAGCCCGAAAACCGTTTATACACGGCAACATCGATCAATGGGCTGGCTTTGCCGCATCGCCGACGACCACGAACGCCGCCCAGTAGAACGGATGCGAGGTCTGCGGATCGTCCATCAGCGCCGCTTCGGCCCCGGCGAGCGCAACGCCGACCGACTCGCCGTTCCTGCCGGCAATCAGCCCGCCGATGAGGCGGCGTGTGGCGTTGAAGTCATCCGGCACCGGCCAGTGGCTGGCGATCACCGCCCGCGCCCCGGCTCCGGTGAAGGCGCGCACCAGCCCATCGAGCGCATAGTTGCCGCCGGTCGTCACGCCCGCCTCGCGGCTCGCGGCTATGGTTGCCATGCCCGCCGTGTCGCAGGCCGAGAGGATCACGAGATCGGCGTCGAGCTTCAGGTCGAATATCTCGCGGAAGGTCAGCAGCCCGTCCGATCCCTTGCCGCCAAAGCTGGTGACCAGCGCCGGGCGCGCCGGGCAATCCTTGCGCGGGGCCGATACGAGGCCGTGCGTGGCGAAATGGAGGACACGGTACTTGTCGAGCGCCGGATCTGACAGGAGGCCCGTATCGGTAAAGCTGCTGCCGGTCTTCACCACGCTCGTGCTGCCGAGTGTCCTGGCCGCAAACAGCAGTTCATCCGCTTTCACTGGACGCTGCCAAAGCGCCAGCGGCCAATCGCAGCTGTCGGCGACCGCCGTTACCGGGCGCTCACGGGGAACGCTGTTGTTGCCGAGGCCCAGATAGGGGCGCTGTGCCGCCGAGGGCGCGAGGGCTCTCAGATCGAGAAAGGCGCGCGGACTCACCGCGATGGAAATGGCCCGCCCGCGCCCGAACCACGCGATGCCGGTGAAGTCGAAGGCATCGGCATCGATGTCCGCCGTACGCGCCTTGTAGGCGGCGATCCCCGCATCGGACGCGACCAGCACCGCAGGCGGCAGCTGGAGCATCGCCGCATCGGGTTCGAACACGAGGTGGCGCACCTGGGCCAACTCGGCATCGACCGGGCCGAACAGCGCCTTGTAGAGCGCGCGCGACCGGTCGAGATCGAAGGGCCGGTTGACTGCCTTGCCGTTCTCGATGGTGACAATGCTGTCGCGCACCTTCTGCACTTCGCGCGCGAGATCCGTGCGCGAAAGCGGCACCGGGATCAGGCGCGCCGAGGCAGGCGTGGCATAGAGGCCGTAGAGGTCCTGACCAACCGCCACGAGCTTGTAGTAGGCCTCGCCCGGACTCAGCGCGGACTGCATTTCGGCGAGGGCGACGCGTTTGGGCGCCAGCGCGGTGTAGCGGGGATAGGCGGCCAGTTTGGCGAGAATTTCGGTCTGTTCGCGGCGCAGGCCGGCGAGCGCTTCCTGCTGTGCGGCAAGGTCCGCGCTTTCGCTCACACTGGGCGTGGCCAGCGCACCGAGCCGGGCCACTTCACCCTCGGCGCGCACGATGTCGCGGCTGCGCGCGAGCGAGAGGCGGAACAGCGCGGCCGCCGCATCGTTGCCCGCAGCGAGCTGACGCGCGAGGATGGCCTGCGTCTGCGCAACACCGGGGCGTTCCAGCACTTGCGCGGCTGCAAAGGCAGGAGCGGCGCTTGCCACGGGATCGCTGCCTTGCCCTGCCAGCAGCGCGAAATAGGGCGCCAGCAAGTCGCGCAGGGTCGTGCCGCTGTCAGGGATCGCCGCACTGTCATCGACCACGCTGGCAAAGAGCTTCGCCGCCTGATCGCGCTCGCCCGCGTCGAGCAGGAAGGCAGCCTTGCGCGCCCGGGCAGAAAGCACGGCGGGCGAAGAGGGATAGGCCGCTTCAAGCGCCGCGATCGCCCGGTCAAGGCCCGCTTCGGCTTCGCTCTTGCGCCCGGCAGCACCCGCTATCCGCGCCATCTCGATATCGATTTCCGCCGAGAGCCAGATGATCGAACCGACCTGCCCGCCGCGCACCATAGCGAGGCGCGTGCGCGCTTCGGCAAAACCCTTGGCAGCTTCCTCCGTGCGGCCCGCCATCCGCGCCGCCGTCGCGCCGATCGCCAGCGCCTGCCCGTCAAGGATCTGCGCCTTTTCCATGCGGGTCAGCGACGGGTCCGGCACGCCCATGCGCCGGGTCGCCGCGTTCTCGCGGTTGATCGCATCGGCCAGCGGCAGGTTGATCACCCCGTCGGCCAGCCTGGCGCTGTCGAACACCGCGTTCACCGGATCGACGGGCCGGGCCAGTTCCGCTGCCGCCGCATCCGGACGGCGCTGGTTGAGCTGATCGAGCGCGCGGTAGTTGCGCAGCAGGCGCTGGCCAAGCCCGTCCCCTGCCAGCTGCGCCCGCTCGCTCTCGCCAAACAGCCGCGCCGCCGCCGCGAAATTGCCGAGGTTCGATTGCTGCAACCCTTCGTTGGCAAGCGCTTCGGCCATGTCCGCCTGCTCGCCCTTTTCGCCGCGCGCCTTTTCGGCGAGCACTTCGAAGAACGCTGCGGATTCGGCAAAGCTGCTGCCGTTGTTGCGCAGATAGCCCTCGCCGCGCACGCCGAGCGGATCGAGCAGCCCAGCCTGCAGCCGCGCAAAGGCCGCCGCATCGGTCACTTCGGTCGTCGCCACCCTGATCTCGCCGGGGACCGCCTTGCCCAGCACCACGCTCGCCAGCGCGAGCCGCAGCGCGGCGTCGTAGGCGGCAAGGCCTTCGACATAGTAGCTGGTGTCGCCGCGCGTCAGCGCATAGCGGCGGTAGTCGAGCCCGCTTGCAGGATCGCGGCAGATCATCGCATCCACCCCGCCGAGCGCATCGATCACCGCGCGTCCAGTCCCGCCGCAGACCTGCTGCGGGCCAGCGGCGGCGGCAATCCCGGCGACAGGCGGCGCGTCGATCGGGAACGCGCGGCGCACGGCAACCAGTGTGCCGACCGGCCCTGCCGCATCACGGCACGACAAGGTGAACGCGCGGTCGAACATGCCGCGCAGCCGGGTATCCCGCGGGGCGACTTGCGCTGCGCAGACCACGCCCGCCGAACCGAGCCGGAAGTTGCTGCGTACCGAAAGCGGCACAGGACGGGCAGCCAGATCGACCGGCGCCAGCCCGCTCCCCAAGGCAGCGAGCGAGACGAGGAACCCAAGCACGCGCTTCACGGCCGCGCTCCTTCCAGCCCGCCACCCGCGATCAGCGCCGGGTTGCCGCTGCCGGCGATCGGCTCGTCGACCTGGCCCGGCAAGGCATCGGGCTGGACCGGCAGCAGCAGCGGCGGCGGCACGATCGCGTCCTTGCTCTGCGGCGGCGGGTTCTCGGGATCACGCGGCGCGTCGTCGAGGATCGGCCTGTCGACAAATTCAATGATCGTGCGGATGCCCGGATCAGGCTGCAGGCTCACCCCGCAGGTCAGGGCGGTCAGCAGGCAGCCATTGAGGCGGCTGTCGGCGGTGAAGCCCGAGAAATCGAACCCGCTGGCCTTGAACTGGCGCCACGCGGCCGCCCCGCTGACAAGGCCCGTGGCGGTGCGGAAGGTACCATTTATGATCACGGCAATCGGTGCGGCACTTGCCTGCGTCACCCTGAAAGCATCGAGCGGTTCCTCGAAGCCCAGCGGATCGAAGCCCGCGCCGGTCCGCTGGATATAGAAGCTGCGGCCCACGGTGAAATCAAGCGCCCCCGCGCGCAGCACCGGCCCATTGCCGCCCGCGCTGACCTGATCGAGCGCAGGCTCCACGCCGGCAAAGAACGGATCGACAGCCAACTGTGCGAGAAGCGATCCTGCCGCGACATGAATATCGCGCGCGTTGATACGCAAGGTCCCGGAGAGTGCCCCGCCTGTGCCCTGCACCGCGATGCTGCCCGTGTCAGAGGCGAGCTGGAACTGCCCGGTGCGGAAGACCAGCGCGTTGGTCGCGCGGAAACCGGTGGTGGCTAGAGCACCGGCGACGCGGATCGTCCCGCCGAATGTCCCGGCAGCCGCCGCGCCGGTGGTGAACTGCACGGCCCCGAGCGGATCGTCGATGGTGCTCCCCGCATCGGGGCCGGTCATGTCGAGCTTGCCGATCAGGATATCGACCGGCCCGGACACATCAGGCGCGGAAACGAACAAAGAACCGCTGTTTATCCGGCTCCATTCCCCGTTGTCGAGCGAGAAACCGCTGGTCGGCACGACACTGGCATCGAGCCCGTCGCCGATGCGCAGGCCCGCCGCATTGCGCGAGACCAGCGTGATCGTGCCCGTGAGACCCGCGTTCAGGCCGGCACCCGTCGGCAGATCGAGGTCGCTGGCGCGCAGTTCGATCACCGGCGATTGCCACACGCCGCCAAGCCGCGCGGTACCGCCCGCATCGACCAATATACTGCGAGTGGCCGAAATGCCCTGCGTCGCCGCATCACCTGCCACCGCGGCGGCAAACGTGGCGCCCGTGGCCGCTCCGACCAGCGTCAGACTACCGCCCGCAGCTACGAGCGGCTGCGCGAACACGGCATCAAAGTTGAACGCACCAATGGTGCCGCCCGCAGCCGCCAAACCATTGCCGGCGGCAAGAATGCGGCCGTTCGGCGACGTAAGGCGATCCGCACGGATGCTTCCGCCCGCCAGCAGCACCATGTCGCGTGACTGCACCGCGTCCAGCGCAATATCACCTGCCGCGATCAGCGCAGCATCGGTGGCGGCGGTGACGGCGTTCGCCGTGAGCGATCCGCCGTTGGCCCGCACCTCGACCGTGCCAAGCCCCGCGCTCGCATTGCCGATCTGCACATTGCCGGTTCCATTGATCAGGACCGTGTTCGCCGCAGCAAGGTTGCCGAGCGTCACACCTCCCGCACTATTGCCGAGCTGGATCGTGTCGGCGGCGGTGATGGCTCCGCCTGTGATCGTGCCGCTCGCATTTCCGGACACCGTGCCGGTCCGCGCCGAGACATTACCGAACCCCAGCGTGCCATTCGCCGCCATGGTCACCGCCGCACCATCGACGGCGCCGGCCAGCACATTGCGCCCGCCAAGCTGGACCGTACCGCCGCCGGTCACCGCACCGGTCGCGAGATCACCCGCCGCCGTGACCGCCACGTTGCCGCCAGTAGCCGACAGCAGTCCGGTCGTTACCGCACCGAGGCCGGTGACCGTCACCCCGCCCAGGCCTGCAAGATCGCCCGCTGTCAGCGCGCCGCCGGCACTCGCCACCAGCACATCGCCGGCAGTGGCGGAAGCGATGGTCATCGTCGTGCCCGATTGCAGATCGATCCGTCCGCTCGCCCGAACGGCGCCCGTGCCCAGCGCAGCACCCGCCTGCAGGTTGACCGTGCCGTTCGCGGCGCCCGCCGCCTGAACCGTCACATCCTGCAGAATGATGCTGCCCAGCGTCAGCGCCGTCAGTTGCCCGACACTGGTCGGGCCCGACAGGCTGATCAGCCCGCTCGTGGCAATTGCCGGCTGCGCAAATACCCCGGCGAGATTGTAGGAGACGAGCGGATTGCCGCCGAAGCCTGCCATCTCGTAATCCGCCAGCAGCACCCGCCCGGCTGCGGTGATCCCGCCGAGCACCTGGTTGCCCGCGCCGAGCACGACCACTTCATTGCCGCTGATCGATCCGCTCGCAATCGCATTCGGCGAGAGCAGCGCGACATCGCCCCTCGCCCCCACATCGCCCAGCGTGATCCCGCCCCGACCCAGCACGGTAACGCTGTACGTCGCGCCAGGCAGTGCCGAAGGGCTCACCAGACCGGCCGAGACCGCACCCGCGCCGAGCGTGCCGTCGGAATTGAGCAGCACGCTGTCACCGGCTGCGATCGGTCCACCCGAGAGAAGGCTGGCGATGCCATCGAGCCTGATCCTCTGGCCCGCGCTGACCCCGCCGGTCACCAGCGACGCCTGCGAACTCACGGTCGCGGAACCGGCCGCGCCGACATTGCCGACGGTCACATTGCCCGGCGCGGTGATGAGGGCAGACCCGCCCGCCTGCACATTGCCCAGCGTTACCGTCGTGTTCGCGGTGACATCGATATCCCCCACCGCGGTCAGGTCATCGAGCCGAACCAGACCCGCCGCCGAGGTCAGGCTGAGCGCACCGCCGCTGTTGGCCGACAGATGGCCGAAGAGATTGCCGGACGTGCCCAGCGCCACCGACCCGCTGCCGAACAGCGTCCCGGCGGCTCCTGCAGGGACGAGTCCTTCGAGCCAGTCCGCCGCCGTCAGCGTGACATTGACGGCCCGCACATCGGCGGCGTCGAACGACGCGGTGAGGGTCCCCGGCGTCACGAAGCTGAGGTCGCCGGTCAGCGTGGTGTTGCCCCCGGCCAGCGCAATGTCGGAGGACGGTGCGGTGGCGGTCGGTGTGCCGACGGCAAGGAAGCTCATGTTCCCGGCATCGATGGTCCCGCCGCTCATACGCCAGGCCAGTGGCCGACCCAGCACGGTGGCATTGCCCGGCGTGCCGCCCTTGCCCGTCTCGGCCGAGGCGCTGAACGTCAGATCGGCGGCGACGAGCGCGCCCTTCTGAGCCGGTTGCCCGCTGCGGCTGCCCACTTCGAGCCGCGCGCCCAGCGGCAACGGCGCGCCGCCCGCATCACCGACGAAGCCATTTCCGGCCGTGCCGCCCAGACCAGTGCTGCCGCCGATGCCACCGGCATCGACCAGTGCAGGCGCGGCGATGGTAACCTTGCCGCCCTGCGCGACAAGGCTCGCGCCGCCGCCATAGCCAACGCCGCCATTGCCAGCGCCGCCGGGTGTCGAGGCGCCCACGCTCGCCGCGCCGCCGCTACCACCTGTCCCGCGGGCAGTGACCGATAGAGGCGCAAAGTCGGCCGATCCGGTGTTGACCGCCCCGGTATCGAGCCCGCTCACCACCCCGATCTGCGCGGTCCCTGCTCTCCCGGTCCCGCCAGCCCCGCCGTTCTGGCCGGTGATAGGAATGCTCGACACCGTAAAGCCCGCGCCGCCATTGCCGCCATTGCCGCTCGCATTGATGCTGGTCTCGCCCAGGCTCAGCGCGCCGTTGCCCGCCTCGGCCAGCGCACGCGCGCTGCCGCCGGTGCCATTGCCGCCTGCGCCGCCGGGTGCATCGAAGAAGGCCGGCGAACTGCCCGTCCCGCCATCGCCGCGCGCGCTCACGCTGGCGCCGAGGAACGTCACCTTGGCATCGCCTTCCAGCGCGCTGTAGGCGATCACCTCGGCAGAGGTGCCCTGCCCGGCGCCGCCATAGCCGCCATTGAAGCCGCTCCCGCCGATCCCGTCTCCACGCACCACGAGCGCCGAGCCGGTGACCGTGCCATTGCGCGCGGAAACCGCTGCCGTGCCGCCGAGACCATCTCCCCCGTTGCCGCCAGAGCCGCCAATGCCTTGGGCCGAAACAACGGTGTCGCTCACCGACGAGATCAGCCCGCCGCCACCGATTGCGCTCGCATCGCCGGCGATGAGCCCGGCCGCGCCGCCGGTCCCCCTGCCGCCGGTCCCGCCCGAACCGGGCAAGCCCGAAGCAAAGGCGTTCACGGTCGCGCCCGCGCCGCCAAGGCCCTCGGCCCGCACGACCAGCGACTGCGCGGTGCTGATCCGGCCGCCGGTCGAGCGCACAAACGCGCTGCCGCCCTGTGCCGCGCCGCCGTCCTTGCCGCTATCCGTCGCCGCCGAACCGCCGCGCCCGGAAGCATCGAGCCCGAGCAAACCATCCAGCGTAAAGGTCGCCCCCGACGCGGCAATCACGCTCGCGCTGCCGCCCGTCCCGGTGCCGCCCTCGACCGTGCAGGAAATGCAGCGCTGTCCGTCACCGCCGAAACCGCGCGCATCAAGCGTCGTGCCACCACCCACGCCGAGCGTGCCGCCGCCCGCCTTCCCGTCGATAAGGGCCTGCCCGCCCGTGCCGCTCGCCCCGACCAGTCCGTCGAGCAATGCCGAGCCTCCGACACCGCTGGCATCGAGCAGCAGATTGCCGCGGATTGTCACCGTCGAGGCGCCCTCGAGCGACAACTGCGCCGTGCCGCCGGTGCCCGCGTTGGGACCGGTCGGCGGGGCTGCGGGACCGGCAGTACCCCCGGCAATGCCCTCGGCTCTTGCGGATATGGTAAGATCGCCGCCGACGCCGACCGTGGCACCGCCGCGTGCCGCGAGCGCGGCGGTGCCGGCCAGCGCATCGAGATCGACCGTGGGGGCGCGGGCACTGCTGATCGTGGCGGAACCGCCGACCGTCAGCGTGCCCTGATCCACCGTGACCGAAGCATTCCCGCTGTCGGTGATCGCCGCTCCCGCAACCTGTCCGGCATCCAGCGCCGTCAGTTGCAGATTGCCTGTGAGATCGAGCGTCGACCCCACACCACCGACCGAAATGAACGCGCCGTCGTCCGTCGCCGCCGCGGGATCACGCACGCCGGAAAGCGAAAGGTTCGAGGCAAAGTTCGATGTGTTCCCGCTGTCCACCGTCAGCGATGCCTGCCCGGTTGCCTTGCCGGTCACTTGCGACGTCGCGGTGATCGCGCCCACGGCAAGCGCCGCCGGGACAGCACCGCCCGCCGCAGAACGGACCAGATCGATCGCCCCGCCGGTCACGCCGTAGCCCGCCGAAAGCACCACGGCATTGCCATCGACGTCAGCCGCCCCTGCCACGTCGAACCCGAGCGAACTGCCCGCCTTGATCGCCATCGTGATGGCATCGTTGCGCGGCACGGCAACCATGTAGACCCGGTGCGCGGTGTTGATCGTGCCGACCGGGCCGGTGATCGTGCCGTCATGGGTCACCACTTCACCCGCCGCGCTGGTGCCCTGATCGATCTGGATATCGAACAGGCCATTGGGCCGGAACGTGATGGTCGATGCATCCGCCGCGACAATCACGGCCGACCCGTCGACATCGATCGTACCCGATTGCACCACCTTGGGCGCGATCAGTGCGACATAGGCATTGGTCAGCCCTGCCCTGATCTGCGCGCCCTTCTGGACTTCAACCCGGCTGCCAGCATTGGCCGGCAAAAAGTTGAAAGTGCCTGCAGTTCCGAACGCACCGGTTGCGGTATCGTAATTCAGGTCCGATGCTGTCAGCACGAGGTTGCCGATATCGAACACGCCCGTCGAGGACACGAGAATGCCGCCTGGGCTATAGAAGAACACGGTCCCGCCCCGGCTGATCGCGCCGGTGCCAAGATCGACGAGCTGCGACCTGACCGTGCCGTTGAACACGATCGGACGGGTCACGTCATTGGGCACGATCCGGTTCAGCACCGTGAGCACCGTGGCATCCTGATTGGTGAACAGCGCGCTGGTGCCTGCCGTCTGGAATTCGATCGGGCCGCCTCCGATCACTGTATCGTTGGGCGACCAGTTGATCACGACATTCGGCGAATTGGTGGCGACTGTGGTGGTGCCCGCTCCGGTGATGATCGACCCGGCCCCGGCGACGATCGTGCCCGTCGCGTTGAACGACTGCGCCCGGGCGGCCATCGGGGCAGAGGCAAGGATCGCGGCCATCGCGAGCAGCGAAGCGGCGCTGGCAAAGCTCGGGCGCATCAGCGGCCTCCCCACGGCAAGAGACGCGTGGTCAGCGAGACCAGCGCGCGCGGCGCCGGCCTGCGGCCGTTGAACCCCGCCGCGTCAAGCGGGACAGCGACGCTGGCATCGAGCCGGAACCGGCTGCCCAGATCCGCGCGCAACCCGCCGCCGACCGAACTCAGCCGCTGCGGCTTGCCCGCGCCGCGATCCCACGCCCACGCGGCATCGACAAACGCGAAAGGCTGGACCACCGGGCCATTGCCGCGCCCGATCGGCAGGCGCGGCCCGCGCAATTCGGTCGCCACGCCGACTCCGCTGTCACCGGTGATGACACCAGGATCATAGCCTCGTCCAACCGTGTAGTTTCCCGGTGCAAAGGCTTCAAACCCAAGCACTTTCCGAAACGCATACTGCCCGCGCGGATGGACCACGAACGACAAGCGTCCCAGCGCGCGTTCGTACTCCACCTCGGCGCGCACCACCGTTGCGGCAGGAGAACCATCGAAGCGGCTCGTCGGCACCCGGCTGCCGCAAGCGATCCCAAGGCACGAAGGCGAGGCTCCCAGCGCGGCGACGCCCTGCCGGACTTCCAGCGATCCATCGAGGCGCCACGCCGGTTCGGCGCGGGACAAATCCATCCGGTCGAAATCAAGCCGCGCCCAGAACACCCGCAGCCGGTCGCGGCTGAGCGGCAGGATCAAGGTGGCGTCCTGGTTGAGCAGATCGAAGCCGCCGCCAAGCCAGAGATCGCCAGCCTGCGAGCGCACCAGCGGGTAACGCGCATAGAGGCTCGCGAGCAAGGTCCGCGCATCGAGCTTCGCGCCGCCCACCGCCTGTCCCAGATCGGGCTGCGTCCACGCATATGTCAGCGAAGTGCCGACCACGAGGCCTTGGCTGCCAGGGCGGAACTCGTGGCTCGCCTGAAAGATCCGCTGCTCGCGGAAATCGGAGGTCGAATAATAGGAGAGCGTTGTCGCATCCCCCATCCCGGTTATGCCAAAGGCCTGCACCCGCAACTGGCCGCCCCAGCGCCCGGTGGCGGCAGAAGCGAGGTTCTGGACCGAGAAGTCGGCGGTAACAGCTTGGCGCAGAACGGTTACATCACCGATCAAGTCACCTGGCGCAGTACCCGCCGGACGCAAGGTGAGCTGCACATTGTAGCCCGGCAGATCGCGCGCCAGCAGCAGATAGCGTTCGGCCTTGTTGCGGTCGAAGATATCGTCCCGCGTCAGCCGACCGAGATAGGCCATCAGCTTGCGCTCGGCCCCGCGTGTCTCACCCCGCGCGCGGATCGCGGTGATCCGGGCATAGAGCACTTCAAGCCGCACCTGCCCGTTCTCGATCCGCTGGACAGGTACCTGCACCGCAGCCAGATAGCCCTTGGCGCGCAGGATCGTCGCCGCCGCATCGCGGATCTCGCAGAGCACGGCAATCGGCTGCGGCGTTCCCGCATAGGGCTTCCACGCCGCTTCCATGTCCTCTGCCGTCGCGCCTTTGAGGCCATTGAAAGCGACGGCGGTGATGGTGGTCGTGATCTTGGCGAACTGCGGATCGGCCAGCGGGCAGCCCGACCGTTCGATCCCGCCGGAAACAGAGAGCCGTGGCGCCTGAACGGAAGGCGCGCGCGTTATCCCGCCCAGTTCGTCACGGCTCGGTCCGGCAATCGTCGGCGTGCTCACTTGTGCGAAAGCGGTGACCGGAACCATGACCGGGCAGAACGCCAGGGCGAGGGCGTTGGCCACCCAGCCCCCAAGGACCGCGAGGCCCTTTCGTATGCCGCCTTTTTCCCCCTCTCGCATTGCCGAGACCCTTGTTCATACTGCGGCGGTCGTCGCATTCTCTTGTTTTCTCTGCGCGTAGCAAGCGCGGAGTCGAAGAGTCAAACAGGATGTGCGTACCGGTAAGGCCCTGTTTACCAGTGACTTTTCGCACAACTGCACCAAATCGGTACCGATGCGGAGATTGTTGGAGCGTCGATGGCAAACCGGACCGAAAGGCCCGGACGCCAGCCCGGGCGGCAATATACCGCAACAAATCAGTCCGTTACGGTTCTTTGGCGTCCGAGACTCGTGCCAGACACGTCAGGGAGCTAAGGAGCTCCTGCCAGCCACGTACCCCGGATCGCAGCTCCCGGCCTCAGGCCAGCGCGCCATGGCAGTGCTTGTACTTCTGTCCCGACCCGCACGGACAGGCCGCATTCCGGCTGATGCCCATCCCCGCATAGGGATCCGTGCCCGCCGCCGCCAGCGCGCCCGAACCGGCCATCGGCGGCGTGAACGTGCCAAACAGCTGCCCCGCCGGCACCGGTCGGGCATCATCCTCGCCGGTCAGCGGATCGATATGGCTGGTGAGGAAGTCGGGCAGTTCGGGCAGCTGGAAGTCCTCCGGCGCGCTCATGCGGATCTCGCTGGTCATGAGAATGCGCGTCACGTCCTCGCGGATCACTTCGAGCATCTTCT
>OFDC01000974.1_pt1 | contig 17176 bp, 11 predicted proteins | sample 1520941 | NCBI WGS metagenome assembly OFDC01 (sample SAMEA94258168, study PRJEB24077) | hot springs metagenome | biome: Aquatic biome; feature: Water | place: India | collected 2012-12-06 | depth 5 m | reverse complement strand
TCCGCCGGGCCGGTCCTCGACGCGCTCGCGCTCGGGACCTCGTCGGGCGAAGGCGCCGTGTCACCCGCGCCGATCGGGGGAATGGGCGGGATGGGCGGGGCGACCACCGCCGCGCCATCCATGACTTCGTCGCCCGCGTCGGCGAGCGACGTCGAGCGCTGGCGTCCGCGTCGCGCGACGGTTCCCCTTGGCCAGCTCGCCGAGGTGCGCGTCGTGTCGGGCCCGCCGATGATCAAAGATGAGGGCGGCGTGCTGACGGGCTACGTCTACGTCGACGTGGACACGTCCCGACGTGACATCGGCGGATGGGTGACCGACGCACGCCGCCTCGTCGCCTCGCGCGTGGCCCTGCCCCCTGGGCATCGTCTCACGTGGACGGGTCAGTATGAGTTCCTCGAGGCGATGGAGGCGCGTATGCGCTGGGTGCTGCCGCTCACGATCGCGCTCATCGTGGTGCTCCTGCGGCTCTCGATGCGGGGGTGGCAGCAGACGGCGCTCGTGCTCGCGAGCCTTCCCTTCGCGCTCGTCGGGAGCTTCGTGTTGCTGGCGGCGCGCGGCTACAATCTCTCGACCGCCGTGTGGGTCGGTCTCATCGCCGTGGGCGGTGTCGCCGCTGAGACCGGCACGGTCATGATCGTCTACCTCGACGAGGCCGTCGATCGCCTGCTCGCGAAGGGCGGTGAGGTGACCGCCGAAGCTCTCGACGCTGCGATCGTCGAGGGCTCCGCGCAGCGCGCCCGGCCGCTCGTGATGACCGTCGCGACGACGGTCCTGGGACTTCTGCCGCTGTTGTGGGAGAGCGGCGTAGGCGCGGACGTATCCGCGCGCACCGCGGCTCCCGTCGTCGGCGGGCTGTGGTCGTGCATGTTGCTGACTCTGCTCGTGCTGCCGGCGACCTACGCGATCTGGCGGCGGCACCAGCTCGCGCGAGGGACGCTCGTCGGGCCGAGCCCTGACGCCTCGAGGGAGGGATAGGAGGCGCGCCGTCGTCACGAGGCGTTGACCCTCGGTCTACGCCAACGTAGTCTCCCGCGCAGGCGGGCGTGCCCGTCACGAACTCGCCGACCTGGGCGAGGCGGGAGGCGAGAATGCATCCGTGCCCAAACTGCAGCTCGATGACGGCCCCCGGGTCGCGATTCTGCGCGCGTTGCGGCTTCGCCTTCGGCGGTCCGGAACCGTTCGCCTCGCCGTCGCCGCTCCCGCGAACCTCGGCGGGGGCGGTCTTCGGGAATACCCAGCCGATGCCTTCATTCCTCGGTACGGGAGTGCCCCCGCCGGTCTTCGCGAGCGAGCATGGCGTCGACGGGCCGCCGGTGGCACGTCAGGGCACACCGATCGTGCGGAGCCTCGGCCTGTTCGCCGCGGGCGCGGTCGTCGCGGGGTTCATCGCCGTGGTGTACGTTCGCGTGAGCGCGCGCGGCGAGGAGCGCGGGACCGCTCCGCCCATCAGCGGACGTACGCAGCCCCCTGTCTCCCCGCCTCCGAGCGTCCCTGAGCAACGCACCGCTCCTGCGCCCGCGGTGACTCCTCCAATGATTCCCGCGCCGACGATCCCCGCCCCGCAGCCGGTCAACTTCGGCATGCCGATCGTTCACTACCCCCACCCCCCTCAAGGAGCGGTTGCCGCGACAGGACAGCCCGATGGACGCTTCGCCTCCGTGCGCGACGGGTTCATCACGCTCCAGATGCCCCCGGGTGAGCACCTGGTCTCTGACGGCTCGCCCGCGGCGGACCTGCAGATCGTGGTAGATCCTTCGCGGCCAGGGCCTTTTCACGTTGAGATCGGCGTCGGGCACAACGTGTTCGTCCGCGTCGCTGCCTTCGCGCGAGGGAGCGTCGCGATCAACATCGACACCGAAGACGTGCGCAGCCGCATCGGCCGCTTCGTGCGCGTGTCGACCCGTGGACTCGGTAGCGAGGTCGCGGTGGACGCGGTCCTCGTGCGAGCGCCAGGCTCGGCCGACGGGTCGCGTCCTGACCCCTCCTAGAAGAGACAGAGGCTCACCGGGTAGTATCGCAGTGGGTTACATGCCTGTGCGGGGTTGAGCGGCCGGTCGCAGGTAGGGCAGTCGGAGACGGTCTGGCAGAGCCTTCGCTCACCGCGAAAACATGGGGTCGAGGTGGGACGACACTGCAAGCTGGGGAAGTTGCTTGTGATGTCCTTGCAGGACTCCCCAGCAGGACAATCCTCGGGGCCATCACAGTAGGCGAGGAGGTTGTTCGAGTCGACAGGTGTCGGCGGAGAACCCCGTGGGACACAGCGATGACCCGGTGACGAGCCGTCACGGCGAAAGACGCAGAGCTGCTCGGGAGCGCAGCGCATCGCTCCGCAGCGGACCCAACCCGGCGCCTCGACACCCGTCACGTCTGCGCGCGCGACGACGTCACTCGCGACGGTCAGTTCAGCGGGAGAGGTCGCATCTTGGACGCCCCGGGCGTCAAAGGCGCTGGCGGTCTGGGCGCAGGAGAGGGACCGAACGCCCGCCGCGACAAGCACCACGCTCCAGCCGACATGACGGAAGATGCGGTTCAGCACACATGTCCACCGCAGGTACCCCGAAGGGCCGATCACCCGCCATGGTTCTTGACGCGAAGGGGTCTGTCGGGGTGGGCAGCGCGAACACATGGCAGAGAGTCAGCATCATGCGTGCCGAGATCACTCCCAATGCCCCCGAGCGTGGTCGATGTGATCGTTGACAGATCCTCCTACGAGCGTCCATTGACAAGCGCCCAAGGCTCTGACTAGCGTCGCGATGTCCTGGGGGGAACTCATCAACGCCCCGGACGATGAGGTGTGAGATGAAACTCGGTGTGCTCGCTCAGTTGGTCACCTTCGCGATGGTCGTGATGGGCTTCAATCATCCGTCCCAGCCGGAGTCGCTCCAGGACGTGACCCTGGTCGCCGCGACGGGTTCAGAGGCCGTGGTTCCCCTGCAGCATTACCCGCACGACCCCCATCACCCCTGCGACACCGGCGACCACTGCTGTGTAGGGGGTGGCCACGACTGCGTGCTGAACGGCGGCCGTCAAGCCTGCGTCGGCAGCCCGTGCTCTTGCTTCGTTCAGTCTGAGGGCCACGTCGAGCGCGGGTTCGTCTGTCACGGTCACTGACCACACCACCTGCCTCCGGCCCCTCATCTCGTGAGTCCACCCGTCCTCAGACTTGTGAGGCTGCGGGCAGACGTGAGCACTCTCTCGACAACAGCGCCTCCCCGGCTACGCCGACGCGGAGCGGAATGGGAGACGCACCCGAGGTGCCCTACGGTGCCTGCCGTGAGCACCGGGCCGAAGCGGCACGACCATTGCGTGCAGCCCGAGCGTTGAGCTGCAAGTGCATTCGCGAGATTTTGCCGAGTCGATCAAGCTACCAGCCGCTGCCCCGGGACACGGAGTTACCCGTCACCCCTCGCCAGAAGCGCCCTTGGCCTTTGTGGCTGGCGCGGACACGGGGGCTGGATCTCGTCCGGTCACAGGAGCTGAGGCCCTTCGCCATGAGAATCGGTGCGTCCCCGCAGAAGAAGGACGCGGCGCGTGGGGACGAAGAGGGCCAACGGTGACGTGTTGAGCGAGCCTGAGCACGCTGCGAGTCCCGCGCCCGAGACGCCCGCAACGCCTTCGAGCCCAGAGGTGAAACCGACCCCGGTCGCCCCGACCTCGGCGCGGCGCCTGCGTGCGATGGCGGCGGTCCGATGGATCCTCCTCGCGGCGGTGTCCGCGCTGGCGAGCCACACGACCTGGACGTATTGGGGCCCCCCCTCGCGCGCGCGGCACGACGCCCGCGCGGATCGATACTACTGCCCGATGCACCCGCAGATCCGTTCGGGCGATCCTGGGGAGTGCCCGATCTGCCACATGAGTCTTGAACCGATTCCGGCCGAGCGACAGCAGGGCAACGCAGACCCGCTCACCTCTCGCACCGCCGACGACGCTGGGGGCCTGACCGTGCCCACCCCCGACGCAGGAGCTCTCCCGGCGCTCGTGCCCATCGTCGTCGCGCTCGACCGGCAGCAGTCGATCGGTGTGAGCACTGCTCTGGTCACCTCGGTGCGTTCTGCGGCGCAGCTGCGTTTGCCTGGGGTGGTAGAGGTTCCCGAGAACGCGACGACGCGTGTTCACGTTCGTGCGGCTGGGTATCTGGAGCGCGCGGCAGTGCGACAGACGGGCGTGCGGGTCGCGCGTGGACAGGTTCTCGCGTGGGTCTTCAGCCCGCAGGTGTTCCAGACGGAGCTTGAGCTCCTGCGCGCGCACCGCTGGACCGCGGAGTCTGCGGGCCGAGACGGTGCCCTGCTCGGCGTGCCGGGCAACGCCGCCGAAATCGCGCGCGCCGGAAGACAGAGCCTGGAACTCCTTGGGGTCGACGCGACTGACATCGACGCGATCGTTCGTTCGGGGGAGGCGATGCGAGCGGTGCCGATCCGCGCGCAGTCATCGGGCTACGTGATGCGCTTCGCGGCGATCCCTGGCAGCTACGTCGCGCCTGAGATGACGCTCTTCGAGATCGCCGACCTGTCCCGCGTCTGGATCGTCGCAAGCCTCTACGAGCGCGACCTCCCGCACGTCCGCCCAGGGATGATCGCGCGCTTCGCAGTGCCCGGCACCGACGCGCCCACACGCGGCCGCGTGGTCCTCGTGGAGCCCGACGTCGCGGTCGCCACGCGCACGGCGCGGGTGCGGGTCGAGGCGCTCAACCCGACGACCGCGCTACGTCCGGGCCAATACGGCGAGGTGCTCTTCGAACTCGCTGCGTCGGAGAGGCTCGGTGTGCCCCGCGACGCCGTGATCGACACCGGGGATCATCGCTACGTCTTCGTGGATCTCGGGGGCGGCCGGTTCGCGCCGCGCTCGATCACGACAGGCGCATTGATCGGAGATTTCATCGAGGTCGCCGCGGGGCTCCGCGCCGGCGAGCGCGTGGTCGTGCGAGGCGGCTTCATGCTCGACTCCGAGAGTCGGCTCCAGGCTTCGCTGGCCGCGGTCCCGGCGTCCGATGTCGGCCCGGGCGACGCGACGGCGACGAGGGACGCGCGATGATCGGACGCCTGATCGAGTTCTCGGCTCGAAACCGCGCGCTGATGTTCTTCTTCGCTGTGGCGCTCGCGCTCGGAGGCGCGCTCTCGATTCGCAACATCCAGCTCGACGCGATCCCGGACCTCTCGGACCCTCAGGTGATCGTCTTCACCGAGTGGATGGGGCGCTCGCCGACGCTCATCGAGGACCAGGTGACATACCCCCTCGTTACGGCGCTGCTCGGCGCGCCGCACGTCGTCGACGTTCGCGGTCAGACGATGTTCGGCATGAGCTTCGTGTACGTGGTCTTCGACGAGGGAACGGACATCTACTGGGCGCGCTCTCGCGTGCTCGAGTACCTCAACACCGTGCGCAGCCGTCTGCCCGCCGACGCGCAGACGCGCCTTGGGCCCGACGCGACCGGCATCGGTTGGGTCTACCAGTACGCCGTCGTCGACCGCACGGGGCGCCACGACCTGGGTCAGTTGCGGACGCTGCAGGACTACTCGCTGCGCTACGCGCTCAACAGCGTGCGCGGCGTCGCGGAGGTGGCGTCGGTCGGAGGCTTCGAGCAGCAGTATCAGGTCACCGTCGATCCGAACCGACTGCGCGGCTACGGGATCGGCATCGCGGACGTGGCGCGGGCGGTACGGCGGTCCAACGCTGACGTGGGCGGACGCGTCGTCGAACTGTCTCAGCGGGAGTACTTCGTCCGTGGTCGCGGGTACGTCGGGGGCGTGCGCGACCTCGAATCGGTGGTGATCCGCGCGGGTCCCACCGGCACGCCGGTGCTCATTCGGGACGTGGGGAGGGTGCAGATCGGAGGGGATATCCGCCGCGGCGCTGCGGAGTTCGACGGCCAGGGCGAGGCGGTCTCTGGTATCATTGTGATGCGTTATGGGGAGAACGCGCTCGACGTGATCCGCCGGGTCGAGGCGAAGCTCGATGAGCTGCGCCCGTCTCTGCCCCGCGGCGTCGAGATCGTGACCGTGTACAGCCGCGCGGGGCTTATCGAGCGCGCGATCGAGACGCTCGTCCACGCGCTGCGCGAAGAGATGATCGTGGTGTCTATCGTGATCATCTTGTTCCTCCTCCACCTGCGCAGCGCGCTGCTGCCGATCGTGTCGATCCCCCTCGCCGTCCTCGCGGCGTTCATCCCGATGCACCTGCTCGGAATTCCCGCGACGATCATGTCCCTCGGGGGCATCGCGATCGCGATCGGCGCGACCGTCGACGCCGAGATCGTCATGGTCGAAGCGGCGCACAAGAAGCTTGAGCACGCCCCGGCGGATCTCTCCGAGGGGGAGCGCGAGCGCCTCCTCGCCGAAGCGGCGCGCGAGGTCACCCCGGCGATCTTCTTCTCTCTGCTGATCATCGCGGTGTCTTTTCTGCCGGTGTTCGGGCTCACGGGGCAGGCCGGGCGTCTCTTTCGCCCCCTCGCGTACACGAAGACCTTCGTGATGCTGTCGGCGGCGATCCTGTCGGTCACGGTTGCGCCCGCGCTGCGCGACTCCCTCATTCGCGGCAGGATCTACTCGGAGGACCGACACCCGGTGTCGCGGGTGATCCGGTGGTTCTACGACCCCTTCGTGCACGTCGCGCTGCGCAACCCCAAGACGACTGTGCTCATCGGGCTGATGGCGGTGCTCTCGGCGTTGCCGATCGCCTCGCGCCTGGGCTCGGAGTTCATGCCGCCGCTCGATGAGGGTGACCTGCTCTACATGCCGACGACGTTTCCGAACATCTCCATCGAGGAGGCGCGGAACCAGTTGCAGCGGCAGGACGCGATCCTCCGCAGCTTTCCAGAGGTCGAGAGCGTGCTGGGCAAGGTCGGCAGGGCGCAGACGCCGACAGACCCCGCGCCGCTCTCGATGGTCGAGACCGTGGTGCGTCTCAAGCCACATGCGGCGTGGCGCACGAAGTATGTGCGGCGCTGGTACGTCGGCCGAACGCCGGTGTCGTGGCGCCCGCTGCTCGCGCGAATCTGGCCAGAGTTCGTGCTGATGACCCGCGAGGACCTCGTCGCGGAGATGAACGCCCGCATGCAGCTCCCGGGATGGACCAACGCGTTCACGCAGCCGATTCGCAACCGAGTGGACATGCTCACGACGGGGATTCGCACCCCCATCGGGATCAAGGTCTACGGCAACGACCTCGCGCAGATCGAGCGCGTCGGCACCACGCTGGAGCGTGTGGTGAACGTCGTCCCCGGCACACGCAGCGTGCTGTTCGAACGCGCCATCGGGGGGCTCTATCTCGACGTCGTTCCGGACCGCGAGGCGCTGGCTCGGTACGGGCTTCAGATCGACGACGTGAACGACGTGATCGAGAGCGCCCTCGGCGGCGTGCCGGTCGCGACCACCGTGGAGGGGCGCAACCGCTTCACGGTCAACGTGCGCTACGCCGAGGACTCTCGGTCGAGCGTGCAACGCATCCGCGATGTGCTCGTGCCGCTCCCCGCGCGCGGAGGCGCCGCCGAGGGCGGGATGGGAAACGGGATGAACGCCGCGGGGTCGGCGCCCCCTCCCGAGGGCGTGCAGCAGATCACGCTCGGGACCATCGCCGACGTGCGCATCACCGCGGGGCCACCGATGATCCGCGATGAGGCGGGGCTGCTCGTGGGTTACGTCTACGTCGACATCGATGCGAGCCGAGACATCGGGACCTACGTCGCAGACGCGCGACGCGCGGTGAGCTCGGCTCAACGCGCAGGGGACCTCACCCTCCCCGCTGGGATGTACCTGCGGTGGACCGGTCAGTACGAGCTGCTCGCGGAGATGGAGGCTCGGATGAAGGTCCTGGTCCCGCTCGCGCTGGTCATCATCGTCGTGCTGCTTTACCTTCAGTTCAAGAACTTCACCGAGGTGCTCATCGTGCTGCTCTCGGTGCCCTTCGCCCTCGTCGGGAGCGTGTGGGCGCTCTGGCTGCTGTCGTACAACCTCTCGACGGCGGTGTGGGTAGGCGTCATCGCCCTCGTCGGCCTCGCCGCGCAGACCGGCGTCGTGATGATCGTCTACATCGATCACGCCTACGAGCGGCGGCTGAACGCGGGGCAGATCAACAGCCTGGAGGACATCGTCGAGGCGCACGCCGAGGGGACGATCCAGCGGGTGCGCCCGAAGCTCATGACCGTCGGCACGATGATGATCGGCCTCGTGCCGCTGCTCTGGGCGACGGGCTCGGGGGCGGACGTGATGAAGCGCATCGCCGCGCCGATGGTCGGCGGCCTGGTGACCAGCGCGTTCCTGACGCTTGAGATCATCCCCGTGATCTATACCTACTGGCGCAATGAGCAGCTCTTGTGGCGCCGCCTCTCAGCGGCCGGCGGCGCGAGGATTCCAGCGCTCCGACTCGCGGAGCGGCTCGTGATTGTAGGCGCCGTCGTCGCGACGACGACCCTCGTCGCTCGCATCTACCTGCCGCACCCGCCGCCGACGCTGGGCTGGGTCTCCGCGGGCGGGTGCATCGCCTCGCTAGCGGCCGCTGCGGGCTATCTCATCGCGCGTCACGGCGCTCAACGCTCGCTGGATGCGGCGGCGGGCTCCATTCACGCTCAAGCCGACACTCATGACGAAAGGGAACAAGCATGAAACACATCGAGCGCCTCGCGATCCTCACCCTCCTCACGGCCGCTTGCCGACAGGATCCTCCGCCCACGTCGGGCGCGCATCCCGCGGCGGCGACGAGGCGCGTGAGCATCACCGTCGACGGCCGCGGGTATCACCCCGAGTCCGTGACCTTGCCCGCCGGACGCCCCGCGACGCTGGTCTTCACGCGAACGACCGACGAAGGATGCGGCCAGCAACTCGTCTTTCCGAGCCTCAACATCCGCCGCGACCTTCCGCTCGGACAGCCCGTGGAGATCACCATCACCCCGGCGTCTGGGACGCTGACCTTCACCTGCGGGATGGCGATGTACCGCGGGTCTGTCGTCGCGCGCTGACGGCTGCGCGATACGCTGAGGGCGAAGATGCGACAAGACGATGAAGGAAAGAGGTACTGGGAGCGCCACGCGACCAACTACGACCGATCGATGGTGCTCCTCGGAGGTCCTGTCGCGAGGATGGCCGCGCTCGCGGCGGACGAGGTGCGCGGCGCCGCGCGGGTGTTGGAGGTCGGCGCCGGGACCGGGCTCGTGACGACGAGCATCGCCCGGAGCGCCGGTGAGGTCGTCGCGACGGATTACGCCGCCGCGATGGTCGCACGCGTGCTGGCTCGCACGACCGCCGCGGGTCTCACCAACGTCCGCTGTGAGCAGGCGGATCTCTACGCGCTTCGGTACGGTGACGGCGCCTTCGACGCGGTCGTCGCGGCGAACCTGCTGCATCTAGTGCAGGACCTCCCGGGCGCCCTCCGTGCGCTCGGGAAGGCCCTGCGCCCCGGGGGATGCCTCGTGGTGCCGACCTACTGTCATGACGAGACCCGGCTCTCCTGGGCGGTCTCGCGCGCGCTCGCGCTGACGGGGTTCCCCAGCCATCGGCGCTTCACGGCAGCCTCCCTTCGTGACGCGCTCGAGAGCGCGGGCGTGGAGATCGAGCGCATAACACTGCTGCCTGGGGTCATCCCGATCGCGTTCGCCAGCGGCGTGTTCCGAGCGAGGTGACGGTGCGACCCGCGGGGCCTCGCCGCGCGGGTCATGCGTTCGCCGCGAGCCTCAAGGCGCAGGGGGCGGGGGGTTGGAGCGAAGGGGAGCGCTGTACGTAAGGAGACGCAGAGCGTTGACCACTACGAGCAGCGTCGAGCCCTCGTGCAGCACGACCGCCACGCCGATGCCCGCGAACCCGAAGATGGTCGCTGGGATGAGGAACGCGACCATGCCGAGGCTCGCCCATAGATTCTGCCGGATGACCCGTCGGCAGGCGCGGCTGAGGCCCACCGCGAAGGGGAGTGCGCGCAGGTCGTCGCCCATGAGCGCGACGTCGGCAGTCTCCAGCGCGACGTCGGATCCTCCCGCGCCCATGGCGATCCCCACGGTCGCGCGGGCGAGCGCAGGGGCGTCGTTGACGCCGTCGCCGATCATGGCGACACCGTCGCCAGATTTCGCGAGCTCATCGATCACCCGGACCTTGTCCTCTGGGAGCAGGTCGCCCTTCGCGTCGGTCAGACCGACCTGCCGAGCCACGGCGTCAGCGACGCCCTGATGGTCGCCGCTGAGCATGAGCGTCCTCGTGACTCCCATCGCGAGCAGCTCCTTCAGCACCTCCTTCGCGCTCTCTCGCGGCGTATCCATGACGCCGAGAACGCCCAGCACCCGACCGGGCTCTCCAACCACCATGATGGTGCGACCCTCCGCGCGCAGTCTCTCGACTGTGGCGGTGACGTCGGGCGGCAGCCCGCCGCTCGCGTCGAAGAGCGAGGCCTTTCCGATGAGCACTTCCTTCCCGTCGATGCGCGCCCTCACACCGTGGCCAATGATCGCTTCGACGTCTGTCGCCGCAGGAACACTCACGATGTCGGCGGCCCCCTCGACGATGGCGTGCGCGAGCGGGTGATCGGAGAGCTTTTCTACAGCGAGAGCGAAGCGCAGGAGGTGGTCGCGCTCGATGCCCTCCGCTGGGATCACGTCGGTGAGCTTCGGTCTCCCCTCGGTAAGGGTCCCTGTCTTGTCGAAGGCAAAGGTCGCGATGGCTCCGAGGGACTCCAGGTGCGCGCCACCTTTCACGAGGACACCGCCGCGCGCGGCGCGCGCCACGCCGGCGAGGATCGCGCTCGGCGTAGCGATCGCGAGCGCACACGGGCTGGCCGCAACCAGCACCGCCATCGCACGATAGAACGTCCGGCGAAAGGGCTCGTCAAGGACGATGCCCGCGCAGAGGAGCGCTACGACCAACAGGAGCACGGCAGGGACGAACAGGCGCTCAAAGCGATCAGTGAACTGCTGGGTCGGCGACTTCTGGGCGTCGGCCTGGCTAACGAGCTCAATCACTTTCGCGAGGGTGCTCTCGGTCGAGACGCGAGTGACGACCACCGTCAACGCGCCTCCCCCGTTGATGGTCCCCGCGAAGACCCGGTGCGTTGGTGCCGTGCGGTCGGGTTCGCGCAGCGCAGCGTCGAGATCGGGCGGCGGGGACTTCTCGACAGGGACGCTCTCTCCAGTGATCGGCGCCTGGTCCACCGCGCTGGCGCCGACCGCGACGACGCCATCACAGGGGACGCGAGTGTGCGGCTTCACACGCACGCGTGCGCCGAGCGTCACCTCGTCGACCGGCACCTCGCGCTCGGTCCCATCCTCGGCGATGAGCAGGGCTGTCTCGGGGACCATCTTGGCGAGGGCCTCGATCGCCTTTCGCGCGCGGCCCATCGCGAAGCCCTCAAGCGAGTGCCCGAGGCTGAAGAGGAAGAGCAGCAGCGCCCCCTCGAACCACTCCCCGAGCGCTCCGGCTCCCCCTGCCGCCACCAGCATGAGAAAGTCGATCTCGAACCTTCGAGCGCGGATGGCGAGCGCAGCCTCCTTCACCGTGAACCACCCACCGAATGCATAAGCCAGCCAGAACGCCAAGGTGGATGCCAGGGGCGGCACGCCGAGCCTCCCTCCGACCCATCCGCCGAGCGCGAGCGCGCCGCACATCACGCTGAATACGAGCTCAGCGTGCTCGCCTAGCGGCCCGTCGTGACGGTGCGCGTGCTCTCCGGCGGGGGCAGGCTTCGCACCGCGGCGCCCGAGCTCGTGGTCGCGGTGGTCATGGTCGAGCTCCGTGGGTCGCGCGGCGCCGCCCGCATCCGTCATGGCACCAGCACCCGCCACGACCTCAGCGAGCCTCGCGCGATCGACGCTCTTGGCGTCATACTCGACGCTCACCGTCCTTGCGGTGAAGCTCACCGCAGCATGGATCACGCCAGATTCGCGCGCCACCACGTCTTCGATCAAGCGCGCGTGCCGCTCGTGCCTCAGGTGCGGCAGCGGCCATCGGGCGTGGCCGAAGTGACGCGTCAGATCGGCGCCCGCCCGTCGCACGGCAGCCTCGAGTTCGGTGACGCTCAGGCCCTCCGGGTCGTAGTGTAGACAGAGCCTTGGCTTCGGAGTCTGGGCATCGACGTGGGCCTCCTCCACACCACGGAGCCCGCGAACGGCCCCGAGCAGCCGCTCGACGCAGGGGTCGGTGCCGTCGGCCTCGGGCAGGATCAGTTCGATCTCCATCTGTAGTTTCTTCACGGTCTGTCTTCCTGCACGGAGTGCCCGCGCGAACTCAATTTACAATGACCGCCTCGCCGAGGTCATCGACATGAGTGTTCATCATCGTTGGACGGGCGTTGGTCTCGTCGTCCCGAACGCCACGCGAGTCAGCGAGGTCGCAAGGCAAGGAGCACGCCCACGGCCGAGAGGACGATCGCGGCGAGGGGAAAGCCGACGCGCGAGATGCGGTCGACCCGCGCGGCGAGGTCATGACGACCTCGGCGCGCAAGCGTGTTGGTGTACACCGACTCCACCAGCGCCAGCGCGACGAGGGTGTAGCCGGTCGCATAGATCCGATCAGCGATCGTGAGGTACTCGACGGCGGGGAGCGTGCTCGACTGACCAGACTGAAAGGCGATGGCGGCCAGCAAGCAGGTCACGCCGATGCCGGCCTGCGAGCCGAGGTCGTCGGGGTGGATCCAGAACACCGAGAAGGCCACAGCCAGAATCAAGAGTAGCGGCAGGAAGAACCGCGTAAGGTAGAAGCCCGGCCGCCGGGCGACGTCGATGGAGGCGGTGGCCATGTCAAAACAAGGCGCGCTCGGGTGGTGGGCGAAGGAGCGCCTCGCGATCGAAAGGCGTGGCCTCGGCGAGACCAGCCACGACAGGGCCTCTCCGCGGGCGTCATCGCCAAGACTGAGCGCGTAAGGCGTTTCGTCGAAGGTGACCTCGGTGGAGGGGCGCTCGGCGTCGGCGAGGCGCAACGTCAGGCGCTGCCGATCGAAAGGAAACAGCCGCAGGTCCAAGGGCGAGTGTAGCGTCGAGTGGAGCCGCCGGGTGCGCAGGCATCGGCCTGAATCCAGCACCGTCTCGTCGAAGTGCCCATTATGGGATGACGTCTCATTGATCACCTCCGTCTGTGGCGTGAAGCCGCGAGTCGGGGGCCATCGCTCGTAGAGGTAATAGTCTGCCTCCCATGTCTGCGCGCGATCGTCGATACTGTAGATGCCTACGAACGCGACTCCGAGCGACACCGTGACCCGAGAGTCCAGGTGCTCGACGTGCTCAGTGGGGCAACACTCCGGCGGACCATCGCATCGCTCCCGAGCGAGCACGGGGCGAACAATCGAGAGCAACGCGAGGGAGAGGAGCGCTGCGAACACGAATGGAGAGGGACGTGACATCGGGGGGGGTTCCGTTCGAGGATCGGGGACGACTGCGGCGGCGCGATCGGCGCGCGCGCCCGACGGCAGAGAGGCTCACGGCGCGGCAGCCTGAGCGGAGGGATGCGAGACGCTATCACATGGTTCTCGAAGGGCGCGGTCGGGCCGCGACGACCTCACAGGAACAACGCGACGCTCTTCACGGTTGCGCCTGACATGATCATTCCTCACACACGCCCCAAGTCGATCCTCCTGTGCGCGTCGCTCTCATTGGGCTGCGCTACGCGATACCTCCCTCCCCCGGCTGCGCCCTCGCGCGTCGTTCCACTCGTAGAGAGCAGGCCGCCCCCGCCTCGGGAGGGTGAGGGGCGGGTCACGCTGGACACACCCGATGGACCTGCCCGCGCGGAGCTGATCACGCAGCGCACCCAGATCGCCGGAGCCCGAGGCGGTGCGTTCGTGGGGCACCACGGGCACGCGGCGTACGTCCCTTCGACGCAATACACGCTGCGCCCGCTCTGTGAGACGCCCTGCGCGGTCAACTTGCCCCTGGGCACACACGAGATCTTGTTCACGAGCGTGAACCCCTCGGGCGATCGCTCGAGTACGACCTATTTGAACGTCGGTGTAGCCCCATCGATCGTGCGACACGCCATCGGACGACAGGTCAGCTCGGTCGGAGCCCTCGTGGGTGGGATCGTGATGACGAGCGTTGGCGTCGTGCTGTCGCTCGTCGGGGGAGTGCTTCTCGCAGCTCCGGACAATCGCGATTCTCGCGTTGTCGACACCAGCGTCGCGGGCTGGGCGTCCCTCGGTGTTGGCCTGGGTCTGGCCGCCAGCGGCGTCGTGCTGGGGCAGATGGGCCGTCCCGTCGAGCAGCCCGGAGCCACCACTCATTGGACCCCCGGTCCATGACCGAACGCCAGGGCGGGCCTAGGACTCCTTTGTGCTATCGATCGATCTACATGCGCCCTCACGTCGTCACCCGGGACAATTCACCGCGTGGCTTTGCCATGCGCCAACGGTAGATCGTCGGTAGCACGAGCAAGGTGAGCAGCGTCGCTGAGATCAGCCCGCCGATGACCACCGTCGCGAGCGGTCGCTGGACCTCGGCGCCCTCGCTGGTCGCGAGGGCCATCGGGATGAATCCAAGCGACGCGACGAGGGCGGTGGTGAGGACCGGCCGGAGCCTGCGCTGCGCGCCCTCCCAAACGGCCGTCGCGGTGTCGATGCCAGAGGCCTCCATGGCGCGGATCTGCGACACCAGCACGAGGCCGTTCAGCACCGCGACGCCGAAGAGCGCGATGAAGCCCACCGCCGCAGAGATGCTGAAGGGGAGCCCGCGGAGCGAGAGCGCGATCACGCCGCCTACGCACGCGAAGGGGACGTTGCCGAACACGAGGAGGGTGGGGCGCAGCTCACGGAAGGTCATCAGCAGCAGACCGAAGATCGCCGCGAGCGCCAGCGGTACGACGACGCCGAGACGGAGCTTCGCGCTGCGGAGGTTCTCGAATTGACCGCCCCAGCCGAGGTGGTATCCGGCGGGCACGGGCACGTCCCGTCGGAGCGCCGCCTGGGCCTCGTCAGCGAAGCCCCCGAGGTCGCGCCCGCGCACATTGCACTGCACCACGAGGCGGCGCTGGGTGGCCTCGCGCCCCACGACCCCCGGCTCCTGATCGAGCTCGACCCTGGCGACGTCGGAGATGGGAATGAGGGCGCCCGATGATGTGCGTAGAGGGATTCGTCGCAAGGCGTCGACGCTCGTGCGCGCGTCTTCCCCGAGCCGCACCCGCAGCGGAAATCGGCGAGTGCCATCGAGGATCTCGCCGACGGTGATGCCGCCGACCGCGTCGACCGCGCGCAGGAGCTCCTCGGCCAAGAGCCCGCGGCGCGCGGCCGCGTCCCTGTCGATGGTGACCCGCACGACGGGCAGTCCCTCGACGCGATCGGCGCGCACGTCGACCGCGCCCTGCACGCGGCCGAGCCTCCGCGAGAGCGCAGCGCCCACGCGACTGAGCGTGCGTAGGTCCTCTCCGTAGATCATCACGGCGAAGTCCGCGCGCACCCCGCTCACGAGCTCGTTGGTGCGCATCTGGATCGGCTGGGAGAACCCGAATCCCACGCCCGGTACCTCCCGAGTGAGGGCCTCGGACATCCGCGCGACGAGCACCTCTCGGTCCCGCGCTGTGGTCCAGAGGTGGCGTGGTCGGAGCATGACGAGCAGATCGCTCTGGTCTGGGCCCATGGGGTCGTTTGCGATCTCGGGCCGACCGCTCTTTGACACGACCGTCACGACCTCGGGAAATCGCCGAAGTATCCGCTCGATGGACGTCGCCTGTCGCAGCGACTCTCCTAGAGCGGTCGAGGGTAGTCGAATGACTTCGATCGCGAGCGAGCCCTCGTCGAGCACCGGAACGAACTCCGTTCCGAGGCGCGACCCAATGACGACGGTCCCGACGAGCAGCGCGAGCACGAGGGTCACCACGGCCTTCGGCCACGCGAGGCAGACGCGCAGCGCCGGAGTGTAGAGCTTCGCGCCGTAGACCACGACCGGCGAGGGCAGGTCGTGCGTGTTCCGCGAGAGAAACGCCGCCGCGAGGGCGGGCACGAGGGTGATCGAGAGCACGAAGGCGGCCCCGAGGGCGAAGAGCACCGCGAAGGCCATGGGGTGAAAGAGCTTTCCTTCGACGCCCTCCAACGCGAGGATCGGCGCGTACACGATCGCGACGATGAGCTCGCCGAAGGCGGTGGCGGACCTCACCTCCTGCGCGGAGTCGAGCACCACCGCGTCGCGCTCCTCCGCGGTGAGCGCCCTGCCCCGAGATTCCCTGGCCTCGGAGAGGTGGTGGACGGCGTTCTCGATGAGGATGATCGCGCCGTCCACGACGAGCCCGAAATCAATGGCGCCGAGTGACATGAGGTTCCCGGTGATCCCGAGCGCGCGGAGGCCGATCACGGCGCCGAACATCGAGAGCGGGATCACCAGGGCCACGACCACACCCGCGCGGAGGTTCCGCAGCAGGAGGAAGAGCACGATGATCACCAGGGCCCCGCCCTCGGCGAGGTTCTTGGCGACGGTGCGGAGCGTGCGGTCGACCATCGTCGTGCGGTCGTAGAACGGCTCGACGCGGACGCCTCGCGGGAGCGAGCGGTTGATCTCACGCACGGCCGCGTCGACGGCGCGCGACACCACGCGGGAGTTCTCGCCCACGCGCATCATCGCCATGCCGACGACGACCTCCCCGCGGTTGTCGCGTGTCGCCGCGCCCCAACGAGGCATCGGCGCCTCTCGGACCGCGCCCAGATGACCGAGCAGGACCGGCGCGAGCGGATCCGCGCGGACGACCACGCGTCGCAGGTCCGCGACGTTTCCCACAAGCGCCTCGCCGCGGACCAGGATGCCCTCTGCGCCCCGCAGGATGACCCCTCCCCCGGCGACGCGATTGTCTCGCTCCATCGCAGTGACCACGTCGCCAAGCGAGAGGCCGAGGCCGACAAGACGCGCGGGGTCCAGGGCGACTTCGAGCGTGCGGAGCTCCCCGCCGAAGGTGTTGACCTCCACCACCCCGGGGACCAACCGGATGCGCGGCGCGATCTCCCAGTCGAGGCGCGCGCGCAGGTCCATCAGGGGATAAGACACCCAACGGCTCGCGCGGATCAAGCCCCCGACGCAACGTCCAGCCTCACGACATGCGGGGCGACGGCAGTGGACGGAAGATCCGTTATGCGCAACAGACTGAGTAGTCAGCCTCGCAGGAATGGATCGCCTTCGGATCACGGGCCAACGCTACCACTGCCACGCTGACCGAATCCATCCCTCTCCGCGCTCTCCGGGCAGACGTCACCCTCCCACACGACCCTCTCGCCGCGCGTGCTCGCCCGCCCTCACGCC
>OFDC01000971.1_pt1 | contig 17200 bp, 17 predicted proteins | sample 1520941 | NCBI WGS metagenome assembly OFDC01 (sample SAMEA94258168, study PRJEB24077) | hot springs metagenome | biome: Aquatic biome; feature: Water | place: India | collected 2012-12-06 | depth 5 m | reverse complement strand
TTTTGCGTGAAGGACGCAAAACCGCTCGGACGTGCTCCGCAGGGGATATTTGGGCAAACGTGAAAGGCGATTTGCCGAAGCGAAACGGAGTGATAGGACAGCGCCATGCCGTTCCGCAGCCTTGACCCCGCCAAGATCCTTGCCACCGCCGAGACGCTTGAGGCGCGCATCGGCGAGCGGTTTCCCGACCGTGGTCTTGCCAAGGTGGCCAGTGAGGTCACTGCGCTTGCGCGGGCGATCCGGACCGAGGTCCAGGTCCTGACCCCACCCATCTGGTGGCTGCGCGGCCTTGTCGCGCTGGTGGTCCTGGGCGGCGGGGCGGTCTTTCTCTGGGTCGGCTCGATCCTGCCCCTGCAGGATGTGGGCCAGGATGCCATCGGCTCGGTGCAGGGCATCGAGGCGGCGATCAACACCGCGCTTCTGGCCGGGCTTGGCCTTGTCGCGCTCGTCCGTCTGGAAGCGCGGGTCAAGCGCCAGCGGGTCGCGCGGGGGCTGCACGGATTGCGGTCGATCATCCACGTCATCGACATGCACCAGCTGACCAAGGACCCGGTGACACTGTCACCCGATTTCACGCCCACCGAAACCTCGCCCGCCCGCGACCTGACCGCGGTCGAGATGTCGCGCTATCTCGACTACTGCTCCGAGCTTTTGGCGCTGACCGGCAAACTGGCGGCGCTTTATTCCCAGGCCGTGCCGGATGAAGGCGTGGCCCAGGCGGTGACGGACATCGAACTTCTCGGCTCAAGCCTGTCGCGGAAGATCTGGCAGAAGATCAGCCTGATCGACGCGACGGCGCCTACGTCGAAGCGCAAGGCGCGATTGCCCACCCCGTGACGGAATGCGTCCTTCACCTGCCGCATTCCAGCATTGCAGCCGCCGCGCGCCGGACTAGAACCGGGACAGCATGACCGAGGCCTCTGCCATCCGCATCGACGCGCAGGACTGCGCGCCCGCCCGCTGGGACGACCCGGCGCGCGGCACGCTGTCGTGGAAGACGCTGATATCGGGCGAGGTGACCCCGACCGATTCCCTGGTCTGCGGCATCGCCGACATCCAGCCGGGGGAATCGCTGGCGCTGCACAGGCACGCCGAACCCGAGGTCTATTTCGGGTTGTCGGGCGCGGGCCTGGTCGTTATCGACGGCGTCCCGCACCGCCTTGCCCCCGGCGTCGCCCTTTACATTCCCTCGCTGGCCGAACATGGCGTCCCCGTCGCGACCGAGCCTTTGCGCTGGTTCTACGCCTTCGCCCGCGACCGCTTTGACCAGATCCAGTACCACTTTCCCCACGAAGACCCCGCTGCGGGGCAGAGGCCCGAATGACCGCCGAGACGACCGCCCGGACGACTGACGATGCACTCGTGATCTTCACCCCCTCGGGCAAGCGCGGCCGCTTTGCGCTTGGCACCCCGGTCCTGACCGCCGCGCGGCAGCTGGGGGTGGACCTCGATTCCGTCTGCGGCGGCCGGGGCATCTGCTCCAAGTGCCAGATCACCCCGGGCTATGGCGAGTTCCCGAAGCACGGCGTCACCGTGGCCGAGGACGCCCTGACCGACTGGAACGCGGTCGAGGATCGTTACAAGCGCATCCGCGGGCTGATCGACGGACGGCGACTGGGCTGCCAGGCCAAGGTGATGGGCGATGTCGTGATCGACGTGCCCCCCGAATCCCAGGTCCACAAGCAGGTCATCCGCAAGTCGGCGACCGAACGGGTCATGGTGATGGACCCCGCCACCCGCGCCGTCTATGTCGAGGTCGAAGAGCCCGACATGCACGAACCCACCGGCGATTTCGAACGCCTGGCCCGCGCGCTTGCCGCGCAGTGGCAGGTAGAGGGGATCGAGGCCGACCTTTCCGTCCTGCGCCGGTTGCAGCCGGTCCTGCGCAAGGGCGAATGGAAAGTCACCGTGGTCCTGCACAAGGGCAACCACGACACCGCGACGCGTATCCTGGACATCTTCCCCGGTTTCCACGAAGGGCCGCTTCTGGGCCTTGCTGTCGACCTTGGCTCTACCACCATCGCCGCGCATCTGTGCGATCTGTCCGATGGCCGGGTGCTGGCCTCCTCGGGCCTGATGAACCCGCAGATCCGCTTTGGCGAGGATCTGATGTCCCGCGTCTCGTACGCGATGATGAACCCCGGCGGCGATGTCGAGATGACCCGCGTCGTGCGCGAGGCGATCAACACTCTGGCGAAAGCGATTGCCGAGGAGGCCGGCGTCGACCCTGCGGCGATCTACGAGATGGTGATCGTCTTCAACCCCGTGATGCACCATCTGTTCCTGGGCGTCGATCCGGTGGAACTGGGCCAGGCCCCCTTTGCGCTGGCGACCTCGGGCAGTCTTAGCCTTGATGCCCGCGACGTGGATCTGACGTCCCTCAACCGAAACGCGCGGGTCTATGTCCTGCCCTGCATCGCGGGCCATGTGGGCGCGGACTGTGCGGCAGTGGCATTGTCCGAAGAACCGAACAAATCAAAGGACATGGTGCTGATTGTTGACGTAGGCACCAATGCCGAGATCCTTCTTGGCAACGAAACCCGCGTCCTTGCCTGCTCTTCCCCCACCGGCCCGGCCTTCGAGGGTGCACAGATCTCCAGCGGCCAGCGCGCGGCACCGGGGGCGATCGAGCGGGTGGAGATCGACCCGACGACCAAGGAGCCGCGCTTCCGCGTCATCGGGTCCGACCTCTGGTCCGACGATCCGGGCTTTGCGGCGGCCACGGCGACCACCGGCGTCACCGGCATCTGCGGGTCCGGCATCATCGAGGCGGTGGCCGAGATGCGCCTGGCGGGCCTGCTGGACGCGGGCGGCCTGATCGGCGGCCCGGACCAGACCGGCACGCCGCGTTGCGAGCCGCACGGCCGGACCTTCGGCTATCTCCTTTACGATGGCAGCGCCGACGGCGGGCCGCGGATCAGCGTCACCCAGGGCGACATCCGGGCGATTCAGCTCGCGAAATCCGCGCTTTATGCGGGCGCGCGCCTGTTGATGGACGAGATGAACGTCGACACCGTCGACCGCGTGACCTTGGCCGGGGCCTTCGGTGCCCACATCAGCCCCAAGCACGCGATGGTCCTTGGCATGATCCCCGACGTGCCGCTGGACAAGGTCACCAGTGCGGGCAACGCCGCCGGAACCGGCGCGCGGATCGCGCTTTGCAACGTCGCGGCCCGCAACCAGATCGAAGCGACCGTCCACCAGATCCACAAGGTCGAAACCGCCATCGAACCCCGCTTTCAAGAGCATTTCGTCAACGCGAATGCCATCCCGCATGCGGTCGATCCGTTTCCAAATCTGCACTCTATTGTTTCCCTCCCGGAAGTCAGCTTCAACCCGAAGACCGCGGGCGACGATGGCGGGCGGCGCAGGCGGCGGGGGTAAGGGGCGGAGGGGCTTGCCACCAAAGGCTTGCTCTGGCGCGATAAATCCGTAAACGTCGCGCGCATGGACGATCCGGTCGCCAAACTGATCGCGCAATGCGCCGCTGCCGACCGCGCGGCGTTCCGTCAGCTTTATCGCGACACCTCGGCGAAACTCATGGGCGTGCTGTTGCGTATGCTTCATGAACGCGCTGAGGCGGAGGATGCCTTGCAAGAGGTCTACACACGGGTTTGGGTGCGCGCGGGTCGCTATGATCCGGCGAAAGGCCGGGGCATGACCTGGCTGATCGCGATTGCCCGCAACCTCGCCATCGACCGCCTGCGCGCCCGGCCCGAACCCGCCTCGGACGATGGCCTAGACACTGTCCAGGATAGCACCCCGCGCGCCGAAACCCGCCTCATCGCGCAAGGCGAGGCGCGGCGGATGGCCGATTGCTTTGCCACGCTGGAACCCGACCGCGCCGATGCCGTGCGCGGGGCGTACCTGAACGGCCTCTCCTACATCGACCTGGCCGAACGCCATGCCGTCCCCCTTAACACAATGCGCACTTGGCTGCGCCGGAGCCTCCTGAAACTCAAGGAGTGTCTCGACCAATGACCGATGCACCCCTGACGCCTGAAGAAAACGACGATGCGCTCGCTGCCGAATATGTGCTGGGAGTCCTCGACCTCTCCGAACGCGCCGAGGCCGAGGCGCGGATCAAGCGCGACACGCGCTTTGCCGCCCGGGTCGCGGCTTGGGAAATCCGGATGGAGGCGCTGAACGACGAATACGCCGAGGCCCCTGCCCCGCACCTTCTGCCAAAGATCGAGGCGCGGCTTTTCCCGCAGGCGGCCCCGGCGCGCAAAGGCTTTGGGTTGAACTTCGGCTGGCTGACCGGGGCGGTCGTGGCAACCGTGCTGGCCTTGGCGACCTTTGCCACCCTCGCCCCCCCGCGCCCCGAACTGGTCGCGACGCTCGCCACCGCCGACAACCGCCTTGCCTATCGCGTCACCCATTTCGGCAACGCCCTGCAGGTGACCCGCGTCGCGGGCGTCCCGGCGGTCGAAGGCCAGGTGCATGAGCTGTGGATCATCGCCCCGGGCGCGAACCCGGTCTCGCTGGGCCTGTTGGAGGACCGGCCGCTGGTCATCACCTACCCGGTACCGCCCGAGGGCTTCGTCTTCGCCGTGTCAGTGGAACCCACAGGCGGCTCGCCCACCGGACAGCCGACCGGCCCGGTGATCCTGACCGCCGAGGTCGGCGCCGCCTGATCACGAAACCGTGAGCGCGCGACGCCCGCGAAACTTCCGGCAAAAGGCTCCGTTCCTTCGGGTGTGAGGCGGGAATGACCCCAGCCCTCGAACCAAAAGGAAGCACCCGATGAAAGCCCTGAAACTTGCCACCGCGATCCTGGCCCTGACCTCGGGCATGGCACTGGCTGAAAACCCGATGGTCGGCGGCGCGCCGATGTTCGAGGACAAGAACATCGTCGAAAATGCCGTGAACTCGAAGGACCACACCACGCTCGTCGCCGCCGTGCAGGCTGCTGGCCTCGTCGAAACCCTGCAGGGCGAAGGCCCCTTCACCGTCTTCGCGCCGACGAACGAAGCCTTCGCGAAGCTGCCCGCAGGCACGGTCGAAACCCTGCTGAAGCCCGAGAACAAGGACCAGCTGACCAAGATCCTGACCTGCCACGTCGTTGCCGCCGACGCGATGTCGGACGCGATCATGAAGATGGTCGATGACGACAAGGGCGCGCAACCGATCAAGACCGTCGGCGGCTGCGAGTTCACCGCGATGTACGAAGGCGACAAGATCATGATCAAGGACGGCCAGGGCAACGTCGCCAACGTCACCATCGCCGACGTCAAGCAGTCGAATGGCGTGATCCATGTGATCGACAGGGTCCTCCTTCCGGCGATGTAAGGCTTTCATCGACGGAACGCCTGCCGTCCGGGCTGGTCACTCAACCCCGGACGGCAGGATCGTCCCCGGCGGTGCCGAACGCTGAAAGTCCCCTCGCCTTTGGCACCACCGGTTCGGGTCTTCAGGCTTCCCCTGAAGGCCCGTTTCCATTTTCACGCCCCGGTTGACCGACGGTCACGCGCTCGCCTAGGCTTGGCGCAAGGTCATTTCAGACGGAGCCGCGTCATGCGCCTTGCCGCTTTCGCCCGCAGCCTTGTTCTGGCCCAAGCCGTTCTGGCCGCGCCCGTGCTCGCCCAGGAGCGATCCATCATCGTCCTTGACGCCTCCGGCTCGATGTGGGGCCAGATCGACGGCCGCGCCAAGCTTGAAATCGCGCGCGAGGCGCTGGGGTCGGTGCTGGCCGGACTGCCAGCCGAGACCGAACTGGGCCTGATGGCCTATGGTCACCGCGAAAAGGGATCCTGCGACGATATCGAGCTGGTCGTCCCCCCAGGCCCCGGCACAGCGCAGGCGATCACCAATGCGGCCAATGCGATGAAATTCCTGGGGAAAACCCCCCTGACCGAAGCCGTCCGCCGCGCGGCGTCCGATCTGAAATCGACCGAGGCCAAGGCCACCGTCATCCTCATCACCGACGGGATCGAGACCTGCGAGGCCGACCCTTGCGCGCTTGGCGCGGAACTTGAGGCCTCGGGCGTCGACTTCACCGCGCATGTCGTGGGCTTCGGCCTGACCGCCGAGGAAGGCGCGACGGTCGCCTGCCTGGCCGAAAACACCGGCGGGCGGTATATCGAGGCCAAGGACGCGGGCAGCCTGGTCGATGCGCTGAAGACGACAGTTGCCGTGGTTGACCCAACGCCAGAACCGGCGCCCGAACCTGAACCGGCGGTCCTCGCGGAAAACGTCGCGCCTGTGGCCTTGCTCGTTGCGGGCGGAGAGCCGCTGGACGACCGGCTTGCCAAGGACGTGGTCTTCACCTTCACCCCGCTTGGCGCTGACGGCACGTCCGCCGGGGATGCCACGACGATCTACGGCACCTCGAAAGGCGCACTGCCCGAAGGCCGCTACCGGATGGCGACCGAACTGCACAAGGCGCGCTTCGAACAAGATGTCGAGATCGGCCCCGCGACCGACCTGTCCACCCCGACCGCGATCCTGGATGCGGGCGTCCTGAACCTGACCCTGCGCCCCGCCCCCGGCGCGGACCCCGACCCGGACGCCTTCTGGGAGCTGCGCGGCGCGGACGACCTTTATGAAAGCGGCTACGGCACCGCCTTCCGGGTCTTTCCCGCCGGGGAACATGCGCTCAATGCCACACTCGGGGCAGCGAAGGCCAGCCAGTCGGTCGTCATCGAGGCCGGAAAGGTCACCGATCTGGACCTCGTGGTCGGCGTCGGCCTTGCGGTCATCGACGCCACTTATGCCGAGGGTGTGAAGGTCGAGGGCGGCGACCACTTCGTCGAAATCATGGCCGCCGAACCCGCGCTGGATGGCAGCCGCGCAGTGGTGGCCTACACCTATGGCGCGGGGGCAAGCTTTGACCTTCCGGCAGGCGACTACATTGCGAAAGTGTCGCTCGGCGAGGCTTCGGCCGAGGCACCGCTGACCGTCAAGGTCGGCGAACGGGTCGAGGTTGTGGTGCCCCTGAACGCAGGCGTTGCCGCCTTCACTTTCGGCGACGGCAACACGTTCCTGGAGGTCTTTGCCGCCGCAAAGGACATCAATGGCAACCGGACCTCGATCGGCTACGGTTACGGCCCGGCCTGGCAATCGACCTTCCCGGCGGGCGACTATGTCGCGCTGGTCGACTTTGCCGGCACGAAGACCGAGACGCCCTTCACCGTCAAACCGGGCGAAAGGGTCGAGCTGACCATCACCCCGCCCTGATCCAGGATCCGCGGGAAATGACAAAGGCCGCCATCGCTGGCGGCCTCTCTGGTCGTCCGGATCACTCCGCCGCTTCCTGCGGCGGCTCGCCATCCGGCTTGTCGCCCTTGGGCTTGCGCGGGCCCCGCGGACGGCGGTTCGGACGGTCTTCACGCGCCTGCGGCTCACGTTCCGGCGCTTCCGCTACGGCAGCCTCGGGCACGGACCGGGACAGGGCGTTGGATTCGGGCGTCTCGATCAGCCCGGTCTCGTCGCCTTCCGCAAGGTCGATCACATCGACGATGACCGGCTGCTCCTCGGATCCAAGGTCCCGCTCGGCCCGGAAATCGCGGTTGTAATCGCGCCGCTCGCCCCGGTCCTGACGCTCGGGCCGGTCACCCCGATCGCCACGATCCTGACGGTCCTGCCGCTCGGGCCGGTCGCCGCGCGGCTGGTTCTGGCCACCCTGCTGCCCGCCATTCTGGTTCCCGTTCTGGCCGCCGTTCTGGCCGTTCTGCTGATACTGCTGCTGGCGCGCCTCCTGCTCGGCCGCCATTTCCTTCATCGCCTCGGCCAGCATCCGTGTGTAATGCTCGGCGTGCTGCAGGAAGTTCTCGGCCGCCACGCGGTCGTTCGACAGCTGCGCATCGCGGGCCAGCATCTGGTATTTCTCGATGATCTGCTGCGGGGTGCCGCGGACCTTGCCCTCGGGCCCCGAACTGTCGAAGACGCGGTTGACGATATTGCCGAGGGTGCGCGGGCGGTTCTGGTTGGAACGCGAGCGTTTCTTGGAGGAGCGCATCTTGTCCTTATGATGGCTTTGGCCCGCGACCGCCGCCCCTCATGGGCAGCAAATCAAGGTCAGCAGGGCCTGGACAGTTTGCCAGGGCAGGTGAAAACCCGCGCCCGACAGGGGTCACTAACCACAGGGTTCCCTGACTGACAAGCAAATTCTGCGGGACACGCACGGAATAGGCGGGTCTCAGGCACAACCGCAACTGTCCGTGGCCCCCGGTTTCACCGCCGCAACAACCCGGTCCCGGCCATCAAGGTCGGGCAGGACGCGGATCTCGGCCAGACCGGCATCCGCGAAAAGCCCGGCCACCGCAGCCCCTTGCGCAGGCCCGATCTCGACCAGAAGCCGCCCACCCGGCATCAGCCGCGCGCCCACTCCCTTCGCAATCACCCGATAGGCCGCCAGCCCGTCACCGCCGGGGGTCAGGGCCAGATGCGGCTCCCAGTCGCGGACCTCGGGGGCAAGGCCGGGCATCTCGTCCGCGGCGATATAGGGCGGGTTCGACACGATCAGATCGAAGGCGCCCGAGACGTCCCGAAGCCAGTCCGACCGCTGGAACCGTGCCCTTTGCCCCAGCCCCAGGTCGCGTGAATTTCCGCCCGCAACATCAAGCGCCGCCTCGGAAATATCCACACCTACCCCACGGGCCGTTGGCATGCCTTTCAGGCAGGACAGCAGAATGCACCCGGTCCCGGTACCCAGGTCCAGGACCTTCAGGAACGGCTCGCGCAGCGCCTCGGCCACCAGAACCTCGGTCTCGGGCCTTGGGTCCAGAGTGTCCCGCGTCACCTTGAACCACTGGCCCCAGAACAGCCGCCGTCCGGTGATCTGCGCCACCGGCTGGCGGGCCGCCCGGGCGTCCAGCGCCGCCTCGTATGCCTTCGCCTGCGGCTCCGACATCTCGTCGGGCAAGTGCAGCGTCAACCGGTCGGGCGCAATCCCCAGCGCATGGGCAAGGAGGACCCGGCCATCGCGCGCGGCATCCTCGATCCCCGCCGCCGCCAGCCGCGGCACCGCCAAGCGCAGCGCCTCTGCCGCCCTCACCCGTCCATCTCCGCCAGCCGTTCGGCCTGATCATGCGCCACCAGCGCGTCGATCACTTCGGAAAGGTCCCCGCCCATGATCTGCGGCAGAGCGTAAAGCGTCAGGTTGATCCGGTGGTCGGTCATCCGGCCTTGCGGGAAGTTGTAGGTGCGGATGCGTTCGGACCGGTCACCGGATCCGATCTGGCTTTTCCGGTCCGCCGCGCGCATCGAATGCAGCCGCTCGCGTTCCGCCTCATACAGCCGCGCGCGCAGGACCTGCATCGCGATCTCGCGGTTGCGGTGCTGCGACTTTTCGGAACTCGTCACCACGATGCCCGAAGGCAGGTGCGTGATCCGCACCGCCGAGTCGGTCGTGTTCACATGCTGCCCGCCCGCGCCGGACGACCGCATCGTGTCGATCCGGATGTCCGACGCGGGGATGTCGATGTCGACCTCCTCCGCCTCAGGCAGCACCGCCACCGTCGCCGCCGAGGTGTGTATCCGTCCCTGCGCCTCGGTTTCGGGCACCCGCTGCACGCGGTGGACGCCGCTTTCATACTTCATCCGGGCATAGACGCCCTCGCCCTCGATCAGGGCCGAGAATTCCTTGAGGCCCCCCAGGTCTCCCGCCTGTTCGCTGATGATCTCGAACCGCCAGCCCATGCGTTCGGCATAACGCTGGTACATCCGCGCAAGATCGCCCGCAAACAGCGCCGCCTCGTCGCCTCCCGTGCCGGGCCGGATCTCGATGATCGCCGGCCGCGCATCGGCGGCATCCTTCGGCAACAGCGCCAGGCGCAGCGCCTGCTCCATCTCCGGTATCCGCGCCTTCAGCCGGGGCAGTTCCTCCTCGGCCAGGGCCTTCATCTCGGGGTCGGCCAGCATCGCCTCGGCCTCGGCAAGGTCGTCCAGCGACTGGCGATAGGCGCGGATTTCGTCCACGACCGGCTTGAGGTCAGTGTATTCCTTCGAAATCTTCGCGATTTCCGAAGGCGCCGCCGCCCCGGCATTCAACTGCGCTTCGAGAAACTCGAACCGTTCGGTGATCTGGGCAAGCTTGTCCAACGGAACCATGCGCGGGGTTTGGCGAAAGCCCTGCGCGGGGTCAAGGGGTCCCTTGGTCCGGGGCCGCCCCATAGACGCCGATGATCTTCTGCCGCATGCCGCCCAAGGCCCGGTCCGTCCAGAAAAGCTTGCGTCCCTTGCGGTCCGTCACCACCGCCCCGTCCGGCAGCGCCGCCAGGTCCTCGCCTTTCAGCTTCACCCCCGGAAAGGTCACCGCAATCAACCCCTCGCGCCGCCGCCGGATCCAGGGCAGGGACGCCCGCAGATGCACCAGCCAGCGCCAGGGCTGCATGTATTCCGTCGGGAACTTCACCACCATGCGCAACGGAATCGCCCGCATCACCGGCTGGGCCGACCACGAGATGAACCGCTCATCCGCCCAGAGCGGCTTGATCCCGTGCGTCCCGTGGCGCGCGACAAGCTCGCGGTAGCGCGCGGCGACATAGGTCGAATGGGCCGGGTGGAAGACGACGATCGAGGAATTGCCCCGCGCATAGCGCCGCCCGTTGGTCACCCGGCAAAGCCAGCGCGCAAAGGCCCCGAACGGCAGCACGGCGCTTTGCAGGATGGCGATGGTCTCGGGCCCCTCCATGATGTCCAGAAGCCGCGACAGATCGCCGAAGACCAGCGTGTCGAGGTCAAGGAAGATCGCCGGCATGTCGTCGGGTACCACGCCCGGTTCGAACATGCACAGCTTGGTCTGGCATCCCCCTTCCCGCATCTTGGGCTGCAGGAACCAGTCCGGGATGCCCCGCATCTCCACCCCCGCATCAAGGCCGGGGCGCGGACGGTCCGACAGCAGGACAAACCGCGCAGGCCCCCGCGACTGGCTGCGGATCTGCTGCACCAGACGGTTGACCTCGGACACCGGGTAGCGGTCGCCCCAGGCAATCAGGACGCATTGCCAAAGGATGGGTGCGGCAGACATCGGGCCTCTCTGAACCGTGCCTTCGCGGTCTGGCAAAAAGCCCGCGCGGGGTCAAGGCGCTGCTGCCTGCGGCTCAGCCGCGCTCCAGCGCGTGCAGCCAGGCCCGCAGCCGCGCCGCGTTCACCCCCAGATCGCCACTGCCGAACCGGTTGCGGGCGAAGACATGCACCCCGTCCTCCCGCGCTTCGGCCGTGGTATAGTCCGGAAAGCCCCAAAGCCGCGTCCGCGTGACCCAGGTGATCCGGCCCTCGTCGACGCTGCCCGCCAGCCGGACAGTGCGCGGCGTGGCCAGCGCCACCGCATCCAGCCGGGCCAGAACCTCGGAGGGCTCGCCAAGGTCCGGCCCCAGACGCAAGGTCGCGCTGCGAAGATCGGACAGGACCTCACCCCCGGGGCCGCTGGCCAGCGGCGCGACGTGCCAGCGCGCGGGGTCCGAAGGTGCCAGTCGCACATAGCCCGCAAAGACCACCAGCGCCGCCGCCAGCCCCCAGAGGATGCCGAGTGTCATGCGCCCCCGCCTCACCTCTGCATCCGCGCCCAATGATAGAGGCAGATCAGCTCATAGGCCACATGTGCCCCGGCAATCGCCGTGGCCCCGGTCGTGTCATAGGGGGGCGAGACTTCGACCACATCGCCGCCGACCAGGTTGATCCCCGCCAGATCGCGCAGCATCGTCGCCACTTGCCACGAGGCGAGGCCGCCCCAGACCGGCGTGCCCGTCCCTGGCGCAAAGGCCGGGTCCAGCGCGTCGATGTCGAAGGTCAGGTAGGTCGGATGATCGCCGACGATCCCCTTCACCGTCTCGACCACGCGCGTCACGCCCCATTCGTGCGCCTCGCGCGCGGTGATGACGCTGACGCCCAGGTAGTCCTCGGTCGTCGTGCGGATGCCGATCTGGACCGAGCGTTTGGGGTCGACCAGCCCCGCCTTGACCGATTTGTAGAACATCGTCCCGTGGTCGATCCGGTTCGGGTTGTCGTCCGGCCACAGGTCGGAATGCGCATCGAAATGGATCATCGAAACGGGCCCGAACTTTTCGGCATAGGCCTTCAGGATGGGATAGGTGATGAAATGATCGCCCCCCAGCGTGACCGTCCCCGCGCCCGCCTGCAGGATCGTGCGGATGTGGTTGGTCAGCGTCTCGGGGAAGTCCGGCACATTGGCATAGTCGAAGGCCACATCGCCGTAGTCGATGACGGACAAATCCTGCAGCGGATCGGTCCCCCAGCCCGGCGGCGGGTCGTAGGGCATCAGGCTCGATGCCTCGCGGATCGCGCGCGGGCCGAAACGGGTGCCGCTGCGGTGACTGACCGCCTGGTCGAACGGAACCCCGGTGATCGCCAGATCGACCCCTGCGAGGTCCTTCGTATAGGTGCGGCGCAAAAAGCTTGTCGCCCCGCCGAACGCATTTTCAAAGGAATAGCCCCGGCGAACGTCCCGGGTGAACGCAGTGTCGACCTGCGTCTTCGCGTCTTCAAGTGCCATGATGGTCTCGGGTCTTGCGGCGCAGTCGTTCAGCGGAGACGCGCGGATCCGGTCCGCGCAGAAAAGCCCTGACCGGACCGGAAGTCAAGCGTTTGATCAAATGTCCCGTGCCCTTTCACCTGGCCCGAAACCGCATCGGGACCACGCCGAGACCCCCGTCAGCCTCAAGGCCCGGGACGCGTCTTTCATCCTTGCCCAACGATCCCCCCGCAAGACCTCCGCCACCCGCGGGCGGGCGCAGCGGTTCAGAACAGCTTCTGCTTTGCCTTCGCCACGCTGAAACCATGACCTTCCGCATTGGTGCAGGTCATCCCGGTCTTGGCCGAGACGCAAGAAATGCCCCCCAGCGACACCGCCTCGCCATAGGGCAGCACCGGATTGCCGGGGTCCTGCACCGTATCGCCGACGCAGGCCAGCACTCCGTTCCCCGTCGCCCCCACCGCAAAGGCCATGCCCCAGTCCAGATCACAACCCGCCGGACGCCGGGTATAGCTTGGCGTGTAGTCCCGCAGGTCGCAGCGCGCCTCGGCCGTGCCGTTGAACGTGTACATCGCGCAGTGGATGTTGCCGGTCGGCGACCGGAAGCCAAAATAGTCATCGGCCATGGACGGGTCGGCCAGCGGGATCAGGGCGAGAAACACGGCAAGGGCTTTCAAGGCGATCTCCATTGCTGACAAGATGATCCGGGCAGACTGGTATCCGCCGGTCGCCCCAATCACTGCATGAGGCGCGCAGATGCTGTCGGTCGTCAAGGCTGCCTTTGCCTACGCCGTCCCGGTCTTTGCCTTGGGGTTCGTCTTGGGCGCTCTTTGCGTGATGCTGGTGGCCCCGGTGACCGGCCCGCTCCTTGCGGTGGGAGTGGAACTGCCCGTGATCCTGACACTGTCCTGGGTGATCGCCGGCCGAGTGCTGACCCGCTGGGGCCTGCTGCGTCCCGCCCGCGTTGTCATGGGCGCTCTCGCCTTCGCCCTCCTGATGCTGGCCGAGCTTCTGGTCGCGGTTGCCCTCGGCCAATCCGCCACCGGCTTCATCTCGGCCCTGGGCACACCGCCCGGGGCGCTTGGCCTGGCCGGACAGATCGCCTTCGGCCTGATCCCAAGCGTCCGCCCCTACCCGCCCAGCGGCTGAGCGCGTTCGACCAGCCGCGCAAAGAAGCTTGCCCCGATCGGCGACACCTCGTCGTTGAAATCATAGGCCGGATGGTGCAGCCCGGCCCCGGGTCCGGTGCCCAGGAACAGATAGGCCCCCGGTCTCGCCTCCAGCATGTAGCTGAAATCCTCCGACCCCATCTCGCGGTTGGTCCGCGCGTTGACGGCCTCTGCGCCCGCCACCTCGCGCGCCACCTCCGCGGCGAACTCGGCCTCGTCCTCGTGGTTGATCGTCGCCGGATAGCCCCAGTCGTAGCTCACCTCGGCCCGCACCCCATAGGCCGCCGCGTGGCCCTCGACGATCTCATGGAACCGCCGCTTCAGCAGCGCCCGCACATCCGGTTTGAAACAGCGGATCGTGGCGGCGAAGTAGCCCTCCTCGGGTATGATGTTCGACGCGGTCCCGGCGTGGATCATCGTGACCGAGATCACCGCCTCGTCCAGCGCATAGACATTGCGCGGGATGATCGTCTGCACCGCCTGCACCATGCCGACGATGGCGACGACCGGATCGACACATTCGTGCGGGGTGGCGCCGTGCCCACCCTTCCCCGTGACCCTGACCACCGCCGTGTCGACGCTGGCCATCAGCGGCCCCGGCGTCGTCAGGAACTGGCCGAACGGCACGTTCGGCGCATTGTGGATGCCATAGACCTGCCCGATGCCGAAGCGGTCCATGATCCCCTCCTGCACCATGACCTGGCCGCCGCCCCCGTCCTCCTCGGCCGGCTGGAAGATCAGCGCCACCGTGCCCTTGAAGTTCCGCGTCTCGGCCAGGTACTTCGCCGCGCCCAGCAGCATCGTCACATGCCCGTCATGCCCGCAGGCATGCATCCGCCCCTTCACCGTCGAGGCATGGCGCGCCCCGGTCAGCTCCTCGATCGGCAGCGCATCCATGTCGGCGCGCAACCCGATGACCGGACCTTCACCGCGCCCCTTGATCAGCGCCACGATCCCGCTCTGCGCGATCCCCTCGTGGATCTCGTCCACGCCCATCTCGCGCAGCCGCCCGACGATCCATTCGGCCGTCCCGTGACAGTCGAACGCCAGTTCCGGGTGCATGTGCAGATGTCGCCGCCACCCCTTCATTTCCACGGCATAAGAGGCGATACGGTTCAGCACGGGCATGTCGGACTCCTTCGGACGTGGCCTTTGATCAAATCGCAAAACCCAGGTGGCCGCAATGTCCCAAACCCGCCTTGACCGCGACGTCATGGACCACATCAACGCCAGCGGCATCGACCGGCTCCTTGCCATCATGTCCGCCTTGCGCGACCCGCAGACCGGCTGCCCCTGGGACATCGAACAGACCTTCGCCACCATCGCCCCCTACACCCTGGAAGAGGCCTACGAGGTCGCCGACGCCATCGACCGCCGGGCCTGGGACGACCTGAAGGGAGAACTTGGCGACCTGCTCTTCCAGACCGTCTACCACGCCCAGATGGCCGCCGAGGCCGGTCACTTCACCTTCGCCGACGTGGTCACAGCCATCTCCGACAAGATGATCGCCCGTCATCCCCATGTCTTCGGGTCTGAAAGCCGCGACAAGACGCCCGAACAGCAGACGAAGGATTGGGAGACGCAAAAGGCCCGCGAACGCGGCCCCGCCCGCACCCTCGACGGCATCGCCCAATCCCTCCCCGCCCTGACCCGCGCTCTGAAACTGCAGAACCGCGCCGCCCGCGTCGGCTTTGACTGGCCCTCGACCGACGAAGTCCTCGACAAACTGGTCGAGGAGGCCCGCGAAGTGGTGGAAGCCCGCGACACCCTCACCCACGCGGCCCTCACCGAAGAACTCGGCGACCTCCTTTTCGTCATGGCCAACCTCGCCCGCCACCTGAAGGTCGATCCCGAAGCCGCCCTGCGCGCCGCCAACCGGAAATTCACCCGCCGCTTCGCCCGGATCGAGGACTGGCTGGCCGAAGCCGGCAAGCGCCCCGCCGACAGCACCCTGGCCGAGATGGACGCCCTCTGGAACCGCGCCAAGGCCGAAGACAAGCAACCCCGCTAGCCTTTCATCTTTGTCCAAATATCCCCGCCGGAGGCTCCTCCGCCGGCCACACGCGGAACCGCGACAAAAAGCCCGACCATTTCAGTCAGTCTCTTGACGGCGCCCCGACCCCGATCTAAACCCGCCGCAGAAACCTGACAAAAGGAGTCAGCCAATGCTGCGCCTCTCGACCCTCGCCCTCCTCGCCGCAACCGTCCCGGCGCTTGCGCAGGAAATCAACGTCTACTCCCACCGCCAGCCCGAGCTGATCCAACCCCTCGTCGACGCCTTCACGGCGGAAACCGGCATCGCCGTGAACGTGGCCTTCGTCGACAAGGGCATGGCCGAGCGTCTGCAGGCCGAAGGCGACCGCTCGCCCGCCGACCTCGTCCTCACCGTGGATATCGCCCGCCTCCTCCAGATCGTCGAGGCTGACGTGCTGCAACCCGTCCAGTCCGACGTCCTGGAAGCCAACATCCCCGAAACGCTTCGCGACCCGAACGACCTCTGGTTCGGCCTCACCTCCCGCGCCCGCGTCGTCTATGCCTCGAAGGACCGCGTGAAGCCGGGCGAAGTCACCACCTACGAAGACCTCGCCTCGGACAAGTGGAAGGGCCGCCTCTGCACCCGCTCGGGCCTCCACGACTACAACATCGCCCTCCTCGGCGCGATGATCGTCCACCATGACGAGGCCTATGCGACCAAATGGGCCGAGGGCCTGAAGGCCAACCTCGCCAAGAAGCCCGACGGCGGCGACCGCGACCAGGCCAAAGCCATCGCGGCCGGCGAATGCGACATCGCGCTTGGCAACACCTACTACATGGGCCAGATGCTCGCCGACCCCGAGCAGAAAGCCTGGGCCGACGCCGTAACCATCGTCTACCCAGCCTTCGAGAGTGGCGGCACCCACCTCAACATCTCCGGCGTCGCGATGACCAAATCCGCCCCCAACCGCGAAAACGCGCTGAAGTTCATGGAATGGCTCTCCTCGGACGAAGCGCAGAAGATTTACGCCGAGACGAACTACGAATTCCCCGTCAAACCCGGCGTCGAGCGGTCCGAACTGGTGAAAAGCTGGGGAGAGTTCACCCCCGACCCCACGCCGCTGGCCGAGATCGCCGCCGCCCTGGGGCGGGGTCTTGCCGGCGTTCGCGACAAGGTCGCAACGCTTGGCCTTCGCCGCCATTCCCAGCGTCCCTGGACGCCCGACGAGGATAACTGGCTCTCGCGCCACTATGGCTCACGCGCGACCGCGGACGTTGCCGCCGATCTCGGTCGCGCATGCAGCGCCGTCTATGCGCGGGCCGGGGTCCTGGGGCTCACCGAAGGCAACCCCCCACGCTGGACATCGTGGGAGGATGCCCAGTTGCGCGCTGGATATGCCGCCGCCGTCCCCATCGCCCAGATCGCGATCCTTATCGGCCGCCCGCTGTCAGGGACCGCGAGCCGTGCCAACAGTCTTGGCCTTCGCCATCCGGCAAAGCCCCCCGACTGGACCGAGGCCGAGGCCATGCTCACGCTGTCGCTGGCAGAAGAGGGGCATCGCTACGGCCACATCGCATCCCTGCTGGTCGAAGCAGGCTATTGCGAACGCAGCAAGATCGC
>OFDC01000970.1_pt1 | contig 17218 bp, 14 predicted proteins | sample 1520941 | NCBI WGS metagenome assembly OFDC01 (sample SAMEA94258168, study PRJEB24077) | hot springs metagenome | biome: Aquatic biome; feature: Water | place: India | collected 2012-12-06 | depth 5 m | reverse complement strand
GGCCGCGGCGCCCAAGCCCGCGGAAGGGCCGCCGGCGGCGGTGAAGCCACTGCGCTTCGTCCTGACGATCAGCATGCGCAACCTGCCCGGCGACACGGTCAACCCGCTGTGCTACTCCAACATCATCACCCGGCCGGGGCCGCCGGGATGGGGTGCGCCCGGCTTCCTGCCCAGCGGCTCGGGCGAGCAGGCACGGGAGACGGTGTTCAGCTACAAGGCGGCCTTCATCGCCAAATGCCAGTCCGTCAGCGGTCGCCAGGTGACCAGCGAAGGCAACTTCAACTATCACGACAACCGGTCGGCCGACGACGAACAGAGACTGCAGAACGTGCGTCCGCGCCATCGCGAAGATGCGTCGGTCACCATGTGAGCCGGTGAGCGGTGGCAGACGCCGCTCTCCCGGCCACGTCCACCGCGCCCTGACCGCGTGAATTCCTCACTGGGTGCCCCCGGGCACCCTCACTAGCATCGCCCGTCCTCACCAGCAGCCCGGCGGCACCGGGCATGGGCCATGCTCTCCAAGCGTCTGCGTCACATCATCCTCGCCATCGTCTGCATCGCGGCGGCGATGGGCCTCTCCGGATGCGCGACCCCCACCGCGGTGAGCGCGGAGACCTCGCTGCAGGGCGACGAAGGCCTGGTCGTGCTGAGGCTGGTCGACACCGGGACGGTCGCCGTCAAGCGCTTCGTCGTCGTGTCGACCACCAGTGGCCAGGAGCACACGCTGCGTGCCCTGCGCTTCGGCCAGACGAGCAGCATGACCTATGTCGGTCGCCTGCCCGCAGGGCGCTATCAACCGGCGCAGCTGATCGGCACCCGGGGGGAGGCGAGGCTCACCGTGCCGCTGAAGACGCTGACCGGCCAGTTCGACGTCCAGCCCCGTCGTGTCACCCAGCTCGGCACGATGGTGTTCACGCCCATTGGGCAGGGGCCCACCACCGAACGCGACGCGCAAGGCTGGTCGACGAAGGTCCAGTTCGTGCTGCCGCTGGACCCGACACCGGTCGCGTCGAAGGACCTGCTCGCAGCCCGCTTCCCCGAGCTCGCCAAGACCGTCGACAGCGAGCCCGGACTGGGCTGGGTGCCCGGCACCGTGCCGGTCCAGCCCCAGGGGCTGATGGCGGCCGTGCGTTCGCGCGTCGAGGCGCGCTCGGCGCCCCGGTGGCAGGCCTCAGGCTTCTGGCTCTCCGGCGGTCCGCTGGGCCTGGTGGCACGACTGGAGACCCGGCGCCCGGCGCAGCCGGTTTCCACCGGCTCGGTGCACGCCATCGAGGCCGCGGTTCAGCTGCGCGACGGCCGCTGGCTGGCCGGCGGGGAGGAAGGGTTCATCGCGGCTTCATCCGACCAGGGGGCGCATTGGCAGCGGCTGAGCGGCCTGGGCGCCGACGAGGTGGTCATCCACCTGTCCCAGGCCGCCGACGGCCGGGTCTACCTCGTCACCGACCGCGATCGGGAGGCGGTGGTCTATCGCGCCGAGGCGGCCACGCTCGCCTGGCAGCCCATCCATCGGATCCCCGCGGACCGTGAACAGGGCGCGATGCACGTCCCGTTCGGCGAAGCGGCCGCCTTCCTGCCCGACTTCGCGGACGCGTCGGCCGACCGCCTGGTCGTCCATGCGCGCCCGAGCACCCTGGCCTCGCTGGACCTGCGCACCGGCCAATGGGAAACCCACGAGACGCCCCGGCCCTTGCGCATGGGACTGCAGGTCACCCCGGACGGCCATGTCGTCGGCGCGGTGAACCCGCTGGGGGTCTACAGCAGCCTGGACTACGGCAAGACCTGGAGCCGGCTCGAGACGCCCTTCGGAGGCGCCGTGCCGCGCTTCGCCGATCGACGCCGAGGCATGCTGTTCGCAAGAGTGGGCGGGCCGCAGCCCTTCCGCTTCTACGCCACCGAGGACGGCGGCAAGACCTGGCAGCCCGGCGCCTCGATCCCTTGGCTGGACCTCGACGCGTTCGTCTGGCCGTCGAACGACGGCGAGGTGTTGCACCGCGTCTTCGCCAAGCGGGTGCAGAGCTCGCACGACCAGGGCATCACCTGGCGCTGAAGCATCGGTGCCTCGCCGCGGTGTGCGCGTGAGCGTTCAGACGCTGGCGCGGCGGCCGACGACCACGACCTGGTGCACGACCGGCGAGGCCGCGGCCACGGTCACCGGCGCCTGCACCGAGGCGATGGCCAGGTGCTGCTCGTAGGCGGCAACGCCGTGCACGCCCACCACCGTGAGGGCCGTGGCGATGACGGCGAGGAGGGCGGCGGGGAGGTTGAAGGTCTTGCTCATGGCGGGCTCCGGTGGGTGTTCGTGTCTGCGTTGGAGTGAACTCTAGGAGCCGGGCCGCGCATAGCACAGGGCCCTGCGACGAGCAGGACCGATGGACGGACGAGCTGCCATGAGCGGCGATGGATGAAGACCATCGATGGGTCAGCTCAGTGGACGACCCCGTTGATCAGGTCCACGGAAGCGATGTCCGCCCAGTCGCCGCCCGAGCCGCTGGGGCGATCGTTGCGCGGGTCGGCGCCACTCAGGGTGAAGCGCCGCTGGACGAGCCTCTGCGTCGGCTGCCCCTCGTTGATGAGGATCGAGACCGTCCCGCTGACCGTCGACCCCGCCCCGTGGTCGCCGTAGTAGTGCACCCTCACCTTGTACAGCCCGTCGAGCACGGTGCCGGGTTGCGCTCCGGTGGTGGTCAGGGTGACATGCTCGGGACCGAAGCCCACGGTGTTGTCGAAGTCCAGCGCCATGCGGTGGTCCGTCACCATGTTGGCGTACCACGCGGCTTCGCCACGCGGTGGCGGCTCGATCACGTAGAGGTCCACGTCCGACGCGTCCTGATCCCAGGTCAGGGTGGTCAGGAGCGTGGTCGGCGGGGCCGTGCCATTCACGCTCAGGATCATCGTCGCGGCGTTGGGGTACCAGTTCGACTGCTGCGAGATGTTCGGACCGGCGAACAGCACGATGGTGTTGTCGCCCGCGGACACGGGCAACGTGGATTCGAAGGCGCCGGTCCCTGCCGCCACGCGCTGCGGCACTCCCTTGACATACGCGACCATGGACGAGGCGCCGTTCAGTTCGCCGGACAGCGTGCCCGTCAAGGTGACGCTGTGCGAGTCGACACCCTGCCCGGGCGTCGGCGCAGTGACGGTGATCAGGCTCGACGATGCGAACCCGCCTTCCGCCTGCGCCGTCAGCTGCTCGAAATCCTCGGTGCGCCCGAGGCTCGGCAGCGCCACGTAGCTGAAGGTGTTGTAGCGGGAGTAGGTCCCCCAGTTCGTGCCGTCGAAGCGGACCGTCTGCGTCTGGCCCGGCACGTTCACGTCATAGAACTTGAAGCCGTTCGCGTCGTACCCGAAGAGCACGGAGGCATGGCGCGGGGTGCCGTCGGTCCCGAGCAGAAGAATCGTCGGTTGCCCGAACAGCGCGAGCGACATCCTCATCAGCCTGGCCGTGGCGCCGTTGCCCAGCCGGCGCAGGTAGTCGTCCGATTGCCTCGCCCAGTACTGGCTTTGCGCAAGATGGGCCCGTGCCGCGACCAACTGTGCGGTGCTGGGCGAGCCCGCCGGCGAGAACTTCGTCGCCAGGGGACCGCTGCGACTCCCGAAGTACCAGGTCGAGTAGCCCGACATGCCGAGGCAATTGCCGCCGGGCGAATGGTAGCTGCCGAAGTTCGGGATGCTCCACCCGTTCTCAGACGGGTCGAAACCCGGCACGGTGTAGCTGGTGGGAAGCTCCGCAGCCGCGAAGTCGACGACCACGAACGGCGAGAAGGTGCGGGCTTCGAAGGTGATGGCATGCGATGCGCGGTCGTGGGCGAGCACCGTGACGGGCTCGTAGCGTTGCGCTGCACTGTTGTAATGCACCACCGAGAGGTCGTCCGCATGGGTGACCGCGCGCGGGTCGTACCGGACGGTCAACAGCAGCGGTGCATTGAGCAAGTGCGGCTTGCTCACCGCCACGTCGACCGCGGCGCCGATCGGCATCAGGGCCGATGGCAGCCCTGCCGGCGGCGATACCGTCGATACCGTCACCTCTTGCGTGTCGACGCTGGCCCCTGCCGGGGCGCTCACGTCCACCGCATCAGTGCTGACCGTGCCTCCCGCGGCGTGCAACGTGCCGTTGCCGCCGGAGAGCAGCTCGGCACACGCGACCCTGATCGACGTCACGTGGGCCGCTTGCACACGGCCGGTGCCGTTCCCGACATTGCAGAACTGGCCCTCGGGCTGCGTGGCGACGCTGACCTGGTAGCTGCTGCCGTCCGCGGCCGCGTCCAACACGGTGAACGTCCCCCCGGCGCTGACGGTGAGCGGCGTCGTCCCGTTGTTCAGGACCACCGACTTGCCGTGGTCCAGGCCGACGACGGTGCCGGTGATGCGGTACGCGGTGGCGTTGCTCTCCCCGCCACCCGGCGCGGTCGGCTCGGTGGATTCCGTTCCGCCGCCCCCGCCTCCGCATGCCACCAGCACCGCGACGGCGGTCGCGGATGCGCAGCGTCGAGCCCAGCGGCTCCAGAGTTCGAAGCTCATGATGTCCCCCTATCAACCCTCAGGTCAGCCAGCGACGTGGCGGCTCTCCTTCCATGGAGAGATGGCCGCGCCATTCCACGAGGTGCTCGCGCGTGGTGCCCTTCGAGACTGCTCGCCTCGCACCCGCAATCTAGGGAGCGGCACCCGCGGCGGCATCCTCAACCGTCAGGAGGACGTTGGGGGGGGTTGACCCGGGAACGTGAGGCTCGCCGAGGGCAAGAAGCGCGCCCCCGATCCCCCTAACTTCGCCCAGCGGGGTGTCAGCCCACTGTCAGACCGCGAGACCTAAGGTGACCTCGCCGCCACACGGGACGACGGCAGTTCATCACAGTCCCGAAGGGAGACATGCATGCCTGCTTGGATAGACAAGTTCGCCCGGCCGTGGCTCGGCCGATTCCTGCAACCCGCCCACGACCGCGAGCGCCGTCTGCTGCTCGGTGCCGCGGCCAGCGTGCTGCTGGCCAGCAGTCTGTCGCTGCCGACACCCCTGCACGCGGCCGACCATGAGGACGACACCTGGATCGGCACCTGGGCGGTGAGCCCCCTCACGCAGAACGCCACCCAGACGCCGCGCGAATTCGCGGCTCGCACTACGATTCGCCAGATCGTTCGCGTCAGCGCCGGCGGCACGCAGGTGCGCATCCGGCTGTCCAACGAATTCGGGACCGAGCCGCTGGTGATCGGGGCCGCCGCGGTGGCGCAGCATCAATACGGCGCCAACATCGTGTCGGGCACCAGCCGCCCGGTCACCTTCGGCGGCAAGGCCTCCATCACCGTGCCGCCCGGGGCCCCGGCGATCAGCGACCCGGTCGACATCGCGGTGCCGCCGCTGTCGGACCTGGCGGTGAGCCTCTACCTGCCCCAGGCCACCCAAGGGCGGACCTTCCACAGCGTCGGCTCGCAGACGAACTATGTCTCGGTGGCGGGCGACTACACGCGCTCGGTCGTCATGCCCATCCGGGCGACCGCCAACAACTACTGGTTCCTCACCGGCGTGTCCGTCCCGGCCGACGACGAGTCGGCGGCCATCGTCACGCTGGGCGATTCCATCACCGACGGCACCCGCTCGACGCCCAACCGCAATGCGCGCTGGCCGAACTTCCTGGCCCTGCGCCTGCAGGAGGACGCGGCGTACCGGCACCTGTCGGTCCTCAACGAAGGCATCTCGGGGAATCGCCTGCTCAGCCAGGGGTCCGGCGTCAACACGCTCGCGCGCCTCGATCGCGACGTGCTCGCCAAGCCCAAGGTGAAGTACATGACGCTGCTGATCGGCATCAACGACATCGGCAACGCCGCGCGCGGCACCGGGCCGCAGGTGTCCTTCGACCAGCTGGTCACCGGCTACCGGCAGATCATCGACCGCGCGCACGAGAAGGGCATCAAGGTGTACGGCGCCACGCTGACGCCCATCGCGGGATCGGGCTACGACTTCCCGGCCGCCGAAGCGATGCGCCAGCAGGTGAACCAGTGGATCCGCACCAGTGGTGCGTTCGACGCGGTCATCGACTTCGACGCCATCACGCGCGACCCCGCCCAGCCCACGCGCTTCCTGCCCCAGTACGACAGCGGCGACCACCTCCATCCCAACGATGCGGGCTATGAAGCCATGGGACGGGCGGTGCCGCTGGAGTTGTTCAGGCGCTGATGCGACGCCCCTCGGGCGCCTGCCACACCAGGAGAGACATCATGGTTTCCACACTCCATTCCTGCGCACGTCGGTGGGCGCCCCTCGCGCTGGCCGTGTTCGCCCTCTCGGGCTGTCTGCACGACGACGATGACGACGACGTCAGCGGCGGCGGCGGCACCGGTACCGCGGTCAGTGCGACCCAGGCCTGCGCGACGCTCACCGGAAAGACCATCGCCGGTGCGGTGGTGGCCACGGCCGCCACGGTCGCGGCCAGCGGTGCCGAGCCGGTGTACTGCAAGGTCAACGCCACCATCGCACCGCAGCTGAACTTGGAAATGCGCCTGCCCGACCAGTGGAACGGCAAGCTGTACTACGGCGGCGGCGGTGGCTACAACGGCAGCATCCCCGGGCTGACCGGGCAGAACCTGGCCGCGCTGCAGAAGGGCTATGCCACGGTCAACAGCGACTCCGGCCACCAGGGCAGCGGCCTGTCCGCGTCGTTCGCCTTGAACGACACGCACGCGGCCAACCTGTTCGGCTCGCTGTCGGTGCCCACCGTGTTGTCGTCGGCCCGCGAGATGATCCAGGCGGCCTATGGCAAGGCGCCCGATCGGTCCTACTTCGAAGGCTGCTCGAACGGCGGTCGCGAGGCCCTCATGGCGGCCCAGCGCAACCCCAACCTGTTCGACGGCATCATCGCCAGGGCGCCGGCCTACAACTGGGTGGGCTTCATGGGGCAGTTCAACCGCACCGCGAAGGCACTGGCCGCGCCGGGCGGGCAGTTCACGCAGGCCAAGCTCGCCCTGTTGTCCAAGGGCGTGCGCGACGCGTGCGACGCGGCCGACGGCATCAGCGACGGCGTCGTGGGGAACCCGCAGGCCTGCACCTTCGACCCAGCCTCGCTGCGCTGCGCCGGCGGGACGGACACGGGCGACACCTGCCTGTCGGACGCACAGCTGGCCGTGGTGAACTCCTGGACGTCCACCGCCTCCTGGGCGGGTGGCGCCTACACCAACGCGGGCTGGGCCCTGACCGGCAACGAGGAGGACGCCGGCGCCTGGCCCGCCTGGGTCACCGGCAGCGGCACCGTGCAGAACGCGCTGCAGTTCCTCTTCCAGGACACCACGGTGAAGTACTACCTCGCCCGTGATGCGAACGCCAACTCGCTGGCCTACACCTGGGATTCGAACCTCAACGCGATCTACGCGCTGGCTGCGCTGAACGATGCGACCAACACGGACCTGCGGCCCTTCAAGAACAGCAATGCCAAGCTGATCCTCTGGCATGGCGGCAACGATGCGGCACTGAGCTACAAGGCCACCACGGCGTATTACCAAGGGGTGGTCACCACGGCAGGCGGACAGTCCAACGCCGACGAGTTCGTGCGCTACTACATCGCCCCGGGCGTGAACCACTGCGCCGGCGGCCCCGGCGCCGACCAGGTGGACCTGCTCGAGGCGCTGGACCAGTGGGTGAGCAACGGCACCGCTCCCGGCACGCTGACCGCCACGAAGGCGAGCAGCGGCACGACGCAGTTCACACGGCCGCTGTGCCCCTTCCCGCAGTACGCGCGCTACACCGGTCCGGCCAACGACGCGGCCGCCGCGGCGCAGGCATCCAGCTACACCTGCACCTCGCCGTGATGGCCATCGCGGAGGATCGGTCGCATCCGCGACGCTGAGGGGTCGATGCAGGGGCTGACGCTTCAAAGCAAACAGGCGCCTCTCGGCGCCTGTCGTGAGCCAGCCACGGCAACGGGCCGACGAACTCACACGCTTGCGCGGCGTCCCTCCACGACCCCGTCCTGCACCACCGGCGAGGCCCCGGCCACCACCACCGGGGCCATCGCTGCTGCCAGCACGGCGTCCCGCTCGTACTTCGCCACGCCGTGCACGGCGACCACCGTGGTGACGGTGGCGATGACAGCAAGGAAGGCGGCCGGCAGGTTGAAGGTCTTGGTCATGGTGTGCTCCGTTGCAGGGTTCGTGTCTGGGATGGAGTGAACTCTAGGAGCGAGGACGGCCGCTGCACAGCGCGCCGCGACGAGACGAAGGCGGGGCAGAGTGAACTGCAGTCCGGGACGATGAACCGCGGAGGTGAACAAGGGCAGAGGGACCCCAGCAATGAGGGATCGCTGTCCGCTGGCTAACGATTCATGAAAGGGCTGGGGACCTTTCCCGAAGGAGGACGACATGCCTTGGAAACATCGCGCCGCGCTGGCGCTGTATGGCTTGGTCACCCTCTGCCTGCTGGGCTTTGCGCTCGTCTACCTGGGAAGGTCTGAGTTCATGCCGTATCACGCGGCAGCGGTGGGCATGGGATGGGAAGCACTGCCGCAGAGGATCCAGTGGCTCATCCGCGCGCTGATGACTTCGCTTGGGAGTGCGTGGCTCGCGCTGGCCATCACCATGGGAGTACTCCTGGCAGGGCCATGGCGCGAGGGGAAACGTTGGGCCGTTCACCTGATACCAGTGCTGCTGCTACTGGCCTTTGGCTTGTCCGGGTACGCCGCCTGGAACCTGGAGATGCTGACGGGCGCACGCACACCCTGGCGCTGGAATGCATGGGGTGCCGGGCTGGCCTTGCTCGCCTGGGTGCTGTCAGCGAGCCGGAGCCCGGTGCCCACAAGGTCGCTGGGTGGGGCAGGGTCGTGAATGGGGCTCATGCCCGCACCTCGTCTTTGGCGCGCGTGCCGCGGCACGACGGGTATTGCTGGCAGCCCCAGAAGGCGCGCCCGGCTTGCAACCCTCTTCTGATGGCCTCTTCTGTGAACCGCCCCGCCGTGACGACGAAGCCGCCGGCGGCTCCGCGTTCGGCCATCACGCCGTAGAGCTCACGAACCGTCCCGACGCCAACCTTGTAGGCGCGCCACTGCTTGCACTGCACGAGGTGTCGCTCACCGTCACGACGAAGCAGCAGATCGACGCCTCCATCCGCGCCACCGCCGCCCGTTTCCTCGACCAGAAACCCCTGCTTGCGAAACAGCTCACCGACCAGTCGTTCGAACTGCTGCCAGGACAGGTCGGCGAAGGGCTCCGAGGTGCGGCGCGCCGTGACGTCCGCCAACAGGCGATGGCGATGGCGGCGGCGGTACGCCGACATTCCGGCACCGACGAGGCACAGGAAGGGGACGAGGTACTGCCCGACATGCGCGAGGCTGCGGAACATCACCGATACGAGCATGTCGCCCACCCGTCCAGGCGCCGTCGCCTGGGGCAGTGGCGCTACGGCGAGTTGGTGCAACAGGAGGTAGGAGAGGAGCGCAACGATCACCCCCGCCCACCAGGGCATCAACGACACCAGATCAACAACGTCCTCGCCCGCACTCGTTCGCTTTCTTTTTCCCATGCCTGCGCGCGCCGTCCAGGCGCTCCTCCTTGGCTTGATGCTTGCGGAGTATCAGAGGAGGTTTGCCGAGGAGGTTGTGAACTGCGACGCAGAGGCGCAGGGGTAGCGCAGGGGTGCATGGAATGCGCGGGGAGACGGCTGACGGCTGCTTTGCAGCGGCTGCGGACGGTCACGTCGTGCTGACGGAAGTCGCTTCCGCCGTAAAGCCGACATTGTGGTGATGCTCTTCTGTGCTGGCAGCAGGGAGTGCGGAAAAGCGCTGCAGCTACGGTTGCGAGACAGGCACCACTCGCGCAGGTTCGCAATATCGAACAGTCTTCTCGACAAAGTTCTCTCGCCACTTTTCTATCGTTGCAGGCAATGTGCTGCGGTAGTCTGGCACATTGGTGAAGTAGCGTACGCAGTCCGCCTCCGAGTCGATGTACGCGGCCCACATTTGCCCCGATTGATCGAACATAACGATACTTTCCATTTGGGTGTAGAGGCCCGCCACACCGCCCCAAACGACCCTTACTCCCTCTCCATCGGCGCTTTCACTTAAGCCAATATCTGACGTGCAATTGCGCATAGCGTTCATGTACTCGCCCACAAGCTGGTAGAGGCGCGCCAGTTCCAACTCGTTCATGAACCCCCTCTCGAACCAGGGCTCCGACTCATGGGTGTAGCGTCCACCGAAATGAGCTCGCATGCCGCCCCAGTAATGGCAGCGAGCCGCCTCCTCGATCTCGATCGCGCGCCCAGCATCGCTTTGCTTGCGCCGAAAGACGAGTTCACCGACCGGTTCGTCCGGACCATTCGCCACCCTCGCGTATGCCAGATCGTGTGAAAGAAGCCTCGCGTAAGAAGTTATGTGTCCTTGGTGTGCGCCATTGAACACCGTGAGATCGAAGAGGAACCCGCGTGGTCCGACCTCCCTGATGAACAGGTTGCCGCCAGCCACTTCATTCCTGCGCGATGTCCAGCGTCCCCACCAAACCGGCGCACGAGATCCCGAGGGTAGGTTGTCAACCTCATCGGTGCTAAGTGCGCTGCGGAGAGCAGTTTCAAGCCGACCCTGCAACAGAGCTCGTGCCTCAGCCCGGTTGTCCGTATCAGCCTTGCTATACACAACCGTCCGGCGACCTCGTAGGTCAAACGGCAACAACTCGGGCCCGCCGTATGCCCCGTTTTGCACAAGAATTGTGTTCTCCCATCCGAGCTCCGCAATGGCATAACCTAATTCCACTAGGACGTTTGGGTTCGGACTAGGGCGGGCTGCGCCAGCGTTCACGATGCTGACGTCGGCGACGAAGACATCACTCACAGCGATCTTCGCCAGAATGCTATTGGCGATGTCAGGAGAGCCCGCCAAGTTTGCGGTGTCGCGATCAAGCACTGCTTGTATCCCGGCATCTTGGTCGCGGCCTATGGCCCGAATTGCACGTTCCAGACTCTCCTGAATGAGATTCCGGTTGCCGGCTCCCGGCAGATCCGATTGCCATGAGTAGAAGACGATTCGCTGCATGGTTGTGCTAGTGGACGAAGATTGAACGCTGATCGTAGATGCCTGACTGCTATCGGCAGCTACGCAGACGTTCAAAGATCATGGATTGACGTCCGTTGTCAGTCTGTAGCAGCCGATCCTTGAAATGGGCCGCCCCCAGCGGCCCCGCGGCTGAGCGCGCCCCGCTCGCGGTAGCATCGCAGCCAGTTTGTCCTGCCCTGGGAGCGACTGTGCAAGCCGATGCGAACCTGGCCTCCGAGCGTGCCGATGCGGTCCGCGCGAGCGATCTGAATGGCCCGTTGCTGGCGGTGCTGTGCGTGCTGTTCGGCCTTTTCGGGGCGCATCGCTTCTACGCCAGACGCACCGGCTCCGCCATCCTGCAGCTGGTGACCCTGGGTGGCCTCGGCATCTCGTGGTTCATCGACCTGCTGTTCGTGCTGTTCGGAGAGTTCCGCGACGCCGAGGGACGCCAGGTCGACGTGTGGCGGGGGTTCTGGAAGGACTTTTGATCAGCTTCGCGCGCCGCCCGCGCCGTCAGTGAGTGCGATTCGGCGAAAGGCGGGTCACAAGAAGTTCAAGCCGGTCACAGAGGGGCAGCGAATGGAAGCTTGCCCCCGCCTTCACGAGCACAGCGGCCTCGCAAGAACCTTGGCCGTCGCCGAAGCGCTTTCTCTCAACGCTACTTTTGCGATCGCTTGCGGTTAACCGGATTGATGTCGAGGCACACCGAAACGGCGGCATGATCACTCAGCGCCCCAGGCTGTTCCGCAAGCACGTAGTCATCCGCGCTCAGCGTGTACCAGGCCGTCGCATCAACCGGTCCCGCAATGAAGGCGTGGTCAATCTCCGACCTGAGGTCACCCTTGAAAAAGCTTCCCCTTCCGAGGGGCTGCAGCCGGTCCCATGACACACACAGCGACATGAATTGAGGCACCTGTGCCTTCGTGCGCAGACTGGTGTTCAGGTCGCCAATGAGGAGGCTGGGGCCGTACCCTCGCACTTCCTCCGCGAGTCTCACGAGCCAGTTCCAGGCCTCCTGCCGCGGCTGGCCCTCGTAAGTCGGCATGCGTGAGCAGAGCAACTGCAGTTCGCTGTCGACTTCCAGCCAGAGCGTGTTGGTGATGAGGTGTTCGTCGACAGCGGTGGGCGGCAGCGTGCGTGCAACAAGGGGCCGGCGAGACGCGGCCAGGATTCGGTTGGCCCGGCCCTCGCCCTCGACAGACAGCGCTTGATGTGTCCAGCCTCCTTCACGCAGTTCGCTGGTGAACCGTTCGAGCCCCGCCTGGGGATAGAACTCGGTAAAGACGAGCACATCGGCCCCTGTGGCCATCGCTGCGGCTGCCGCCTCTGCGTGGTACGGCGTACGGCCGGTCCGGTGGTTCACGTTCCAGCAGGTGACCGTGAGTGCCTTGCCCTTGACGCAGCGGCGTAGAAGCATGGGGATGCCCCGCTCTCGCCAGAACCGAGGACTGACATGACCACCCGACATTCCGCCCGAGTCGTAGCGGTCCACGCGGATGGATCCCTCGGCGTCCATGCTGCCGCCCGTCAGCCCAACGAAAAGACCGAGCAGGTGCGAGTGGATCTGCCGCAGGCTTGCTTCTGCGGGCAAGGCGCACAGCCGCGACATGTCGGCCCACAGGTGAGGATCACCGCGCAATCCCCACTGCTGAGGCTTCTTCTCGAATGCTTCCGACAGGTCGATCATGGCCCTCCCTTTACCTCGCCTGCGAGGCTGCTTGCACCCGCTCCCCTGCCGAGACACGCAACCTCGTCGGTGAGGAAATGATGTCGATCGTCCACGCGTTCAGGTCCGAGCGACAGCATTCAGTTTCCAGGACCGATCAGGGTTTCAAGCTCCAGTTCACTTCGAAAGCGGGTCCGCCTGCGCCACTGGAGGAGCTGTCCCTGCCACCTCCTTGAGCACCTGCACCAACTGCGCGATGCGGGGCCGCCATCGCTCGGGCTTGATGGTGGGAAAGCCTTCGAGTTGCCTCGCGGTGAATGGCAGATCGAACACCGTCGACAGCCGCCGAGCCAGCTCGTCGCGGAAGTGCTGGTGCACCGAGTCGAGGTCCGCATGCTTCGACGGGCTCCAGTAATTGAAGAAGAGCTCGAGCTCCCCGCTGCGCTTGAGGCCGAGCACGCCGCGATTCTTCTGCCACGCGGGTGCCAGCAGCAGCGCGCTCACCGCCCACGTCCAGTGGAGCGGCCCAGCCGCCGTTCGAGGGAAGCTGTTGATGAGGGCCTCCATGTCGCGCTGCGTTGCTTCACCAAGGGGCCCGGCCGACACGGCAGCCCAATAGGCGTCCTCACCGCGCTGCTGGCGTCCGGAAGCCGCCGCGCGGGACTCCCGCTTGGCCACACGCGCCTCCTCGGTGAACCCGAACAGCCACGGGACGACCACCAGCCCGGCCGCCGATCGGTACTGTCGCGCCTCGACCAGCAGCACCTCGGTGGCATTGAGCTGCCGGTTCAAGAAATCCACAAGGCTGCGCAGCTCGTTGGGTGACTCCTCTAGGAAGAAGATGAGGCGCATGCGCGACTCGCGAAGGTTCTTCTCCACGGTCTGGAAGAACGCCTCGGGCGATTCGAATCCCGCGTCCTCGGTCCATCGCTGCAGCACTTCGGCACTCCCCGCCGACGCCTGGCTGCAGTGAAGCAGCTGCTGCGCTGACCAGTAGTGCTGTCCGTTCGCCGCGTACTCCAGCATCTGCGCAACCACCTCACGCCGGCTGCGCGTGTCGTCGCAGCGCTTGCACTCCACCAAGGTGGGGATGCCCATGTGGTCGACATACACGAAGTCGATGGACCAGCGCTCAGCACCTGAGGCGGGATCCGTCACCGGCATCTCGCGTTTGACCAACAGCCAGCGGGGCGGATTGTCCGGATCGATCTGCTCGCTCGGCAGCAATTGCGGGTTGCGAAGCAGCAGGCGTTGCAGCTCCAGATCCTCATCCTTGCAGCGCACGCGGTCCATGGACTCCGCACTGCCGTCTGTTCCCACCATGTAGACCCTGCTCATCTGCTCGTTCCGCCGAATGTGTGATGGTGCGTCTTGGAAGCCAGGCGATATTAGTCGGATGAATGCTCGCGCAGCAGGCGACTACATCCTTTGATCTATGCGGCGTGCAGGTTGAAGGGCGGGGGCTGGGGGGGCCACCGTTGAAGGACGCTTGTCTCGCGTGGAGTACCCCGCCCGGCCTCAACGCTCGCGCGCAGCGGGCCGTCCCCCAGCGCCGGTACGCGCTGCGTCCTGCCAGCCTGTCGTCCGGCGCCATTAGCATTGAAACGATCAAGGGTGGGAAGGAAGAGGCGTCATGCGCTTCGATGGCGTGATCAAGGCCTGGGACGACGACCGCGGGTTCGGCTTCATCGCACCGGACCAGGGGGGACAGGACGTGTTCGTCCACATCAAGGCGGTGCTCAATGGCGCGGGCGAGCGACCTCGCATGGGACAGCGCGTGTCCTTCGAGGTGGCCATCGGACCTCAGGGGAAGAAGCGCGCGCACCAGGTGTTGCTGGACACGCCCTCCAACCGGCGCGCGCCTTCGCGTGCTGCCGTGCGTCACGCCCGCTCCGATTTCGGCACCGCGAGTCTGCTCGCCATCCCGGCGTTCGCGGTGCTGTGGCTCACCGTCGCGGCGCTCGGGCGCATGCCGTCGTGGACCGCCCTGCTGTACCTGGTCTTGAGCCTGGTCTGCGCCCTGGCCTATCGCGAGGACAAGCTCGCGGCACGTTCAGGCCGGTCGAGGACCCGGGAGAGCACGCTGCTGCTGCTCGGCCTGGCTGGCGGGTGGCCCGGCGCATTGATCGCGCAACAGGTGTGGCGGCACAAGTCGGCGAAGCAGAGCTTCCGGCAGGCGTTCTGGGGCACGGTCATCCTCCATGTCCTGGGCTTCCTGGTGACTGTGTGGATCCTGCGGACACCATCTTCTGCCTGAAGCGGGCGGGCAACCCCCACCGACCCCAGAAAGCAGACAGGCGCCTCGAGAGCGCCTGTCATCGGCCTGCCGCCCGCGGCTCGACACCGGCCGGCCGAGCGGCGGAGACTCACGCCGCCTGCTTGTCCCGCAACTCCCGCCGCAGGATCTTCCCCACCGGCGTCTTCGGCAGCTCGCTGCGGAATTCCACGATCTTCGGCCGCTTGTAGCCGGTGAGGTTCTTCTCGCAGAACTCGCGCACGTCCTGCTCGCTGAGGGCGGGGTTCTTCTTGACGATCACCACCTTCACCGCCTCGCCGGCCTTGGGGTCGGGCACCCCCACCGCAGCGCACTCGAGCACGCCGTCGAGCTGCGTGATGACGTCCTCGACCTCGTTGGGGTACACGTTGAAGCCGCTGACCAGGATCATGTCCTTCTTGCGGTCGACGATCTTCACGTAGCCGCGCTCGTCCATCAGGCCGACGTCGCCCGTGCGGAAGAAGCCGTCGCTGGTCATCACCTTCGCGGTCTCGTCGGGGCGCTGCCAGTAGCCGGCCATCACCTGCGGGCCGCGCAGGGCGATCTCGCCGGGCTGCCCCAGGGGCACCTCCTGGCCTTCGTCATCGAGCAGCTTGACCTCGGTGTTGGGCAGGGGCAGGCCGATGTTGCCGCTGTAGGCCGTGGTGTCGACCGGGTTGCAGGTGGCCGAGGGGCTGGTCTCCGACAGGCCGTAGCCCTCGCAGATGGGGCAGCCGGTTTTCTCCAGCCAGAGCTTGGCCGTGGCCTGCTGCACCGCCATGCCGCCGCCCACGCTGATCTTCAGGTGGCTCCAGTCCACGGTGCCGAAGTCGGGGTGGTTGGCCAGCGCGTTGAACAGCGTGTTCACCGCCGGGAAGCTGTGGAAGCGCTCGCCCTTGAGCGTCTTGAGCACGGCCGGCAGGTCGCGCGGGTTGGGGATGAGGATGTTGCAGCCGCCGGTGCGCATGCTCAGCATCATGTTGGCCGTGAAGCCGAAGATGTGATACAGCGGCAGCGCGCACACGGTGACGGCCTGTTCGCCCGCGGCGATCTTCTTGAGCGCGGGCTGGTACCAGGCCTCGGACTGCAGCACGTTGGCCACCAGGTTGCGATGCAGCAGCACCGCGCCCTTGCTGACGCCGGTGGTGCCGCCGGTGTACTGCAGCACCGCGATGTCGTCCGGGCTCACCTTGGCCGCGGTGAAGGCCTTGCGGCGGCCCTCGTTGATGGCGTCGTTGAAGCGCACGGCGCCCGGGATGTCGAACGCCGGCACCATCTTCTTCACGTTGCGCACGACGTAGTTGACGATCGTGCCCTTGGGGAAGCCGAGCATGTCGCCCATGGCCGCGAGCACCACCTTCTTGGTGGGCACGTTGCCCATCACCTGCTGCAGGGTGTTGGCGAAGTTCTCGAGGATGAGGATGGCCTTGGCGCCGGAATCCTTGAGCTGGTGCTCCAGCTCACGCGGGGTGTACAGCGGGTTGACGTTCACCACCACGAAGCCGGCGCGCAGGATGCCGGCCACGGCCACCGGGTACTGCGGCACGTTGGGCAGCATGATGGCCACGCGGTCGCCGCGCTCCAGGCCCTGCGCCTGCAGGTAGGCGGCGAACACGCGCGACAGCTCGTCGATCTGGCCGAAGCTGAACGACTTGCCCATGAACTTGTAGGCGGGCTGGTCCCGGTACTTCGTGAAGCTCTCGTCGAGCAGCGCCACCAGCGACGGGTACACGTCGGTGCGGATCTCGGCGGGCACCCCCGATGGGTAGTGCTTCAGCCACAGCTTCTCCATTGTTCGTTCTCCTCGGCAGGAACCGGCGATTCTGACGCCGGGCTGACCCCGCCCCCATCGGGTGTTTCTCTATGAAACCTAGGGAGTCGTCTCCAGAGAGGAGGAGCCCGAGGGGGCCGCACGGACGCCCCCGGAGTCGAGTGGGGCTTACTCCACCGCCTTGACCATGTCCTCGACCACCTTCTTCGCATCCCCGAAGACCATCATGGTCTTGTCCATGTAGAACAGCTCGTTGTCCAGGCCGGCGTAGCCCGCGGCCATGGAGCGCTTGTTCACGATCACCGTCTTGGCCTTGTAGGCCTCCAGGATGGGCATGCCGAAGATGGGGCTGCCCTTCTGCAGCGCGGCGGGGTTCACCACGTCGTTGGCGCCCAGGATGATCGCGACATCCGCCTGGCCGAACTCGGCGTTGATGTCCTCCATCTCGAACACCTGGTCGTAAGGCACCTCCGCCTCGGCCAGCAGCACGTTCATGTGGCCCGGCATGCGGCCGGCCACCGGGTGGATGG
>OFDC01000968.1_pt1 | contig 17232 bp, 19 predicted proteins | sample 1520941 | NCBI WGS metagenome assembly OFDC01 (sample SAMEA94258168, study PRJEB24077) | hot springs metagenome | biome: Aquatic biome; feature: Water | place: India | collected 2012-12-06 | depth 5 m | reverse complement strand
GGAACGGGGAGAGAGAATGCGGGTGCGCCCTCAGACCGGATCTGTCGGCTTGGGTTCGACCGGGGCCGGGGCGGCCTGGGCTTGGACCGGCTCCTCCGGAAGGGGGATGAACTCCAGATCGTCCTCGCTCGGGAGTTTCATCCGACCGGCCTTCCAGTCGGCCTTGGCCTGGTCGATGCGGGCCTGGCTGGAGGCGACGAAGTTCCACCAGATCAGCCGTTCGCCCACCGGCTCGCCGCCAAGGACCATGACGGTCGATTGCACTAGGGCCTTGACCGTCGGCTCGGCCGTCGGCTCCAGCACGATCATCTGGCCTTCATGGAAGGTGCGGTCGCCCACTTCGATCGCCCCCTTGGCCACGAACAGAGCGCGCTCGCTCATGCCGCCGCCGCCCTTGCCCGGAGGCGGAGCGGTGCGGACGCCGGGCTGAAGCTCCCAGTGCACATAGAAGAGGGGCGAGGACACCGGCGCGCTCGCCTTGGCGCCATAGGCTTCTCCGGCCACCAGACGCGCGAACAGGCCGCCGTTCTCATAGGAAGGCTGGGCGTCCTCGCCCAGATGATGAAAGGAGGGGTCGATTTCCTCGGCCTCGTCGGGCAGGGCGACCCAGGCCTGCATGCCGTGCATCGGCCCGCCGCGGCTCTTCTTCAGTGGATCGGTGCGCTCGGAATGGACGATGCCCTTGCCGGCCGTCATCCAGTTCACCTCGCCGGGGCGGATGGGCTGGTTATAGCCGAGATTGTCGTGGTGCAGGATCTCGCCCTCGAACAGATAGGTGAGGGTCGACAGGCCGATGTGGGGGTGCGGCCGCACATCAATGGCGGCGGCGCCCGGCGCAAACTCGGCCGGGCCCATCTGATCCAGGAAGATGAAGGGCCCGACCATCCGGCGCGAATGGAAGGGCAGGACGCGGCCGACCTCGAACCCGCCCAGGTCCTTACGGCGCGCGTCGATCACCAGTTCGATCATGTTCGGCATCCCCTCGGCGGAAGACGCCGCCGAACGGTCTTATCCGACGTGAGGGGTCACTATGCCAAGAGGCAGGGCGGTCACATTCTTCACGCCGCGGGTGACGATATGGCTCTCGCAGTCTGAGACGATGCCCAGGGCCAGCAGCTTTTCGCGCAGGAACTTGTCGAAGGCGTGCATGTCGGAGGTGATGATTCGCAGCACATAGTCCTCGCGGCCCGTGATGGTGGCGCACTGGACCACTTCCGGCCATTTGGCGACCGCCGCCTCGAAGATGTCGAGGTTCTCGGCCGAGGGCAGCATCAGTTTGACGATGGCGTAGACCTCGAAATCCAGGCCCAGCAGCTTGGCGTTCAGCAGGGTGACGCGCTTGGTGATCAGGCCGGAATCTTCCAGCCGTTTGATGCGCCGCCAGCAGGGCGAGGCCGACAAGCCGACCCGATCCGCCACTTCGGCGACCGACAGTCCGGCGTCTTGTTGCAGGATATCCAGGATCCGGGCGTCGATGGGATCGAGTTCGTCCGCCAATGCGTTTCTCCGATTGTGGTTATGGCGAAATAAAATACCCTAAATAGGGATTTTGCAAGGTCAATTTGAGCGAGCGCCTGCTTAGGGGCCGTGTTATCACACGTCCAGAGGAAACACGGACGCATCCTCCGAACGGAACCGGACGCCCGCATGAACGACAAAATGAGCCAAAAGAACAGTCGCCCCCTTTCTTTGCGCGTGCCTGAACCCTCGGGTCGGCCGGGAGACACGCCGGATTTCAGCCATCTGACGATGGACCCCGCCGGAGCCGTGGATCGGCCGGAGGTTTCGACGGCGCCCTATGAGATGCGCGATCACGCCTTTCGACTGATCCGGGTGCTGGACGAGGATGGAAACGCCGTCGGGCCGTGGAATCCGCGCCTGGACCCCGAGACACTTCGTCGCGGCCTGAAGGCCATGATCCTGACCCGCGCCTTCGACGACCGGATGCACCGCGCCCACCGTCAGGGCAAGACCAGCTTCTATATGAAGTGCACCGGCGAGGAGGCCATCGCAGTCGCCCAAGGCATGATCCTGAGCCGCGAGGACATGGGCTTCCCCACCTATCGCCAGCAGGGGCTGCTGATCGCGCGCGGCTATCCGCTGACGGCGATGATGAACCAGATCTATTCCAACGCCGAAGACCCGATCAAAGGCCGCCAGCTGCCGATCATGTATTCGGCCAAGGACTACGGCTTCTTCACCATCAGCGGCAATCTGGGCACCCAGGTCCCCCAGGCGGTCGGCTGGGCCATGGCCAGCGCCTACAAGGGCGACGACAAGATCGCCATCAGCTGGATCGGCGACGGCGCCACGGCCGAGGGCGACTTCCACAACGCCCTGACCTTCGCCAGCGTCTATCGCGCCCCGGTCATCCTGAACATCGTCAACAACCAGTGGGCCATCAGCTCCTTCCAGGGCATCGCCGGCGGGCTGGAGACCACCTTCGCCTCCAAGGCCATCGGCTACGGCCTGCCGGCCCTGCGGGTGGACGGCAACGACTTTCTTGCGGTGTGGGCCGCGACCCAGTGGGCCGAGGAGCGCGCCCGCTCGAACCAAGGGGCGACGGTGATCGAGCTGTTCACCTATCGCGGCGCCCCGCATTCGACCTCGGACGACCCCAGCCGCTATCGCCCCGGCGACGAGCACGAGAAATGGCCGCTGGGCGATCCGATCGAGCGGCTGCGCCAGCATCTGACGCTGATCGGCGAATGGGATGATGAGCGCCACACGGCGGCGCTCAAGGAGGCGGTCGAACAGGTTCGCGCCGCCGGCAAGGAGTCCGAGGCCATCGGCACCCTGGGCCAGTCGCGTCCCAGCGTGAAGACCATGTTCGAGGAGGTCTATGCGACCGAGGACTGGCGCCTGGTCGAACAGCGTCGCGAGGTGGGGGTCTGATCATGAGCGAGCAAACCACCTTTATCGAAGCGGATCGTACTGACGGAGTCGAACCGGACATGGTCGATCAGAACGCCGCTCCCGCTTCGGAAGCGACCGGCGCCGGCGTCATTCCGATGAACATGATCCAGGCCCTGAACTCGGCCCTGGACGTCAAGATGGCCGAGGATCCGAACGTCCTGTCGTTCGGCGAGGACGCCGGCTATTTCGGCGGGGTCTTCCGCGTCACCGACAAGCTGCAGCAGAAGCACGGCCTGACCCGCAGCTTCGACGCCCCGATCAGCGAATGCGGCATCGTCGCCGCCGCCATCGGCATGGGCGCCTATGGCCTGCGCCCGGTCGTCGAGATCCAGTTCGCCGACTACATCTATCCGGCCTATGACCAGATCGTCTCCGAAGCGGCCAAGATGCGCTATCGCTCGGGCGGTCAGTTCACCAGCCCGATTACGATTCGCAGCCCCTACGGCGGCGGCATCTTCGGCGGTCAGACCCACAGCCAGTCGCCGGAAAGCCTGTTCACCCATATCGCGGGGCTGAAGGTCGTCATTCCGTCCAACCCCTATGACGCCAAGGGCCTGTTGATCGCCGCCGTCGAGGATGACGACCCGGTCGTCTTCTTCGAGCCGAAACGTCTGTACAACGGCCCGTTCGACGGCTGGCACGAGAAGCCGGTCTCGCCGTGGAAGGCGCAAGAATTGGCGCAGGTTCCGACGGGCAAATATGTCGAGCCGATCGGCAAGGCGCGCGTGATGCGCGAAGGAAACGACGTCACCATCCTGGCCTATGGCACAATGGTCTGGGTGGCGCTGGCGGGAGCCGAACACGCCGGCGTGGACGCCGAGGTGATCGACCTGCGCTCGCTCGTGCCGCTGGACATCGAGGCCATCGAGGCCAGCGTGAAAAAGACCGGCCGATGCGTCATCGTGCACGAGGCGCCCAAGACCTCGGGCTTCGGCGGCGAACTGTCGGCCCTGGTGCAGGAGCGTTGCTTCTATCACCTGGAGGCGCCGATCGCGCGCGTCACCGGCTGGGACACCCCCTATCCCCATGCTTTCGAATGGGAATATTTCCCCGGACCGCAACGGGTTTCAGACGCCGCGAAGAGCGTCATGGCCGGAGGACGTTAAGATGGGTCGTTTCGTCTTCAAACTGCCCGACGTGGGCGAAGGCACCGCCGAGGCCGAACTGGTCGGCTGGCACGTCAAGGTCGGCGATACGGTCGCCGAGGACCAGATCGTCGCCGACGTGATGACCGACAAGGCCACCGTAGAGATCACCGCGCCTGTGTCCGGCAAGGTCATCGCCCTGCACGGCGAGCCCGGCGCCATGGTGCCGGTGCGCGGGCCGTTGGTCGAGTTCGAGGTCGAGGGGGCGGGGAATGCGGAAGAGAGCCCCTCCGTCTCTCCGCTGCGCTCCGAGCCACCTCCCCCAGAGGGGGAGGATTTTTGACGTTGCGATCCGTTCCGGAATACGCGCCGCCCCCTTGAGCCTTACCTCAACCTCGCCCATCTAGCCGCGACAGACGGTCGCTGATGCGCCGAAGGGGACTGACGCATGACCGACAACGCGCCGCTGAGCCGGACCGCCCTGATCGAGGCCATGTCCAAGGGGATCAAGCCCAAGGACCAGTGGCGCATCGGCGCCGAGCACGAGAAGTTCGGCTTCGACAAGACCACCCTGGCCCGCCCCGCCTATGACGGCCCGAACGGCATCAAGGCCATGCTGGAGGGGCTGCAGCGCTTCGGCTGGACGCCGGTCGAGGAGAACGGTTTTCTGATCGGGCTGGAGCGCCGGAACGACGAGGGCTTCGTCGCCTCAGTCAGCCTGGAGCCCGGCGGGCAGTTCGAACTGTCGGGCGCCCCGCTCCTGACCATCCACGACATCTGCAATGAGACCGGCCAGCATCTGATGGAGGTCAAACAGGTGGCCGACCAGCTGGGCGTCGGCTTCCTGGGCGCCGGCTTCGACCCTTTGTGGACCCGCGAGCAGACGCCGGTCATGCCCAAGGGCCGCTATGACATCATGCGCGCCTACATGCCCAAGGTGGGGTCGCTGGGCCTGGACATGATGCTGCGCACCTGCACCATCCAGGCCAATCTGGACTTTGATTCCGAGGCCGACATGGTGCTGAAGTTCCGCACCTCCCTGGCGCTTCAGCCGATCGCCACGGCCCTGTTCGCCAACAGCCCCTTTACCGAGGGCCGGCCCAACGGCTTCCTGTCGGCCCGCGCCAATGTCTGGACCGACACCGACCCGGATCGAACCGGCATGCTGGGCTTCGTCTTCGAAGACGGCTTCGGCTTCGAGCGCTACGCCGACTATGCGCTGGACACCCCGATGTATTTCGCCAAGCGCGACGGCCGCTACGTCGACGCCTCGGGCCAGTCGTTCCGTGATTTCCAGGCCGGGAAACTGCCCGCCCTGCCCGGCGACTATCCGACCATCAAGGACTGGAACGACCATCTGACCACCCTCTTCCCCGAGGTGCGGCTGAAGGCCTATCTGGAGATGCGCGGCGCCGACGGCGGCCCGTGGAGCCGGATCTGCGCCCTGCCCGCCCTCTGGGCCGGCGTCCTGTACGACGCGCCGTCGCTGGCGGCCGCCTGGGACCTGGTCAAGGACTGGGACATCGCCGACCACGAGCGCCTGCGCCGCGACGTGACCCGCCTGGGCCTCAAGGCCGAGGTCGCGGGCCGCAGCGTGCGCGACATCGCCGTGGACCTGGTCAATATCGCCAAACAGGGCCTGAAGAACCGGGCGCGCTTCTCGGGCGGCATGGTGGACGAGCGCGGCTATCTGTCCGAACTGGAGGACATCGCCGACAGCGGGATCACCCCCGCCGAGCGGCTGCTGGACCTGTACCACGGCCCCTGGGGCGGCGATGTGAAGCGGATTTACGCCGATTTCGCCTATTGATGAAAAGGCGTCCTTAACCCGCAAGCTGTACGGCGTGTCCCATACGGGTAAGCCGAACAATGACCAGCCGCTCGATCGCAGACTCGCTCACGCCTGCCGCGCCCTTTGACGCCCCTCGCAGGGCGCCGGAGCTGGATCTCGACACCTTCTTCGACGTCTCGCTGGATCTGCTGGTGGTGCGCGACATCAACGGGCCCGTGCTCAAGGCCAGCGCCTCCTGGTTCACCGTGCTCGGCTATCGTCCCGAGGCGTTGGTGGGCCGCCTCCTGCCCAGCCTGATCCATCCCGACGACCAGGAGGCGACGCGCGAGGCCATGGCCGAGGTCGTCAGCCGTCGGCCGGGTGATCCCGTTCTGGGCCAGATCAACCGGTATCGCCACCGGGACGGCCGCTACGTCACCCTGGAATGGCGCGCCCAGCGGTTGGGGAACCGGATCTTCGGCGTCGCGCGCGACGTCACCCAGAAGGTCGCGGCTGAGCGCGCCCTGATGGAGGCCAAGGCCGCAGCGGAAGCCGCCAACCAGGCCAAATCCGACTTCCTGGCCAATATGAGCCATGAAATCCGCACGCCCTTGAACGGCGTCATCGGAATCGTCGACGCCCTGTCGAAGACCGACCTCAGCCCAGAACAGGCCGAGATGGTCGCCTTGATCGCGAGTTCGGGCGTGACGCTGGAGCGCCTGGTTTCGGACATTCTGGACGTATCCAAGATCGAGGCCGGCCAGCTGAACCTGGAGACCCGCCCCTTCGACCTGGACGAGGCGCTGGAGGCCGGCCTGGACGTGGCGCGGCTGCGGGCCGAGGCCAAGGGCCTGACCCTGGAGGTGCGGCGCGACGCCGACGCCCGCGGCGTCTTCGTCGGCGACAGTCTGCGAATCCGCCAGATTCTGGACAATCTCCTGTCCAATGCGATCAAGTTCACTCAGCACGGCGGCGTCCAAGTCGACGTCCGGGTGTGCGAAGACTCCGACGGCCTGACCGTGCTGAGCCTGACGGTGCAGGATACGGGGGTGGGCTTTTCCTGCGACCACGCCGCGCGCCTGTTCGAGCGGTTCACTCAGGCCGACAGCACCGTCACCCGGCGCTTCGGCGGGACCGGCCTCGGTCTGTCGATCTGCCACGCCCTGACGGAGATGATGGGCGGCCGCATCAGAGCCGCCTCGACACCGGGCGTCGGCAGCCGGTTCACGGTCGAAATTCCGTTGCCGCGCGTCAGCAGCCTGGGTGATTACGATGTCCAGACACGCGGCCGGGCGACGCAGATCGCCGCGCCCCTGCCCGCGCTCCGCGTGCTTCTGGCCGAAGATCACCCCGTCAACCAGCGGGTCGTCCAGTTGATCCTGGGCGCGCACGACATGCAGATCGTCACGGTCGACAACGGGCTCCAGGCCCTTGAGGCCTTCCAGAGCCAGGACTTCGACCTGGTGCTGATGGACATGCAGATGCCGGAAATGGACGGCCTGACGGCGACACGCGCCATTCGCCGGGCGGAGGCGAGCCGCCATAGGCGCACCCCCGTCATCATGCTCAGCGCCAACGCCATGGACGACCACCGCCGTCAGGCCCTGGCGGCCGGCGCCGATCTGCACGTCTCCAAGCCCGTCACCGCCGCCGCCCTGCTGGGCGGCATTCAGGCCCTGATGGCCGCCCCTGCGACCGCCTCTGACGTGCGAGCGGGGTAAGGCCCCGTCCTGAGGGACAAATCGGACACATCGGACAGTTCGGACACCCTTTTTCGGCCGATCGTCCCTTGGGGGTGGAAATTGACAAAGTTTGCCAAAGGTCCATCCTCTGCCGCGATAGGGAAGGACCGCCCATGGCTACGATGAACATCTCCCTGCCCGACCCGATGAAGGCCTGGGTCGAGGAACAGGCCCAATCGGGCCGCTACGCCAACGCCTCCGACGTCATCCGCGACCTTATCCGCCGAGAGCAGGTCAAAGCCGAAAAAATCGCGCACTGGCAAAGATTGATCGATGAAGGCCGGGCCAGCGGCATCAGCGACCGCACACCTCGGCAGGTGATCGACGAATTGCGCGCCAAACTTCGCAATACGGCTTGAGCCGTGGGGCGCTTGCGGCTCACCGAAGACGCGGATCATGATCTCGCGAACATTTACATCCAAGGCGTGCAGACGTTCGGCATGGCGCAAGCCGACCGATATATCGACGACCTTCTGCAAGCGCTGGACCGAATCCAGGACTTCCCGAAGATCGCCCGACTGCGTGAGACCATCACGCCGGCCGTTAGGGCGTATGTCTTCAGGTCTCATGTGATCCTGTATGATTTGGAGGATGACGACGGCGTCGTCGTCATTCGCATCCGTCACGCACATGAGGACTGGATGAATCTGGTTCAGGAGATAGACGATCCATGATGACCCACCCCATCCACATCGGCGTCGGCGGCTGGACCTATGAGCCCTGGCGCGGGGTCTTCTATCCGGACGGGTTGGTTCAGAAGCGCGAGCTGGAATATGCGGCGTCGAAACTGACCTCGATCGAGATCAACGGCACCTATTATTCGACCTTCAAGCCCGACAGCTGGAAGAAGTGGCGCGACGAGACGCCCGAAGGCTTCGTCTTCTCGGTCAAGGCCAGCCGCTATTGCACCAACCGCAAGGTCCTGTCCGACGGCGCCGAAAGCTTCGACAAGTTCCTGAGCCAGGGGCTGACCGAACTGGGCGACAGGCTGGGGCCGATCAACTGGCAGTTCATGGGGACCAAGAAGTTCGATCCTGAGGACTTCGAGGGTTTCTTGAAGCTGCTGCCGCCCGAAAAGGACGGGGTCCGCCTGCGCCACGCCCTGGAGGTGCGCAACCCGACCTTCGCCACCGAACAGTTCTATGATCTGGCGCGGAAGTATGGCGTCGCCATCGTCTACGCCGTCGATGACGAAGAGCCGACCTGGCCCCAGATCGACGAGGCGACCGCCGACTTCTCCTATGCCCGGCTGATGTCCAGCCGCGAAGACGAACCGACCGGCATGACCGCCGACGAACTGTCCGCCGTCGCCGATCAGGTCCGCGCCTGGGCCAAGGGCGGCGAGGTGTTCGCCTATTTCATCTCGGGGGCCAAGGTGCGCAATCCGGCGGCGGCCATGGCTCTGATCGCCCAGCTCAAATAGGGCCGGCCTTGCGGGCTGCGCCTGCGGTGCGCATCTGTCGGCCACGCCCCAAAGCCTGAAGGACTCCCCATGCCGATCGCCACCCGCGCCTTCGCCGCGACCGCCGCCGACAAGCCCCTGGTCCCCTACAGCTTCGAGCGGCGCGATCCCGGCCCGGACGATGTGCTGATCGACATCAAATACTGCGGCATCTGCCATTCGGACCTGCACATGGCCCGCAGCGAGACCGGACCCGCCTCCTATCCCCTGGTGCCGGGCCACGAGATCGCCGGCGTGGTCAAGGCCGTCGGCTCCAGCGTCGTCCGTTTCAAGGAAGGCGACCGCGTCGGCGTCGGCTGCATGGTCGACAGCTGCCGCGAATGTTCATCCTGCCGGGAGGGGCTTGAGCAATATTGCGTGCCCGGTTTCACGGGCACCTATGGCGGCAAGGACAGGAAGGGCGGCACGGCCGAGACCATCACCCAGGGCGGCTATTCCGACCATATCACGGTGGATCAGCACTTTGTCGTCACCATTCCCGACAGCCTGCCGCTGGACGTCGCCGCCCCCCTGCTGTGCGCCGGCGTGACGACCTATTCGCCGCTGAAGGAATGGAAGGTCGGACCGGGCTCCAAGGTGGCGGTCATCGGCCTGGGCGGACTGGGCCATATGGCGGTCAAGCTGGCCGCCGCCATGGGCGCCGAGGTCACCGTCCTGTCCACCTCCGACCGCAAGAAGGCCGATGCGGAGCGGATGGGCGCCAAACATTTCCTGATCAGCAGCGACAAGGCGGCGATGAAGGCGGCGGCCGAAAGCTTCGACCTGATCATCAACACCGTCTCGGCCACCCACGAGATCGCCGCCCACACCCAGCTTCTGGCCCGCGACGGCACCATGGTCATGCTGGGCCTGACCACCGAGGGCCTGCCGGTGTTCGCCGTGCCCCTGCTGTGGCGTCGCCGCCGCATCGCCGGCTCCCTGATCGGCGGCATGGCCGAGACCCAGGAGATGCTGAACTTCTGCGCCGAACACGGCATCGCCTGCGACATCGAGACCATCGCCCCGGACCAGATCAATGACGCCTATGAGCGGATGCTGAAGTCCGACGTCCGCTATCGGTTCGTCATCGACATGGAGAAGATGGCGGCCTGACGCGCCTGAACAGGCGCAAAGGCGCCGCAAGGGAAATGGGGCTTTGATCCGCAACCCCTGCGCGGCTACACCTTGAGCGACAGTCCGCAGCAGACGGACGCGAGGAAACAAGGACGGACGGATGGCGCGCGTAGCATTGGTGACCGGCGGAACCCGGGGCATAGGCAAGGCGATCGTTCAACGCCTCAGCGAGGACGGCATAAGGGTGGCCGCCGGCTATTCCGGCAATGACGAGGCGGCCCAGGCCACCGCCCGCGCCCTGGGCGTCATGGTGGTCAAGGGCAATGTCGGCAGTTTCGAGGACTGCGCCCGCGCCGTCAGCGAGGTCGAGGCCGAACTGGGTCCGATCGACATCCTGGTCAACAATGCCGGCATTACCCGCGACGGCTTCTTCCACAAGATGAGCCACGACCAGTGGTCCGACGTTATCCGGGTGAATATGGACAGCGTCTTCAACATGACGCGCCAGGTCATCAACGGCATGCGCGACCGGGGCCACGGCCGGATCGTCAACATCTCCTCGATCAACGGTCAGAAAGGTCAGATCGGCCAGACCAACTATTCCGCCGCCAAGGCCGGAATGATCGGCTTCACCAAGGCCCTGGCGCTGGAAAACGCCAGGAAGGGCGTGACCGTCAACTGCATCGCCCCCGGCTATATCGACACCGAAATGGTCGGCGCCATGGACCCCAAGGTTCTGGAATCGATCGTGTCGCAGATTCCCGTTGGCCGCCTGGGCAAGGGCGAGGAGATCGCCGACATGGTCTCCTGGCTGGTGGGCGAGCGTGCTGGATATGTCACAGGCTGCACCCTGTCGCTGAACGGCGGCCAATACCTGGTCGGGTGAACGGGCTTCGCCCAAAATCCGCCGCGTGACGGTTTCATCCATAGTCTCATGATGTTGACGGGATCGGCCTGGGCGAAAAAATCGCCGCGCGGGACTGCGACGGCGCTTGCCGCCGTCGTCGCCCTTGGCCTGTCCGTCGCCGCCCCGGCCGTCCTGCCGGCCGACTGCCACGCCCAGTCGCGCCGCAACCTGCCCCCGTCGGCCCGCTACGTCTCCGGCACGGGTCAAGCCTTCGTGCTGGATGTGACGGGCGCCCGGCCCCTGATGCGGTTCGAGCAGTCGACCGAGATCTGGGTGCTGCGTCCAACCGCCGCGCCGCGCGGCGACATCATCTATCGCAACGACAACGGCGATCAGATCCTGCGGGTCACGCCCGACGGCGGCATGACCCTCTACACCACCGCCGCGCCGCAAGGATCGCCGGTGTCGCGCAACGGCGAGGCCGCGCCCCTTCTGGCGCCCGGCCTGACCGCCGTTCAGCTGTGGAACTACATCGTCCGCCAGAGCGACCGCGCCAGCCGGGCTCTGGGGCGCCTGGTCGTGGTCGATGTCGATATCCAGCCGGGGTCCGAGGCGGTGGCCGCCGACGCCCTGTCCACCGCCGTGGACGCCATCGTCCGCATGGCCCGCTCGCCCAATCTACGGTCCGAAGCCAACCGCATCCGGCGGATCGAAATCGTCGATCAGGGCCGCACCAGCCAGACGGCCTTCAGCCGCGGCACCCTGCGGATCGTGATCGAGCCGCGCGCCGGCGTCGCGGGCCGCCCGTCCTCGGCGCGGATCGTGCGCCTGGTGGCGGACGACGTCCTCAGCCGCTGAAGCCGTCCTTGGCCGCCCGACGCGCGGCGAACTGCTCTGCGTCACCCGCCCGCAGGAAGGGGTTGAACCGCAGTTCCGTCTCGAGGGTCGTGGGCACGGTCGCCTCGCCCCGCGCCCGCGCCTCAAAGATCGCCTCGGCGTGGGCGGCCGTCTCGGGCCGGGGGTCCAGGCTCAGGGTGAAGCGCGCATTGGCGGCCGTATATTCATGGGCGCACAAGATCACCGTCTCCGGCGGCCAGGCCGCCAGGGTCTGAAGGCTGGCCCACATCTGTTCGGGCGTCCCCTCGAACAGGCGGCCGCAACCCAGGGCGAACAGGGTGTCGCCGACGAAGGCCGCCCCCGCCTCCACCGACCGATAGACGACGTGGCCCAGGGTGTGGCCCGGCGTCGCCGTGACCTCGAACCGGGTCTCGCCCACCGCCACCGTGTCCCCATCGCCGACGACGCGGTCCAGCGGCGCCACGCGCGCGACCTCCTGCGGCCCCACGATCTCGCACCCCGTCTCGGCCTTCAGCCGTTCGTTGCCCTCGGTGTGGTCGGGGTGCCAGTGGGTGTTCAGGATCAGGTCCAGCCGCCCCCAGCCCAGGCCGTCCAGTTCTTGCAGGATGCGCGCCGCGTCCGGCGTATCGACGGCCGCGACGGTTCCGGTCGCCCGGTCGCGGATCAGAAAGCCGTAGTTGTCGCTGCGGCAGGGAAACAGGTGAACATCCAGGGTCATGGCGACGTTCTAGCAGGACGGACCCCGGCGGCCTATGGTGGCGACATGCGGCGCAGCATCGACGAGCTTCGAACCTTCTACGGCGAGCCGACCGGCGCCCTGGCCCGTCGGCTGCTGGCCCGTCGGCTGGAGGACGCCTGGGGCGAGGCGGCGGGCTGCGACGTCCTGGGCCTGGGCTACGCCACCCCCTGGCTGGACGCCTTCGTCGGGGCGCGGCGGGTCGTGGCGGCCATGCCCGGCGGCCAGGGCGTGGAACAATGGCCCAGCGTCGGCCGCAACCGCAGTCTGCTGGTCGATGACCGCCGCCTGCCCTTCGCCGCCGGCGCCTTTGACCGAATCCTGCTGGTCCACGCCCTGGAAGAGGCCGACGACCCGACGGCCCTGCTGCTGGAGGCGGTGCGCGCCCTGGCGCCGACCGGCCGCATCATCCTGGCCGCCGCCGCGCGGGGCGGGCTCTGGTCCCGCGCTGAAAACACCCCCTTCGGCCACGGCCGGCCGTTCACGCGGGGCCAGCTGGAACGGCTGGTGCGCGAGGCGGGGCTGGAGCCGACGGCCTGGTCCCAGACCCTCTATGTCCCACCCTGGTCGCCCCTTCTGCCCCTGGCCGACGGTTTCGAACAGGTCGGCCGTCGGATCGCGCCTGGCGCGGCCGGTCTGATCCTGCTGGAGGCGTCGCGTCAGGCCTACGCCCGCATCCGCCCCAGCGGCAAGGCCCAGCGCGTCCCGGCCAAGGCGGCGCTTGCGCCCCAGCCCGCCGCCTCCGTCTCGCATGACGGGCCGCTCGGCTGATCGCTTCTGACGGGGAGTTGACGTCGTTCCATCTGGTCGCCGCCTGCGAACGGCCTTATGGCGAAGCCCCATGCATCGACTGATCCTCATGCGGCACGCCCAGGCCGAGCCGAACAGCCCGTCTGGCGGCGATGAAGCCCGCCCCCTGTCCGCCGTCGGACGCAACGAAGCCCTGCTGATGGGGCGGGCCCTGGCTGAGCGCGGGCTGAAGCCCGATCTGGCCCTGGTATCCTCGGCGGTCCGCACCCGCCAGACCTGGGAGCAGATGCATGACGCCTTCGGCGATGTGGAGGTGCGCGACGAGCCGCGCCTGTACAACGCCCCCGCCGACGTCCTGCGCGGCTTCGTCGAGGCCAGCGAGGAAGAGGCCGGCTGTCTGCTGGTTCTGGCCCACAATCCGGGGGTCCATGCGCTGGCCGGCGACTATCTGTCGGAAAGCGCGGCCTCGCCCGCCATTCTCGATCGCCTGGCCGGGGGTTTTCCGACCGGGGCGGCGGCCCTGTTCACCGTCGATGCGGCCGGGCGCTGCACCTACGAAGGCTTTCTGACCCCGCGCACCCTGGGCGGGGCGGCATGACGTCCGTCGCCTATAAGATCCTGTCGTCGAACGACTGGCGCCGCATGGTGGCGGAAGGTCGCTACGAAGGCTCCGTCGTCGATCTGGCCGACGGCTACATCCATATGTCGACGGCCGATCAACTGGTCGAGACCGCGCGCCGCCACTACGCCGGTCAGGCCGATCTGATGCTGCTGACGATCGATCTGGCGCTGCTCGACGAAGCCCTGGTGTGGGAGCCGTCGCGCGGCGGCGCCCTGTTTCCCCATCTCTACGCCCCCCTGCCCGTCGCCGCCGTCACCGCCAGCCGCCCCTTCGCCGTAGCCGAGGACGGGGCCATGCGGTTCGAGGATGCGGCATGAACCTGTTCGACGGCTTGGCGGCCGGCCTGCGCCGTCTGGACCCGGAAACCGCGCACCGGCTGGCGATCCAGGGTCTGGCCCTGGCGCCCCTGCCCGCCGCCCCGGTCGATGATCCGATCCTGCACACGACAATCGCCGGCCTCGACCTGCCCAATCCGATCGGCCTGGCGGCGGGATTGGACAAGAACGGGGAGGCGCTGCGCGGCCTGTCGCGGCTCGGCTTCGGCTTTGTGGAATGCGGCTCGGTCACGCCACGGCCCCAGCCCGGCAATCCCCGGCCGCGGCTGTTCCGACTGCAGGAAGACCAGGCGATCATCAATCGCATGGGCTTCAACAACGCCGGGCTGGACGCCTTCGCCGCCCGGCTTGAGCGACGCCCCCAGGGCGTCGTCGTCGGCGCCAATCTGGGCGCCAACAAGGATACGGAGGACAAGGCGGCCGACTATGTCGCCGGGCTTCAGCGCCTCGCGGGCCGGGCCGCCTATTTCACGGTCAATATCTCCTCGCCCAATACGCCCGGCCTGCGCGCCTTGCAGGGGCGGGACCAGCTGGACGATCTGCTGGGTCGGATCGAGGCGGCCCGGCCGACGGCCCGGTCCGACCGCGCGCCGGTCTTTCTGAAGATCGCGCCGGACCTGGTCGCAGGCGAGATCGGCATGATCGTCGAGGCCGCCCTGGCCCATCGGATCGACGGGCTGATCGTCTCCAACACCACCCTGGAACGCCCCGAAACCCTAAGCTCGCCCCAGGCCGGAGAGAGCGGCGGCCTGTCGGGTCTTCCCTTGCGTCCCTTCGCCGAAAGGGCGCTGCGGGCGGCGGCCGAGGCGGCGCAAGGCCGTCTGCCGCTGATCGCCGTCGGCGGGATCGACAGCGGGGCCGAAGCCTATGCTCGCCTTCGCCTGGGGGCCTCGGCGGTGCAGATCTATTCCGCCCTGATCTATCAGGGACCGGGATTGGTCGGCGCGATCAAGCGCGACCTGGCCGCCCGCCTGCGCGCCGACGGGTTTTCCACCGTTTCCGCCGCCGTGGGATCGGGCCGTTGACGGAGCGTTAGCTTCGATCTGCGCATCCTGTGGCCCGACGAACGAAGACCGTTCGCGCCGATGGGAAGCGGAATGCAACAGACGAACATGGTCCCAACGGCTGTGAGTGGCTGGACTGTGGCGTCTCGCTTCCGCGCCAAGCAGGCGGCGCAACGGCTGGCGACGGCGGCGGCGACCGCCCTGGTCGTGACGCCGATGCTGGGTTGGCGGCTCTCGCTGCTCTGGCTGCTGATCTACGGCCTGGCCCAGACGGTGGAATGGGCGGTCCTGCGCATGGCTTCAAGCGCGCCCGACGCTCGCCTACGGAAAATCCCGACCTGCGCCGCGATCCTGATCAGCGCCGCGACCTTCGGCGGCCTGTCCATTCCCATGTGGCTGATGGGCGGCGCAATGGGCGGCCTGTGCGCGGCCCTGATGCTGCCGGCGCAGATGCTGTTTTCGATGATCAACGCGCCCCGATCCAAGATGCTTCTGGCTGCGACCCTTTCGCCGCCGATGCTGTATCTGCTGTCCACGCCGTTCTTCGCCGCCCATTTCGGGGCCGGCGTCTCGGTCATCATGACCGCCTCTGCGGCCGTGGTGATGTTCGTCATCTTCACCGTGCTCAGTTGGCAAATCATCAGCGAGACGGCCGAAAAGCGCCAGCGGGCGCGCGACGAGGCGGATCGGCTGCGGCGGCAGGCCGAACAGAATCTGGCGGCCCATACCGCCTTCCTGGCGGCGATCGGCCATGATCTGCGCACCCCGATCGGCGCCATCCTGACCGGCGCGGCCGAGCTTCAGGCGGCCGACGCCGCTTCTCGCGCCAACACCGCCCTGATCACCGACGCGGGCCTCATGATGAAGGCCCTGCTGGACGATCTTTTGGACCACACCCGCATCGGCGCCGGCCGGATGAAGGTCGAGGTGGTGGATTTCGATCTGCGCGCCATGCTGGCCCAGACCCTGCGTCTGTGGCGCGGACCGATCGAGGCCAAGGGCCTGACCTTGCGGGTCGAGGGCGCCGCCCAGATGCCGCGCGACGTCAAGGGCGATCCCATGCGGATCCGTCAGGTGCTGAACAATCTGATGTCCAATGCGGTCAAGTTCACCGCCGAGGGACAGATCACCCTGCGCCTTGAGGCCTGGCCGGAAGAGCCGTCCGGCTATGCCCTTCTGTTCGAAGTCGCCGATACGGGTCCGGGCCTGACCGCCGAGCAGATGGAGCGCCTCTTCAACCCCTTCGATCAGACGGCCGAAGGCGTCGGCGCCCAGTTCGGCGGCTCGGGCCTGGGCCTGTCCATCAGCCGGGATCTGACCGAGTTGATGGGGGGACGGCTGACGGCGCGCAGCGCCCCCGGCCAGGGCGCGCGCTTCACCGTGTCTCTGTTCCTGCCGGCCGGCCGGGCGACGGAGCGAACGGCTCCAGCGGCCCGGGGGCTGACGGCCCGCCCCGACGCGCTGGCCCTGCCCCTTGCCGCTCCGCCTATTGCGCCCCCTGCCGAAGACGTCCCAGCGCCGGCCGCCGAGACGCCGCCCGTCGAGACGCCGGCCGCGCCGCCTCCGCCCGAAGAGGCCGACCGTCCGTTGAAGCTGCTGGTGGTCGATGACCACGACATCAACCGTCGCGCGGTTCAGCTGATCCTCGAGCCCCTGGGCTGCGACATCGTCACCGCCTCCGACGGGGTGATCGCCTTGCAACGCTGCGCCGAAGTCGTCTTCGACGTCATCTTCATGGACGTGCGCATGCCCGAGCTTGATGGGCGCGAGACCACCCGCCGGCTGCGCGCCGGCGACGGTCCGAACGCCCGAACACCCGTTGTGGCCGTGACGGCGGATTCCGCGCCGGAAGACATCGCCGCCTGCCAGGCCGCCGGCATGGCCTATTTCGTCTCCAAGCCCCTGACGCCGCCGGCCCTGTTCGCAGCGCTACAGCATGTGTTGGACGACGCGGCCCAGGACGCAGGCGCTGCAACGCCTCAGCCTTCGACCTCAGACGTCGACGCGGCCTGACCCTTGATCTCGGCGACCAGCCGAGCGGCGAAATCGGG
>OFDC01000967.1_pt1 | contig 17249 bp, 12 predicted proteins | sample 1520941 | NCBI WGS metagenome assembly OFDC01 (sample SAMEA94258168, study PRJEB24077) | hot springs metagenome | biome: Aquatic biome; feature: Water | place: India | collected 2012-12-06 | depth 5 m | reverse complement strand
GTAGCCCTCTCGGCGCAGGCCGATGCCGTCTGCGGCGCGGCGGGGAGGGCGGCGAGCCCCCAGACGAGACCCAGCATCAGATACATATGACGCCAATGGTCGGTATCGATCTGCATCCCCTGCAGGATCGTGACGAACAGCACCGACCACAGCGCGATGGCATGGGTCTGGCGCGGCGTGCGCTGGAACACCAGCCGCCAGCCGACGAGGCAGGTTGCCGCCATCAGCGCCAGCCAGGAGAAGCCGCCGAGCCAGCCATAGGAGGCGAAGGCGTTGATGTAGACGTTGTGCGGGTCCTCCGGAAACAGCCAGCGGAAGCGCAGCGGCCCGAAGCCGTTGGGCTCGTCCAGCAGCAGCGGGATCGAGCGCAGCTGGTTGCCGAAGCGGCCTGTGACGCCGCCGTCGTAATCCTGCACGAGGTTGGCGCGCACCTCGAAGACGCTGCGCAAGCTCATCCTGATGCCGGTTTCGGAAGTGGCGTTCGGGGAAGCGGCGACCGCGCTGTTCCGTACGCGCTACGTGGAACTGTTCGGCGGCGCGACGGGCGACGATCCCCTGTATGAAGCGGTCAGTGCCGGTAGCCGCTACAGCGGGCAGGAGCACTGGCTGCCGTTCTTCCACGAAAAGCTCGATACGCTGCTCGACTATGTGGACGGGGCGACGCTGAGCTTCGACCATCTGGTGGACGATGCCGTCAAAAGCCGCTTCGATCAGGTGAACGAGCATTATCTGGCCCGCACCGAAGGCCTCGAAGCGGAGCGGTTCGGCGCGCCGCCTTACAGGCCGGTGCCACCGGATCGCATGTTCCTCGACGCAGCCGGATGGGCGAAGGCGTTGGCGCCGCACAAGGTGGTGCGGCTGACACCGTTCGAGATTGCCGATGGGCCTGGTGTGCGGCCGTGGCGCGGGCGCGCTGGGCGCTCGTTCGCGCCGGAGCGTCAGAATCCGGATGCCAACGTATTCGATGCGGTTGTCGCGCATCTGAAGCGCGTGCACGCCGAGCATCGCCGCGTGATCGTCGCGGCGTGGACGCCGGGTGCGCGCGAGCGGCTTTCGTCACTGCTGTCCGACCATGGGCTCAAGGCGCAAACCAAGGTCGAAGGGTACTCGGACGCGCTGGCGCTCGATCCGAACGTGGCTGGTCTCGCCGTGCTCGGGCTCGAGCAAGGCTTCGAAACGCCCGAGCTGGTGGTCGTCGCCGAGCAGGATATTCTGGGTGACCGTCTTGTCAGGCCGAGGCGCAAAGCCAAGCGCGCGGCGGACGTCCTGACGGAGGCGACGAGCCTTTCGGTCGGCGATCTCGTCGTTCATGCCGATCACGGCATCGGCCGGTTCCATGGCCTCAAGACGATCACGGCGCTGGGCGCCCCGCATGACTGCCTCGAACTGAAATACGCGGGTGGTGATACACTCTATCTGCCGGTCGAGAATATCGAGTTGCTGTCGCGGTTCGGTTCCGACGAAGGCAACACGCAGCTCGACAAGCTCGGCGGCGTGGCGTGGCAGTCGCGCAAGGCCAAGCTCAAGAAGCGGCTGCGCGAGATGGCGGCGGAGCTGATCAAGATCGCCGCGCTCAGGCAGCTACGCGAGGCGCCCGCGCTGGCACCGCCTCAGGGTGCGTACGACGAGTTCGTCGCCCGGTTCCCGTACGAAGAAACGGAAGATCAGTCGGCCAGCATCGAAGCGGTGCTCGGCGATCTGCAGGCGGGCCGTCCGATGGACAGGCTGGTGTGTGGCGACGTCGGCTTCGGCAAGACGGAAGTCGCGCTGCGCGCCGCGTTCGTCGCGGCGATGAACGGCCTGCAGGTTGCGATCGTGGTGCCGACGACGCTGCTGGCGCGGCAGCATTCGCGCACGGTTCTGGAGCGGTTCAAGAACCTGCCGCTCAAAATCGGCCAGGCGTCGCGGCTCGTGTCCGGGAAGGATCTCACCGAGGTCAAGGACGGGCTCAAGAACGGCACCCTCGATATTGTTGTCGGCACCCACGCGCTGCTGGGCAAGCAGATCGAGTTCCAACGGCTCGGGCTTCTGGTGATCGACGAGGAGCAGCATTTCGGCGTTTCGCACAAGGAGCGCTTGAAGCAGTTGCGCGAGGACGTGCATGTGCTGACGCTGTCGGCGACGCCCATTCCGCGTACGCTGCAATTGGCGCTGACCGGCGTGCGGGAATTGTCGCTGATCACCACGCCGCCGGTCGATCGTCTCGCGGTGCGCACCTACATCTCGCAGTTCGATCCGGTGATCCTGATCGATGCGTTGAAGCGAGAGCGGGATCGCGGCGGACAGACCTACTATGTTGCGCCGCGCATCTCCGATCTCGACGACGTTGCGGAATTCCTGCGCGAAGCGGTGCCGCATCTCAAGGTCGCGCGTGCGCATGGCCAGCTTGCGCCGAGCGAGCTGGAAGACGTTATGACGGCGTTCTACGAAGGGCAGTACGACGTGCTGCTGTCGACGGCGATCGTCGAGTCCGGCCTCGACGTTCCGAATGCGAACACGCTGATCGTGCATCGCGCCGACATGTTCGGGCTCGCCGCGCTCTACCAGTTGCGCGGGCGCGTCGGGCGCTCGAAGCGGCGCGCGTATGCCTACTTCACGACGCCGCCGGGGCAGAAGCTCACCGAGGGCGCGGAGAAGCGGCTCAAGGTGCTGCAGTCGCTCGATACGCTGGGTGCGGGCTTCTCGCTTGCGTCCCACGATCTCGACATCCGCGGTGCTGGCAACCTGCTCGGCGAAGAGCAATCCGGGCACATCCGCGAGGTTGGCTTCGAGCTTTACCAGTCGATGCTGGAAGAGGCCGTCGCGGCCATGAAGGGCGGCGATTTCGGCGATGCCGACGAGAAGTGGAGCCCGGAGATCGCGATCGGGCTTTCGGTGCTGATCCCGGAAACTTACGTCGCCGATCTGCAACTGCGGCTCGGGCTCTACCGTCGCCTTTCGGCACTCGAAACGCGGGCCGAGATCGATTCCTTCGCGGCGGAGCTGGTGGACCGCTTCGGCGAGCTGCCGGCGGAAGTCGATCACCTGCTCGATGTCATGGAGATCAAGGGGCTGTGCCGTTCGGCGGGGATCGCCAAGGTCGATGCAGGTCCGAAGGGCGCGGTCATCACGTTCCATCGCAACGCGTTCGCCAATGCGCAGGGGCTTGCGCAGTTCCTGCAGGCCTCGCGCGGGCGCGCCAAGCTGCAGCCGGATCACAAGCTGATCTTCAAGGGCGATTGGGATCAGCCGCAGGTGCGCTTCAAGGGCGTGCGCACGCTGGTGTCGGCGCTGGCCGAGATTGCGGCCAAGGGGCAGAAGGCGGCTTGAGGCGGTTTGCTACGCCCCCGTAACGAGGCTTGCTGGTGCGTAAAGCTATTTGACTTCCAGCAGATACAGCGCCCAGACCCAGGTCGCTTCTATCTCCTGCGAGACCGCTTTGCCGTCGGTGCCGTGGATCAGCCAGACCGGACCGCGGCCGCCGATCGACAAGGGCGCGCCGTCGGCGGCAATTGCCAAGATCCAATCGTTCGCGTTTCTTGCCTCCGGCGTCAGCTCGACAGTGTAACCGTCGAGCGCGGTCGCAACGATCGTGGCGTTGGCTGCGACACCGGCCGCGCCTAGTGCATCGCGCAGCCGCGGACCTTCGAGTTCGATCTTTCCCGGCCAGCCTTCGACGTTGGTTGAAATCTTGGTTTGCGGCAGAGCCGCGAGTGCGGAGCGCGTGAAGGCAAAGGCCTTCGCAAACGTCTTGTCCTTGTGACTGAGGAACGCGTCGCGGAACGGGTCGAGCGCGCCGCGATTGGGATGCGAAATCTCGCCCGCGATGGTCAGTATCGGCATTTCGGACTGAGCGGAGGCGCTCGATACAGCGGCGATCAGCAGCGTGATAACGGCCGTCGCGATCGAAAGAAATTTCTGCATCCTTGTCTCCTCGGAGCGCGTTGTGTCGATGTTGTTTGGCCGATCGATTTGCGGTCGTGGTGCGCAGCCGTAGCCTTCGCGATTCCCGACTATCTGGGGAGAGTAACCCTAGTGGGCGATCGGCATGGCGGCAATTGTGCGTTGCGATTGTTCGATCCGGCTTTCGCCGTAAGGCTAACCGGCGGGCGGATGAGCGCCCGGCGTTGTTTGAGATTGCGGGCGGCTTGGGTTGGTCTAGTCTGTACCCGGTTGAATTGGCCTTGTGGGAGGCGTGCTTGCAGAGAGGTTCAATTGGCTTATCTGCATCCTTGCGGTTCGGCATCCGCGTCGCAATTCCCGGTCTTGCGCTTCTCGTCTTGCCGGCAGGAGCGACAGCCAAATGCCTGTCGCCCAATGACCCCGTCGCCGGCACGCTGCGCAAAGTCACCATCCGGCATCCGGAAAGCAGCCAATTGATCACCAATTGGCACATCGTTCCGAGCGAGCCCGTGTGCGTGACGATTGGCGACGTGACCTGGAAAAACCAGCTCGACATCCAAATCGAATTCGCCAAGGCCGTCGATCTCGCGAAGATGGACGAGCAGTTGGGTATGCCGATGGGGTTCAAAGGCAAGATCGTCGGCTTTCGCGACGCGCGCGATACCGCAGATATTATCGTGACCCATGCCAAGCCATATGGGGAGCTCGACGATGCGGGAGAGCTCAAGCGCTGAGCGATCGCGATGGCGGATCGTTCCGGCCTTCATTAGGCGGCATTGGAAGGGTGAAGCCCCGTTCTGGTGGGCGCTGATCGGATGGACTTTGGCGCTGACGACAACGGTCTATGTCGTCGCCATGCTGTGGCTGACGCAATGGTCGCTGCAGGATACGCCCGCGTCGCGCATGATCCAGGGCGTGATCGCAGCGGTGCTGATCGCGGGTGTTGCGATCTGGCAGCTTGTCGGCACATGGCGGGCGAGTGCGAGCAGGAAAGCGCCGGAGCGCTGGTGGATCAGCCGCTGGATCGCGCGCTCGGTCGCCATCGTCGTTTGTATTGGCGGGCTGTTGATGCTGAGCGGAATCCCTCGTGGCATGTCGTCGCTCTATCAGCAGGCGACGGATCAGGACTGGATCGGCCAGAACGGCTATTCGGTCACGATCGAGGATGAGAACCTTGTCATCTCGGGACATCTCGCGTGGGGTGTGCTCGATGCCGTGTCGCGTGAGCTTTCTGCCAATCCCGGAATTCAAATGTTCATCTTGAACAGTCCGGGTGGGCATGTCGGCGTCGGTACGCGTCTTTACGACATGATCAAATCGCGCGGGCTCGATACCTATACGACGGAGCTTTGCGCGAGCGCGTGTATCATTCCGTTTCTCGCAGGCAACAACAGGTATCTGCAGAAAGGCGCGAAGTTGGGGTTCCACGCCGTCGGTGGCGAAGCGGGCAACTCGATTTCAGCAGGTACGGAAAAAGTTCTGTCGGTTTATCGAGCCGCGAATGTGCCCGAGTCATTCATTCAGCACATGCTCGCGACGCCGGTTGAAAGCGCCTGGTATCCAAGCCCTAAGGAGCTGACTGCGGCGAACGTCGTCACAGAGCTGGTCAATTGAGCGCAGATCGCAGCCCATCGTGAAACGGTGCCACGGTGTGATGCGCGTAAACGTCCGCTCAGGATCATAGCGTAGTGAGGGCCGAGCGTTCGACCTTGCCGCTCGGCAAGAGGAGTTACCATGGGCATCACGCTTGTCGCCATCGAGCCCGACGGGAGAATCGATGCTTCGGTTGAACTCAGCCAACGCGCCGCGCCGGTCATCGCAGCGACGCTCGACAACTACAGGGCGCGTAGCAACTTTGCGCCATGGCTCGGCTATCTGACGTTCGATGCCAGCACCAACGTTGGAATTTGCGGTTTCACGATGCCGCCGACAAGTGATGTGGTGGAGATTGCCTACTACACGTTCCCGGAGCACGAGGGAAAAGGCTTCGCGCAACAGGCGGCGCAGGCGCTCGTTCGCATCGCGCAGGATGCGAAATCAGGGCTTGTGATTACCGCGCACACTTTGCCGGAGGAAGGACCTTCTTGTCAGGTTCTTCGCAAGAGCGGCTTTACGCGGACGGGCTCTATCAACCATCCAGAAGACGGGCCTATCTGGGTGTGGACTTTCGCAGGATCGTAGGCGCAGTCCTTCGCGGAATCAGTCTAGGGCGCCGCACCGGAGCGCGTGCGGCCGGCGCAAGTCGATGATGCGCTCGACAACATAGAGATCAGGCGCCCAGTGGCAGCGAAGGCCACCGATATGCGGACACGATTGACGTACTCCGGAACGATCCTCTGTGTACTTATGGCCGAGCTCCAATAATTTGATGCGCATTCAACAAGTGATTCTACTTGTCATCAGAGGGGGAGCTGTCATGCGATTCAAACTGACGCTGGCGATCATTGCGAATCTTTTGGCGGCTCCGGCCGTCGCTGCCGATAGCCCGGCCCGCGGTATTTACGCCGGCGTTTTCGGCGGAGGGAGCTTCAGTAGCGCCGCCGATGTCAGCCAGCTCGGCACCGCATATTTTGTTGAGGCCGCGGGTGGCCCGTTAGCAGTCAATGCGTCCGGTCGGACCGACAGCGGCGGCGGCGGGTTTGTCGGTGGGCAGGTCGGTTATGAATTGGCGTATCCCTCGGTCGTGTTGCCCGCCTTCGAGATCGAAGGGTTTTATCTCGATACCGGGACGCGGCGTGCAACGCTACAAAACCCCACTAACCGGCTGTCCGAGCATACGTTCGACACCAGCTACCCGATGAATAGCGCCGTCTTCCTGGCGAATATGGTTTTCAGCTTTCCGACGTCCTACCCGGGTGTGACGCCCTATATCGGCGGCGGCATCGGCGGCGCGCGCGTCTCGATCGAGGGTGCGAAATCGCTCCAGACTGAGCCGTCGGAGGGTAACCTGAATCACTTCAACTCCAGCACTGACTCGGAGGCCTGGACCTTCGCCGCGCAAATCAAAGCCGGTGTTCGCATCGCGCTTGGCCGCAACGCCTACGTGTTCGGCGAGTATCGCTACCTGTACGTCGGTTCCGTCGACCAGACTTTCGGGCCCACCGTGGATGCCGGCCATGTTCCCACCAGTGCCTGGACTGTTCGCTTCGACGGTACATCGCATCATCTGGCAACCGCGGGCATCGGGTTTGATTTCTAGTTAGATGTCCTGCGGGCGCCGCCGGGATAGTGCGTCTCGGCGGCTGCGACGTGTTACAAGCCCGCGAGCGCGGAGCGTTTGACCTTGCCGTTCGGCGTGCGGGGGAGGGCGTCCAGGAAGCGGATCTCGCGCGGGCACTTGTAGGCGGCGAGGCGCTCTGCCGCGAAGGCGAGAAGGTCGGCGCTGCCCGTTTTCGCACCCGGTTTGAGCACGATGAACGCGCCGACGACATGCACGTCCGCGCGCACGGCGACCTCGGCGCAGGCGACCTCCGCAACATCCGGATGGGTCGCGAGCACGGCTTCCACTTCCATCGGTGAAACGCGATAGCCGAGGGCTTTCATGATGTCGTTGTTGCGCCCCAGGTGCGCGATGTAGCCCGCTTCGTCCATGAGCCCCAAGTCGCCGCCGGTGAACCACTCGCCGCGGTACACGTCGATCTGCTCGTCCGGCCGGTTCCAATACCCGAGCATCAAACCCGGATCGGAACGGTGAACGGCGATGAGGCCTTCGGTATTCGGCGGCAGGGGCGTGTCGCCTCCGTCGGCCGGCAGGATGGCGACGCGACGACCCGCTTGGGCTTTGCCGACGGTGCCGGGCTTTCGCGGAACGTGCGGTCCGGTCGAGATGTAGGTCGAGATCTCGCTCATGCCCAAAGCTTCATAGAGCGGCTTGCCGGTGCGGCTCGTCCAATCCTCGAACAGGGCGGGAGGGGGTGCTTCGCCGGCCATCAGCGCGTGGCGGAGTGTCGGCATCGCGTTCGATCCGAAGTCCGCATATTTCAGGATCTGCCGGAAGAGGCCCGGCACGCCGGCGAACAGCGTGGCCTCGGTGGCGTCGATTAGGCGTGGCCAGAGTGCCGGTTCCTTTTCGCCGGTGAAGATGATCGCCGTTGCGCCGTTGGCCCAGGGGTCGGTCAATCCGACGCCGAGCGTGAAGGTCCAGTTGAAGGCGCCGGCGTGGAGGACGCGATCCGCGGCGCCGATGCCGTACCAGCCCTGATACATCGGGCGGCGGCCGAGCGCGGCGCGCTGGGCGTGCAGCACACCCTTCGGGTTAGCGGTGGTGCCCGAGGTATAGATCAGAAACGCGGGACTTTCGGCGCGGGTTGCGGCGTAATCGATGCGGGGACCTTCACGCATCATGCGGGCAACGTCGTCGGGCGAGAAGACGAGCGGCGGTTTTGGGAGACTGTGCGCCGGGAGCGGGTGTGCGCACGCAATCGCTGCCGCGCCGCTGTCTTGGAGCAGGAACAAGGCCTCGTGATCGGTGAGCTGGCTCGAAGCCGGCAACGCGACGAGGCCCGCGGCGATGGCGCCGAAAAATAAAATCGCGTAGGCGCTGGTGTTGTCGAGGCGGATCATCACGCGGTCGCCTTCGACCAGGCCCGCTTTGCGCAGCGCGCCGGCGGTGCGCAACACCGCGTCCTCGAGATCGACGTAGGACCAGACTTCGAGCGGCGGTGCGCCGACTTCGCCGATAACGATCAGCGCAGGCTTGTCCGGCGTCGCTGAGGATCCTCCCGCCAGGCAATATCGGGCCATGTTGAAGGGAGGATTTTCGGCAGGCGTAAAGAGCGGCGTCAGCATGGTCTTGTTCTGAGTGGCGGCGTGCTCCACCGCTTTTACGGTCGGGACCACCAGGTGTCGAGGTTGAAGCCGAACAGGGGGATCTTGCCGGGATGGGCGAGGCGCTTCCAGGAGGCGATCCACTGGGCGGGCGCATGAAACAGCGGGATGACATAATGGCCCGACAGCAGCACGCGGTCGAGGGCGCGGACGGCCGAGACGAAATCCTCGTTGCCTTCGGCGGCCAGCATCGCGGCGATCATGGCGTCTGCGGCCGGGTTTTGCACACCGGCGTAATTGTACGAGCCGGGGGAGGTGGCGACCTTCGACGACCAGCGGAACAGCTGCTCGTTGCCCGGCGACAGCGATGACGGCCAGGTGAACTGGATCATGTCGAAGTCGTAGTCCTTGAGGCGAGCCTGATACTGGGCGCTATCGACCACGCGGATGCGGGCGGCGATGCCGATCTTCTGCAGGTCTGCGGTAAAGGCGCCGAGCAGGCGTTCCTGGCTGGTGGTCGCGGCCAGGATCTCGAAGGCGAACGGCTTGCCGCTCGTGTCGACGAGGCGTCCGCCTTGCAGGGTATAGCCGGCGGCTTCGAGCATCTGATAGGCGCGCCGCGCGTTGGTGCGGTTTTGGGGTGTGCCGTCACTCTCAGGGACGCGATAGGTCCCGTCCAGGATGTCGGGGCGCACGGTATCCGCGAACGGGGCGAGCAGTGCGCGTTCGCGCTCGTCGGCGGGATTGCCGGCCGACGACAGCATCGAGCGCTCGAAATAGCTGGCGCTGCGCTTGTAGAGGCCGTTGAAGAAGCTCTTGTTGACCCATTCGAAGTTGAACAGGAGGATCAGCGCCTCGCGGACGCGCGGATCGGCGAAAACGGCGCGGCGGGTGTTGAAGACGAGGCCGGTCATGCCGGCGGGGAGGCCAATGGGCATTTCCTCGCGCACGATGCGCCCATCGTTGGCGGCCGGAAAGTCGTAGCCTTTTGCCCAGAGGGCGGGATCGTCCTCGTTGCGGAGGTCGATGGCGCCGGTCTTGAAGGCCTCGAACAAAGTCGATCCTTCACGGTAATAATCGAAACGGATCTCATCGAAATTGAAGCGTCCGCGGTTGACCGGCAGATCGCGGGCCCAATAGTCGGGGTTGCGCTGATAGGTGATCGAGCGGCCAGGATTGACGGTGCTGATGCGGTAGGGCCCGGAGCCGATCAGGGGTGTGAGCGTCGTCTCGTCGAACTTCTCGAGGCTCATGGCGTGGCGCGGCAGGATCGGCATCAGTGCCAGAATCAGCGGCAACTCGCGATCCTCGGCGTCCTTGAACTGGAATCGCACCTCGTGGTCCGAGAGGGCCTCTGCCTTGGTGACCTTTGCGTAGTAGGTGCGGTAGTTGGGGCGGCCCTTGTCGCGCAGGGCCTCGAATGAGAACAGCACGTCGGCGGCGGTGAGCGGTGTGCCATCGGAAAATTTCGCGCGCGGATCGAGACGGAAGGTGACGCTGTCCCGGCTATCCGGAACGTCGATCGATCGGGCGATCAGGCCGTATAGCGTGAACGGTTCGTCCTGGCTGCGGGCCATCAGGCTTTCGATGACGAACTCGCGGATGCCTTGGACGGGCTCGCCGCGGACGATCATCGGATTGAGGTTGTCGAAAGAGCCGGACGAGCCGAGCGTGATACGCCCGCCCTTGGGGGCGTCGGCGTCGACGTAGGGGAAGGCAGGGAAGTTTTCCGCAAGCGCTGGGTCACCGTGCATGGCGATCGCGTGGGCCGGTTCAGCCCGGGCGGTCGGGGTCGCCAGCAAGGCTCCGACGATTGCCGCGAAGGCCAAAAAGCTTGCGCAGGTCAGTCTTTGCACGGTGGTCTCCTCGACCGGATCGGACGCTTGGGCCGGCGCGCCGAGCCCTACCACTGCGTAGATACCTGATTTGTCATGGTTCTAATTTGTCGTCCTCGTGTGTCCCGGCGTTCTCTCCGCTGGAGAGGCGCTTGGCAAGGTGTTGGATTTGCTGGCGTCGTCAAGCGTCCGTAGCAGCGCGGAAAGGCTGCTCCAAGGCAGGCGGTCCGTAACAGAGCGTTGCGGGTTTGCAACGCTCTGTTGTTACGGGTTGTTGAATATGCCCGCTTCGTTTCTATGGCCACGGGATTGCCGTATTCGGGGCTTTACTGCCGGGCCGGATGACGCCGCGAGCGTCAATACGAGCGCGCCCAGGAATTGCCGATTTGAGCGCTGCGAAGTGGGGCTGAGTTGCCGGCTGGGGAACGCTGGGTGGCTCGTGAACTGGCTGAAAACGAAAGGTCGAATTCCTTATGTCACACAGAGATGGCATCGCAACGGGCTTGGGGCGCAGCGTTTTGGCGTGCGGCGCCACGCTCGCCTTGATTTTCGGACTCGCTGCAGGCGGTCCGGCATACGCACAGGACAAGAAAGACGCTGCTCCCGCGGCTAAGGATGCCAAGGGCGCTGCACCGGCTGGCAAGCAGAGCGCCTGGGTTAAGCTTTGCGAGAAGTCGCCGCTCGTGAAGAAGGACAAGGACGGCAAAGACGTCAAGGAAGAGAAGGATATCTGCCTGACGCACCACGAGCGCCTCGACGGCAACTCGGGCATGGTGCTGGTTTCGGCTGCCATCCGTCAGGTCGAGGGTAGCGAGCATGATCATCTGATGATCATGGTTCCGCTCGGAATGGCCATTCCGCCGGGCATCAAGGCCGCTGTCTACACGAAGGACCAGTGGGAGAAGGCCGCTAAGAACGAGAAGATCGAAGACAAGGACCTGAAGCCGATCGATCTCAAGTTCTCGCTCTGCCATCCGTCGGGCTGCACGGCCGAAGTCGAGGCGACCAAGGACATCGTCGATCAGATGAAGACGGGCGGCGGCATCATGGTTCTCGCCATGAATGCGCAGGCCCAGCCGATCGGCTTCCCGGTTCCGCTTGACGGCTTCACCGACGCATTCGCCGGCAAGCCCGTCGACAACGCCGAATACAAGAAGGCGCGTGGCCAGCTGATGGCGCAGATCCGCCAGCGTCAGCAGGAAGCCTACGAGAAGTACAAGGCTGAGCAGATGAAGAACCTGCCGCCGCAGCCGGGTGCCGAAGGCGTCGCGGCTGCCGAGCACGTAGAGGTCCCCGCGCTGCAATCGCTCGGTGGAGACCAGCAATCCGCCGCGCACGATGCCCGGGGTGCGCTGGGCGTTGTTGAGCAGCCGCTTGGGCTCGGCGCCGCGCGCGCGAAAGACCCGCATGCCCGACGAGATGGCGATGTCGAGCACGCTGTCGTGGCCGAGCACGCCCACGAGCTGCGCGTCGAGCGGGAGGTTGGGCTCCACCAGCGCGCTCTGGAGACGCACGATGGCCTGCGCGCTGGCGCCCACCGCGCGCTGCACCCGCATGGCGTCGCCGGGGCCCTCGCCCGCGAGCACGGTGCCCTCGAACGCGCGGGCCACGGCGTCGGAGAGGGAGGACCACATCCGCGGCGGGCACAGCGGGTTCACCACCACCCAGCCGCGGCCGCCCGCGAAGGGGCGCACCATGTCCTTCTCGATGACGGTGCTGCGAACCTGCGCGGGGGTGCTGCCGTGGGCGACGTCGAGCATCGGGACCCGGAGACTACACCCGCTCCACGGAGAGCACCCCGTTGAGCTTCTGCAGCGCGCGGATCACCCCCTTGAGGGACCCGAGGTCGGCCACGGTGAAGGAGAAGAGGTTGGTCGCCCGGTCGCGCTCCGCCGCGCGGCAGTTGGCCTCCTCGATGTTCATCCCGCACTTCGAGAAGGTCGTGCCCACGTCGGCCAGGATGCCCGGGCGGTTCGCCGTGATCACCCGCAGGCACACCGACCGCGGGACCTTCGCGCCGCTCTTCCAGTCGACGTGGACCTTGCGCTCGGGGTCGGTCTCGAGGCCCTTGTCGCAGCTCCGGCGGTGCACCGTGATGCCCCGGCCGCGGGAGATGAACCCGATGATCTCGTCGCCCGGCAGCGGCGTGCAGCACTTGGCGAAGCGCACGAGGATGTCGCTGTGCCCCGACACCAGGATGCCCGCCGAGTCCTTCCCGGTGACCTTGCGAACGACCTTCTCGAGGACGTTCTCGGTGATGTCCGAGGGCGGCTTGCTCTCGGGGGGCGCGATGGCGGCGACGGCGTCGTCGAGGCTCACCTTGCCGTAGCCGAGCTGCACCAGCAGGTCCTCGACGGAGTTGGCCTTGCTCGCCTCCACCGCGCGGGTGATGGCGCCGGTCTTGACCACCTTGTTGTACGAGAGCCCGCGGTTGTGCAGCGCCCGGTCGAAGAGCTCGCGGCCCAGGCGCAGGGCCTGTTCGCGCTGCTCGGTGCGGAGGTACGCGCGGATCTTCCCGCGGGCGCGGGAGGTCACCGCGTGGTCGAGCCAGTCCTTGGTGGGGTGGCGCGAGCCCTCGGTGATGATCTCCACCACGTCGCCCGAGTGCAGGTGGTAGCGCAGCGGCACGATGGCGCCGTTGACCCGCGCGCCCGCGCAGTGGCTCCCCACGTCGCTGTGCACCGCGAAGGCGAAATCAATGGGCGTGGCGCCCCGGGGAAAGACCCGCACGTCGCCCTTCGGGGTGAACACGTAGATCTCGTCCTGAAAGAGCTCCAGGCGCACGCCGTCGAGGAAGTCTTGCGGGTCCTTGAGCTCCTTCTGCCACTCCATGAGCTCGCGGAGCCAGTGGAAGCGCTGCGCGTCGCGGCTGTCGGCGCCGGTGCGGCCGCGCTCCTTGTACTTCCAGTGGGCGGCGATGCCGAGCTCGGCCACGCGGTGCATGTCCGCGGTGCGGATCTGCACCTCCACGCGCTCCTGCTCCGGCCCGAAGAGGGTCGTGTGCAGGGACTGGTACAGGTTGGGCTTGGGGAGCGCGATGTAGTCCTTGAAGCGCCCGGGGAGCGGGGTGAACATCCCGTGGACCACGCCCAGCACCGCGTAGCAGTCGGCCACCGACTCGACGATCACGCGGAACGCGATGATGTCGTAGACCTGCTCGAAGTCGCACTCGCTGGCGCGCATCTTTCGCCAGATCGAGTAGACGTGCTTGATGCGCCCCTTCACGTCGGCGTTGAAGCCCGCCTCGGCGAGGCGCGACTTGATCATCGCCGTGGTGCTGCCGATGTACTTCTCGCGCTCGGCCACGAGGGTCTGCACCCGCGCCGTGAGCTCCTTGAAGCGGTCGGGCTCGAGGTAGCGAAACGAGAGGTCCTCGAGCTCGGACTTCATCCACGCGATGCCCAGGCGGTTCGCCAGGGGGGCGTAGATCTCGCTGGTCTCCCGGGCGATGCGCTCCTGCGCCTCGGGCTTCATGTGGTCCAGCGTGCGCATGTTGTCGAGGCGGTCGGCGAGCTTCACCAGCAGCACGCGGATGTCCTTCGCCATGTGCAGGAGCATCTTGCGAAAGCTCTCGGCCTGACGGTCCTCCTTCGAGGTGAAGTTGAACTTCGAGAGCTTGGTGACCCCGTCGACGAGGAACATCATCTCCTCGCCGAACTCCTCCTTCACCTCCTCGAGCGTCGCGGTGGTGTCTTCGACGGTGTCGTGGAGCAGCGCGGCGATGATCGACGCCGTGTCGAGCCGCAGCTCGGTGATCACCTTCGCCACCGCGATGGGGTGGGTGAAATACGGCTCGCCGCTCTTGCGGAGCTGCCCCGTGTGGTGGCGCTCGCCGAACTCGAACGCCCGGCGAATCAGCGCCACGTCGGCTTCGGGGTGGTAGCTCGTGACGCGCTGGATGAGGTCTTCGAGCGCCTGCATGCGGTTGCTTCTGTCTATGCCTTCCGCGCCCCCTCGGCAACCGCTGCGTGACGCGGGTGCTACGATGCCGCGTCGTGAGTGACTCCCTGATCGCCCGTCTTCGCGCCGCGACGACGCCGCGCTCCCGCCGCGTGGTGAGCGCCGTGGCCCTGGTGATGGCCGTCTGGGTGGCCTCGCGGCAGCTCAAGGGTGCGTCGACCCGCGAGGTGGAGCTCCACGTCCCCCTCGCGGCGCTCTCCGCGGGCGGCGCCGTGCGCGCGGTGACGGTCTCGTTCCGCCGGGGGGACACCGTGATGCGGGAGGTCTCGCAGCGCTGGGAGACCGCGCCCGCGGAGATGGTCGCGCGGATCTCGCTCCCCGAGGGCCCGTGTCAGGCCGAGGTCACCGTGCAGCGCGAGGCCACGGTGCTCACGCGCGAGTGCGCGGTCGAGGTGCGGCCCGACGAGGTGCTGCGCCTGCCCGCGCCCACGGCGCCCTGAGCGCGCTCAGAGGTCGAGGCGGCGGTACTCCGCGGCGAGGGTGAAGTCGGGGTTGACCTCGCCGTCCTGCGAGGTGATCCGCGCCACTTCGCCGTAGCACTCGGCGACCCAGAGGTACTGAATGCGACGCGCGCCCGTGCCCGAGGGGAAGGTCTGGGTGACCTCGACCCGAAGGCGCAGCGCGTCGGTGAAGGTGATCGCGGGCGTGCGAACCTCGCCGCGGGCGTCGACCGTGACCACGTAGCGGTCGCGCGAGGCCACGGGGAGGTTCTCCACCGTGGCGTCGGGCGAGGTGCGGGTCTCGGCCGTCCAGGTCGCGCCCACCTGCAGCGGAAAGCGCAGGATGGGCACCGGGGTCTCGTAGCGCACCCGCGTGCCCACCTCCATGCGGGGACCCACCACCCCCAGCAGGTCCACGCTGGTGTCGCCCGCGCGGTAGACCCCGAGGGAGCTCACCCGCGGGTCCAGCGCGGCGGCGTACTGCGCCTCGGGGAAGGCGCTGGCGTACCACTGCCCCTCGGTGCGCTGCAGCGAGAGGGTGACCCGGTCGCCCGCGACGCTGGAGAAGTCCCAGCGGCGACGCCCGTTGCCCACGTCTTCGCCGCGCGGGTTCACGGGCGCCGCGGTGCCCGAGGGGTTCGTGCGGTACCGCACCTCGACCCCGGGCGCGAAGACCACCTCACCGCGGGCGATGACCCCGTCGAGGTTGGGGCGACACGCGACGCCGGTGCCCGCGTCGGGGAGGGTGATGAACCCGCCGTCGGCCGAGGGCATCACCCGAGGCTCCACGGTCTCGGCCGCGCAGGCGTGGAGGCAACACAGGCAGGCGAAGACGGTGGGTCTCATGGGGGTCAGTACCTGAAGGCCATCACGAGGTGCAGGGCGTGGGCCAGCGAAGGATCCACCCCGCGCACGACGTTGGTCCACCCCGCGAGGGGGACCAGGAGGCCGTAGTCGAGGCGCGCGACGAAGCCGTGCTCCTGCTCGTACACGAGCCCGATGTCGGTCTCGACGCCGAGGGGCGCGCGGCCCGAGGGGGTGCTGTTGGGCTGCACCGCCACGCTGCCGATGACCGAGGCCTCCACCGAGAGCATGGACCACAGCCGCGCGCGCACCATCGGGCGCACGTACCAGGCGTCGGTGACGGTGCCGACGATGCGCCGCCACATGATGAGGTCCACGCGGTAGTTCGGGTGGAAGCGAAAGTTGTTGAGGTTCGCGTCGCGGGGCGTGGTGGTGAGGTCGAACTGCGGCCCGTCGAGGTCCCCCGCGCGCGCGGCGTTGGCCGTGGGGCGCGCGCCGAAGCCCGGTCGCGAGTCTCCCGACGCGTAGCCGAATTCCACCCGCGCGAAGAAGCGCGGACCCTGCCGCCAGTCGGCCCGCAGCACCGCGCCGAGCTGCTGCCCGGTGGTCTCGACGTTGAGCGCCGCGGCCGGGTCGAGGGAGGCGTTGCCGATGCGAAAGCCCACGTAGGCGAGCTCGCCCTCGAAGGTGAAGGGACCGACGTCGGCGCGCACCCAGGCGTCGCCCACGAAGGCCTCGAGGTCGCGACGGATCGCCGTGTTGATCGCCGGTTGCGAGCCCGCCGCGAGGTCCCACTGCTGCGCGCGGTAGGCCGCGAGGACGCCGAAGTTCAACGTGGTGCGCCGCGCGTCGAGGCGTCGCTGGCGCGTGGCCGGCGCGTCCCAGCGCGAGACCGAGAACGCGAAGGTGCGAACGTCGTCGCTGGGGTCGAGGTCGAACGCGGGCTTGATCTCGGGCCGCAGCGCGTCGCTCCCCACCCCCGACGCCGTGAGCTCATAGGCCACGGACCACAGCAGCCCCCCGAGCGGGGCCACGAAGGCGATGCGGTCGCCCACGTCGCCCGTGTCGTCGTCGAGGCCGTTGCCGGCGTTGAGAAAGAACCCCGTGCCCCAGTCGATGAGCGCGCCCATGCGCCCCGCGTAGAGCATGCCGAAGGGCAGCAGCACCTGCGCGTAGAGCTGCCGCACCTGGATGGGGTCGCGGGGCGAGAGCTGGTTCACCACGCCGCCGACGAATTCCCCATCGGGCACCGAGCCCCACCGGAGGTTGTCGAGCACGTGCGCGCGGCCGTGCAGCGAGACGCCCCAGCCGATGTCGGCGGTGACGTCGAAGCGCAGGCGCATGTCGAGGTTGGTCTGCGTGTTGCGCCCCGCGCGCTCGGCGTAGGGCGTGGGCCACACGGTGGGGAGCGAGGGGGTCGGTCCGCGCCCCAGGTCCCAGTTCAGCCCGAGGTCGCCGCGGGTGCGGTAGAAGCCGCGCACGCGCACGCGGGTGTCGCGCGCGCCGCCCGTGTCGCGCAGGGACTCGTGGATCGGCGTGACCCCCGGCGCGTCGCGAAAGG
>OFDC01000966.1_pt1 | contig 17281 bp, 26 predicted proteins | sample 1520941 | NCBI WGS metagenome assembly OFDC01 (sample SAMEA94258168, study PRJEB24077) | hot springs metagenome | biome: Aquatic biome; feature: Water | place: India | collected 2012-12-06 | depth 5 m | reverse complement strand
CGGGCCAGGAGCTCGGCCGAGGTGCGGGTGCCCGAGGTGACCAGAAGCGTGATGTCCGGCCGGTCGCGCCGCAGCGCCTCCACGGCGCGCCACACCGCCTCGGCGCGGCGCGTCACGGCGCCCTCAGGAGGAGGTGATCCATGGCCCGCGCGCACCCTCGCGGGGTCGCCCCCGAGGCCCGTCCGCGCACGGTGAAGGTCCCGTCATCGTGCACCACGCCGAGGTCCGACGTGAGGATCGCCGCGCTGCTCCCGAGGTTCAACAGGTCGTGGCAACGGATCAATCCCACCGCACCGATGTCTCTGCGCCGCAGGGTGTTGGTGTCCACGGCGGTGACCCGCAACCACGGCGGCGCGCGGTATCGCCCCGGCGCGACCTCCCACGCCTGCGACGAGAGTTCGGTCATTCCGTACTCGCCCACGACCTGCGACGGGCTCACCCCGAGCACCCGCGCGAGCAGCGCGCGGAGCTCATCGTCGCGCACCTCCCTCGCGCGCCCCTTGCTGCCACCGGTGGGCATCACCACGCTGCCCGGGGGGAGGCTGAGGGTCTGTCCGAGCGCGTCGAGGTGATCCGCGAGGTGGATGAACGCGAAGGTGGTCCCGAGCAGGGCCACGGGCTCGCGCGCGCCGCGCACCGCCGCGAGCACCTCGCCCGCGTCGAGGACGCCGTCGCGCACGAAGAAGTGGCGCTCTCCCGACGTGTCCCACCGCGCGGCGAAGCGCGCGAGCATGAAGGTGAGCGACGAGGTGGGCGCCTGCGCCTCGGGCTGCGCGAGCATCACGCACCGGTAGCGCGGCGCGACCAGCAGGCGCCGGGCGGCGTCGGCGACGCACGCGCGCGCGTAGAGGGAGACATCGGCGAGCTCGTGCCGCCCCCGGGCGTCGCGGGTGGTGCCGCTGGTCTCGAAGACCCGCGTCTGCAGGGCCGGGTCGAAGCACGCGACCCGCGCGACCTTGAAGACATCGGTGGGCACGGCGGGGACCTCGTCCGCGCACCGCGGCGCACGACCTGCCAGAAAGGCCTCGGCGACCCGCGCCACGACCTCGCTGCGCCCGCGCTGCCACGCGAACACCGCGAGGGCGAGGGCGTCGAACTCCGCGTCGGCGACCGGGACCGCCGCGTCGACGAGGGCCTCGACCCGAACGCGCAGCGCGGCGCCGACGGGATCGTCGGGCCAGGCGCTCACGGCCCCGGGACCACCGCGTCGAGGCTCGCCCGCAGCGCGTCGGCGAAGGCGTCGGCCTGCCCCTCGGTGAGCGCCATCGGGGGCGTGAGGGTGAGCGTGTCGCCGTCGGCCCCGCCCAGCAGGGCGATGAAGCCGCGCTCCAGCAGCGATCGCACGACGCCCAACGCCCGCGCGTGTCCGCCGCGCAGGCCGACGCCGATGAGCAGACCGGCGCCGTCGATGCGCACGGGGTCTGCGGGGCGAGAGAGCGCGACGCGCTCCAGGGCCCGGCGAAGCGCGCTGGCGGCCGACGCGATGCGCAGGGCGGTGTCGGGTGCGGTCAGCACGTCGAGGGTGGCCAGGGCCGCGGCGCAGGCCAGCGGGTTGCCCAGGAACGTGGACGTGTGCAGCGCCTCGCCGGGCGTTCGCCCCCAGGCCGCGGCGACCTCGTCGCGCAGGAGGCACGCGCTCACGGGCAGACCGCCGCCGAGCGCCTTGCCCAGGCAGATCACGTCGGGCGAGAGGCCCCCGTGCACGCTGCGGAACATCTCCCCGCACCGCCCCAGCCCCGTGTAGATCTCATCGGCGATGAGCAGCGCGCCGGCGTCTCGCGCGCGGGCCTCGACCTCCTGGAGGAAGCCCGCAGGCGGCACGACGACCCCGCCGCGGCCGAGGATCGGCTCCAGCACCACCGCCCCCACCGCGCCGTCCCGCAGCAGCACATCGAGCGCCGCGAGGGCGCGCGCGCTCTCACGCCCCTCCTCGCGGGCGTAGGGGGCGAAGCGCACCGCGGGGTTGAGCTGCCCCGCGAAGGGCTCGCGGAACGACGCGCGGTACCCACAGGCCGCGAGCGCGCCGTAGGAGAGCCCGTGGTAGCCCCCGTGAAAGGCCACCACGCCCGCGCGCCCGGTGGCGAGCCGCGCGCTCTTCAGCGCCGCCTCCACCGCGTCGGCGCCCGAGAGCCCGAGGATCACCCGCGCGCTCCAGGGCGCCAGCGTGGTCAGCGCGGCCTCGAGGCGGATCTTCTCTTCGGAGGGATACACGTCCCCGAGCGCATGGAGCAGGCGCTCCGACTGCTCCCGCACGGCCGCGACGACGCGCGGGTGCGTGTGCCCGATGAGCGACGCGCCGAATCCGCCCACGAGGTCGACGTAGCGGTTGCCCTCGACATCGAGCACGTTCGCGCCCCGCGCGGCGCGGAACACCACGGGGTCATGGGCGGCGCCCGAGAGCTCCGCCCGACGGGCGCGACGCAGGGTCAGGCCGGGGCACTCGTGGTCCGCGAGGGCGTCGAGCAGCGCGACGCTGCGCGGACCCTGCAGGGGGAGCTGGACATGCGGGAGGAGGTCACCGCGGCCAAGGTCGTCGGCCGCGACGGGGGGCGCGAAGGAGGGCGGACGGGAGAAGCGGTCGGGCATCGCCCGTCGCGGCGAAGAGCGCGGTGCGGGGCGATCAGCCCTCGCCGCCCTCGTCGCCTTCCTTGCGGGAGCGCGGCGCCTCGGCGCGCACGGGGGAGTCAACGCTCACGCCGGCGTCGGCCGCGGGGGCGGCGGGCACGGCCTTGCGGCCTACCCGGGGGTCACGGGTGACGAGCTCGATGTAGGCGAGCTCGGCGTTGTCGCCGCGGCGGTTGCGGGTCCGGAGGATGCGGGTGTAGCCGCCGTCACGCCCGACGAAGCGCGGAGCGATCTCGCGGAAGAGGTGCTCGACCACGTCGATGCGCTCGAGCTGGCCGTCCACGACGCGCTCGCGCCAGCGCGGGAGCGAGCTCTTGAGGTCGCGCTTCACCGCGAGGCGCTGCGCGGCGACCTTCGGGTCCTCCACGGTCTCGGCGTTCACCGCGGCGCCCAGGCGGGCCGCGCGGGTGATCATGCGCTCCGCGATGCGGCGGAGCTCCTTGGCCTTGGGGACGGTGGTCTCGATGCGCTCGTGGGCGAACAGGTTCGCCACGAGGTTCTTGAACATCGCGGTACGGCTGGAGCCGTCACGGTCAAACTTGCGGCCGGCATTCTGGTGACGCATGGCAGGACTCTACTGTCTCTTGGAACTCGTCAATGATGTCTGATCAGACCTGCCCGTGCTCCTGGCGCCAACGCTCCAGGAGGACCGGCCAGTTCTCGATGTGCATGCCCAGGTTGAGGTTGAGCTCCGACAGCTTGTCCTTGATCTCCTTCAGGGACTTGCGGCCGAAGTTCTTGGTCTTGAGCAGGTCCGCCTCGGTCTTCTGCACCAGCTCGCCGATGTACTGGATGTTGGCGTTCTGGAGGCAGTTCGCGCTGCGCACCGAGAGCTCGAACTCTTCAACGCTCTTGAAGAGGCTCTCGTTGAGGGGCTGCTCGTCGGAGCGCACGGGCGCCGCCGAGACCTCATCGGCCTCCTGGAAGTTGATGAAGATCTGGAGCTGCTCCTTGAGGATCTTGGCGGCGTAGGCCACCGCGTCGCGCGGGCGCACGGCGCCGTTGGTCCAGACCTCGAGGATGAGCTTGTCGTAGTCGGTCATCTGGCCGACGCGGGCGTTGGTGACCGTGTAGTTCACCTTGCGCACGGGCGAGAACAGGCTGTCGATGGGGATCCACCCGATGGCCATGTTCGGGTCCTTGTTGCGCTCGGCCGGGACGTACCCGCGGCCCATGCCCACGATGAGCTCCATCGAGAGCTTGCCGCCGCGCGACACGGTGGCCACGGGCTGCCGGGGGTTGAGCACGCGGATCCCCGCCGCGGCCTCGGCCTTGATGTCCTCGGCGAGGACCTCCGCCGGGCCTTCCTTCTCCAGCCGAAGGGTGTAGCGCTTGGCCTCGCTGGCCTGGAACACCACCTCCTTGAGGTTCAGGATGATGTCGGCGACGTCTTCCTTCACGTCGTCGATGGTGGTGAACTCGTGCAGCGCCCCGTCGATGCGCACCGCGGTGATCGCCGCGCCCTGGAGCGAGGACAGCAGGACGCGCCGCAGGGAGTTTCCGATGGTGATGCCGAACCCCCGCTCCAGCGGCTCGCACACGAACTTCCCGTAGAAGTCGGTGTGGAGCTCGCGGTCCTCTTCGATGAGGGCCTTGGGGCGAATGAGGTCGCGCCAGTTCCGAGCCTGCGTGGACGACTGCGTCATGGAGACTACTTTCCCCTTCTCAATCGCACGACCGCGGCGCGGGCGACGGCCCCCTCCGTGGGACCATCACCGGCGCCGCGGCGCGCGTGGTTTCGATCAACGGCTGTAGAACTCGACGATGAGCTGTTCCTTGATGTCGAGCCCGACCTCTTCGCGCACCGGCAGGGTCTTCACGGTGCCGGTGAAGGCAGCCTTGTCGAGCTCCAGCCAGGTGAGCGCGCCGCGGCGCTCGGCGCCCTCGACGCTCTCCTTCACGCGGGCGATCTCGCGCGACTTCTCGCGGATGGCGATCTTGTCGCCCACGCGCACCACGTAGCTGGGCACGTTCACCCGCTTGCCGTTCACCGTGAGGTGCTGGTGCAGCACGAGCTGACGCGCCTCGCTGCGCGTCGCCGCGAAGCCCAGGCGGTACGCCACGTTGTCGAGCCGGCGCTCGAGCAGCGAGAGGAGGTTCTCGCCGGTCACGCCCTTGGTGCGATCAGCCTCGGCGAAGTACTTGCGGAACTGACGCTCCAGCACGCCGTAGATGCGGCGCACCTTCTGCTTCTCGCGCAGGCGCAGGCCGTACTCGCTGAACTTCACCCGGGCCTGGCCGTGCTGGCCGGGGGGGTAGGGGCGGCGGTCGTACGCGCACTTCTCCGAGTAGCAGCGGTCGCCCTTGAGGAACAGCTTGGCGCCCTCGCGGCGGCAGAGCTTGCAGACGGGTCCGATATAGCGAGCCATGAGTCTCTTCCTTCAATCCAGCGGGTACGATCAGACGCGACGGCGCTTGGGCGGGCGGCACCCGTTGTGGGGGATCGGGGTCACATCACGGATGAGCGTGATGCGGAACCCCGCCGTGGTCAGCGCGCGCAGGGCGCTCTCACGGCCGGCGCCCGGACCGCGGATGAACACCGCGATCTCGCGCATCCCGTGCTCCGCGGCCTTGCGGGCGGCGTCCTCGGCGGCAACCTGCGCCGCGAAGGGCGTGCTCTTGCGGGAGCCCTTGAACCCGCGCGACCCCGACGACGACCACGACACGGTGTTCCCGCTGAGGTCGGCGATGGTCACGATGGTGTTGTTGAACGTCGCCTGGATGTGACACACACCCTTGGAGACGTTCTTGCGGGACTTCTTCTTGCCCTTCGCGCCACCCTTGGTGGTCGCGGATGCAGCCTGGGCCTTCGCCATCGGTTCCTCTGTATCGTTCCGGTCAAACGGTCATCGTTGATGCCAATGTCACTTCTTCACGGCGCGCGACACCGCGAGGCCCTTGCGGGGACCCTTGCGCGTGCGGGCGTTCGTGTGCGTGCGCTGCCCGCGAACGGGCAGACCGCGGCGGTGCCGCAGCCCGCGGTAGCAGCCCAGGTCCATCAGGCGCTTGATGTTCAGCTGCACCTCGCGGCGCAGGTCGCCCTCGACCTTGTACTCCGCGTCGAGGATCTCGCGGATGCGACGGATCTCGGCGTCGGTGAGGTCCTGCGCGCGCTTGTCGAGCGCCACGTTGGCCTTCTCACAGATCTTCACCGCGAGCGCCGGACCGATGCCGTAGAGGTATCGGAGCGAGATGGAAATGTGCTTGCGACCCGGAAGGTCAACTCCAGCAATACGCGCCATGTCTCAGCCCTGCCGCTGCTTGTGACGGGGGTTCTCACAAATGATCCGAACCACACCCTTGCGGCGGACCACCTTGCACTTGTCGCAGACCTTCTTCACCGACGGTCGAACCTTCATGTCCAACGCTTCCTGCAAGCGCCGACCCCTACCGGGGCCGACGGGTTCCTTCACTTATGGCGGTACGTGATCCGCCCCTTGGAGACATCGTACGGGGAGACCTCGACGGTCACCTTGTCGCCCGGGAGGATGCGGATGTAGTACTGCCGCATCCTGCCCGAGATCGTCGCGAGCACCGCGAGGCCGTTGTCACACTGCACCCGGAACATCGCGTTCGGGAGCGCCTCGAGCACGCTCCCCTCAAACTCGAGCTTGTCGCCCTTCGGTTCTCTCGGCTCCGACCGGGCCTGCCTGCTTCTCGCCACCGCTTACACCACTCCGATCGACCGGAAGATCGCGCTCGTCACCTCGTCCACCGAGCCGACGCCGTCGACCCTGCGCAGGAGGCCCTTGTTCGCGTAGTACGCGACCAACGGCGCCGTCTGCGCCGCGTAGGCCACCTGCCTGGGGCGCACCACCTCTTCGCGATCGTCGTCGCGAATCAGGAGGCGCTCTCCACCCTCACCCCGGTCGGGGGAGGGCGGGGGATCATACTTGATGTGGTAGATCCGTCCAGAGGTCTCGCCCACTCTTCTGCCGGTGATGCGCTCGATGATCAGCTCGTCGGGCACCTCCAGCAGGATCACGTGGGCGATCCCCCGGCCCATGCGGACCAGGAGGCGATCCAGCGCCTCGGCCTGGGGCACGGTGCGCGGGAATCCGTCGAGGACGAACCCGGTGCTGGCGTCGGGGAGCGCCAGACGCTCCTCCACCAGACCGATCACCACCTCGTCGGGGACCAGCGCCCCGCGAGACATGAACTCGTCGGCCTTGCGGCCGAGCTCGGTGCCGGCCTTGCGGGCGGCGCGGAGCATGTCACCCGTCGAGATCTGCGGGACCGACAGCTTCGACACCAGGCGCTGGGCCTGGGTGCCCTTGCCGGCCCCCGGCGGGCCGATGAAGACGAGGTCGTTCACGTCGCCCTCCGAGCCTGGATGCGCGGGCCGTTGGGGCCCGCGAAGCCCTCATAGTGGCGGGAGATCAGGTGGCTCTCGATCTGGTTCACCGTGTCGAGGGCCACGCCCACGACGATCATGATCGAGGTGCCGCCGAAGGGGAACTGCACCTTGAGGAACTGCTGCATGAACGTCGGCAGGATGGTGATCACCGCGACGTAGACCGCGCCCCCGAAGGTGATGCGCATGAGGACCTTCTCGATGTAGTCCGCCGTGGCCTTGCCGGGGCGGATGTTCGGGATGAAGGCCCCCTGCTTCTTCAGGTTGTCCGCCACGTCCACGGGGGGGAACGTGATGGAGGTGTAGAAGTAGCAGAAGAAGATCGTGAGGATGACGAACAGGGTGTTGTAGACCCAGTCCCCGCGGCCGAGGTGATCGCGCAGGGTGCTCATGCCCCAGATGCGCCAGTCCGCGAGCTGCGTGGGCAGCATCAGCAGGGTCGACGCGAAGATGGGGGGGATGACCCCGGCGGAGTTCACCCGCAGCGGCAGGTGGGTGCGCTGACCCCCGTACATCTTCCGGCCGATGATCCGGCGGGAGTACTCGATGGGGATCCGACGCTGCCCGCGCTCGAAGAACACGATGGTCATCACGGAGGCGATCACCAGCACGCCCGCGATCAGCAGGGACGTGGGCTGGATCTGCCCGCTCGAGGTGAACTGCCACGTGGTCGCCGCGGCCTGGGGGAAGTCCGCCACGATGCCCGCGAAGATCAGCAGGGAGATCCCGTTGCCGATCCCGCGCTCGGTGATCTGCTCGCCGAGCCACATCACGAAGGCCGTGCCGGTGGCGAGGGTGAGCGCCGCGAGGATGCGGAACGACCAGCCGTTGTCTCGCACCACCGCGACCAGGTCGCTGGTCTGCAGGGTGCCGAGGCCCACGGCCATGAAGAAGCCCTGCACCAGCGCGAGACCGATGGTCGCGTAGCGGGTGTACTGGTTGATCTTCCGCTGGCCGACCTCGCCCTCCTTGCGGAGCTCCTCGAGGGGCTTGAAGATCGAGGTCATGAGCTGGATGATGATCGACGCCGAGACGTAGGGGGTGACCCCCAGGGCGAAGATGCTCACGCGCTCGAGCGCGCCGCCGGAGAACAGGTTCAGGAGGTTCAAGAACCCGCCGCCCCCGTTGTCCTGCCCGAGGTACTGCTTCATCGCCATGCGGTCCGTCCCGGGGACCGTGATGTACACGCCGAGGCGGTAGATCGCGATCATGCCCAGGGAGAACAGCAGGCGACGCCGCAGCTCCGGGATGCGTCCGATGTTGGCGATCGCGCTGAGGGCCATTCAGGTCATTCCTTCACACGGGTCGAGAGCACTGGGCGCGTTGAGGCGCCACCGCCGCGGTCATCCCGCGGGTTCACGGCGGCGCCTCTATAACCCAGGATCACGCCGATGTGGTCCCGCCCTTCGCAGGAACGTCCGCAGAGACGATCTCGACGCTGCCGCCGGCCGCCTCGACCTTGCTCCGGGCGCCCGCGGAGACCGCGTGGACCTTGAGCACGAGCTTGTGCGAGAGCTCCCCGTCGCCCAGGACCTTCACCCGCTTCGCGTCCTTCTTGACGAGGTGCGCGAGCTTGAGGGTCTCGAGGTCCACCGTGGCGCCCGCCTCGAAGCTCTCGGAGAGCTGGTCGACGTTGACCGTGGCGAAGACCGTCGGGAACAGGTTGTTGAACCCGCGCTTCGGGAGGCGGCGCTGCATGGGCGTCTGACCGCCCTGGAACGCCATCTTCGAGAAGTTCCCGGGGTGCCGGGCCTTCTGGCCCTTCTGGCCCTTGCCGGCGGTCTTGCCCAGGCCCGAGCCGACGCCGCGGCCCTTGCGGGTGCGCGGGCGCACGGCCCCAGCGGGGGGGTGCAGATTCGAAAGGATGTCAGCCATCGGTCTCCTCCACCGTGACGAGGTGGATCACCTTCTTGATCGCGCCGCGGAACGACGGCGTGTTGGCCACGACCACCTCGGAGCGGGGGCCGTTGAGCCCGAGCCCCTTGAGGGTCACGCCGAACTGCCACCGCTCACCGATGGCGCTCTTGATCTGCTTCACGCGGAGATGGGACTTCGCCATGACAACATCACCCCTGCGCCGCGGGCGCGGTCTTGTGCGACGGATCCGTGAGGTCCTCGGGGCGCTTGCCGCGCTTCGTGGCCGTCTGGTGAATGTCGCGGAGCTGGCGCAGCGCCACCACGGTCGCCTTCACGGCGTTGTGGGGGTTGCGGCTGCCGAGGCTCTTGGTCAGGATGTCCTTGACCCCGGCGCTCTCCACCACCGCGCGCACCGCGCCGCCGGCGATGACGCCGGTGCCCGGAGACGCGGGGCGCAGGAGGACCTCGCCCGCGCCGAAGATCCCGAGGGAATCGTGCGGGATGGTCCCGCCCACCAGGGGGATCGGGAACAGGTTCTTGCGGGCCTGGTCGGTGCCCTTGCGGATCGCCTCGGGGACCTCGTTGGCCTTGCCCAGGCCCACGCCCACCCGACCGGAGCCGTCGCCCACCACCACCAGCGCCGAGAACGAGAAGCGACGTCCGCCCTTCACGACCTTCGCGACGCGGTTGATGTGTACGACGCGCTCCTTGAGCTCCCTCTCGTCGCTATCGTTCATCGACATCGGAGTTGCTCTCCCTTAAAGCCATTCATCAGAAGTTCAAACCGGCCTTGCGCGCGCCGTCCGCGAGCACGCCGACCCGGTTGTTGGCCTGGTAGACGTACCCGTTGCGGTCGAAGACCACCTTGGTGATCCCCTTCTCGATGCACTTCTTCGCCAGCGCCTCGCCCACCTTGCGCGCCGCGTCGAGCTTGCGGTCGTCGTTGGTGGCCTCGCGCAGCGACGCCTCGGTGGTCGACGCCGTCGCCAGGGTCTCGCCCGTGACGTCGTTGATCACCTGCGCGTAGATGTGCTTCGACGAACGGAAGACCGACAGCCGCGGACGCTCCGCCGTGCCGTTGACCCTCCCCCGGATGCGCGCCTTGCGGCGCAGTCGCTGGTCGCTGTTGCTGCTCATCGTTTCCTCGCTCGCGTACGAGACCGCACCGCGCGGCCTCGGCTACGAGATCATCACTTTCCGCCCTTGCCGCCCTTGCCCGCCTTGCCGGCCTTCTGACGGATCCGGACGAGGTCCGGGGTCGAAGTCGCCGAGCCGGGCTTCATCAGACGAACGCCCTTGCCCTTGTAGGGCTCCGGCGGACGGAACCGCTGGATGTCGGCCACGGCCTGGCCGAGCAGGTCCTTGTCCGCGGTCTCGAGCAGCAGCACGGTGTTCTTGCTGTCACCCGGGATCTGCACCTTGAGGGCCTTCGGCACCTCGTACACCGCGGGGTGCGAGAGCCCGAGGGACATCGTGAGGGTCTGGCCCTTGAGCTCGGCCTTGTAGCCGGTGCCCTCGAGCTTGATCCCCATGGTGTAGCCCTTGGTCACGCCCACCACGGCGTTGTTCACGTGCGAGCGCGCGGTCCCGGTCACCCGAGACACGTCCCCCGCGGGGATGCTCTCGTCGGCGCCGACGTGGACCTCGGAGCCCTTGACCGTGAACGTCACCCCGGTGGGGATCACCCGCCGCACGGTGCCCTTCGCGCCCTTGACCTCGAAGAATCCGGGGCCGGACGTGAGGGTGACACCCTGGGGGATGGAGACGGGTCGCCTTCCAATCTTGGACATGACCGTTACCCCTTCACCAGACTTCGCAGAGGACCTCGCCGCCCACTCCGTGGCGGCGTGCCTCGCGGTCACTCATCACGCCGCGGGACGTGCTCAGCACCGAGATGCCGAGACCGTTGCGGACCTTGTTGATCTTCTCCGAGCCCAGGTAGACCCTGCGCCCGGGACGAGACACCCGACGCAGGCCTTCGATGGCCGGCGCGCGGTCGCGTCCGTACTTCAGCACCAGCGTGAGCTGGGGGTGGCCCTTGGCGTCGACGTCGTCGGCCAGGGAGGAGATGTAGCCCTCGCTCACGAGGATCTCGGCCACGTTACGCTTGAGGCGCGACGCGGGCAGCGTGAGCCGCTCGTGGCGCGCGAGCGCCGCGTTGCGGATACGCGTGAGCATGTCGGAAATGGGATCCGTCAGCATCGCAGACCTCTCACCAGCTCGCCTTGATCACACCCGGGATCTCGCCGCGCAGGGCGTAGACCCGAAGGCACACACGACAGAGCTCGAACTTGCGGTAGTAGCCGCGCGCGCGGCCGCAGACCCGGCAGCGGTTCCGGTGTCGGACCGAGAACTTCGGCGTCTGCTGCAGCTTCGCGAAAGAACAGGCACGTGCCACGAGAACTCTCCCTCTCGACTCAGGCTCGGAACGGCATCCCCAGGGCCTTGAGGAGCGCCCGGCCCTCCTCGTCAGTCCTGGCGGTGGTGGTAAACGAAATGTTGAGCCCCTTGACCTTCTCGACCGTGTCGTAGTTGATCTCAGGGAAGATGATCTGCTCCTTCACGCCCAGGGTGTAGTTCCCCTTGCCGTCGAAGCCCTTCGGGCTCACGCCCTTGAAGTCGCGGACGCGCGGCAGGCCGAAGGTGATCAGGCGGTCGAGGAACTCCCACATGCGCTTCTGGCGCAGCGTGACCATCACGCCGATGGGGGCCCCGGCGCGGAGCTTGTAGGTCGAGATGCTCTTGCGGGCGCGGGTGATCATGGCCTTCTGACCGGTGATCGCCTCCACCTGCTCGACGCCCATCTCGATGATCTTCTGGTTCGACACGGCCTCGCCGAGGCCCATGTTGACCGTGATCTTCAGCAGGCGGGGCACCTGCATCACGTTCTTGTAGCCGAACTCCTTGGAGAGCACCGCCACCGTCTCGGTGCGGTACTTCTCCAGCATCCGCGCGGGGATGTTGGGCTCGGGCTCACGCGGGCCGTCGCTCACGGGCTTCGCCGCGGGCTTCTTGGCCTTCTTGTCGCCGCCCTTCGCGCCGGCCTGGGGCTTACCGCCCTTCGGGGCGTCGGGCTTCTTCTTCTTGTCGTCCGCCATCTTCGTCCTCTTCAACCGCGTTGCCGAGTGCCCCTCGGGACCCGCGTCGGAAGTTCAGTCTCTCAGCTCGCCTCGGTGGCGAGGGCCTTGCCGCTCTTCACCGCGATGCGGTTCTTGGAGCCGTCGGCCTCCACCTGCGTGCGCACGCGGGTGCCCTTGCCGGTCTCCGGGTCCACCGGCATCACCTTGGAGGCGTGCAGCGGGCGCTCGCTCTCGCGGATCCCGCCCTCGCGGTCGCGCATGTTGGGCTTCACGTGGCGCTTCACGATGTTCACGCCCTCGATCAGCACGCGCTCGGCGGCCAGGTCGACCGCCATCACGCGGCCGGTCTTGCCCTTCTCCTTGCCGGAGATCACGACGACGGTGTCGCCCTTGCGAATCCTTGCGAGGCTCATGATCAGATCACCTCCGGCGCGAGCGAGATGATCTTCATGAAGTTCTTGCCGCGCAGCTCGCGCGCCACCGGCCCGAAGATGCGCGTCCCCACGGGCGCGTTCTCCTTGTCGATGATCACCGCGCTGTTCGTGTCGAACTTCACGTACGAGCCGTCGGCCCGCTGGTACTCGCGCCTCGTGCGGACCACCACCGCGCGCGCGGTCTGGCCCTTCTTCACCTTCATGTTGGGGAGCGCTTCCTTCACGCTCACCACGATCACGTCGCCCAGGGCGGCGTACTTCCGGCGGCTGCCGCCGAGCACCTTGACGCACTGCACGCGGCGGGCGCCGGAGTTGTCAGCGACATCGAGGATGGTTCGCATCTGGATCATGGCTCAACCTCCTCAAGTCTCTTCCGGCCGGCGGACCAGGGTGATCGCCGTCCAGCGCTTGTCGCGCGACATCGGCTTCGACTCGCGAATCTCCACCACGTCGCCCACCTTGTACTGCTGGGTCTCGTCGTGGGCCTTGTACTTCTTGCGACGGCGCACGTACTTCCCGTAGACGGGGTGCTTCACCGAGCGAACCACCTCGACCACGATGGTCTTCTGCATCTTCGCGCTGGTGACCTTGCCCACCAGGACGCGCTTCGTGCCGTGCTGCTCCTGCGCGCCGGCCGCGCTCGCTTCCGTGCTCATCAAGCACCCGCCTTCTTCGCGTTCGACCGCTCGTTCTGCACCGAGAGGCCGCGGGCGATCTCCTTGCGGAGCTTCGCCACGGAGCTCGTGTCCATGAGCTGGTTCGTGTAGTTCTTGAACCGCGTGTCGAGGAGCTCCTTCTGCTTCCCGCGGACAAAGTCCGCGAGGTCCGCATCGGACCGCTCCCGCAACTGCTGAACCGTCGTGCCCTTCGCCATGACGTTCCTCGCCCTCAGCCGATGTCCCGAGACAGGAGCTTGGTGGCCAGGGGGAGCTTGTGCCCGGCGAGCCGGAACGCCTCCTTGACCATGTCCACCGGCACGCCGCCGAGCTCATAGAGAACCCGACCCGGCAGCACGACAGCGACCCACTCTTCCACGTTGCCCTTGCCGTGACCCATGCGGGTCTCGAGGGGCTTCTTCGTGATGGGCTTGTCCGGGAAGACCCGGATCCAGAGCTTGCCCTGGCGCTTCACGTGGCGGGTGATCGCCATACGCGCCGCCTCGATCTGCCGCGCGGTGATGTGCCCGGCCTCGGTAACCTGCAGACCGAAGTCACCGAAGGACACGTCGGACCCGGTGGTCGCGATGCCCTTCAGGTTGCCCTTCTGCTGCTTGCGGTGTTTGACCTTCTTCGGCGAAAGCATCGGTATTCTCCCAGTGCCCTTCGATCAACGCAGCGGCTGCGGACGGCGCTTCTTCTGCGGAAGCACCTCACCCTTGAACAGCCACACCTTCACCCCGATGGAGCCGTAGGTGGTGTGCGCCTCGGCGGTGCCGTACTCGATGTCGGCGCGGAGCGTGTGCAGGGGCACGCGGCCCTCGCGGTAGCTCTCCACGCGGGACATCTCCGAGCCGCCCAGGCGACCCGCGCAACGGATGCGGATGCCCTTGGCGCCCAGCTTCATCGCCGCGCCCACAGCCTTCTTCATCGCGCGGCGGAAGCTCACGCGGCGCTCGAGCTGCGTCGCCACCGCCTCGGACACCAGCTGCGCGTTGGTGTCAGGCTTGCGGATCTCCTGCACGTCGATGACGATGTCGTCGGCCGACGCGTTGGTGTAGTGCATCAGGCCGGGGAAGGGGCGCTCGCCCTTGCGGTCGGCGGTCTTGGCACCCTTCTTCAGGTCCTCGACGCCCTTGCCGCCCTTGCCGATCACGATGCCCGGGCGGGCGGTGTAGACCACCACCTTCACCTTGGAGGCCGCGCGCTCGATCTCGACGCCCGCGATGCCGGCGTTGTTGAGGTGCTGCTTCACCAGGCGGCGGAGGGTGATGTCCTCGTGCAGCCAGTTGGCGTAGTTGCGCTCCTCGAACCACTTCGAGTTCCAGGTCTTGATGACGCCCAGACGGAACCCGTACGGATGAACCTTCTGTCCCATGTGATCAGCCCTGCTCGCCGGTGGTCGCGGTCTCGGTCGTCGCGGTCTCGGTCGTCGCGCCCTTGGCCGACGCACGGCGACGCTCAGCCTTCGAGGGCTTCGGCGTCGGCGCGGTGTCGGTGAGCGTGATCGCGATGTGGCTCACGCCCTTCTCGATGCGCGTCGCCCGCCCCATGGCCCGCGGGCGCCAGCGACGGAGGTTCCCCGTGGGGCCCTTGTCTGCCGCGCCGAGGCTCACGTAGAGCTCATCGACGTTCACCTGCGGGTCCTTCTGCTTCGCGTTCGCGAGGGCCGACTCGATCACCTTGCGGACGATCGTGGCCGCCGACTTGCGCGTGAAGAGGAGCATGTCGATCGCGTCGGAGACCTTCCGACCACGAACGAGGTGGATCACCGTGCGCGCCTTACGGGGCGCCACGCGCGCGAATCGCGCAATCGCCTTGCTCTCCATCTGCCTGTCCGCTTCCCGTCAAATCCCGCGGCGTAGTTGCCCCGGGTTCAGTGCCGACGCGTTCGCCCGTCATGGGCGCAGCCGCCGACATAGATGTGCCTCCGCTGGAACTCCAGCACCTCTGCGTGTGCTGGTTCTCAGGGAGGGCGCGGTGTCTACCAGCCATCTCCGACCGCGGTCAAGAGCACCCCGCGCGATTTTGTTCCGAGGGCCCTTTTCTCCGCGCGGCTTGTCCTTGCCGACGCCCGCGGGGAGGCGGTACATCTCACGCCTCCCCTCGCACTGCCAGCGTGGCGGAACTGGCATACGCAGCGGATTCAAAATCCGCCGAGGTTACCCTCATGCGGGTTCGACCCCCGCCGCTGGCACCCCGCCTCAGCCTTCCAGCACCTTGCCCGGGTTGAGCGTGTTGTTCGGGTCCAGCGCGCGCTTCACCGCCCGCTGCATCGCCATCTCCGCGGGCGAGCGGCTGTGGCCCAGCCACTGGCGCTTCAGGAGCCCCACGCCGTGCTCGGCCGAGATGCTCCCCCGGTGGCTCCGCACCACCTCGAAGATCGCCGCGTCGGCCGCGTGGGTGCGGGCGAGGAAATCCGCCTTGGTCATCCCCTCGGGCTTCATCACGTTCACGTGCAGGTTGCCGTCGCCGATGTGCCCGAAGAGGCAGAGCTCCCAGTCGGGGTAGGTGCCCGCCAGGGCGGCCTCGAGGTCGGCGCAGAAGCGCTCCAGCGACGCGATGGGCAGCGCGACGTCGTTCTTGTGCGGCATCCCCGTGCCCGACAGGCTCTCGGAGATGCTCTCGCGCAGCGCCCACAGCGCCGCCCCCTGCGCGCGGTTCTGGGCCACGGTGCCGTCGTCGGCGCGCCCATCGCCCATCTGCTCCGCGCACCAGCCCGCGAGCGCGTGCTCGTCGGCGTCTTCGACCTCGATCAGCACGTAGCACCCGTGGGGCTCCTGAAAGGGCGACGCGAGGCCGCGGTGGCGGCGCACCCGCGCGAGGCAGCGGTCGGTGAAGAACTCGAAGGCCGAGAGCGTGAAGGCAGACGCCCGCACCGCGCGGAAGAGCGCGAGCACCGCGGCGATGTCGCGCACCGCGAGCAGCGCCACGTCGACCCGCGCGGGGAGCCGCGCGAGCTTCAGCGTCGCCTCGGTGATCACCCCGAGCGTGCCCTCGCTGCCGATGAAGAGCTGCCGCAGGTCGGTGCCCGTGTTGTTCTTCTCCAGCGCGCCGTTGAGCTCCAGCACCTCGCCCCGCGCGGTGACCACCTGCAGCCCGAGCACCCACTGCCGCGTGAGCCCGTGGCGGATCACCCGCACGCCGCCCGCGTTCGTCGCGATGTTGCCGCCCACCTGCGACGAGCCCTTCGACGCGAAGTCCACCGGCCACGTGAGCCCGTGCTCGGCGCAGTGCTGGTGCACCGCCTCGGTCACCGCGCCGGCCTGCACGCGCACCGTGAGGCCCGAGAGGTCCACCGGGTCCATGCGGCGCATGCGGGTGAGGGAGAGCACCAGCTCGCCGTCCTTCGCCACGGCCCCCGCGGCGAGGCCCGTGCGCCCGCCCGAGGGCACCACGGGGATGCCCTCGTCGTCGCAGAAGCGCAGCAGCGCGGCGACGTCCTCGGTGCTCCGCGGGAGCGCCACCGCGCAGGGCGCGGGCTCGTACACGCGGGTCCAGTCACGACCATAGGTCGCGAGGTCGTCAGGGTCGGTGGAGATGATCTCGGGGAAGCGCTCGGTGAGGCGGCGCGCGCGGTCGTGCGGCATCGCCGTGGGATAGCACCCCCGCGGCCGCCGTCGCCACGGGCGAGCATTCCCGCGGTCACGGCCGGTGATTCCCCTGCGAGCGCGGTACAGTTCGCCCCGGCGTGAGGCCCTCCACCCGTCGACCCGCGAGCACGCTCCTCTTCTCGGCGCTGCTGGGATGCGCGCAGGGCACCCTGCCCGTCGCCGACGACGCCGCCGTCGCGCCGACAGACCTCGGCAAGGACGACGCGCCGGGTCTCCTGGACCTCGTGAGCCCGACCGACCTCGTGAGCCCGACCGACCTCGTGAGCCCGATCGACCTCGTGAGCCCGACCGACCTCGTGACGCTCCCAGATCGCCCTGCGCAAGACGTGATCCTCGATGCGGGCCCGGCCGGTCCGGTCGCGTGCACGCCCGCGACGGCATCGGTCTGTGGTGGGCGCCCCTGCGTCGACGGGTTCTGCTGCGACAGCGCGTGCGACGGCCCCTGCCAGGGGTGCGCCGCGCCCGGGCGCGAGGGTCGTTGCACCAACCACCCCGCCGCGACGGATCCCGAGTCCGAGTGCGCCGAGCAGCCCGCCTCCACCTGCGGCACCACGGGCGTCTGCAACGGCGGCGGCGCGTGCGCGCGTCACCCCATGGGGACCCCCTGCGACGACCGCGCGGCGTGCACCACGGGCGATGTCTGCGACGGCGCGGGCACCTG
>OFDC01000965.1_pt1 | contig 17284 bp, 9 predicted proteins | sample 1520941 | NCBI WGS metagenome assembly OFDC01 (sample SAMEA94258168, study PRJEB24077) | hot springs metagenome | biome: Aquatic biome; feature: Water | place: India | collected 2012-12-06 | depth 5 m | reverse complement strand
GTTGTTTGTAGCTGACGTATTTCAGCGAGTTTCTAACTTGGTGGACAATACACAGTTGAACCTTGGTTTTAGGAAATACCGTTTCAATCGCTTCAGGAAAGCCTTTTAAGCCTGAGAAGCACTGCTTCGCAAGGCAAGCGATAAAAATATCTTGGACACCCCGACTCTTAAGCTCGTTCATTACTGAAACCCAGAATTTCGTGCCTGAACGAGGAAATAGCGAAGCATCGCTTCGCCCGAGTGCAAGGCGAGAGCTGTGCTCGAGTGATTCTTGGCAATCCAAAGACCGAGCAATTCTTTTCGACCTTCGGTGTTGATGCCTAAAGCCAGATAAATACATTTATTATGAGCAATGCCTTCTTCTCGGTTTTTAACCACCAATCCATCAAGATAGACGACAGGGTAAATTGGCTCAAGCGGACGCTGTTGCCATTGTTTGACTTCATCAACCATGCTGTCGGTGACTGTGGAGATAAAAGCGGAGGAAACGTCAACACCATAAATTTCTTTTAAATGCGCTTGAATGTTACGGGTGCTCATACCCCGTGAATAGAGGGAGATGACTTTATCGTCAAAGCCGTTTAGAGTGCGTTCATGCTTTTTAACAATTACTCAGGCATAGCCTTCGTCTTGCACTCGGGCGAAGCGATACTTTGCTATTCCCTCGTTCAGGATCAAAGCTACATTCACGGTCTCTGGGAACATCGAGTTCAATATGCCCAAAGTCAGTAAGGACGGTTTTTTTAGTCGTGCCATTACGGGCATTGCTTTTTTTACGAACGGGTTTGCCTGCAAGTATTGTGGCTTCATCGCTTATAGTACTTGGTTGGATATTTTCTTCTTCAGTTGATGGCAGTTCATTTTCAAGCAAGTCATCATCAGCGTTATGATTGTTGAAGTCATCAAACGTTTCTTTATCGACTTTGCCTTGATAGTCGTGTTTGGCATAGCTCAGATGATGAGTCATTTCTGCTTGCAGAGCCCGTTCAGCAAGTCGTTTGGTAAGTTGTTTTAAAATACCGTTTTCACCCAAGATTTGCTCGAGGGTTTGGTAATCTTTAAGTAATTGGTCAAGCAAAACTTCTGTTGATTATTTCATGTAAAGGTTCCTGTGTAAATCCTTGTGTTAAAATTGGGTTTACACAAAATATTTTACAGTTTCGTTTTATCCGTTTTATCCGTTTTATCCGTTTTATCGGTTTTTGAGTGATTTTGTCGTGTGGATTTGAGTTGAGTCTTGGTTATTGGTGAAGAGTTGTCGAGAGATGGCTCTTTTTTTATGGATTTTAATTGGATTTTTTTTGTGGGAAGTGGTGGGAATTTTTTGGATGGGTTGGTGCAGATAAGGGTTAGACGGCTTAAGGTTTTAAAAAATATCTTTTGTTTTCAATGTTTTAATTAAACACTATAGAAAATTTATATTTTTTATAATTTAATAGGATTTTTGTTGGTTTTGTAATGTTTTTTTGCTATTTTATAGAAAATTATTTCTATAATAAGGAATAAGAAACAAAAATGTTAAATGGATTTTTAAAAAAGCTTAGTTTAATAACAACAGTAGGAGCAGGAGGCTTAATGCTAGGTTCATGCAGTTCCCCCCAATTAGAAAAGCCATTAGATAAAACGCCAATTACAGTCAATATTCCCTCAAAAATATCGAATGATATTTTATCTATTACTTTGCCCAAGTGTGCCTTTGAATTAAATGAAAAAGAATTATCGAATAATAGTTTAACTTCAGATAAAGCTATTTTGACTTACAATTTTTTATCTTATTCAGGCAACCTAAAGAATAATTTTGAGTGTACTTTGGACAAAACATCAAGCCTTTATCGAAGAAATCATTTACGACCTATTCATCCTTTGGCAGACGGACAACCAATTGATAGTGGGTATGATTATTTAAATAAAATGTTAATGGGACTGGGCAAAAAGATAATTGAAGAAAGACCGTTTGTACAAAAACGTTTTGTGAATGCTTCTCAAGAGTTATTATTAATAAATGAAATGCCTAATCAGAGTACGCCTTTTACACTCACTTATTTTAAATATGATGGCAGTATTAATTCTGCCCCATCTTATCATTATAGGGTTGAGACCATTATTCAAAATAAATTTTACTTTCAATATGAAGTATTTATTCTAGTACCTGAGAATAGGCATGGTCATAATCTTCCAAACTATAATACTGACTTTGCTGAAAAGTTCCGTGATGTTATTCAGTCCAATGGCAATGTGTTAGACCATCGTGAATTAATACAAGGATTTGTTGATAACAATGAACGAGTAGTTAAGTTTATAAATGAGCATTCTGTTTTAACCAAATAAAAACTATACCTATTAGGGAAAGGAGATACCAATGGCAAATGAATCCAACAGCTATACTTTGACGACAGAACAACGAAACACCTTACAAGGTTACATTGACCAAGCAGCAAAAGATATAAGAAATGGTTCAACAGGAGCAAATTATAGCGATGCTTATAAATATTTACAGACCACTATCCCAAAAAGTGCTTTTAGTGAAAGGGAGGGAGATTATCACCATAATACTGCTGAAGCAGATATAAAGGCTTGGCTAGACGTTGCCATCAGTACAAATGGTCAAACGGGTAATCCAGTTGATTTTGCATTGAGAGAAATGACCGCCACCCTAATGGCATCAAGAGGAGTTCCAGTTCCCTATAACGATGCTGACTACAACAAGTTTTCTAATGATATGGCTGACAAACTTTTGTCAGAAATGGTAAATACTGGAAATGTATCATTAAGTGAAATCATAAAAACAGATTCCAGTAGTTTTGCTGATAATTTTAGCTATGGTTCAGATTTAATAAAACCAGGTGATTGGTTTGGTGCAGTGTATCCTTGGGCAGGTGTGGATATTAGTCCTACTGAAAGTATTCCAGAAGTATTTGGTCATTTTACTAAAGAGGGAATGGAAGCTTTATGGAAATTTTTATACGGTACAGAAGTGCCAAATATTTTCCCTAAAAATCCGAATGACCCAAATCAACCCCACGAATGCACCCCTTACGACATGGACGGCGACGGCATACCCGATGCCATCGACCGTGACCCATTCACGCCCTACCTAGACCCCAACAGCGACATGCCACAATGGGCAAAAGACCTAGCCAACAAAACCTATCGCATCGCCTACTACGACCCACTCGCCATTGACATGAACGGTGACGGCGTTATCTCCACCCTTGCTGAAGCAAACAATGCAGGTGCATTATTCGACCATGACGGCGATGGCATTCGCACCGCTACAGGCTGGATAGCCAAACAAGACGGCATTATCGTCCGAGACATCAACGGTAACGGTATCATTGACAACGGCAAAGAATTGTTTGGTGATAACACCATTCTAAAAAATGGGCAAAGGGCTACCAGTGGACTACAGGCACTAGCTGACCTTGACGACAACGCAGACGGTATCATTGATAATAATGATGCCGTTTTTTCTGAACTAAAGATATGGCAAGACAAAAACGGTGACGGCATCAGCACCGCAGATGAACTCGTCTCACTGACTACCGCAGGTATCACCAGCATCAACGTCAAAGATAAACAAACCGTCAACCAAAGCGTGGCTGGTGGCACAATCAAAGAACAAACCACCTTTACCAAAGCAGACGGCACGACCAGTAAAGTCGCTGATATCAACTTTACCAACGATGGCATATACTCTCAATATATCGAAAAAGTCGCCGTGAGTGAAGCCATTGCCAAACTCCCTGAGCTAAAAGGCTTTGGACGACTAGCAGACCTACACCAAGCGGCAATGAAATCGCCTGAACTGGCAACAGCTCTTGAAAGTTATAGCCATCTTACCACTCGAGCAGAACAAAAAGTTGCCCTTGACAATATCATGACACTTTGGGCAAAAACTGACCCAATGTACATTGATAATCAAGTAGAGATTGTCAATATGTACACGCAAGAATGGGAATATGACCCAAACTCTACAAATATTGTTTGGTTACGCCCTGGTGAATCAGCTCCAATATATTATAACGCCGATTACAAACGACCTGTAAATTATGCAGATGATGCTACGGAAAACAAACTAAAATTTGCCGAAGCCGCACTCGCATTTAATCCTAGCAATATCTATTATCAACGTGGTAACGATGATAACGTCACACCAATGCTTCAAATGTATGACAAAACCAAAGATGCCTTGTTTCATTCATTACTTAGCCAAACCATCTTAAAACCTTACCTTGACAGCTTAAAAGTCATAACCAATGGCGATAGATTTGCCGAAATCAACAAACTATTTGACACAAACTATAAAAATAACAGTATCGCCGCACTTGAAGACTTAAAAGACTTGCTGATTTTACATGGTAAATCACTTGATGCAATTGGTTGGGACAAAGGCTTTGTATTACTTCAACAATGGCGAGCAGAATTATCCGCAACATCACCCGAAGATAAAGCTAAAATTGACGAAATATTTAAAGAGGTTGATGGCATAGCAAAAACTAATAGTGTAACAATCGTTAATAACGAAACGCAAACCAGTTTTTCTGCCACCAGTGGTGATGACAAAGTTATCATCAACACCCAAGCTGGTCAAACTGTATATGGCGGTAATGGCGATGATATCATTGTATCAGGTAAAGGTAATGACAAGCTACAGGGTGGTACAGGCTTTAACAGCTATATCTTCTTTAAAGGTGCAGGTAAAGACACCGTTATCTATGACAATACAGGGGTAGGATTTGATAAATTAGCGTTTGTTGATATCAAATCGTCAGATGCTATTTATTACCAAAAAGGCAATGACTTAGTGATTCGCTATGGTAGCGATGAAGTTACCCTAACAGGGGCATTGGGGACAAACTCAAGCAAACATATCTTGCTTAACTTCAGTGATAAAACCGTATTTTTAACCCAAATATTAATGCAACCATTACAAAACATTCAGTTAGAAGATAACTCAGTAATTAATGGGTGGCGTGGCGCGGATTTCATCACAGGCGATGCCAAAGCCAATAAAATCTACGCCAAAGAAGGCAATGATACTATCAAAGCAGGTGCAGGTAATGACTATATTGATGGCGGCACAGGCAACAATACCTATTTATTCAAATTAGGTGATGGACAAGATACTATCAGCTATGACAATACAGGCAAAGATACTGACACCATTATCCTAGAAGGCATTCAATCAACAGCGATTACGCTCACCAAAAATCAAAATAACCTAATGATTGGTTATGGCGATGGTGACAGCATCAGCTTAGTCGGTGCATTAGATAGCACCGCAATCAAAGCGATAAAAATCAAATTTGCTGACCGCGAAACAACCCTTGCAGACTTACTCACCCAGCAACTAAACAACACCCTTATCACCGATAGTGCTGCACCGATTGAAGGGTGGCGTGGCGCAGATTTAATCACAGGTGATGATCAAGCTAATAAAATCTATGCCCAAGCAGGTAACGATACCATCAATGCCAGGGGTGGCAATGACTATATTGATGGCGGTACAGGTAATAATACTTACCTATTCAAAGTAGGTGATGGCAATGATGTAATTAGTTATGACAACATGGGAACAGATATTGATACCCTTGTATTAGAAGGTATTCAATCAACCGATATTGTTCTCACCAAAAATCAAAACAACCTAATTATTAATTACGGTAATACTAATTCTATCACCTTAATCGGCGCATTAGACACCTCATCAACTAAAGTAGTAAATGTCAAATTTGCGGATGCTGAAATCAGTTTATCTCAATTACTTCAGCGTCCAATTGAAAGCGATACCACAACTGGCAACTCAGACTATATCTATGGGTGGCGCGGCGCTGATCACATGGTTGGTGATGAAAAAACCAACGCTATTTATGGCTATGATGGCGATGACTACTTGGAAGGTAAAACGGGTAATGATAGCCTAAATGGCGGCACAGGCAACAATACCTATTTATTCAAATCAGGTGATGGACAAGATACTATCAGCTATGACAATACAGGTAAGGACACTGACACCATTATCTTAGAAGGTATTCAATCAACAGCGATTACGCTTACCAAAAATCAAAACTACCTAGTGATTGGTTATGGCGATGGTGACAGCATCAGCTTAGTCGGTGCCTTAGATAGCAGCGCAACCAAGGCGATAAAAGTTAAATTTGCTGACAGCGAAACAACTTTAGCCGATTTACTCACTCGACCGCTCAATAATATAGCTATTACTGATAGTACCACATTAATTGAAGGGTGGCGTGGCGCAGATTTCATCACAGGTGATGATAAAGCCAATACCATCTATGCCCAAGCAGGTAACGATACCATCAACGCCAAGGGTGGCAATGATTATATTGATGGTGGTATAGGTAATAATACTTACCTATTTAAAGCAGGTGATGGCAATGATGTGATTAGTTATGACTATCTAAACAATACTGAATTAGATACCTTTATGCTACAAGGTATAGATTCAAAATCCATGACGATTTATAAGCAGAATGATAACCTCGTTATCAAATATAGTGATAGCGATAGCATTACACTTACCAACGCGTTACTAATAGATGCGCAAAAGCAAATTAACATACAATTTTCAGATAAAACACTTCAGCTAAAAGACCTACTAAATACACCTCTAAATAATATTGATAGTACACTATCAGTTATTGAAGGATGGCGACATGATGATAATTTAACTGGTAATGAGACTAATAATCAATTATTCGGTTTGACAGGTAATGATAGTCTAACTGGCAATAAAGGCAATGATAAGCTGATAGGCGGCACAGGTATTGACACCTATCACTTTAGTCGTGGCGATGGCATTGATGAAATACTCGAAGACAGCTACGCCACCGAAGCTAACCACATCGTCTTTAAAGACATCAATCCTGCTGATATCCAAAAAGTAAGCTTTGAAGGTAATGATTTGGTTGTCCAATACAGCCAAGATGATAAAATCATCCTAAAAAATTACATTGCCAATAGTCAAAATTCTACCCTAACCGTACAATTTGCTGATGGTACAACATGGCACAATAATGAACTCATGGCAAAAGTCACCTTTGAAGGTAGTAACGAAACCGATACTATCACAGGCACACTGAACGACAGCCCAAATATCATCAATGCTCATGCTGGCAATGACACGGTGCATGGTAATAAAATCGCCCAAAACATCATTGATGGTGGTGCTGGTGCAGATGAACTGCATGGCGGTGATAACATTGATATCATTAAAGGCGGCATCGGCGAAGACTTCATCTATGGCGAAGCAGGTAATGATCATATTGACGGCGGTGAAGATCACGATACCCTATTTGGCGGTGATGGCGATGACACCATTATTGGTGGCAATGGTAACGACTGGTTACAAGGCGATGCTGGCAAAGACACACTTCTTGGTGGTTTAGGTGACGATACCTATGATGTAGATGACTTCGACACCATTATTGAGAAACCCAATGAAGGCTACGATGCTATCTTTATTGCCAATGATTTTGACCTAGCAGGAACCAACCTAGAAGAAATCCATCTCAAAGGCAATGGTAACTTTAAAGCTATTGGCGATGCAGGTGATAATGGACTGTATGGTAATGAGGGCAACAACTACCTAGATGGTAAAGCAGGTAGCGATATCATGGCAGGGGGTGCAGGTGACGACTACTATGTTGTTGACAAGTACGAGACTCTGGTTAAAAACCCTGATGGCACAACCACCTATATCCGTGGTGACCAAGTTGCAGAAGGTAATTTAATTGGTAATTATGTGCAAGGTGATAGTGGTGGCAATGACACTGTCGAACAATGGGATGACCACCGTTTTTATAGCCAAGATGCGACAGGCAACTGGGTTGATACAGGAAGCTATCACCTCCTGCAAAATAACATCGAAAACCTCATCCTTAAAGGACAAGCTAAAACTGCCTTTGGTAATGAGCTAGACAATACCATTACGCTAAATTCCCAAAACAACTTTGTCAATGCCCTTGGCGGTAACGACACCATCATCTACCAAAAAGGCGGCGGACAAGACACCATTGTCAGCACTGATAGTACAACAGCCCAAGACGCCTTGGTCATACAAGGCTACGATTTAAGTAATGCCATTTTCACTCGTTTGGACAATACAGCCAGTGACCATGACATGCTACAAATCCGTTTTGCAGGTAGCAAAGATACTATTACGCTATTGGACTACTATGCACCAGCGACCACGCAAAACAACAATACCATCGACAACAAGATTGATCATATTGTCTTCCAAAACAACGGTAAAGAAACCACATTAACACAAGCCCAAGTGGATGCAGCTACCGTCTCACAACATGATAACCACGCACCAACCATTAACGCTCAAATACCCGTCATCAAAGTCAGCCAAACGGCCAATTTGAACTATCAATTTGCCAGTAATGTCATCGTTGACCAAGATGCGTGGGATAAAACCTTGTCCTACAAAATCACCAGCATGAATCAAGATGCTAATGGGAAATATCAACCGATACCAGAATGGCTACACTTTGATACAGCTACCCAAACCCTAACAGGTACACCACCAAGCAACTTTACAGGTAGTCTATCATTTTGGTATTGGGGGACTGACTTGTTTGGTAACGGTACAGCGACTTCATTCACATTGACAGTCACGCCACCAAATCAAGCCCCAACCGTAGCTAATGCCATTGCAGACCAAACTGCCAATTATGGCACCGCCTTTAGCTACAATATGCCAACTACCACCTTCAAAGACCCTGAAGGTGATGCATTAAGCTATACAGCAACCCTAGAGGATGGCAGTGCATTACCAACTTGGCTCGTGTTTAACCCAGCGACACGCACCTTTAGCGGCACCGCCCCACAAAACAGCAGCCCAATCAATGTTAAAGTCACCGCAACTGATACCTTTAAAAACAGCGTATCAGACGTCTTTACCATTAACTTTGCTGCGCCAAACCTCACCATTAATGGTACAGCCAATGCCGATACCCTCACAGGTAAAGAAGGCAATGACACCCTAAATGGTCTAGCAGGTAATGACACCCTTATCGGCGGAGCGGGTAACGACAAACTCGATGGGGGTACTGGGGCTGACAAAATGACAGGGGGTACAGGTAATGACACCTACATTGTTGATAACACAGGTGACATCGTTATTGAAAATGCCAATGAAGGTATTGACACTGTGCTATCAAGCATTACCTATACATTAGGCAATAATGTTGAAAATTTCACCCTAACAGGCACAACCGCTATCAATGGTACAGGCAATGCCCTAGATAACATCCTCATCGGTAATACTGCAATAAATACCTTAACTGGTGGCGCAGGCAATGATACGCTCGATGGCGGCGCAGGCGCAGATAAACTCATTGGCGGTACAGGTAATGATACTTACGTTGTTGATAATACAGGCGATGTCATTACTGAAAATGCCAATGGAGGTACAGATACTGTTCAATCTAGTATTACCTATACATTAGGTGCTAATCTTGAAAATCTAACCCTGACTGGCAATGCCACTATCAATGGCACAGGTAACGCATTAAATAATACGCTCATGGGTAACAATGCTGCCAATATCCTAACAGGCGGTGCAGGAGATGATACCCTTGATGGCGGATTGGGAAACGATACGCTTATTGGTGGTGCAGGTAACGATATCTATATCTATCGTGCAAACCAGGGTATAGAAAGTATTGATAATGCAGGCGGTGGGACAGATACCATCAACTTTGCTGACATCAATGACAGTCAATTAAGCTATCATAAAGATAGTAACGACTTGGTTATCTTGGTTGATAAAGACTTGGGTCAACAAGTGCGTGTGAAAAACCACTTTGTCACCACAGCAGATAATGCCATTGATATCATTACCACCAAAAATGGTGTGAAGATTACTGCTGCTATGATAGCTACCAATCTAACAGCGTTACCTGGTAAACCTGATATGTCAGGCGACAATATCCTAAAAGACACGTTAGGCAATGATACCCTCGCAGGTGAAGCAGGGAATGACACTTACTATCATACAGGCGGTAAAGATGTGATTATCGATACCGCAGGGGTTGATAAACTGATCTTTGGTAATGGCATTACCTATAATCAAGTCGGTTCAGGATTACTGCAATCAGGTAATGACCTTATCTTACGGGTTGATGGTAGCACGACCAATGAAGTCACCTTAACCAACTTCTTTAAAGATGCCAATAGCATCATCGAAACCATCAGCTTTGAGACAGGTGGTAGTATCACCGCTCAAGAGATTTACTCACTGTTTGGTAAAACGATGCCACAACCGACTACCCCTGTGGTGACAGCACCTGCGATTCAAGGTGATGCTAACAACAATGATTTGATCGGTAAATCAACCGATGACACCCTTCAAGGATTAGCTGGCAACGACCGCTTACAAGGACTTGCAGGCAATGACAAACTTGAAGGCGGTGCTGGCAATGATATTCTAGTAGGCGGTAGTGGTAACGATACCCTAACAGGTGGTACAGGCAATGACTTGTATTACTTTAAAGCAGGTTTTGGTCAAGATACCATCGTGAATACAGGGGGTGGCGTTGATAATATCTACTTTGATGGACTCACCTTTAATCAGCTATCGCAAGGCTTGATGAAAAGTGGCAATGATTTAACTTTAAAGGTTTCAGGTTCAACCGATCAGCTTACTCTTAAAGATTTCTTCTTGGGTGGCGATAATGCAGGGGTGAATATTAACTTTGCTTCTGGCGCTAATCTAACCAGTGACCAAATCTTTGGGGCATACGGACTAACTAATCCAAATCCAAGTGCCAATACCGCCAGTGAATACCAATCTTCGTTGTCAACCATGTTAAATTTGATGAGTGATTATAATAAGTTGAGCCCATTGGCTAATGAATCAACTGTGTTGTAATACTCAATTAAGTAGACTACTGTGTTAATACTAAAGAAGCTAGTCAACTGACTGGCTTCTTTACTAAAGCTTTGTGCAAAACAAAAATAATTCATCAATGAACTCTTACTTGTTGAATACCAGTTAGACACATGATAAATTATTGCCCAACAAATACCGGTCATTTTTTATGCAAAGGAAATTCATGATACGAGCCACTTATTCACCGTTTGCTGCTCGTATTCTGCTATTTTTTACCGCTGCTTTTGTCACAATGGCGCATGCAGCCATTGACATCACCAACATTGACGCCTTAATCGAACAAAGTATCAATACTCACCCACTGATTAATGCAGCAAAAGCCGATGAAAAAGCCAGTGAGCTTCAAGTTACGGTTGCCAAACGCAACCAACTCCCTATACCAACCATTTCGACAACATTAGGTGATAGTAGCGGTACGACGGGTATTAATCTTCGTCAACCATTGTGGACAGGTGGTCGACTGACTGCTAATATCAACCAAGCGATTTATGCCGATAAAGCTGCGCAAGCTAGAATTGATGAACAACAAAATAGCATCGCTAAAAACACATTAGATATTTGGCAAACATACATTTATGCTATCGCATTACAGCAGCTTTATCACCAAAACTTAAAAAAACTCTCAGAGTTTGAAGCGATGATGCAACGTCGCGTCAAACAGGGGGTTTCTGCTCGTATCGAGCTTGACTTAATTACCAACCGAATCTTACAAGACCAAACTGCTTTTCAAGCTGCCACAGAGCAGCAGCGTATTGCTCAAGCTCGGCTTTATCAATTAACAGGTGAGCCTGTCACTAATCGTAACATAGACTTATTTAGATTAAGCCAAGCCATTAAACCCAAAATTGTCGACATTGAAAATGACTTGTTCCAACAAGCACCCATCAATAATCCTAGTTTGGTTAAGCAGTATTATCAAATTGAAGCAGCCAAACAACAAGTCAAGTCTCAATCTGCCAATTTATACCCCACCATCTATACTGAATATAGCTATAACTATAATCACAAAACCCATGAGGATGATGGCCAACTCATGTTAGGGTTAGACTATTCACCAGGGGCAGGGTTTTCACGTATGGTTGAAACCAAAGTATATGAATCACAAGTTGAGAGCTTAAAACAAAATCAGCAAGCGACTGAGCGCACCTTAATAGAAACATTACAAACCCAATATCAACAAATCATCGGTAAAAGAGATCAAGAACGCTCATTAATTGCCAGCATAGCAGGTGCTAGAATGGTAAGCGATTCGTATGGTCGTCAATTTATTGCTGGACGAAAATCCTGGTTAGAAGTGTTAAATGCCATCAGAGAGCAAGCTCAATATGAACAGCAGCTATTACAAACACAAAGCCAACTGTTGGCAGGTTTTTATAAATTGCAAATTGACCTAGGACAAATGTCTTGGCAACAAAATCATCATACCATCAACGAAGTCAGTCTATATGATCCTAGTAAACGAATAAAAAATTGGTTGAAAGACAAACAAGACGAACTTGTAGAGCCTAGTGATCACCTATGAATCAACCAAACAATCTATTAAATAGTGAATTAGTTAAATCACAGCTTAGCGATGCCATTGCAGCCATCATGAGCCAACAGGGTAACGGATTTGATAAAAATCGGTTACATGATGCGGTTGAGCAAATTAGCAGCGAAATGCAACCTCAATCTCAGCTTGAGTTATTACTTAAACTGATGGATCTGCAAGTGGTTCACCAATTTGCACAACCTGATGCGGTGTATCTACCGCTAATTGCGTACCATCAACAACTTGGTTGGGGTGTTATTACCCAACAAAAAGGACAAGATTGGTTATTTAAGCAAAATGGTCAACAACAAATGATTCAAGCGTTTGAGCTTTCCTGTATCACTCAAATAGATTCCTCTACCACTGCTGTTACTATTAATGGGTTTGCTCAATTTTTACGAGAAAATCTAGCCCAGCACAAGCAAGTTATCTTAGAGGCAGTGATTGCTTCACTACTCATCAACTTTCTCGCCCTAGCAACCTCATTATTCTCGATGCAGGTTTACGATCGTGTCATACCTACCCATAACCAAAACACCTTGATTGTCTTATCTTCAGGGGTAGCCTTAATTGTGTTATTTGAAACATTGATGAAATTAGCTCGCTCAAAAATTATGGATAGTATGGTGGTAGGGCTTGACCAAAACTTATCGCGTCATATCTTTGAGCGATTACTTAAAGTTCGCATTGATTTAATGCCAAATTCTGTGGGGTCTTTGGCAGCACAATTACGAGGTTACGAGCAAGTTCGGGGGTTTTATACGGCCAGCACCCTTTTTACCCTAGTTGACCTACCCATGAGCCTATTATTTATTATTTTAATTGGCATCATAGGCTCACCTTGGTTATCACTCATCCCCATTATTGCTGCTATCATTGGTATCACACTGGGCTGGTTTAGCCGCAAAAAAATCGACAAAATTGCCGCTGAAGGGGCGAAAGCTTCTTATTTAAAAACAGGTATTTTAGTAGAAACAGTAGAAGGCATTGAGACGATTAAAGCAGGTGCAGGTAATTGGAAATTCTTATCTCGCTGGCTTAACGTCATGAATGTGACTACGGATAACGATTTAAAAATGCGTCATACCAATGATAACCTTAATTACGCTGTACAGGCTTTGCAGCAAATTAGCTACATCGCCCTCGTCATTACAGGATCAATCATCGTCATATCAGGTAACATGACCATGGGTGGTTTAATAGCTTGTACCATATTGGGCGGTCGAATTTTAGCTCCTGTCATGGCATTACCAAATTTATTGGTACAAGCATCACATGCCAAGGCTGCTCAAAAAAATATTGAAAGTCTGTACCAAATCCCTTCAGATAATCACATGGTAAGCAAACCACTCATACTTGAAAAAATTAAAGGTAATTATCAATGTCAAGATATGATTTTTTGTTACTTGGGAAATCAACAGCCTGCTGTAAATATTGGGCAGTTAACCATTAACGCAGGTGAGCGCGTTGCCTTATTAGGTGCGATTGGCTCAGGAAAATCGACATTACTCAAATTATTGGCTGGTTTTTACCTACCTAAAAAAGGCAGTATACGTCTCGATGGTATAGAGCTACCCCACATCAGCCGTGATAGTTTAAATGAGCACATCGGCTATTTACAACAGAACCATCGTTTATTTCAAGGAACATTAAGAGAAAACTTACTCATCGGCATGCCTCCACCATCTGATAGTGAATTACAACAGGTATTGCAACGAACAGGTCTGATTCGGCTAGTGGCTAGTCATTCCAGTGGCTTAGATTTGCCCATCAGTGAAGGCGGTCATGGTCTATCGGGCGGACAAAAACAACTGTTAGCTTTTAGCCGCTTAGTGCTGACAAAACCCAAAATTTGGTTACTTGATGAACCCACCGCTTCCATGGATAATTCTCAAGAGCAGCAGTGTTTACGTGTGTTAGCTGAAGAACTAAAAAACCCAGCTATGACACTGATTGTTGCCACCCATAAAATGGAGTTACTCAAACTCGTTGACCGTATCATTATTATGGATAATCAAAAAATCGTTATGGATGGTAGCAAGCAAGCAGTTATTCAGCAATTAATGAAAAATGAAGCTCAACAACAACAAATGACTAAATCATGAATGCTAAATCTTACTATCAACCATTTCAACCCAAAAACCAACAAGCTAGATGGGTGATTTGGGTTACGCTAATCGCCTTTATAACCTTAGTTGTTTGGTCATCTATGGCTAAAATAGATCAGGTGACTCGAGCATCAGGCAGTGTCATTGCTAGTGATAGAACCCAAGAAATTCAAGCATTGGAAGGTGGTATTATTACCACACTGACTGTTAAAGAAGGCGACAATGTTAAAAAAGGACAGTTATTAGTCATTTTAGAAGAAGAGCGAGCCAAAGCAGCGGTCGATAATTCTGCAACTAAAATTGCCGCACTACAAGCTAAAGTCAGTCGACTAGAGGCTGAACTTTTTAATCGTCCGTTGAAATTTTCACCCTCACTCGATGCTTATCCTGAATATATAGCCAACCAAACAGCACTATATAATCGTCGCCGACAAGCAATTGAACAAGATATTCGTTCATTGGAAGCTATCCTTAGACTGGCACAACAAGAACTGAATATGAATGAGCCGTTACTCGAGTACGGCGATGTCAGCCAAGCGGATGTGATTCGCCTAAGACGACAAGTTGCAGATATCCAGTCCCAAATTGCCAACAAACGCAACAAGTACTTTGAAGAAGCACAAAATGACCTTACAAAGACTCAAGAAGAGTTAGAGTCTGAACAAGAACAGATGAGAGATCGCACTCAGGTACTTCAAGAGAAACGCCTGATTGCTCCGACTGATGGGAAAGTTAATAACATTAAAATAACAACACTCGGTGGGGTGGTGAAGCCTGGCGAGGTTGTAATGCAGATACTGCCAACCAATAGCTCGTTAATTGTTGAAGTCAAAGTAAAACCGACGGATATTGCAGATGTCAGTATTGGACAAAAAGCGAATATTAAATTAGATGCGTATGACTACAGTATCTATGGCACTTTAGATGGCGTTGTCAGTTATATCAGTCCTGATAGCTTAATGCAATCAACGCCAAGGGGGGAAGAACCCTATTACCGCGTACAAATTAAAATTATTGGTACTGAGTTTAAAGATCGCCAACAAAAGATTCAAGTCAAACCTGGGATGACAGTCAATGTCGATATTAAGGCAAAACAAAGAACGGTGCTTTCCTACTTAACCAAACCAATTACCAAAACGATTTCTGAAAGTATGGGTGAGCGGTGAGCTAGGGGGCAGAAGCATTTCCACCTTCAACTGATGATATTTGTTCGTCTATGGTTTTTTGGTTATGCTGTTTGACTTGATCAATTAACTCACTGAGTTTGGTATTGTCTTGTTCGATTTCTTTTACTAGTGTCTGAACTTCTTTGTTAGACGATGGCTGAGTAACACTGGCAGTTGGCTTGCCATCTCGTTGAGTCAGTATTTGCTCGGTAGGATTAATAACGGTTTTTAGTGTCTGAGCTTTTTGGGTGTTAAGCGTTAATTTATCTTTAGAAGTTGATGGTGTGATTGAAGCTACATTTTTAGGGTCAGCTGAAGCCACTTTGACGGCTTTTGGTTGGCTGGCGGCAACAGATGCGATGATAATGGTATTTGAAGCTACTGTGGGTTTGGAGGCCAATAGTGGCTTGGTTGGTATAGATTCACCACTTTTAAAGTTACGTGTACTATTGGTTGAATGATGAGAAATATACCAATATATCAATCCGAAGATAATGATATGTGCCACTAAGGCGTAAAACCAGTATATGAATTGATTTTTTGATTGTAGTTTAGTCATCTTATTATTCCGTAACGATGAATATTATAGCCAATTTAAGCATATAAAAAGATAGAAAAATTATTGTAGTTTTTATTTCGTTGTTAATGCTGTTAGCCTTTCAATCTTCTACGTAATTACATAGTGGTTGAAGGCTTTATTATAGGGAAAATAAAGTGGCTATTTTAAATTTGATAAGAAATATTTTTTCCTTTTTGTCTTTAAAGTAATCAGTATCTGACTGGTTTGAAATCGTTCACATAAAATCGGTAAGAGTAACCAGTTCTAAATCAGAATTAAAGTCCATTTAATTCGGAATATACAGCTTGTTTGCATTTTGGGGTAGAACATACCAATGCGCACCGCGCTAGACCCGATGCGCTCGGGTGGGTGACGGTGTGGGAGGGGATGATGAAGAGTCATCATTGGGACTATTAAAAGCGCTACCTAACATTAAAATGTAAAGTACAAAAAGAGCCAACTAGTTATTTAGTTGGCTCTTTTTCTACGGCATTGGTTTGGTCATCATCTTCATACAGAATGATATCGCCAGGGTTGCAGTCAAGCAATTTACATAGCTTATCTAAGGCATCTAAATCCACTTTAATCACATCATTATTGTACATGCGATACAACGTTGAACGGCTAACATCGATTTGTCGATCCAGATCAGCTACTTTAATACCGCGTTGAGCCAATAAAACAGGTAGATTAATTTTAATCACTAATAAATCCCTAAAAATGATAAAAAATACTTGATTTAGGAATAAAACCATAATAGCATAGTCCCTAAATTAGGGAATTAATTTTATATTTAGGTGAAAATTCCCAATTAGAGTTATTATCTCATATCGGAAGTGGTTTTCCAATATTGACCATTGAAGTAAGCTAAAAGGAGCACTGCAATGCACCCAAACCCCGTTATCCAACAGATCTATAACCAACTTGACCTTAGACACGAGCGCCAACAACAAATCAACCTATTGACCAGCAAACTTATCAAAGAACAACGTATTC
>OFDC01000963.1_pt1 | contig 17290 bp, 18 predicted proteins | sample 1520941 | NCBI WGS metagenome assembly OFDC01 (sample SAMEA94258168, study PRJEB24077) | hot springs metagenome | biome: Aquatic biome; feature: Water | place: India | collected 2012-12-06 | depth 5 m | reverse complement strand
TCAGCAGGGCGCCGGCCTGGGCATCGGCGCAGCCGACGAGGATTACCAGCGTGCCGGCGCCGCGCTGGCGCCCGACGCGGCCGCCGTCTTCGCCCAGGCCGAGCTGATCGTCAAGGTCAAGGAGCCGCAGGCCGCCGAGCGCCGCCTGCTGCGCGAAGGGCAGGTGCTGTTCACGTACCTGCACCTGGCCCCGGATCCGGAGCAGTGTGCCGACCTGATGGCCAGCGGCGCGGTGTGCATCGCGTACGAGACGGTGACGCAGCCGCAGGGCGGCCTGCCGCTGCTGGCGCCCATGTCCGAGGTGGCGGGTCGCATGTCGGTGCAGGCCGGCGCCCACCACCTGGAGAAGGCGCACGGCGGCCTGGGTGTGCTGCTGGGCGGGGTGCCTGGCGTCGCGCCGGCCAAGGTCGTCATCCTCGGCGCCGGGGTGGTCGGCACCAACGCGGCGCAGATGGCAGTGGGCACCGGGGCGCAGGTGGTGGTGATCGACCGCTCGATCGACGCGCTGCGCCGCATCGACCACCTGTTCGGCGCGCGCGTGCAGACGCTGTACTCCCACCGCGACAACGTCGAGCGCGAGGTGCTGTCGGCCGACCTGGTCATCGGCGGCGTGCTCGTCCCCGGCGCCGCCGCGCCGAAGCTGGTGACCCGCGAGATGGTCTCGCGCATGAAGAAGGGCGCCGTCGTGGTGGACGTCGCGATCGACCAGGGCGGCTGCTTCGAGACTTCGCGCGCCACCACCCACGCCGAGCCGACCTACCTGGTCGACGGCGTGGTGCACTACTGCGTGGCCAACATGCCCGGCGCGGTGCCGCGCACCTCGGCCTATGCGCTCAACAACGCCACCCTGCCCTACACCCTGCAGCTTGCCAACTTCGGCTGGCGCGAGGCCCTGCGCCGCAACGCGCACCTGCTCAACGGAATGAACGTCGCCTTCGGCAAGGTGACGCAGGCCGAGGTGGCCCGCGACCTGGGCCATCCCTTCGTGCCGGCGGCGTCGGTGTTGTGAGCCGGGCCCGGACAATGTGCCGCCCATGAGCACGCACTACCTCGCCACGTCCGATCCGCAGCTCGGTTTCGCGCCCCTGTCGCAGTCCGACGCGGCGCAGGTGGTGATCGTGGGGGGTGGCTTCGCCGGCCTGGGCACGGCGATGAGCCTGACCGAACGCGGGGTCCGCGACGTGATGGTGCTGGAGGCCGAGACCGTCGGTCACGGGGCGTCCGGTCGCAACGGCGGTTTCGTGTTCGGCGGCTTCAGCCTGGACAACGCGCAGCTGCTGCGCCAAGTGGGTCGCGAGGAGGGTCGTCGGCTGTACGGCCTGACGCTGCAGGCGGTGCAGACCATCCGGCGGCGCATCGACGAACACCGCATCGACTGCGATGCCGTCCACAGCGGGGTGCTGCTGGCCCACTGGTTCGTCGACGACGCGCCGCTGAAGGCATTGCAGCGCTTCATGCGTGACGAGCTGGGCGTGGACTGGCGTTGGATCCCGCGCGAGCAGACCCGCGAGTGGCTGCGCAGCGAGCGCTACCACGCCGCGCTGCACGAGCCGGACGCGTTCCACTTCCACCCCTTGAAGTACGCGCAGGGCCTGGCGCGGGCGCTGGCCGCTGCCCAGGTGCGGGTGCATGAGCACAGCCGGGTCCAGGCGATGCACCCGCAGGGAGGGGGCTGGCGCCTGGAGGTCAACGGTCGCATCGTGACGGCACGCCACGTCGTCGTCGCCTGCGGGGGCTACATCGGTCGCCTCTTTCCGCCGCTGTCGCGCGCGATCATGCCGATCGCCACCTATGTCATGACCACCGAGCCGCTGGGCGAGCGCCTGCGGCACGCCCTGCGCACCGACGCAGCGGTCTACGACACCCGCTTCGCTTTCGACTACTACCGGCCATTGCCCGACACCCGGCTGCTGTGGGGCGGGCGCATCTCCATCGTCGACCGCTCGCCTGCGCAAGTGCAGCGGCTGCTCACGCGCGACCTGCTGAAGGTGTACCCACAGCTGCAGGGGGTGAAGGTCGAGCACGCCTGGAGCGGGCTGATGAGCTATGCCCGCCACAAGATGCCCCAGATCGGACGCTTGCCGGACGGGGGGCCCTGGTATGCCATGGGCTTCGGCGGGCACGGGGTGGCGCCCACCACCGTGGCCGGCGAGGTGCTGGCGCGCGCCATCACCGGTGAGGCGGAGGTGCCGGTCGGCTTCGCGCACTACGGCCTGCCGTCCACCCACGGCGCCTTCGGCCGCGCCGCCGCCCAGCTGAGCTACCTGGCGTGGCAGTGGCGCGACGCGGCGCGCGAGCGATTCAGCCGGCGACGTGTGCCGGGGTCTCCAGCCTGAACGAGTCCACCGCCTGCGCCAGGCGGGCAACCTGTTCCTCCAGGCTGGCGGCGGCGCTCGCGGCATGTCGCACCATCTGCGCGTTGCGGCGTGTCAGGTCATCCATGCTCGACAGCGCCGCATGGGTGGCTGCGATGTCGCCCGCCTGGGCGGCCGAGGCCTGCGCGATGCCGGAGGCGAAGGCGTGCACCCGTTGGACGGAGTGGGTCAGGCGGTCCATCGACGCACCGGCTCGCCCGACCAGCTCGGCCCCGCGCTGGATCTCGCCGACTGACCCGCTGATCAACGCACTGATCTCGTTGGCGGCCTTCTCGCTGCGCTGCGCCAGGGTGCGGACCTCGGAGGCCACCACCGCGAAGCCTCGTCCCTGCTCGCCGGCACGGGCCGCCTCCACCGCGGCATTGAGGGCCAGCACGTTGGTCTGGAAGGCGATGCTGCGCACCAGGGCCACGATGCTCTCGATCTGGGCCGAGCGGGTGGAGATGAACTCCATGCTGCGCACCACCTCGCCCATGGCGGCGCTGGCCTGCTCCGCCTCTTTCGAGGCGGCCTCGGCAATGCCGCTGGACTGGTGCGCGTGATCGGCGTTGCGCTGCAGGGTCGCGGTCAGCTGCTCCATCGCGCCGGCAGTCTGCTGCAGGGATCCCGCCTGCGAGACGGTGCGGGCAGACAGGTCTTCGTTCCCTCTGGCGATGCCGGACGACGCGGTGGAGATCTCGTGGGTGCTCTCGCGCACCCGTCCCACCAGCTGCCGCAATCCCCGCTGCATCTCGGCCAGCGCAGCGAGCAGGCTGGTGCGATCGCCGCCCTGCACCTGCAGCGGGGAACCGAGGTCTCCGGAGGCCATGCGCTGCAGGGCGTGCCGCACGTACTCCGGCTCGCCCCCCAGCTCCCGCCAGACGGCGCGGATGACGCGCCAGGAGGCGAGCACGAGCACGACCACGACCAGCAGGCCGCTGACCACGGTCACCAGCAGGCTGGCCCGCACGCCGTGGTCGGCTTCGACCAGCCCGCTGTCGAACGCGCGCTGTGCCCGCTCACGCTCCCGGACCAGCGCCTCCTCGAAGGACTTCTGCGACGACTGCATCGCCGCGACCGCCTTGACCGTGTCGCCCTGCTGCTGACCGAGCATGAGGCCGGCCGCCTGCAGGGCCGCGGTCCGATAGCGCTCGAACAGCGCAGGCAGTTCGGCCCGCTGCCCTTGACGACGCAGCAGATCGGCCTGCGCGACCAGCACCTTGCCGAGCTCCTGGGCGCGCTCGCGGGCGTCGTCCAGTCGTTTGGGCTCCCCCTCGGCGACCGCGCTCTGCAAGGTCGCCGAGAAGGACCCCTGGAGGCTGACCGCGCGGGACGCATGGTCCAGGGCCGGATAGCGCCACTGCCCGAGGTCGGCAATGGCCTTCACCGTGCGGGAGCTGCTCACCACCACCGCCGCGATGCCCAGGGCAAAGAGGAGGCAGGCGATCACCGGCAGGGACCAGATCTTGCGACGCACGCTCATGGGCGACCTCCCGCTTCAGCCTCAGTCGACGGACAACAGCACCTTCACCGAGCCGTCCACCGCGCTCTTGTCGATGTAGCCGATGGCCTGGGGCTGAGCGGCGAGTTGCTTCTTCACCTCGTCGTTGCCCTTCACCACCTTGGGCGGCATCGCCTTGCCTGAGAACACGAGGCGGGACCAGGCCGACTTCACCTGGGCCAGCGACTTGCCGGTCGCCTTCGCATAGAACTGCTCGCGCACGGGGGCCGCGTCGTCCTGGTCGATCAGCACGACATTGGCGCCATCGGGCAGCTTGTCGTTGCGTCCCGTGAACAGGCCGGCGACCTGGTCCTGCGTGAGCGCAGGAATGCCGGACTTCGCGCTGGTCACCACCGCGACCTGGGCCGCAACGGGCACGGCCAGCGACAGCGGGATCAGGGCGGCAAGAATTCGCAAGGATGTTTTCATGTCGGCCGCTCCCCTCAGAACACGAATGACGCCGCGAGGCTGAAGACGTTGACGGGTGAGGAATTGGCGCCCGGCGCGGCAGCCCGGAACAAGCCAGTGCCCCCGTCATCGACACGGATGCGGTCGTACTGCGCCTTGATGGCGAGGTTGGTGCGCGCGTCCCAGCGCACGCCCACCGACTGCGTGCGCTGACCGTTGGAGGCCAACAGGAGGTTGACGCCGGCGGCCAGGGGCACCAAGGGCCCCACGGCGGGAACGACCGTGCTCGAGGTGGGACTGTCCTGCCGTAACCGCGACAACGTGAGATAGGGCGTCCAGGCACCGAACCGGTAGCCACCGGTGACGTAGTGGCCAGTGACATCGGGCGCGTAGGAATCGCTGCGGCGGCGGGTCCATTCGCTGGTCACGATCACGCTGCCCTGGTCGTAGGTCAGGCCCACGCCAGAGAAGGTCGCGGGCTTTCCATCGACGCTCAGTTCGTCGGCCAGCGTGGACAGGGCGCCCAGGCCGGGCATGGCCGAGGCTTGACGCAGCCCGCCCAGCAGGAGGTCGAGGTTGGTCGCGCCGTGGGAGTACAGGGTCGTGGTCGCATGCCCGACGCGCATGGACCACGGACCGAACTCCAGGCTCACGTTCAGGCCCTTGACCTGCCGCGCTTCCAGGGTGCCGGCATTGGACTCCATCTTGGTGTCCCCGATGAAGGCCTGCACCCGCACCGTCGTCGACCCCACCTGGGTCTGCCACAGGACGTCCCCGCCATCGAGGTGGTAGAAGAAGACCTGTCCGTACACGTCCACCGGCGGGCGCACCCAGAGGTTGGCGTAGTCGATGAGGCGGTAGTCGCTCACCGCGTAGAACGGGCCCCCGATGCGGCCCAGCCGCACGCTGAAGCCCTTGGGCAGCTGCGCCTTGGCGAACAGCCATTCCACGCTCGGCCCCCACTGGTTGTCCATCTGGCGCGTGACCAGCTGGGCCGTGGCCGAGAAGGTGTCGTTGAAGACCACGGTGCCCTGGACGCCGAGCTTGCTGTCGACGCCCGCCTCCACATGTCCATCGTAGGAACCGGAGGCCTGGACGGGCACGACGAAGGCGCCGCTGGGGTTGTCGGAGCTGACCACACCGATGGTGCCGAACCCCGAGATGGATGTTTGAAGCCCTTCAGCCAGGCACGGTGGCGCGGCCAGAAGGGTCAGGGTCGCCGCGGTGACGACCGACAGGACAGGACGCATGGAGAGGCCTTTCAGGAGAGTCTGGAGAGGTGTGTCGACCAGCGTGGACACACCTTGTCCATTTCGTCCTGGAAGGCTGGGGCCGGATGGCTCCATCGGGCCAATTTGCGGGATGGGAACCGCCAATCAGCAGTAAACGCTTGGCCCGTCTACGTACCTTTGACAGGGGTTGCTCAGCGCTGCCGCGGGAGCCTGCCTACGTGTTTTCAAGATCCTCATGAATGCAGAGGATGTTCCCCTCGGTGTCGCGGAACCACGCCGCCTTTTCCGCGCCCAGCACGCACACGTGGTCGACGGTCTTAAATCCGGGCAGGTCGTAGTCGTCGAACACCACGCCGTTGCCCTCCAGCGCCCGGATGCTGGCCCCGATGTCCTCGACCTGGAAACTCAGGGCGGTGTGATCCGCCCGGGTGCCCTGCGGGCGGGGGAACAACGCGAGCATGCTGCCGCCGACCTCGTAGACGAACTTGCCATCGGGCCGCAGGCCGTGAGGCGCCAGCCCGAGGCAGCCTTCATAGAAGCGGCGGGCGCGGGCGAGGTCCTTGACCGGCAGCATGGTGGTGACCTTGGCGGTGGAGAGCATGGGAAGGTCCTCCATGGTGGGCGTGGGGGCCGGGCCCGCGCGGGCGTGCTCAGGGCAGGCGCGAGACGATCCCGTCCATCTCCTCGGCGGAGAAGGCGCGCAGGGTCTGCGTGCGGATGTTGCCCATTGAGGTGATGGCCAGGGCGAAGGCGGCCAGCGAGCTGTCGTCCGGGCCCTCCAGCACCGCGACGAGGTCGTAGGCGCCCATCGTCCAATGCAGGGACTTGAAGGTGACACCGAACTCGCGCGCAAGCCGCATCGCGGACTCGCTGCGGCGCACGGTGTCCTTCACCGTGCGGACGCCATGGTCGGAAAAGTTCATCAAGGCGACGTTCGTGACCATGTCTGGGCTCCTCATGTCGATGGAAGGACCGGCCCGACGCCCGGCGCCATGCCGGCTGCAGCGCAAGGGCCGATGCCGGCCGAGCGCGAGAATCACCTTAGGTCGCGCACAAGCGCCACACAAGACGCAGGCACGGGGTCGGGTCAGGGTCCTGCCGGCGCTGCACCAGTCCGGCCCTGCTCATGAAATGCACGCGACCGTCTCCAACGTGGCGACCCACCCGCTGACGGGCGCAGCCGCCGGGCCGACAGTGTTGGTCGACGGCTGCATCGTCGACGCGGGGTACCTGCCGCGCAGCACCTCGATCCATGCACTGACCACCACGGGCCAGCTGCTCGCGACCGCCCACGCAGACGAGCGCGGCGCGTTCCGGATGCAGGTGCCTGCGAAGGTCACGCTCCGGCTGGTGCTCGGCACCCCGAGCGCCCAAGCCCGGGCCGCGATGGACGTGCAGACGCGCTCGGACGACGTCCATCTGGAGGCCTGCGTGATCGACCTGTCCCCGGCCCGTTGAGGGCGGCAGCTCAAGGCGTGTCCATTTCGAACGGCGGCACCCACCGGCCGTCGATGTCGGTGAAGCCGTGATCGCGCGCCAGGTCGCCCACGCGCAGCACCTGTCCGCTGCGCTCCAGCACCTGGGGATCGGTGGCCAGGGCCACCACCGCACGGCCGAGGTAGCGCGGCGATTCGGTGCGCGCCAGCGCGGGCCGTTCGTGCCAGTGCGCCTCGTCGGTCTGGTGCCCGGCCAGGACGAACTCGGTGCGCATCCAGCCCGGCGACAGCGCCACCGAGGCCACTCCGTGCGGCCGCAGTTCCTGCGCCATGCCGAAGGCCAGGCGGGTCATCGCGGACTTGGCGAGGTCGTAGAACAGGTGGCCGTGCAGGTAGCGATCGCGGTCCCAGAAGGTGGTGGTCACGATCAGGCCGCGGCCCTGCCGCACCATCACCGGCGCAGCGACCCGGCTGCTCAGCAGGTGGTTGCGCACGCCGCGGTCGAACATCGCGTCCCAATGGACCATCGGGCGCTCCCAGAACGGCGCCTGGAAGACCCCGTCGAAGGTCTCGTGACCGCCCCAGGCGTTGTTGACCAGCAGGTCCAGGCGGCCATGGTCGCGCTGCACGCGCTCGAACAGCGCCTGCACCTGCGCTTCGTCCGTGTGGTCGCAGGCCACCGCGATGCCTTGCCCCCCGGCCCGCGTGACCTCCTCGGCTGTCTCGTCGATGCTCCCCGGCAGCCTGTCCAGGTTCGACAACGCCTGGATCTGCCCGTAGCTCGGGGCGGGCTTGTCACGCCGGCTGCGCCCGGTGACGACCACGGTGGCGCCCGCAGCGCCGAGCTCGATGGCGCAGCCGCGTCCCGCCCCGCGGCTGGCCCCAGTGACGACGGCGATGCAGTCCTGTAGGGTCTTCATGATGTTCGTCCCCCGGCATGGCGAAGGCTGCGACCTTAGCCGAGGGCAGCGAGCGCCGTGCAGGAAGACCCCGGTCGCCGCGGGACCGTCGCTAGACCGGCACCGGCTGGGCCTCCAGCGTGCAGTCGGTGGTGGCGACGGCGACACAGGGCAGGATCCAGCCCTCGGCCTTTTCCTCGGCGCTCAGGCCCGGCCACTCGATGGTGTGCTCGGCGCTGCCGTCGAGGAGTCGGCACCGGCAGGCGCGGCAGGTGCCGTTGCGGCAGGAGTGAGGCAGGCGCAGCTGGGCCGCGAGCGCGGCCCGCAGGATCGTGGTGCCCGGCAGCGCTTCGAAGCAGTGCCCGCCGGGCTGCAGCGTGATGGTGACGCTCACGGCAGGTTCTCCCGGAAGATCACCTGGCTGCGGGTGCTCTCCACCCCCGCCAACGGCTGGCGGCCTTCGCGCACGTTCACGAAGATGCGCACCGCGTTGGCCAGGGTCGCTTGGGGGCTTTGTGTGATGACGGCATCGACGCTGCCATCGATCAGCAGGGCACGGGTGTCGGGCGTGAGGCCGTGGCCGATGAGCACCACCTTCTGGTCGCGACCGGCCTGCTTCAGGGCGCGTGCCACCCCGTCGGAGGCACCGCCGATGTTGTAGATGCCAGCCAACGTCGGGTGCTGCTCCAGCAGCGAGGCGGTCTGCGCGAAGTTCTGCTCCGAGTCGTCGTGGCCTTCGCGCAGCCCCACCACCTCCAGATGTCCGAACAGCTCGGCAATGACGTGCAGGAAGCCGGCCTCGCGCTCCTCGTGCGCACGGTAGCTGCGGCTTCCGGCGATGAGCGCGACCTTGGCGGTGCGCGGGCCGATGAAGCGGCCGATCAGGTAGCCCGCGGTGCGCCCTGCGGCACGATTGTCCAGGCCGAGGTACGCGGTGCGGGGGGAGTTAGACAGGTCGGAGATCAGCGTCACCACCGGCACGTCCTCGGCCACCAGTTCATTCACCGCCTCGCGCACCGCCGGGTGCTCCAGCGCCATCAGGGCGATGCCGTCGGCCCGCCGACCATGGCGACGCAGTGCGTCTGCCATCGCCATCGGGTTGAAGCTTTCGATGAATTCGGTGCGGCAGCGCACGTTGAAGGGTGTCCAGTGCTCCTGCGAGTAGCCCACCATGTCGCCGAGCATGCGGATGAAGCGGTTGTTGCCTGCGGGCAGCAGGAAGACCAGCTGCATCGGGCGGGCCGCCGTGGCGGACGCCTCGGGCAGGCCGGTGTGGCCCAGCTCGGCCGCCGCCCGCAGCACCCGCTGCTGCGTGCTTGCGCGCACGCCTGGCCGCTGGTTGAGCACGCGGTCCACCGTGGCGGTGGAGACTCCGGCCAGCCGGGCGATGTCGGGGATGCGGGGCCAGGTGTGAGAGTCCATCAAATCACATCAATTGTCTGACTGGCCCTGTGGGGGGCGCGACCCATACTATCACCCGTGAACTGATGCATCAAAGCATCAAATTAGATCAATACGAGGAGCCGTACTGAGCGGCCAAACTGGAGACATGGTGGGCTACGAGTTCGACTTCGCTGCGGTGCTGGAGGCCTGGCCGCAGTTCCTGGCGGGCGCCTGGCTGACGGTGAAGCTCTCGGTTCCCGCCACCGTGATCGGCTTCGTTCTGGGCACCCTGCTGGCCATTGGCCGGCGCGGCGACACGGCGTGGCTGCGCAAGGCCTGCGGCGCCTACGTGGAAGTGATCCGCAACACGCCGTTGCTGGTGCAGGTGTTCCTGGTGTTCTTCGGACTGGCCAGCCTGGGCTGGAAGGTCTCGGCCTTCACCGCGGCGCTGGTCTCGCTGGTCATCAACGTCGCCGCCTACTCCTGCGAGATCATGCGTGCCGGCATGGACGCCATCCATCCCGGGCAGGTCGAGGCTGCCGAGTGCCTGGGGCTGACGCGTCGGCAGGTGTACTGGCATGTGATCCTGCGCCCCGCCATGGAGAAGGTGTACCCGGCGCTCACGAGCCAGTTCGTGCTGCTGATGCTGGCCACCTCCATCACCTCGCAGATCTCCGTGGAGGAGCTCACTGCCGCTGCGGCACGGGTGCAATCCGACACGTTCCGGCCCTTCGAGGCCTACATCCTGGTGGCGGCGGCCTACCTGCTGCTGTCGCTGCTGATGCGCCTGGGGCTGTGGCTGTTCGGGCAGGTGGTGTTCACCCGCCGCCGCAAGCTGGGGACTGCGCGATGAGCGGGGGCGGACTCGGCTGGCTGCATGTGCAGTACCTGGCGCAGGGGGCGATGTGGACGATCGGCCTGTCGCTCATCGCGTTCCTGGGCGGGGGGATGGCCGGAGGCCTGGTCGCGCTGTGCCGCATCAGTCCGCTGCGCTGGGTGCGCTGGTTGTCCATCGGCTGGATCCAGCTGATCCAGGGCACGCCGCTGCTGGTGGTGCTGTTCGTCTGCTATTTCGGGCTGTCGATCGCCGGCCTGGAACTGCCGCCGCTGGTGGCCGCGGGGGTGGCCATGGTGGTGTACGTCAGCGCCTACCTGGGCGAGATCTGGCGTGGCTGCATCGAGGCGGTGCCTCGCACGCAGTGGGAGGCGGCCGAGTGCCTGGCGCTGTCGCGCGCGCAACGCATGCGACTGGTGATCCTGCCCCAGGCCGTGCGCATCGCCACGCCGCCGACCGTGGGCTTCATGGTGCAGATCGTGAAGAACACGTCGCTGGCCTCCATCGTCGGCTTCGTCGAACTGGTGCGCAGCGGCCAGCTCATCAACAACTCCATCTTCCAGCCGTTCCAGGTCTACCTTCTGATCGCGGTCTTCTACTTCGCGATGTGCTATCCCCTGTCCGCGTGGAGCCGCCGGCTGGAGCAGCGGCTGCACCTCGGCCAGCGCCCCCACCGCGAGGACCTCATCCCGTCATGAATCAAGTCGTCGAACTCCAGGACGTGCACAAGCGCTTCGGCAGCAACCAGGTGCTCAAGGGCGTGTCCTTCGCCATTCCCAAGGGCCATGTCGTGGCCCTCATCGGAAAGAGCGGCTCGGGCAAGAGCACGGCCCTGCGCTGCATCAACCGGCTGGAGCACATCGACAGCGGCGCCATCCATGTGTGCGGCCACGCTGTCCACGACCCAGCGCTGGACGTGCGCGCGCTGCGCAAGGACGTCGGCATCGTCTTCCAGAGCTACAACCTGTTCCCGCACCTCACCGTCGAGCAGAACGTGACGCTGGCGCCCAAGGCCGTCAAGGGCCTGGGCGATGTGCAGGCGCGCGCCATCGCGCAGCGCACGCTGCGCCAGGTGGGCCTGCTGGACAAGGCGCACGCCTACCCCGAGCAGTTGTCGGGCGGCCAGCAGCAGCGCGTGGCCATCGCCCGCTCCTTGGCGATGGAGCCGCAGGTCATGCTGTTCGACGAGGTCACCTCGGCACTGGACCCGCAGCTGACGGGCGAGGTGTTGCGGGTCATCGAGGCGCTGGCCGAGGGCGGCATGACCATGGTGCTGGTCACGCACGAGATGGAATTCGCTTCCCGCGTGGCCGACACCGTCATCTACATGCACCAGGGCCGGGTCTGGGAGACCGGCCCCGGCACCCTCCTCAAGCAGCCGCAGACGCCCGAACTGCAAGAGTTCCTTTCACACGGGCTTTGACCCACCCACAGGAGACACACCATGACCCTGCATTGCACCCTGCGCCGCGGCCTGCTCGCCCTGGCCATCGGCACGCTCTCGATGCCCGCCCTGGCGGACCTCGCCGACATCAAGGCGGCCGGCAAGCTGCGCGTGGGCATCGACTTCGGCGCTCCGTTCTACGGTTTCGTCGACGACAAGATGCAGCCGACCGGATCCGACGTGGAGACGGCGCGCCTGCTCGCCAAGGACCTGGGCATCCCGCTGGAGATCGTCAACACCACCAACTCCGCGCGCATCCCGAACCTGCTGTCCAACAAGGTCGACCTCATCATCTCGTCACTGTCCATCACGCCCGAGCGGCAGAAGGCGGTCGACTTCTCCATCCCCTACGGTGCCATCCAGGCGGCGGTGGGCGCGCCCAGGAGCATGAAGCTCGCCGGCATCGAGGACCTGGCCGGCAAGACGGTGGCGGTGACGCGTGGCGGGCCGCAGGACAAGATCGTCAGCGAACGTGCCCCGCAGGCCAAGGTCGTGCGATTCGACGACGAGGCGGCCTCCATCACTGCGGCGGCCACAGGGCAGACCGACATCGTGGCCATCACCCCGCCCATCATCGCGGCCATCGCCAAGCGCAATCCGGCGCGCGAGTTCGAGGTGAAGTTCGTTCTGCAGTCCTACCAGCTCGGCATGGCCATGCGCAAGAACCAGCCGGAGCTGATGAACGCCGTCAACGCGTGGATCAAGACCAACTTGGCCAACGGCCGCCTCAACGAGATCCACATGAGATTCGCCGGCGTGCCCATCCCCGAGGCCATCGTCAACGGCGCCAAATGATCGCGGGAGAACAGACATGAGCCGTCATTTCGGCGCCATCCGCCAGCTGGGCTACGTGGTGCACGACATCGAGGCCGCGATGGACCACTGGAGCCGCACGCTGGGCGTGGGACCGTGGTTCTACAACCCCCGCGTGCCCATCGTGAACTACCGCTATCGCGGCGAGGCGCACGAGCCGTACAACTCGGTCGCACTGGCCAACTCGGGCTACGTGCAGGTCGAGCTGATCCAGACGCGCAACGACGTGCCGTCGATGTACCGCGACTTCCTGCAGGCCGGCCGCACCGGTCTGCAGCATGTGGCCTACTGGACCACCGACTACGACGCGGACCTGGAACGCCTGACCGCGCTGGGCTTCCAGTCGGTGATGAGCGGCGAGGTCGGCGAGCGCGGGCGCTTCGTGTACTTCGACACCGAGTTCCATCCTGGCACGGTCATCGAGCTGTCCGAGGTGGCGGGGCCCAAGGGCCGCATGTTCGACATGATCCGCGAGGCCGCCGAAGGCTGGGACGGCAAGACCCAGCCGGTGCGGCCCTTCCCGGACTTGAGCACGCTGTGATGACCGACCGCATCCGTGCCAGCTACCTCATCGAGACGCCGCTGGACCCGCGTGCCGTGGCGGAGGTCATGGCGGGCGAGCAGTCCTGCGGCACCTTCAAGCGGGTCGAGGGCGAGACCGACGCGCTGCGCCAACGCGCACGCGCGACCGTCGAAGCCGTGGAGGAACTGCCCCACGCCGACGCGCCGGGTCTTCCCAACGCCCTGCTCGCACGCCAGGGCACCAAGGGACCCTGGCGACGGGCGCGGGTGCGGCTGTCCTTCCCGGCAGCGAACATCGGCGCCAACCTGCCCACTCTGGCGGCGACGGTCGCCGGCAACCTGTACGACCTCGGCGAGACCTCCGGCATGCGGCTGGAGACGATCTCGGTGCCGGCGGCCTACCGCCGCCGCTTCGAGATGCCGCGCGTGGGCATCTCCGGCACGCGGGCGTCCACCGGCGTGGCCGAGGGCGCGCTGGTGGGCACCATCATCAAGCCCAACGTCGGCTTCTCGGCAGCGCAGACCGCCGAGCTGGTGGGCCGGCTGTGCGCCGCCGGGGTGGACTTCATCAAGGACGACGAGGTCTGCGCCGACCCCGATCACGCTCCGTTGGCACAGCGGGTGCCAGCGGTGATGGCGGTGGTGCGCGAACACCAGCAGCGCACCGGCAAGCAGGTGATGGTGGCCTTCAACATCACCGACGAGGTCGACGCCATGCGGCGCCATGCCGACCTGGTCCTGCGCGAGGGCGGCAGCTGCGTGATGGCCAGCCTCAACTGGTGCGGCTTCTCCGCCATCCAGGCCCTGAGGCGGCACACGCCGCTGGCCCTGCACGGCCACCGCAACGGCTTCGGTGCGGTGTCGCGGCATCCACTGCTGGGCCTGTCCTTCCAGGCGTACCAGGTGCTGTGGCGCCTGGCCGGCGTGGACCACATGCACGTGCACGGCCTCGCAGGCAAGTTCGCCCAGGCCGACGAGGAGGTCATCAGCTCCGCGCACGACTGCTACACCCCATTGGCCGAGGACCTGGACGATGCGGTGATGCCGGCCTTTTCCTCGGGCCAGTGGGCCGGAACGGTGGCGCCGACCTGGCGTGCGCTGGGCCGCGACGACCTGCTGTTCATGTCCGGCGGCGGCATCCTCGCGCACCCCGGAGGCCCTGCAGCGGGCGTGACGAGCATCCGCCAGGCCTGGGCTGCGGCGAGGACGGGCGTGCCGGTCCAGGAGGCCGCGCGGCAGGCACCGGAGCTGTCGCAGGCACTGGACTTCTTCGGCCCGCCGTGATGCGTCCGCCTGCCTTGCTCTGGTATGGCGACGACTTCACCGGCGCCACCGACACCCTGGGCACGGCCGCGCGCTCGGGGCTGCGCGCACTGCTGTTCCTGAGGCATCCGACCGCTGCGCAGCAGGCGGCCGCGGGCGAGTTGGACTGCGTGGGACTGGCTGGCGCCTCACGCTCCATGGCACCCGAGGCCATGCGTGCGGAGCTGGCAGACGTCGTGCCGCTGATGCGCCGCCTCGGCGCCCGGGTGCTGCACTACAAGCTGTGCTCCACGTTCGACAGCGCACCCGAGGTCGGCAGCATCGGCGTGGCCCTGCAGACGCTGCGCGCCGCACTGCCCGGTGCGCGCACCGCCCTCATCGGCGGCCAACCCGACCTGGGCCGCTACTGCCTGTTCGGCAACCTCTTTGCCCGATCGGGCAGCGACGGCGAGGTGCACCGCATCGACCGCCATCCGACCATGGCCCATCATCCGGTCACGCCCATGGGCGAGGCCGACCTGCGCCGCCATCTCTCCATCCAAGGTCTCACCCGCCTTGCCCTGGTGCCGCTGATGGCGGTGCGCTCGACGACTGAGTCATTGCAGGCCCACTGGAAGGCGCTGGCGGCGACCGCGGACGACGGCGTGCTGTTCGACGTTTCGGACAACGACGATCTCGCGCGCATCGGCGAGGTGCTGTGGGCCGAAGCGCGTCAGTCGCCCCTGCTGGTCGCAGGCGCGAGCGGCGTGGTGCAGGCGCTGGCCGCGGGCATCGCGGCCGATCGCCGCGGGGATGGCGTGGGTGAAGGCGAGGACGAGCGTCATCGCGAGGACTGGACATCCACGTCACCGTCGATCCCGGTCCCGACGGCGCGGCCGGTGGCCCCTTCACGCGGTCCGGTGCTGGTGCTGGCCGGCAGCTTGTCGCCGGTGACCGCCGAGCAGGTGCGCCACGCGCGCTCGTACCAGAGGGTCTGGTTGGACGCGCAGGCCCTGGTCGAGGACCCCGCACACCGCGCGGAACAGGCGGGACACATCGCCGCCTTGCTCCACGAGGGCCGCCATGTGCTGGCCTGCACCGCCCCTCCCGGACACGCGCCCGCCGGCTTGGACGCGCGAGCACTCGCGCAGGCCGGGGGCAAGTTGTTGGCCGCGGTTCTGAAAGCCGTGCCGCTGGCCCGTGTGGCCGTGGCGGGAGGCGACACCTCCAGCCTTGCGGTTCAGGCCCTCGACGCCTGGGGCCTGTCCTACCTTGCGGTGCTGGCGCCCGGCGTCTCGCTGTGCCGGCTGCACAGCGACGACCCCCGCCTGGACGGCACCGAGATCGCCCTCAAGGGCGGGCAGATGGGCACGCCTGACCTCTTCGAGCGGCTCGTGCACGGCACCGCTTGAGCACGCGGCTCAGAACGACCCCGCGTCTCCCGGGAACACCACCGGCGACTCGTAGCCGTCGGCGGACACTGCCGACACGCCGAAGAACCAGTCGTCGATCACCACGTTCTTCAGCACCACCTGGCTGGCGTTGCCCGGCACCTCGCGCCAGTGACGCCACTGGGGGTCGGTGGTGCCGCGCCACCACACGCGGTAGCGGGCCGCGCCGGGCACCGGCTGCCACTTCACGGTGGTGTTCGGCGTGACCGCGCCTTCGATCGTCACGCCCTTGGGCGTCGCCGGCGCATTGCCCAGTGCAGCCAGGCTCACCAGGTTCAGCCGCGTGACCTGGGCGAGGTAGGGAAAGTCGATGCCGTCGATCGTGTCGCCGTAGTGGATGCCATCCTCCACGCGCAGGTCCTGGTGCTGCTTCGTGTAGTCCTCATGGCCCTCGGTGAAGCGAACGGCGGGGAAGCCGGCGTTGAGCATCTCCACCTGGTCGCCGCCGCGCCCGTAGCGGTCGGTGCGGTAGACCATCTCCACCCGGAAGTTGGTCATGTGCCGCTCGGCCAGGCGGGCGATGTGGCGCGAGAGGTTGCGCGAGGGCGAGTCGACCTCGCCGCCGTTGTAGCGCCGGCGGTTGGCCTGCTGCGGCGTCTCGGTGGCCTTGGTGCCCTCGGAGAACAGGCGCACCTTGGTGTTGTCGTGCACGCCGTCGCTGCCGTGGCTGTTGCCGATGATGTCGTTGTTGAGGTTGGCCTGCACCTGCCAGCCCTGCGCCTTGGCGTACTCGGCCAGCACCTTGCCGCCATACAGACCCTGCTCCTCGCCGGACAGCGCCGCGTACACCAGCGTCGCACGGAAGCTGTGCTTCGAGAGCACGCGGGCGGCCTCCAGCACGGCGGCCACGCCGGAGGCGTCGTCGTTGGCACCGGGCGCGTCGCTGGTGAAGTCCATCACGTCGCTGACGCGCGAGTCCAGGTGCGCGGTGATGACGATGACCCGGTTCGGGTCGGTGGTGCCACGCTGCACCGCCAGCACCGCCATCACCTCGGTCGGCTTGGGCAGACGGGGGCCGCTGAACACCTGCGAGGGCATCGCCACCTGCAGGCAGCCGCCACAGTCGCGGCCGATGGCCTGGAAGCGCGACTGCACCCAGCGCGCCGCCGCGCCGATGCCGCGCGTCGGGCTGGCGGTCTCCGACATGGTGTGGCGGGTGCCGAAGCCCACCAGGCGCTCGATGGTGGCTCGCAACTGAGCGGCGTCGACCTGCGCGGCCACCTCGCTCGGCAGGGTCGGCTCGGCAGCAGACGTTGCGGCATGGACGCCCAGGGCAAGCAGGGCGGCGAGGGCCGCGCGGGAGAGGGACGGCATGGGAAGGATCCTCGTGTCGGGTGGGGAGGGCATCGGACGGGGTTCCGGCGCTTCAGGCGTGTCGTTCGGCCCAGCGGCGGATGATGGCGTGCACGCGCTCCACGCCGTCGGTGAGCGCGGCCGGGCCGGGCTGCAGGATCTCGCTGGACTTCAGCTCGTGCAACTCGTCGTCGCGCACGGCCGGCACCTCGGCCCAGCCGGGCCGGGCCGCGACGATCTCCGGCCGGAACTTGCGGCCGCACCAGCTGCCCATGACGATGTCCGGCGCGCGCCGCACCACCTCCATCGGGTCCTGCACGATGCGGTCCTTGCCGCCGGCCTGCGACGCCAGCTCGGGGAAGATGTCCTGGCCGCCGGCGACCTGCACCAGCTCGCTGACCCAGCCAATGCCGGAGATCAGCGGATCGTGCCATTCCTCGAAGAACACGCGCGGGCGCCGCGGCAGCGCGGCACCGG
>OFDC01000962.1_pt1 | contig 17294 bp, 16 predicted proteins | sample 1520941 | NCBI WGS metagenome assembly OFDC01 (sample SAMEA94258168, study PRJEB24077) | hot springs metagenome | biome: Aquatic biome; feature: Water | place: India | collected 2012-12-06 | depth 5 m | reverse complement strand
CTGGCGGTTTTTGCCTCCAGCCGTGGCGCTGTGGAATTTGTCCACGCCGCCTAGGGTTCCGACCCCAGGTCTCGTCAGCGGCTTTGTGCGCGCCAGCGCTGGACCGTGCGTTCGACCGCGCGGTCTTCGCCGCCGGTCTTGCTCCACAGGTCGTAGAACGAGGGGTCATTCGAGGCAGGGCGCTTGATCGCCTCGAGCTCGTCGAACGAGACGCGCATGGGGATAGAGACGCCTTCGCCCGAGATGATGCATTCGCGATTGCGCAGCGCCGGGATGGTATCGACGAAACCGCGTGCGCCTTCGGGCATCGCCGCCTTGACGAAGGCCTGGTCACGCTCGTTGTTGAGGCGCATGGCGATGATCGTGCCGCACTGCGACAGCACGCCTTCGGCAAGGTCTGACGGGCGCTGGGTAATCAGGCCCAGCGAGACGCCGTACTTGCGGCCTTCCTTGGCGATGCGCGAGAGGATGCGGCCGACCGAAGAGCCGTCCGAGTTCTTCTCGCTCGGCACGTAGCGATGGGCCTCTTCGCAGACCAGCAGCACGGGCCGTGTCTCTTCGTCGCGCGCCCAGATGGCATAGTCGAACACGAGGCGGCTCAACACGGCGACGACGGTGGACGTGATTTCGGAAGGAACGCCCGAAACGTCGATGATCGAGATCGGCTTGCCATTGGCGGGCATGCGGAAGATCTTCGAGATGAACTCGGCCATGGTGTCGCCCACCAGCATGCCAGAGAACATGAACTGGTAGCGCGGGTCGCTGCGGATTTCCTCGATCTTGGTCTTGAGACGCATGTAGGGAATCGAGTTGGTCCCCTTGTCGAGGCGGCCCATCTCGTTCTGCAGGATGATCATCAGGTCCGACAGCAGATAGGGAATCGGCGAATCGACCGTAATCTTGCCGATCTGTTCCGCGAGGCGGTTCTTCATGCGCGCGGCGAGCAGGCACTTGGCGAGGATATCCTCGTCAATCTGGCGATCGGTGCCCGAGGACGTGACGAGGATCTCGCAGTGTTCCTCGAAGTTCATCAGCCAGTAGGGCATCTGCAGGTTCGATACGTCGAGCAGCTGGCCGGTGACGCGGAATGCGCTGGAATATTCGCCGTGCGGGTCGATCATCACGATGTGGCCCGAGGGCGCCATCTCGCAGATGCGGTGGAGGATCAGTGCGGCGGCGGTGGACTTGCCGGTGCCGGTCGAGCCGAGCAGGGCAAAGTGCTTGCCGAGCAGCGCATCGACATAGAGGCCGGCGCGAATGTCGCGCGTGGGAAACACGGTGCCGATCGAGATGTTGGTGCGGCCATCGCTGGCATAGATCTGGCGCAGGTCGTTGCTGGTGGCGGGATAGACCAGTGCGCCAGGGACAGGATAGCGGGTGACACCGCGACGGAAGCCGTAGATCTTGCCGGTCAGGCGCTCTTCCTCGCCTTCGCCGAGGAAGTCGATCTGGGCGACCACGCCACCATCGACGGAGGTATCCTGCCGCTGCGTGCGCACGCTGGCGAGCAGCCAGGAGTTGCCGACGCGGATCTTGATCTGGCTTCCGACCTTGCCGGACAGCGAGACCGAGGGATCGAGATCAGACGAGCACTGCTCGAGGCGGGCGAGATCAAGGGCGATGGCCGAGCTGGAACCGGCTACATCGCGCACGAAGCCGATAGGCTGGCGCGCGTTTTCCGACCCGAGAGCGTGCTGGGGTGCCGCAAAGATGGCCGATGCCGATTCGGCCTCTTCCAGGTTGGCGGCAGGCGCCATGAATCCCTGCATCCCCATTTCGGACATTGCGCAAAACCCTTTGGCCATTGTCGGCTGTTGGCCTGAGACTATCCGTTTCGGGTTAAGATCGGCTAAACCAACGAAAGGCAGTAGCCGCGTCAGCTGCGGGCAAAGAGCCTGCCGGCGATCCAGCCCATGGCAACCGAGACGATGACCGCAAACAGGCCATAGAGCCATCCGTTGCGATCGGCCGCGACAGCGACGAAGCGTTCGAATCCTTCCTTCTTCACCTCGATCCGGGTGATCGCCGATGCCACGACCTTGCCCCCGCGAATGGCGAAGGTTTCGGCGGTATAGGTGCCGGTCTGGACGCTGGAGGGCAGGCTGATCCGGGCCTGGTAGAGCACTTGCCCGCTGATCTTCACGCTGCCCTGATCCTCACGGTAGAGGCCCTGCCGCCGCATCAGATCGACCAGCCCCTCGGAGAAGCGCTGCTGTTCGCGCGGTTCGATCACGCCGATCGGCGAAAGCTGCAGCCACTTGAGACCGAGCTCGTAGATCGCCGCGGTCTTGTCATCCACGATCTTCGCGATCGGGCGGGAGGAGGCGACGGCGAAGTAGCTGGGTGCCGAGCGGAATTCGAGCGAATCGGCATTGATCCACATGCCCGCGATCTTCTGCTTTTCGCGCAGGACGATGGACTGCACCGGGCCTTCGAGCACCACGACGATATCGTAATCCTGCGCGGCGCGGCTGCCTTCGGGGCTGAGGATCGCGCCGAACAGGAGCAGGTCGGCCCCGGTAAAGCCCTGGCGGACCTGGATCTCGTGCTGCGAGATTTCGGGCACCAAGATCGGATCGCGCGCACCCAGCAGGAGCAGGCATGCGGCAAGAGCGGCGCTGCGAGGCGGCACGCGGCCCCTCACAGCGGAACCACCGTGTAGATCTCGTCCGGGCGATAGCCGAGCCCGAGTGCCATGCGCAGAGCAACCGCAAGGACGATCACCGCAAGGATGAGGCGGAGCTGTTCGGGCTTTACCTTCTGGGCAAAGTGGGTGCCGATCTGGGCACCGGTGACCGAACCGACCAGCAGCAGTCCGGCCAGCACGATGTCGACCGCGCGCGTGGTCAGCGCGTGCATCATCGTGGTGACCATGGTGACGAAAAGGATCTGGAACAGCGAGGTGCCGACCACCACGTTCACGCCCATGCCGAGGATGTACAGCATCGCCGGCACGAGGATGAAGCCGCCGCCAATACCCATGAGCATGGTGAGAATGCCGGTGGCGACGCCCAGCAACAGCGGTGCCAATGGCGAGATATAGAGGCCGGAGCGGTAGAAGCGCCACCGCAGTGGCAGGCTGGCGACGAGAGGATGGTGGCGGCGCTTGCGGGCAGCCAGCGGCTGGCCGGTCTTTTGCGCGCGCAGGGTGGTGATGCTTTCGTGCGCCATCAACCCGCCGATGCCGCCAAGCATCAGCACGTAGAGGATGTTGATGACCGTATCGATCTGGCCGAGCGCCTGCAGCAGGCGGAACAGCAGTGAGCCAAGCCCGGTGCCGATCACGCCGCCTGCCACCAGCACCGCGCCGATATGATAATCGATGCCGCCGCGCCGCGCTTGGGCAAAGGCGCCGGAAACGCTGGCGCCGGTTACCTGGCTGGCAGCCGAGGCTGCGGCAACGGTGGGGGGTACGCCGTAGAAGATCAGCAGTGGCGTGGTCAAAAACCCGCCGCCGACGCCGAACATGCCCGAAAGCAGCCCGGTCAGCGCGCCGAGGCCGACGATGACCAGCCCGTTGACCGACAGGTTCGCGATGGGGAGATAGACGTCCATTGCCGGGTCAACGCTAGGCCGGGCGGTGCGTGCCAGCAACCCCGCGAAACCGGTTTGCGGCCAAAAAACTGTGGCTCAGAAAGCGGAGGTAACCGTCATGGTCGGACCGCTGCCGGGCCGGGCGTTTCCGGCGATGCGCAAGCGCCAGTCGAGCGCGACGCGGGTCGGTCCGAACAGGCGTCCACCTTCGAGCCTGAACGCGACGCGGGGGCCCACATCGAGCCGCACTGCACCTTCCTGCCCGCCTGACCACATGCCGACCCCGGCGCGCAGATCGCCATTGCGCGAGACGACGCCCCGGACAGGATGATCGAGCAGCGCCTGCGCATCGAAGAAGGCGGTGGCGGCCTTGCCCCCGGCGTACCCTGCCTGCCCGTAAGCCTCGAGCCGGAAGCCGCGGGGCAGGCGCTGCCACGGCAGTTCGGTGATGAGAGTGGCGACGGGGCGCACTTGCATCGGCGAGCGGCTGGTATCCTGCAAGCGGGCTTCGACGAGGGCGCGGACAGGGAGACGGCGGACCGGGCGGATGCCAAGGCCGAGCGCGACTTCCTTGTCCTTGCCGGGGGCGTTTATGGCAAGTGAGGTGCGCAGATAGCCGTAGGAATCCTGCGGCTCGCCCTTGCCGAAACGGTAGCGGACGATGGCTCCCGCCTGGCTGGCACCATAGGACGCGGCACCGGGGGCTTGCGCCGCCGAACCGCTGCCCGCGCGCATCAGCAACCAGTTCTCGCCGCTCCAGCGCGGATCGTCCTTGGCGACGAGAGGCTCGTAGAACTCCTGCGGATCGGCGCTTTGGCTGGGGGTGGAGGCGATGGGAGGGATCAGGGCGGCGTTGCGGGGCGGCAACGGTGCCAGTGGAGGCAGAAGAAATGGAACAGGCGCAGGGGATGGGATAGGTGGCCATGGTGTTGATGTGGCAGCCGGTGGGGCGGAAGTTCGCTGCGGGGCAAGGCTCGAGATGTGCGGATGGGGGCGGCGAAGGGGCAAGGGGAGTATCTGACGGGCGAGCGAGGGCTGGTGGCGCAAGGGCGGCACGCTTGCCGGGGGAGCGGGCGGTCCGTTCAGGGGGTAATCCTGCAGTGTCAGGGCGCGTCCGGTGATCCAGCCGACAAGCACGAGGGCGAGCGCAAGCAGGGGCTGGCCCCGCCGCCTCGCCGCAGGACCTGCGCTCATGCCGCAACCGGCAAAGGCCGCTGCTGCGCTTCCTCGTCAAGCTTGGGGGCTTGGGCGACGTGGACGTGGTGGACCGTGTGCTCCCAGCGCAGGACGCCGCCTGCCAGCACCCGGACGTAGGCAGTGACGGCGCGACGCGCGGCGAGCATGGCGATGACGTTGCCCACCGGAAACCGGAACACGGCGCGCAAGGCTTCCGCCCGGCCATACTCGCGGCCAGTGAACAGCGCGCGCATGACCAGACGCCAGATCAGGCTGGCGAGATTGAATGCCAACAGGCCTTTGAGCAGCGGGCCGTCGTCTACCGGGACAGCGAGCCCCGATGATTTGGCGATCAGGACCACCGGCCACAACATGATCAGCAGGTAGGCGGCGGCAAGGACGAGCGCGACCAGCGGCCCGCGACGATCGCGCAGGCGCATCCAGATGTCGCCGGGCGCGCACTTCCAGCCCAGCCGGTCCCAGCCCTGGAAGGCGATGCCGTGGACCCAGCGCGTCTTCTGCCGCACCGATGCGACGAGGTTTGCCGGAAAGAACTCGCGCGTGGCGACGAGCGCGCCCGAACTGTCGCGCACGCGCAGGAAGACAGACCGCCCGCCGGTCTGATGGACGAGCAGGCCGCATTCGTAATCTTCGGTCAGACATTCGGCAGCGAAGGGCTCGGTACTGGAGCGGGCGACGAGGATGCGGTCAATCGCGCGGCGCGAAAAGGCGCAGCCCACGCCTGCCGAGGGGAGGGCGGCGCCGATGTGGTGCCGGACCACCATGTCGCGCGCATGGGCCTCGGCAAATTCGTCGCAGTAATGGCCGGCGATCCAGGGGCTTGCACACTGCGGTTCGGGGCGAACCGGGAGTTGCACGAAATCCGCATGGTCGAGCGCGCGGTCCATCAGCGTGAGAGCGGCGGGATGGACCATATCCTCGGCATCGTGGAGGATGAGCGCGCGCACGCGCAGGTCACTGCGCCGCTCGTCCTCGCAGATTGCACGATAGATGCGATTGAGGCAGTCGGCCTTCGTCGTCGGGCCGTCACGATCATGGATGACGACCCGCAGGCGAGGGTCGGGCGCGAGCGAGACGAGTACGGAAATGGTGGCCAGGTCATTGCGATAGCAGCCGACGTAGAGGCGTAAATTGCTTTGCGGCCAGCTTTGCAGGGTATGGCGCACCATCGGCCCGATCACCCGCGATTCCAGCCATGCGGGAACCAGAACGACGGCCAGACCATTGAGTTCGGCATTGCAGGGGTGAGAGAGGCGCGGGGTGCGCAGCTTGCCGCTCAGTCGCAGGCGAAGCCAGGCGAGGTCCACGGCCAGTTCGTCGATCGCAAAGATCGCAAACCAGATTGCGGCAAACAGCAGCAATTCGTGCTCGACAACCGCGAGCCATTGCAACGCGGGATAGGTCGGCCATGGTGACAAGAGCTTGCCCCTGTTTGACGTGCCAGACCCCCGTCGGCACAAGGGGAATGCTAGGCCCAAGGCCTGAGTTTCGTGAACATGGGATGATTCGAAAATGGTAGGAAATTCAGGGCTCAGGGGCGCTCTGCACAAGTTGACGCACAACGAAGCAGCACCGGGCATCGTCCTGATGGTCTGTGCAGCGATTGCCCTTGTCCTTGCCAATTCCCCCTTGGCCGACCCATGGCACGAGCTGTTCCACCACACGCTGCCGTGGACGCCCGTGCCCAAGCTCGACACGTTGCATCTGTGGATCAACGATGCCTTGATGGCGGTGTTCTTCTTCGTCGTCGGGCTGGAGATCAAGCGCGAGATTCTTGACGGCGAACTCTCAAGCCCGAGCCGCCGCCGCCTGCCGGTCATCGCGGCTGTGGCCGGGATGGCAGTGCCGGCGCTGATCTACATGGGCATAGCCGGGAGCGATCCGGCGCTCCATCGTGGCTGGGCGATCCCTTCGGCCACCGACATCGCCTTTGCCATCGGTGTGCTGGCGCTGGCGGGCAAGGGCCTGCCATCGTCCTTGCGCCTGTTCCTGCTGACCGTGGCGATCGTCGACGATCTTGGCGCGGTCCTGGTCATCGCGTTCTTCTACACGACCGGGCTGGATCTCGTGTGGCTGGGCATTGCCGCCGCCATTTTCCTCACACTGGTGGTGGTGAACCGTGCCGGGGTCAGCTCGCTGATCCCCTATATCCTCGGGGCTGTGGCGCTGTGGTATGCCGTGCTGCATTCCGGCGTCCATGCGACCATTGCCGGAGTGCTCGCCGCGTTGACCGTGCCGCTGGCGCTCAACCGGGAGCATGACAGCCCCCTCCTGCGGCTCGAACATGCATTGGTTGCGCCCAACGGCTTCCTGATCGTGCCGCTGTTCGGCCTTGCCAATGCCGGCGTTGCGCTGGGTTCGATCGACGGGGGGCCACTGGCCCTGCCAATCGCGATTGCCGCGGGCCTGCTGATCGGCAAGCAGGTGGGTATCCTTGGCAGCATCGTGGCGGCGGAAAAGCTGGGTATCGCCAAGCGTCCGGCCGGGGCCAGCATCCGCCAGTTGTGGGGTCTGTCCCTGCTGTGCGGGATTGGCTTCACGATGAGCCTGTTCATCGCCAGCCTTGCTTTCCCGCAAAGCCCGCTGCTGATCGAAGAGGCGAAGCTGGGGATTCTGGGAGGATCGATAATCTCCGCACTGGCCGGGCTGTTCCTGCTGAAAGGGAGCGCAAAGGGACAGATGTGATTGATGCCGTCGATCAATGTTGCCGTATTATTGCATGAAACCTTTCAGTCGGTCTGGCGTATAAGAGGCTCAATCCACCCGGACACGAAAGGGGAATGTCATGCCCGGCGACAATGCAAAGAAGGCCCTGATCGACAGCATGAACGGTCTGCTGGCCGATTATTTCACGCTCTATCTGAAGACCAAGAATTATCATTGGCACGTGGCTGGCCCGCAGTTCCGCGAACTTCACCTGCTGTTCGACGAGCAGGCCGCCGAACTTTTCGCGCTGACCGACGTGATTGCCGAGCGGGTGCGCAAGAATGGCGGCGATACGCTGACCGGCATCGGCGCGATTGCGGGCAAGGCTTCGATCAAGGACGACGATCGCAGCAAGGTGGACGCCATGGACATGGTCAAGGCCCTGCGCGACGATAACGTGGCGCTGATCAAGGCGATCCGCGCGGTCAAGGAAGCCGCCACCGAAGCCGGTGACAACGCCACCGAAGGCATGGCCGACGACTGGACCGATCAGGCCGAACAGCGCGCCTGGTTCCTGACGCAGACGCTCGCGTAAGGTTCAGCGCGCAGCTTTCAGAAAGTTCCGCCCGTTACGATGCCGACACCGTCGGGACGGGTATCGAACCCTGAGGACTTGAGCGCTTCGGCAGTTTCCTGGGGCAGGCCTGCAAGCGCAAGGTCTGCCTGCCAGCGCCCGTCGGCGCCGAGTTTAAGCGTCAGGCGTTCCATGCCCTGCGCACCGCGCATCGGTACGACCAACGCGCCGCTTTCGCAGCGGGCCTGGCCCGAGACAACCAGCGCATCGGGCAGGAGCGGGCCAAGCGAGGCAAGCGTCAGGCTTAGCGTGCCTTGCGCCTCGGCGCACTTGCCATCGACCATGACCGCCGAGAAATCGCCAAACCCGAGCGACGTTACCGGCAGTCCGCCGAGGCCATCGGGCAGAAGCACCGAGCCGTTTGCGCCAGTCAGGCGCGAGGGGCCGATCTGCGCGGAAAAGCCTTCGCGCGCGACGGCGAACTGCGGGCGGCCAATCAGCAGCGGAAGCGGCTGGAGGCTGGCATCGACAGTGCCAAGCGGCAGGGGCCCGGCATTGAGATCGGCAATCCGCCCGCTCCAGACACTGCCTTCGACGCTGCGCGCGGTGATCGTTTCGGGCAGGGCCATGCCCAGCACCAGCCGCAGCGGGAGCAGGACGAGCAGGGCAACCACGAACAGCACGCCGAGCGCCAGCCAGCCACGACGGCCCATGGCGGCGCCACGGATGAAGATCCAGCGCCCGATCACGATGATGCCTTTCGCACGGTAACGTTGATCGAAACCGTGCCGTCGGGCGCAGGCGTCAGGGTTATCTGTTCCACAGCAAGTCCCTGACCGCCGAGCGCATCGAGCCAGGCGAGCGCGGCTGACGGGCGCGCGGTCGGGATGACCAGAACGGCCATGTCGGACCCGCGCCGTTCGTTCGACTGCACCACGAAACCGGCTTCCTGCGCGCTTGCTCCGGCGATCTGTTCGACCGGACCGGCCAGCGCGGCGGTGCGGTCAGCGGGCGCGCGCTTGAGCGCGGCGATCCCGGCTGTGATCCTGCCAGCCCGCTCGGTCGCTTCGCGATGGCGGGTGGCGGCTGCGTCGAGCGCGTTGCCGACCGGCAGGACGATGCCATAGACCAGCAAGATCACTGCGGCGAGCGCGCCGCCGATGCTGACCAGAACGCGTTCGCGCCGGGTGAGGCCGATGTACCAGGTGGAGACTTGCCGCATCACGGTGCCCTCACCGTTATGGCGGCGACGGTGGCGCCGGTCGGGTCAGGGGCAAGGGCAGGCGGCACGGTAACCTTCCAGCCGTTGTTCTGCAGCGTGATCAGCACGGCGTTGACATCCTCTGCGCGCGGCGCGGCAGCAGTGAAGCGCAAGGTGCCATCGGCGCCGTAGCCAAGATCACGCAACTTCACGCCGGGCACGGGGCGCATGGCATCAAGCACGGCAGCAACGGGCGCGGCAAAGCTGGCACCGCCTTCGCCGCGCTTGGCCAGTTCTGCGGCGAGCAGGCGTTCGGCCGTGTCGAGATCCATTGCGGCAGGAAAGCGCTTCTGCGCAAGGTCGAGGGCGCGGGCTTCCTCGGCGCTGCTGTCGAGATTCCACTTCACGATCCACACCACCATCAGCAGCAGGGCAAGCAGTGCGGCCACTGCGGCCATGCGGGCCAGGCCGAGCCAGTTGGCGGTGCGGAACACCGAGACGCGGCGCGGAGCATAGGCGCCTTGCCGCAGGTTCAGCGGCGGGGCGGCGTGAACCTGGGCGAGTCGCTCGGCCAGGGCATCATCGTCGAGCGCGGTCTGGTCCAGACCTTCGCCCAGCGCTTCGACCAGTGCCTCTTCTGCCGCAAATGCGGCTGCCGGGGTCCGCGCGAGCAACTGTTCGCCCAGGGCGCCAAGGACCAGAGCGCCGTCCTGCCGGGGGAGAACGAGGGCCGCCGGAACGATAGCCTGCGGATCGATCCCGGCCGTTGCCAAGGTGGCCAGCCAATGGTCCATCTCCGAAGCGGACAGGCGGCTGGAGAGCAGGCGTCCATCCACAGCGGCGACTGCGACGTGGCGCTCTGCGGCAAGGCCGCCTTGCGCCAGCGCGAGACGTTCGGCCGCAAGCGCCTGTGCCACCGGCATCGCCGGCAGGGGCTTGTCCACGACGGGGGCAAGGGCGCTGGGTACAAGCACGGTGACCGAGGAGTGGACCGGCAGGTCGGCCGAGTATTCTTCAGGCCCCACGCCAGCTTCGCCGACCCGGCGCCAGCGCCAGGGATCGCCCGGACCGGGCGGCAGGATCAGGATCAATCCGTCAGCAGAAGGGGAGCCGGTGGTGGCCATCTGCGCCGCGTCAGTTCTGTCCGGCGTAGATGTCGGCGTTGAGATCGCTGCCGCCCGGCTGGCCATCGGCGCCAAGGGAGAAGATCTCGAACGGCCTGCCGTCGCGGCCCGGAGTCTGGTACTGGTAGGGGTGGCCCCAGGGATCGGTCGGCACCTCCTTCACATAGCCGCCGGAGCGATAGTTCTGCGGCTGGGCAAGGTTGGCGGGCGGGGATTTGAGGGCGTTCAGACCCTCGGCAAGACCGGGATAGCTGGCCATGTCGAGGCGGTACATTTCCATGCCCTGTTCGAGCGTAGCGATATCGCTGCGCGCCTTGACCACCATCGCCTTGTCCTGGCTGGGCAGGACGTTGATGAGCACCACGGTGGCGAGCAGGCCGATGATGAAGATGACGACCATCAGTTCGACAAGGCTGAAGCCGTTGCGGCGGCGCTCATCAGCGGTCTCGGGGGTAGGCTCGGGCGTAACTTCGGTCATGGTCATCACAGTCCGGTGAGGTTCTGGAGCTGCAGGATCGGCAGCAGGATGGCGAGGATGATGAGCGCGACAGCCGTGCCCATCACCACGATGATCGCGGGTTCGAGCAGCGCCATGGCCGCGGCGGTGAACGCCTCGAACTCGCGCTCGAGATAGTCGGCGGCGCGTTCGAGCATGGTGCCGAGCTGGCCCGCTGCCTCCCCGCTGGCGGCAAGGTAGACCAGCAGCGGCGGGAAGGTGCCCGCCTCGCGCAGGGCGGTGGAGAGCGAGCCGCCAGCGCGGACCTTCTCGCTGATCTGGGCGAGAGATTGCGCCTGCACTGCGTTCGAGACAGTGCGCGTTGACAGGCGCAGGCCATCGACCAGCGGCAGGCGTGCCTCGATCATCGTGGCCAGCGTGCGGGCAAGGCTGGCGGCATGGACATCACGGATCAGCTTGCCGATGAAGGGCAGGCGCAGCAGCGCGGCATCGAAGCGCAGCTTGAATGCGGGCTGGCGCAAGGCGCGGACGAAGCCGACGGCTGCCAGCGCGATCAAGGCAAGCAGCGCCCACCACCAAGTGCTGAGAAACTGCGAGATGCCGATGACCACGCGGGTCAGCACCGGCAGCTGGCGGCTGGCGTTGTCGAACTGTTCGACCACGCGGGGGACGACCGAGATCATCAGGCCGGTGACGACCGCTATGGCGACAAACGACAGCACGATGGGGTAGGCCAGCGCGGCGATGATCTTGCCGCGCACCTGCGCCTGCCGCTCCAGCATGTCGGCCAGCCGGTCGGCGATGGCAGGGAGGCTGCCGGAGTTCTCGCCAGCTGCGATCATCGCGCGGTAGATGGGCGGAAAGCTCGGCTCTTCGCGGCGCATGGCCTCGGCCAGCGGCAGGCCCTCGACGATCCCGGCGTGGACGCTTGAAAGGATCGCCTGCGCCTTGGGCTTTTCGGTCTGCCGGGCGATTGTGCGCAGCGTTTCCTCGAGCGGGCTGACGACCATCAGCGAGGAGAGCTGGCGGGTGAACAGGGCGAGCTGCTTGGCCGAAAGCTTCGTGGCGAACAGCCCAAGGCCGGAGGTGCTGGTGGCGGCACGACGGGCGGACGCAGCGGCATCGGCCTGCACGCTGACCACGAACCATTCGCGCGCGACGAGTTTTTCCCGCGCCGACGCTTCACTGGCCGCTTCGATCGCGCCGCGGCGTTCGTCCCCCTTGGGATCGATGGCGTGATAGGCAAAACGCGCCATCAGCCGTCCCGCCGCATGATGCGCGCCGCTTCCTCAGGCGACGTGGTGCCATCCTTGACCATGCGCCGCACGGCCTTGGCCAAGGTTGGCGAATCGGCAAAGGCATGGCGGGCGATGGCCGCTTCGTCGGCATTGTCGTGGATCATCTGGCGGACGGTGTCGTCCACCCGCAGTGCCTCGAACACGCCGACGCGGCCCTGATAGCCGGTCTGGCTGCATTCACCGCAGCCCTTGGCGGAACAGACCGTCCGTCCCGGCTTCATGCCCAGCACCTCGGCCATGCCGGGATCGAGCGCGCGCTCCTCGCGGCAATGCGGGCAGAGGCGGCGGACCAGGCGCTGGGCAATCACCGCGCGCAAGGTGGAGGCGAGCAGAAATGGCTCCACGCCCATGTCGCGCATGCGGGTGACGGCACCGGCGGCATCGTTGGTGTGGACCGTCGACAGCACGAGGTGGCCGGTGAGAGAGGCCTGCACGGCGATGTCGGCAGTTTCACGGTCACGGATTTCACCGACCATGACCACGTCAGGGTCCTGGCGCAGGATCGCGCGCAGACCGGCGGCGAACGTGAGGCCGACCTTGGAATTGACCTGCGTCTGGCCCACGCCATCCACAGCGTATTCCACAGGGTCTTCCACAGTCAGGATATTGCGCTGGCCATCGTTCAGCCCGCGCAGCGCGGCATAGAGCGTGGTCGTCTTGCCCGACCCCGTCGGCCCGGTGACAAGAACGATGCCGTTGGGTTCGGCAAGGGCGCGGCGCAGCGTGTCCTCGGCCCTGGCATCAAGGCCAAGGTGGACGAGATCGAGCCCGGCGTTCTCCTTGTCGAGCAGGCGCATCACCACACGCTCGCCCGCACGGTTGGGCAGGGTGGAGACGCGCACGTCGACCAGCTTGCCGCCAAGGCTGAGCGAGATGCGTCCGTCCTGCGGAACGCGGCGTTCGGCAATGTCGAGCCGCGCCATGACCTTGATGCGGCTGACCAGCACCGGGGCGACATGCGGGGGCATGCGCAGCTTCTCGGTCAGCACACCATCGACGCGCATGCGCACGACGAGCGCGGTTTCATAGGGTTCGATATGGATGTCGGACACGCCCTGGCGCAGGCTTTCGGCGATCAGGCCATTGATCAGGCGGATCGCGGGGGCATCGTCGGCGCTGTCGAGCAGGTCCTCGGCAGTGGGCAGGCCAAGCGCGAGCGGATCGAGCCCGTCACCCGCGATGCCCATGTCGCCCGCCACGGCGGCGGCGGCGCCATCCATGGCGTAGGCATCGGCAAGCAGCTTCTCGAATTCCGGCGGCGATACGCGCCGGACGCGGAGTGGCAAGCCGAAGCTGCCGCGAATCTCGAGCAGGCTCACCGGGTCCGCGCCTTCACGCAGCGCGACGGTGACATGTTCGGCATGGACGGCTTCGATAAGTGCGCAGTGATCGCGGGCAAAGGCATAGGGGACCGCTGGCACCGGCGCAGGCGCGACGATGGTCACCGCCTCGACCAGCGGCTCCCCGGTGTCTGCGATGGCGCTCACGCTTTCCATGCTTCAGTTCTGTGCGCTGTTCGGCGGAAGTTCGGTCTGATCAAGCGGTACCGGCGTGGCGCGCGGGCGAATGAGCGTGTCACCCGGAGCGACCACCGCGACTTGCGCAGAAGGTGCGGCCGGCAGCGTTGCGCCCATGTAGTCGACGATCAGTTCGTCGATGGTCGGCTCCTGCTTGGCGTTGAAATCGATCTGCGCCTGACGGACCACGCCATAGCGGCGCGCGGCCAGTGCGGCGCGGTCGGCGGCGTTGCGCAGGATCGTCGGGCGGATGAAGACCATGAGGTTGGTCTTGACCCTGCTGCGCCCGCGCGACTTGAACAGTTCGCCCACCACCGGGATGTCGCCAAGCAGCGGCACCTTCTGCAGCGTGCGCTGTTCGTTGTCGTCGAGCAAGCCGCCCAATGCGACGATTTCGCGGTCGCCCACGGTCACGGTCGTCTTGATCTCGCGCTTGTTGATGATCAGCTCGTCCGACTTGCTGGAAACGGTGCCCGCGATCGAACTGACTTCCTGGCGCAGATCGAGGCGGACCATGTTCCCGGCGTTGATCTGGGGCGTCACATCAAGCTCGATGCCGACATTCTGGCGCTGCACAGTGCGGAAGGTGTCGCTGAAATTGCCGCTCGACAGCGCCTCGCCCGTCGTGATCGGCACGTCCTGGCCGAACAGGATCGAGGCTGGGACATTGTTGTTGGTGGTGATGTGCGGGGTCGACAGGATGTTCGAGTTCTTGTCGGTCTGCACCGCATTGATCAGCGCGCCGAGGTAGGTGTCCTTCGACAGCTCTGTCAGGAAGCCGGTGTATGCGCCGCTGGCCGAGAGTGCCTTGGTGGCCGCGTTCTGACGCAGCAGGTCTCCCGCCGTGCTGTTGGTCGTGGTGGTGACAGTGGCGCCGTTGACCACGGTGGTCGTCTGGTTGAGGTTGTCGGCCAGCAGCCCGCCCGCGATATCGATGATATTGGGCGAGGAGTTGGAGAAGTTGGTGACGGCAAAGGGCTTGTCCTTGCCGCCGAACAGCAGCTGGACGCCGAGTTCCTTCGCCACGTTGTTCGAAATCTCGACGATGATCGCTTCGACCAGCACCTGCTCCTGCGGCACGTCGAGCTGGCGGATCACTTCGCCGATGCGGCGCTGGTCATCGGCTGGCGCGGCGATGATGATCGCGTTGGCGCCGGGATAGCGCGTGATCGTGGCCGTGCCGCGTCCATTGGCAAGCTTGATCGGACCATTGCCGAGCCCGCCCGCGGTGGCGCCGATCGGGCTGGTCTGGCTGCCGCCGGTGGCAGCTGCCTGCCCGGTCGAGCCTTGCGTGCCTGCGTTCGACGTCTGGCTGCCGCCGACGCCGCCGAGCGAAACGGGCGCAGCGCTGGCCGAAGCCACTTCGCCACCTCCCTGACCGCCCAGCAGGCGTTCGAGCACCGGCACCAGCGCTGCCGAATCCGCATAGTCCAGCCAGACGACCTTGATCTCGCCCCCGGTCGCAGCTTTCGCGTCAAGCTGGCGGGCCATTGCCGCAAGCTTTGCCAGCGTGGCCGGTTCGCCGCGCATCAGCACGGCGTTCGAGCTGTCCACCGCGACGACCGTGGCCAGCGCGCGGGCGCCTTCGCCGCCGGCCGGGACCAGCTGGCTCAATGCCGTGGCGATCTCGCGCGCGCCGGCATGGTCGAGGATCACGGTCTGCGTGGCGGCGTTGTCGCGGTCGATATCGGCCAGCAGCGCGCGGATGCGCCGCATGTTGTCGGCATAATCGACGACCACCAGCGAATTTCCCGCCTTGTTGGCGGTGATCGCGCCTTCCTTGCTGATCAGCGGGCGCAGGGTCTCGACCGCTTGCGCAGCGTCGATGGCGCGCAGGCGGATGACTTCGGTGACCATCTGGCTGAGCGCGGCACCACGGCTGCCGATGCGCGAGGGGTTGCTGGCCGCGCCCTCGGCGGGCTGGATGCGGAACGCGCCATTGCCGGTCGGCACGGCGACGAGACCATTGGCGCGCAGGGTGGAGAGGAAAACCTCGAAGTATTCCGAGCGGCTGAGCGGACGGTCGGAAACGACGCTGATCTTGGCCTGCACGCGGCTGTCGACGATGAAGGTGCGGCCTGTCACTTCGGCGGCATCGGCGACAAAGGCGCGGATGTCCGCTTCGCGCACGTTGAGGGTGTATTGCGCCAGCGCGGCCTGCGGCACGGCAAGGGCGAGCGCTGCGGCTCCGAGGAGCATCTTGGGGCTAAGGAGCTTGCGCAAGGTCATGGGGCCAATGTGATAGCAAGAGGAAGCTGGCGATCCCCGCGACGGACGGTGACCGCGACTGAAGTGCCGGCGCGGATGGCACCGGAAAGCGCAGCGGCTTCGGCCGCGCTGGTGATCGGCTTGCCATCGACAGCGGTGATGACATCGCCGGGCTGGAAGCCTGCGGCCCGGAAAGCCGCCCCGTCACCCGACGAGAGGACTTCGACACCGACGACCTTTCCGCTTTCGGCGCGCGGCCCGAAGTTGACCCCGCTGCGCAAGGCGGCAACGCTGACCCCGCCGCCGGGTGCGGCTGGGGCAGGTGCTGCCACCGGGTTTGCCGCGACAACGCCCTGTGCGCTGGGCGCCGGGCCGGACTGGTCGAGATAGAGCAGTTCCTTTGCGCCATTGCGCGCCAGTTCGACGTGATCGAATGCGACTGCCGCCAGCGTGACGCCGGGCTGCACTTCGGCGCCAACGCGATAGACCTGCTGCAGGCCGTCTCCTCCGGCAATGATCGCCGTGCCGCCGCCACCGGGCGTCGCGCGCGTGGCGAACAGGGTCAGCGCGAGCGAGGTTACCGCGCCCGACTGCTCTGCCTGTGCCGAAGCGGCGGGCGTGCGGTTGAACGGATCGACCGTGGCGAACAGTGCTGCGCGGGCCGTGGGCGACATGATGCGAACGCCGCGTGGCGCCCAATCGCCCAGCGGCCAGACCGGGGTGACGATCGCCCAGAACAGCGCTGCGGCAAGCCCCGCGATGAGGCTGGCGAGCATCCACCACAGTATGTCATGCAGGGGCGGCAAGGCGGGTCGCAACCCGGCGATGACCAGCCTCCTTTGCCCGAATCCCACGCCAGCGTTCCCCTTCCGAAGCAGCAGGAATAACCGCAAGGCTGCGATTCACAAATGCTTCCGGTTACTTGGTCCGACAGATGCCAAGCAGTGCAATGCTACGGGAGTGTGACAAAGGCGTGGCAAACTCGCCAGTTTGGAAAAGGCGTCGCTGCTCCGGAGCGCTGCGCTCTCTATTCGGATTCGCGCTCTCGTGCGTTGAGCTTGCTCCACAGGTTTTCCGTGCCCGCCTCGATCGCCTTGTTCACGTATTGCGAGGCGACCAGCCAGCCCTTGAACGGGCGGAGCGTGGCAAGGCAACCGATGGCCAGTATCGGCACGGACGTGAGCACGTGCACCCACCACGGCGGCGCGTAGGCAACTTCAAGCCAGACCGCGAAGAACGTGAGCGGGAAGGCGGTGATGCACAGCGCGAAGAAGGCCGGGCCGTCATCGGCATTGGCGAACTGGTAGTCCAGCCCGCATTCCGGGCAGGTCTTCTGCAGCTTCAGCCAGCCCGCGAACATCGGCCCCTTGCCGCACTTCGGGCACAGTCCCTTCCAGCCACACCGCAGGATCCAGTCAAACTTGGGATTGTCGGTGAAGATGGCCATGAACAAATGCCTGTCGTTGTGCGAACGAGGTCCCCCTTAGGCGGCGTGGACAAATTCCACAACGCCACGGTTGCCCTGTAAAAGGCCTTGG
>OFDC01000959.1_pt1 | contig 17336 bp, 17 predicted proteins | sample 1520941 | NCBI WGS metagenome assembly OFDC01 (sample SAMEA94258168, study PRJEB24077) | hot springs metagenome | biome: Aquatic biome; feature: Water | place: India | collected 2012-12-06 | depth 5 m | reverse complement strand
TTAAAGGCAGCGTGCCGGCGGGCGCCACGGCAGCCAGCCTGGTTGTCGCTTACGAGCCGGTCTGGGCGATCGGCACGGGTAAGACGCCGACCGTGGCCGAGGTCGCCGCAGCCCACGCGCACATTCGTAAGGTGCTGGGCGGGCTGACCGGCGAGGCGGCCGGCGTTCGTCTGCTCTATGGCGGCTCGGTGAAGGGCAGCAACGCGGCCGAGCTCCTGGCGGCCGGCGACGTCGATGGCGCGCTGGTGGGCGGGGCGAGCCTCGTCGCGGCGGAATTTTTGGCTATCGCCAAGGCCGCCTAAAGCGGCTAGAAGCGCGCGCTTGGCGCAAATGCCCTCTCAAGCTGGACGAAAATGGACGCCGTAAGACACTTCCTCCACGAATGGCGCCTCGTGCTGCTCGTCATCCATGTCGGTGTGACGGCCGCGATGATCGTCGTGATCCTCCTTCAGCGCAGCGAAGGCGGCGGCCTCGGCATGGGCGGCCGGTCGGACGCCCTGTTCTCGGTGCGCGGCCAGGCCAACATCCTGTCGCGCATGACCGCGATCTTCGCGACGATTTTCTTCGTCCTGAGCATGATCATGGCCTGGAGCATGACCGATCCGGTCCGTGCCACGCGGTCGATCATGGATCGCGCGCCGGTCGGGCAGGGCACGCCTGCCGCTCCCGGCGGCATGGCACCGGCGCCGACGGCACCCGCCGCGCCGGCGCAACCCGCCGCTCCCACGCGCTAGGCTTCCCGATGAATTCCGCTTCCTCCCCCCGCCGAAAAGTCTCCGGCGGGGCGATATCCCCATGGCTGCGCTCCACAAGCGCTTGTATGCTGTAGGCCCATGACGCGCTTTATCTTCATAACGGGCGGCGTGGTTTCCTCGCTTGGTAAGGGTCTTTCGTCGGCGGCGCTGGGCGCGCTGCTGCAGGCTCGTGGCTACAAAGTCCGGCTGCGCAAGCTGGACCCCTACCTCAACGTCGATCCGGGCACGATGAGCCCGTATCAGCACGGCGAGGTCTTCGTGACCGACGACGGGGCCGAGACCGACCTCGACCTCGGCCATTACGAGCGCTTCACCGGCGTCGACGCCAAGCAGAGCGACAACATCACCACCGGCCGCATCTATTCCACCGTGATCGCCAAGGAGCGGCGCGGCGAGTATCTCGGCGCCACGGTGCAGGTCATTCCGCACGTCACCGACGCCATCAAGGAATTCGTCGTCGCCGATACCGACAAGGAAGACTTCGTGCTGGTCGAGGTCGGCGGCACGGTCGGCGACATCGAGAGCCTGCCGTTCCTCGAAGCCATCCGCCAGGTCGGTAACGAACTCGGCCGCGAGCGCACGATGTACGTGCATCTCACCCTGCTGCCCTGGGTGCCCACGGCGGGCGAGTTGAAGACCAAGCCGACCCAGCACTCGGTGAAGGAGCTGCTGAGCGTCGGTATCCAGCCCGACCTGCTGGTCTGCCGAAGCGGCGACAAGGAGATCCCGGCCAACGAACAGCGCAAGATCGCGCTGTTCTGCAACGTGAAGCCCGAGCGGGTCATCGAGGCGCGCGACGTCGACACGATCTACCAGGTGCCGATCGCCTATCACGAGCGCGGCTTCGACCGCGAGGTGTGCCGCTATTTCGGACTGCCGGCCGAAGAGGAGCCGAATCTCGACCGCTGGCGCGGCGTCGTGCGCTCGGTGCGGGAGCCCGAGGGCAAGGTCACCATTGCCGTGGTCGGCAAGTACACGGTGCTGCTCGACGCCTACAAGTCGTTGTCGGAGGCGCTCACCCATGGCGGCTTCGGCAGCAACGTGAAGGTCGGCCTGGAGTGGATGGACTCCGAGATCTTCGAGCGCGACGACGCCGTCAGCCGGCTGGAGCATGTCCACGGCATCCTGGTGCCCGGCGGCTTCGGCGAGCGCGGCACCGAGGGCAAGATCCACGCGGTGAAGTTCGCACGCGAGCGCAAGGTGCCGTTCTTCGGCATCTGCTTCGGCATGCAGATGGCCGTCATCGAGGCGGCGCGGAACCTGCTGGGCATCGAGACGGCCTCGTCGAGCGAGTTCGGCCCGACAGATCACGCCGTCGTGGGCCTGATGACCGAGTGGATGAAGGGCAATCAGCTCGAGAAGCGCTCCGCCGATGGCGATCTGGGCGGCACGATGCGGCTCGGCGCCTTCCCGGCCCATCTGCGTCCGGGCACCAAGGTCCACGAGATCTACGGCCAGGACGTGATCAGCGAGCGGCACCGCCATCGCTACGAGGTCAACGTCAATTACAAGGACCGGCTGGAGCAGGTGGGCCTGCGCTTCTCGGGTATGTCTCCGGACGGCATCCTGCCCGAGATCGTCGAGATTCCCGACCATCCCTGGTTCATTGGCGTCCAGTACCATCCCGAACTGAAGTCGCGGCCCTTCGCGCCGCATCCGCTGTTCACCTCGTTCATCGGGGCGGCGAAGACACAGAGTCGCCTCGTCTAGGCAAGGACGGGGCCGCGGCCGGGTCGCATTTCCGTCACCTTTTCAGGTGATTTTGGCGTCATGTTCCGCATTGCCGCCCTCGTCACGCTCGCCGTCGTCACGCTCGGCTCGAATGCCTGGGCGCAACCCTCGTCGCAATCGCCCTACGGCAAGGCTGAGCGGCGCGATCCCATCTTCCTGCGCTTCAGCGAGATGGCGAACCGGTACTGGGTGAACACCGAGACCAACTCGGCCAGCCACAAGGTCGTGGCCATCCCGATGCCCAAGCAATGCGCTTTCCTCTACGCCGACGCCTACACGCGCGGCCAGCAGAGCGAGTCCGAGGTCCAGCAAACGGCGCTGTCGAACTGCAACCGGCGCCTCCAGGAGCTCGGGCCCCTCGGCGAGAATTACGGCGTGGACTGCCGCTGTCAGGTCGTCATCAGCGACGAGACCTACGTCGTCCCGAAGGCTGCCATGCCCGACGACGCCTATGGCCCGTCTTCGATTTTCTATCGCGACGAACGCGGCAACGTCGCCCGGCTGAACGGCCTGGTACGCTACGGCGCGCTGATCGGCCGGGACCGCTCCGTCACCTTCACGGTCGACAATCCGCGCGGCGAGCAGGTGTGCACCGGCACCATGACCAACGAGAATCCCGGCACCGGTCAGTTTTCGCTGTCCTGCTTCGGCGGCAAATTCGCCGGCCGCGGCACCTTCGAGAGCAAGACCGGCGCCCCCAACGACCACATCATCGCCCGTGGCCAGACCGGACGCGGACAGCCGGTGACCATGGTGATCGGCCTGCCGGCGCAGCTGGCGGCCAACACCTATGGCGCCCTCTGACATGCGCCTTCCCGCAATAGCCCTCGGCCTCGCGCTCCTGGCCCCTGTCATCGCCGTCGGGCAGAGCGCGGGCGAGGTCGAGCGTTGCTTTCAGAACCCCGGCGCCTGCGCCTCAGGCGGAGGAGGCGGGGGCGCTGCTCCGCCGGCCCAGGCCCCGGCGCCTCTCGCGGCACGGTCTGCGCCGGCACCTGACTACACGACCGTGCTCAACAGCCCGGAGCCGGATCGCAAGAAGATCCAGGAGTCGCTGCGCACGCTCGACAAGTACAACGGCCCGATCGACGGCAACCTGCAGTCGGAAGCCACGATCAAGGCGATCGGCGATTGGCAGAAAGGCCGCAACACCCCCGTCGTCGGCAAGCTGACTCCTCAAGAAGCCGCCCAGCTCAATGCCGAGGCCAGCCGCGCCCCTATCCGCCGCCTCGAATCGCCACCGCCACAGACCGCCCAGCCGGTTCCGCTGGCGCCGGCCAAGCCTTCCAACGCCGACGCCCTCAAGGCGCTGAAGGACCGCCTCGCGGAGCGTCGCAAGGCCGCCGAGCCGAAGGCTAATGCCGCGGCCCAGGCGCTGGTGCGCGACCTCCAGGCCTACGTCGCTGCCGACGGCAAGGGCGTGGCGGGCGAGCAGTTCGCCGACTTCGCCAAATGGTACGCCGACAACAAGACCGCCGGCCGGACCATCGGCGAGATCACGCCGGTCATCGACGACTACGGTGATGCCAAGGCCGGCGCCGCCACCACGACCGAGGTGAAGTTCGAGACGAAGCAGGGCGACAAAACCTTCGGCCAGTGCCTGGTTTTCGCCTGGATCGAAGGCACGCCGCGCAAGAACCCGCAGGCCTTCGGCTGCAACGACGTCGCCGCCGTCGAGAAATGGAAGACCGACCAGGCGCTCAAGAGCGCATGGCGCTAGGGTTTCGTCCTCCCCACGAAAACAAGGTAGCCGTCGTCTCGACCGAAGCCTCGCGCAGCGAGGCGTAGCGGAGAGACCTTCGCTCAACGACTAGCCGGCTATTGGTGGAGCAAAGGTCTCTCCGCTACGCGCCTTCGGCGCTTCGGTCGAGACGACGGCTATTTTGCTGCGGCACCCTAAGCATTCGCCCCGTGGATCGCCTCGATAACGGCCTTGGTGACGTCCGCGGTGCGCGCCGTGCCGCCGAGGTCGGGCGTGTGGAAGCGCTTATCGGCGGTCACGCGCTCGATCGCCTTCATCAGCCGACCGGCGGCGGCGGGTTCGCCGAGATGTTCCAGCATCATCACCGCCGACCAGAAGGTGCCGACGGGATTGGCCACGCCCTTGCCCATGATGTCGAAGGCCGAGCCGTGGATCGGCTCGAACATCGAGGGGAAGGTACGCTCTGGATTGAGGTTCGCGGTCGGCGCGATGCCGAGGGAACCCGCCAGAGCGGCGGCGAGATCGGAGAGGATGTCGGCATGAAGGTTGGTCGCCACCACCGTGTCGATGCTGCCGGGCTTCATCACCATGCGCATGGTCATGGCATCGACCAGCATCCTGTCCCAGGTCACGTCCTTGAAGTCGGCGGCAACTTCGCTGGCGATCTCGTCCCACATCACCATGGCGTGGCGCTGGGCGTTCGACTTTGTAACGACGGTGAGCAGCTTGCGCGGCCGGGACTGGGCGAGCTTGAAGGCGAAGCGCAGGATGCGCTCGACGCCGGCGCGCGTGAACATCGACACGTCGGTCGCGGCCTCGATCGGCGAGCCCTGGTGGACACGGCCGCCGACGCCGGAATACTCGCCCTCGGAGTTCTCGCGCACGATCACCCAGTCGAGCTCATTGCCGTTCACGTGGCGCAGCGGCGAGGTGATGCCCGGCAGCACGCGCGTCGGACGGACGTTGGCGTACTGGTCGAAGGGCTGGCAGATCGCCAGACGCAGGCCCCACAGGGTGACATGGTCCGGAATGTCGGGATGGCCGGCCGAGCCGAACAGGATGGCGTCGTGCTTCGCGATCTGGTCGCGTCCGTCCGCCGGCATCATGCGGCCATGCTTCTTGTAGTAGTCGCCGCCCCAGTCGAAATGGTCGATCTGGAAAGCGAAGCTGCCCTCGCGCTTGGCGATGGCTTCCAGGACCTCGACGCCGGCCGACACGACTTCAGTGCCGATGCCGTCGCCGGGAATGGCTGCGATCTTGTAGGTCTTCATCACGCTCTCCGGATCAGTTGCTGGCCTTGACGCCGGCCGCCTTGATCACGGCATCCCAGCGCTTCACTTCGGCTTCGAGATAGCTCTTCAGGGCTTGCGGGCTCACCTGCGCCTCGGCGACGGGCTCGGTGCCGAGACCGGCGAAGCGCTCGACCACCTTGGGATCCTTCAGCGCTACCTTGAGCGCGGCCACCAGCCTGTCGGTGACGTCCTTCGGCAATCCCTTGGGCGCCCACAGCGCATGCCAGGCCGAGACCTCGAAGCCGGGCAGGGCACCGCCGTCCAGGGTCGGCAGGCCCGGCACGGACGAGACCTTGGCCTTGGTGGTGACGGCATAGCCCTTGATGCGGCCATCCTTGATGTGTCCGGTCGTGTTGGTCGTCTGATCGCACATCACATCGAAGGTGCCGCTGATCAGGTCGTTCATCGCCGGACCCGTGCCCCGGTAGCCGACGCCCTCCATCTTGATGCCGAGTTCCTTCATCAGGATCAGCATGCACAGATGCGAGGCCGAGCCGATGCCGGCATGGCCGTAGGTCGCCTTGCCCTGGTTCGCTTTCATCCACGCGACGATCTCGGCGATGTCCTTGGGCGGCAGGCCGGCCTTCGACACCAGCGTCATCGGCACGTCGGTGATGCGGCCGAGATGGTCGAAGTCGCTCACGACGTCGTACTTGAGCCCGTCATAAAGGGCAGGGGCCGTGGCCTGCGCGATGTGCCAGACCGCGATCGTGTAGCCGTCGGGCGCGGCGCGCGCGACCTTCGCCATGCCGATCGTGCCGCCGGCGCCGCCGACATTCTCGACCACGACGGTCTGGCCCAGCGTCTTGGTCATCGATTCGGCGATCAGGCGCGCCACCGTGTCGGTCGGACCGCCGGCCGCGGCCGGCACGACGAGGGTGATCGGCTTGTTGGGGTAGGCGCTTTGCGCGAGGGCGGGCCCGGCCAAGGCCAGGGGTGCGGCGGCGATCAGCAGGGCACGACGGAGAAGGCTCATGGTTTCACTCCCGGGAAATCTTCTTTGGACTTTACTTAGGAGCGCCGGCGGCGGCCCGCAATCGGTGCTGGATTATACAAATTTCTGATATAATCCCGGCGTGGACCTGCATCAGCTTCGCTGCTTCGTCGCCGTCGCCGAGGAACTTCACTTCGGTCGCGCGGCGCGCCGCCTCGACATGCTGCCTTCGGCGCTCAGCCGGGAGATCCGCCTTCTCGAAACTTCGCTCGGCGCGCCGCTGCTGCTGCGGACGACGCGCAACGTGATGCTGTCGCAGGATGGCGCAGCCTTCATCGACGATGCGCGGGCGCTGCTGGCGCGTGCCGACGCGCTCGCCGCCGAAGTTCGCAAGCGGGGCCGCAGGCGATCCAGCAGCCTCGTCCGGATCGGGGCGATCGATACCGCCGCGGCGGGTCTGGTGCCGGCGCTGTTGCATGATTTCCGCGAGCTGCGCGCGGCCGCCACCGTTCAACTGGTCGAGGACAAGACTGTCCGGCTGCTGCCGAAGCTCCTGTCCGGCCGGCTCGACGTCGCGTTCATCCGGCCGCCCGAGCGGCTCGACGAGCGCATCGACGTGATGATGCTCTTCCACGAGACGCCGGTGGTCGCCTTGCCGTCCCGTCACAGGCTCGCAAGCCGCCGGCGGCTCACCGTCGAGGCGCTGGCGCAGGAACCGATGATCGTGCCGGACCGCAGTTCACGCCCGCACAGCCACGATCTCACGATCAAGCTGTTCGAGCGGGCCGGCCTTCGGCCCCGGCTGGCGCAGAGCGCGGAGGAGAAGCAGACCATCGTGCATCTCGTCGCGGCCGGGCTGGGCGTCGCGATCGTGCCACGCTCGGCGGCGCGTCTCGGCGTCTCGGGCGTGCGCTTCGTGCCGCTCGCCTCCCGCGACGCGCTCGGCCTCGACCTGCTGCCGATGGGGGCGGCGTGGCTGCGCAACGCACGCGACCCGCTGCGCGACGAGATCCTCGACCTGCTCCGTCTGCACCTGCCGCGCTACGCAGCGGGTGCGTGACCTTACAGGACGATAGTCGACGGCTACTTCGCGCGCTCGAGGTAGCTCTCGAAGACGCCCACATGCACGAAGGCCGGGTCGGCCGAGTCCGACCACAGGTCGCGCGAATCGAAGCGGACGTCGTAGGTCGGTTCGTCTTCGGCTTCGACGCCGTGGCCATGGGCGTCGGGGAAAGGGTAGGGCGGCGACACGCCGACCACTACGCCGCTCTTGCCGCGGATGTAGCCCGGCATGCGGACATGGCCGTGGACGTAGTCCGTCTTTACCGTGACCTTGTCGCCGACCTTAAGCGTCTCGCGCGTGGCGACGTTGCCGCGGCCGGGGGCGCTGGGCGAGGAGAGGGGGAAGGCACCTCCGGCGCGACGTTCCAGCTCCTCCTGGGTGAGGATGCCCTTCTCGACGCACAGGGTCGCCAGGCTGGTCAGCGAGCGCTCGTAGTAGCTGGCCGACAGATAATGCCGCGGCTCCATCCGCTCGATGGCGTGGCGATACTCATCCATGTTGAAGATGCCGAGCTTCACCGCCAGAGAGTAGAGCGCATTGACGCGCTTCTCCCACGGCTCGTGGAAAGTCTGGGCGCGAAGCGAATAGCGGACGCGGCCGAAGCCCTGTTTACCGCCGAGATCGTGCATGCCGTCCATGACTGTCTCCGGTCCTAGAGGCGCGAGACGCCGATCATGGCGTCCTTCGTGACGAGGCCCGCGAGCTTCTCCTCGGACCAGCCCTCGGTGCCGGCCGGTCGGACCGGCAGCACCATGTAGCGCGTGTCGGCCGTCGTATCCCAGACACGAATCTCCATATCGGCCGGCAGATCGAGGCCCATCTCCTTCAGCACGGTGCGCGACTGGCGCACGACGCGGGCGCGATACTCCAGGTCCTTGTACCAGTCCGGCGGCAGGCCGATGATCGAGAAGGCGGTGCAAGAGCAGAGCGTGCAACAAATCACGTTGTGAATCTTCGGCGTGTTCTCCAGCACGACCAGGTGCCGGTGATGCGGCGGCATCGACAGGCCGAGTTCGGCTACGGCGTCGCGGCCGTTGGCGAACAGGCGCTCGCGGAAGGCGGGATCGGTCCACGCCTTCGCGACGACGCGGGCGCCGTTTTCCGGAACCCATTCCTCCTCGGCGAGGTGCTTGAATTCGCGGATGAAGTTCTCTGGCTCCATGCCGCGCTCCTGGAAGGCTTCCTGGATCGCGTCGACCCGCTTCTCGACGGAGGCGGTGGCTTGGTGTTGGTGGGTCTGGTCGGGCATGTCGTTTTCTCCCAGGCGACGGCAATTCTGGCCGGCGAGTATAGGAAGCGCGCGCCATCGCGTCACTTGCTCCCCGCCGTCCGCGCGGGCTAGAGAGGCCCGCCCAACAGGAGTTTTTCTCATGAGCGCCATAGCCGAAGTCCGCGGCCGCGAAATCCTCGACAGCCGTGGTAACCCCACCGTCGAAGTCGAGGTCGAACTCGACAGCGGCGCGGTGGGCCGCGCGGCGGTTCCGTCCGGCGCCTCGACCGGCGCGCACGAGGCCGTCGAGCTGCGTGACGGGGACAAGAAGCGCTACGGCGGCAAGGGCGTGCTGAAGGCGGTTGCCGCGGTCAACGGCGAGATCATGGACCTGCTGTCCGGCCTCGACGCGCTGGAGCAGATCAAGATCGACCGCGCCCTGATCGAGCTCGACGGCACCCCGAACAAGGGCCGCCTCGGCGCCAACGCGATCCTCGGCGTCTCGCTGGCGGTCGCCAAGGCCGCCGCCATGGAAAGCGGGCTGCCGCTCTATCGTTATGTCGGTGGCAGCCAAGCCTCGGTGCTGCCGGTGCCGCTGATGAACATCATCAACGGCGGCGCGCATGCCGACAACCCGATCGACATCCAGGAATTCATGATCATGCCGGTGAAGGCGGATCGCTTTGCCGACGCGCTGCGCATGGGCGCGGAGGTGTTCCACGCGCTGCGCGGCCAGCTCCACGACGCCGGCCACAACACCAACGTGGGCGACGAGGGCGGCTTCGCACCGAACCTCGCCACGGCCGACGAGGCCCTGTCCTTCGTCATGAAGGCGATCGAGAAGGCCGGCTACAAGCCCGGCGAGGACGTCATGCTGGCGCTCGATCCGGCCTCGACCGAGTTCTTCAAGAAGGGCAAGTACGAGATGGAAGGCGAGGGCAAGTCGTTCGATGCCGCCGGCATGGTCGACTACTACGCCGATCTCGTGAAGCGCTACCCGATCATGTCCATCGAGGACGGCATGGCCGAGGACGACATGAAGGGCTGGAAGGCCATCACCGACAAGCTCGGCAAGAAGATCCAGCTCGTGGGCGACGACCTGTTCGTCACCAACCCGAAGCGCCTGGAGCAGGGCATCAAGGACGGGCTCGCCAACGCGATCCTGGTCAAGGTGAACCAGATCGGCACGCTGACCGAGACGATGGAAGCGGTCTCGATGGCGCGCAACGCCAGCTACGGCGCCGTGATGTCCCACCGCTCGGGCGAGACCGAGGACTCGACCATCGCCGACCTCGCCGTCGCCACCAACTGCGGCCAGATCAAGACCGGCTCGCTGTCGCGCTCGGATCGCCTCGCCAAGTACAACCAGCTTCTGCGCATCGAGGAGCAGCTCGGCACCCAGGCCCGCTATGCCGGGACGTCGATCCTGCGCGGGTAACGCCGGCTGGACCGGAATGATCAAGGGTCGCTGCGGCGGCCCTTTTTCTTGTCCGATCATAACCTCTTCCGTCATCTCGACCGGAGGTCTCTCCGCTACGCGCCTACGGCGCTCCGGCCGAGACGACGGATAGATAGTTGACGAAGTCAAACAATTGATTGACCATGGCAACCGTTCCGGGAGGTTGTCATGGCAGCGTCGTCGCTCGCATCCCGCATCGAGGCGGTGCGTCGTTTCTCGCGCTTCTACACCCGCCGCATCGGCGTGCTCGAAGAAACCCTCCTGCACAGCCCGCTCACGCTGCCCGAGGGGCGGCTCGTCTATGAAATTGCCAATCGGGATCGGCCGACCGCACAGGAACTGTGCCGCGATCTCGGCCTCGACCCGGGGTATGTCAGCCGGCTGCTGCAGGGGCTGGAGAAGAGGGGATGCGTCACCCGCACGCGCTCGACCGCCGACAAGCGCCAGACCGAGCTTGCGCTCACGGCGAAGGGCCAGAAGCTCTGGGGCGCCATGAACGAGCAGTCGCGGCAGGACATCGCGAGGCTACTGGCCGAGTTGCCGGTCGAACGGCAGGACAAGCTCGTGAAGGCGCTGGAGACGGTCGAGAAGCTGCTGGACGAGCCCCCGGAGAAGCGCGTGCCCTTCACGCTGCGGCCGCACCAGCCCGGCGACATGGGTTGGATCATCCGCCGCCAGACCCAACTTTATGCCAACGAGTTCGGCTGGGACGGCACTTTCGAGGCGATGCTCGCGGAAATCTCGGCGAAGTTCATCAAGAAGTTCGATCCGAAGTCCGACAATTGCTGGATCGCCGAACGCAACGGCGAGATCGTCGGCTCGGTGTTCCTCGTGCGCGCGGGCAAAAGCACGGGGCAGCTCCGCATGCTCTACGTCGAATCGACGGCGCGCGGCCTGGGCATCGGCCAGGCCCTGGTCGCCGCCTGCATCGAGGATGCCCGCGCCAAAGGTTACAGGAAGCTCATGCTGTGGACCAACGACATCCTGGTCTCGGCGCGCAAGATCTACATCGCCGCCGGTTTCCGGCTGATCAAGGAAGAGAAGCACGACAGCTTCGGCAAGAAGCTGGTCGGGCAGTTCTGGAACCTCGACCTGTGAACCGTCCCGGCCCGCTCTGGGCCGCGGCCGGCACGGGCATCCAGGTCGGCGCCGCCATGGTGGCGACGCGCTACGTCGTCGATGCCGCCGGGCCGGGCTCGCTCGGCTTCCTGCGCTACCTGATCGGTCTCGTCTGCCTCGTGCCGGCACTGTGGCTGCGACCCTGGCAAACCATCGCCTCGCGCGATCTCGTGCCGATCGGTCTTCTGGGTATCGGCCAGTTCGCGGCCCTGATCGTGCTGCTGAACTGTTCGCTGCAGCACATCCCGGCGGCGCGCGCCTCGCTGCTCTTCTCGACCTTCCCGTTGATGACGATGATCCTGTCGGCGCTGCTCGGCCGCGAGCGCTTCACGCCCGGCAAGGTCGGCGGCTCGCTCCTCACCTTCGCCGGCGTGGCCATCGCGCTGGGAGGGGCGGCGATGGCGGCTCAACCGCAGCACGGCTCGGTCTGGCTCGGCACGCTGGCGGCGCTGGGATCGGCATTGTGCGGCGCCGTCTGCTCGATCTTCTACGGACCCTACGTCGCGCGTTACTCGGCGCTGCCTGTGACGGCCTTCGCCATGTTCGTGGCGGTACTGGCGTTGGCCGGTGTCGCCGCCACCGAGGGGTTATTCGTCGCCTTGCCACGCTTCACCGGCAGCGACATCGCGGCCATCGTCTTCATCGGCGTATCGAGCGGGATCGGCTTCTTCCTGTGGGTCTATGCGTTGGGCAATGCACCGCCGACCCTGGTCACGATCTTCCTGGGCCTCGGCCCCGTGACGGCGGCGCTGGGCGGCACGCTGCTGCTGGGCGAGCCGCTGCCGGTGGCCGCACTGCTGGGGCTCGTCTGTGTCCTCGCCGGCCTGTGGTGGGCGCTCAAGCCCGGCGCACAAGCTGATTAAGAGTTAGCAGCCGCTCTTTTCTCGTCGGCCGCCACGAAATGCGCCATCTGGTCGGCGTGGGCCTTGCGAAAGGCGGGGCGGTCGGTGACGCGGGTCACGTAGGCTTCTGTCGCGGGCCTGTCGCCGAAGGCGCGAACCTTGCCGACGCGCAGCACGTCCGCCATCAGCAGGTCGGCTGCGGTGAAGCGATCGGCCGCCAACCATTGCCGCTCGCCCAGTACCCTCTCGATCTGGTCGAGCCGGTTGCCCAGCCAGCCGGTGAGGGCATTGTCCTGCTGGCCCGTCATGGTCAGGAACCACCAGGGCACGCTCACCATCTCGATCGAGTTGAGCGCGGCGAACATCCACTGAAGGGTTGCGGCTTCCCCGGCAGGATCGCGCGGCATCAGCCTTTCGCTCTTGCGGGCGAGATGCATCAGCCCGGCGCCGCTCTCGAACATTTCCAGGTCGCCATCGGTCAGGAAGGGCACCTGACCGAACGGCTGCTGCACCAGATGATTGGTCTCGCGCCCATCGAACGGCACGGTGCGCACGGAATAGGGAAGGCCGGCTTCCTCGCAGGCCCAGCGAAGCCGCAGATCGCGCACGAAGCCGCGGGGACCCTTGGGCACCCAGTCGTAAGTCCAGATGATCAGTCCGCTCATGTGGCCACCCTCGCAGAAGCCGCTAACAGCCTCCAATTAAACGAAAAATCTTGACGGAAGGCCACAATATGTTGCCATATGCCTGCAGGAACGCAGCATATGTTGTTGAGACCCCGTCAGATTCTGGCTCCCGTCATCTTCGCCACGGTATTCGGCTATTTCGGATACCATCTGGTGAACGGTGACCGTGGCCTGCTGGCCATGGCCCACCTCCAGCGCGAAGTCCTGATCGCCGAACAGAACCTCGCGGAAGCCGAGGCCACTCGCAAGATCTGGGAACGGCGCGTCGCGGCCCTGCGCAACCAGAGCCTCGAACCGGACATGCTGGACGAGCGCGCGCGCGTGCTACTGAACTTCTCCCGCAAGGACGACATCATCGTCTTCATGCCGACGCGCTGACGACGTTTTGATCTGGATGACGCCGTGCTCAAGGTTCGCCTCGCGGTCATCCGAAAGAAACTGTCCGGTGCGATCCATGGTTTGCAAACAATCGCTCAATTGCTGCGGCGCACGCGCGGCGAGTGTGTTTTTTCCTGCTAGATCAAACACATCGCCGTCTGCGATGCTATAAGCCGAAGCGAGTTCACGAGGGGACTGCCATGGCGAAGCCGGCCACGAAGCCGAAAGTCGATACTTCTCCCGCCAAGGCGAAGTCGCCTGCCAAGCAATCATCCGGGCCGGGCGACAACAGCGTCACCCCCGACGAACTCAAGGCCTACTATCGCGACATGCTGCTGATCCGCCGCTTCGAGGAGCGGGCGGGCCAGCTCTACGGCATGGGGCTGATCGGCGGCTTCTGCCATCTCTACATTGGCCAGGAAGCGGTTGTGGTCGGCATGCAGTCGAGCGTGCGGGACAAGGACGCCGTCATCACCTCCTACCGCGACCACGGCCACATGCTGGCCTGCGGCATGGACCCCAAGGGTGTCATGGCCGAACTGACGGGCCGCAGCGGCGGCTACTCGAAGGGCAAGGGCGGCTCGATGCACATGTTCAGCCGCGAGAAGAGCTTCTACGGCGGCCACGGCATCGTCGGCGCACAGGTGCCGATCGGCACCGGCCTCGCCTTCGCGCACAAGTATAATGGCGACAAGAACGTCTCGCTGACCTACTTCGGCGACGGTAGCGCCAACCAGGGACAGGTCTACGAGGCCATGAACATGGCCGCACTCTGGAAGCTCCCGGTGGTCTACATCATCGAGAACAACCGCTACGGCATGGGTACCTCGGTCGAGCGCGCTTCGGCAACCACCGAGCTCTACCGCCACGGCGAGGCCTTCGGCATCCCGGGCGAGCGCGTCGACGGCATGGACGTGCTGGCGGTGCGGGCGGCGGGCGAAAAGGCCATCGAGCACGCACGCAGCGGGCAGGGGCCGTACATCCTCGAGATGCAGACCTATCGCTACCGCGGCCACTCGATGAGCGATCCCGCCAAGTACCGGAGCAAGGAAGAGGTCGACAAGTTCCGCAACGAACGCGATCCGATCGAGCAGATCCGCAAGCGCCTGATCGACGGCAAGATCGTCGACGAGGCAGGCCTCAAGGCGGTCGACGCGGAGATCCGCAAGATCGTGAACGACGCCGCCGAATTCTCGCAACACAGTCCCGAGCCCGATCCGTCGGAGCTTTGGACCGACATTCTGGTCGAGGCCTGATCCCATGAGCATTCAGGTTCTGATGCCTGCCCTGTCTCCCACCATGACCGAGGGCAAGCTTGCGAAGTGGCACGTCAAGGTCGGCGATGCCGTGAAGTCGGGCCAGGTGATCTGCGAGATCGAGACCGACAAGGCCACGATGGAAGTCGAGGCGGTCGACGAAGGCACCGTCGCGAAGATCCTCGTCGAGGAAGGCACCGAGGGCGTCGCCGTGAACACGCCGATCTGCGTGCTGGCCGGCGAGGGCGAGAGCGCCGCCGATGCCGAGACGCAGGCGCCCGCGGCCAAGGCCGAGGCGCCGAGGACTGAAGCAAAGACCGAAGAGAAGCCGAAAGCCGAAGCGGCGCCGGCGGCTCCCGCGGTCGCCGCTCCTGCTCCCGAGCCGGAGTGGAAGGGCGGCACGCAGCACATCACCGTGCGCGAGGCGCTGCGCCAACTCGAAGGCGACCGCCTCGTCGTCATCGAATCCCACAAGGGCGCGGTTCTGCGCGGCGTCAGCCGGAAGTTCGTGTCGGACATGCACGACATGCGCGGCGCGCTGGAGGCGCTGCTGGTCCGCAACGCCGCCACCAACGCGACCGACGAACAGATCGGGGAGCTGAGGCGCCACGCGCTGGACTATGAGAACGCCGCCGCGGTCGGCGACCCGGCGCGCATGATCGAGGCGAACCTGCGGTTCCATCGCTTCATCGCCGCCATCGCCGACAACCCGGAGGCGGCGCGCATCATGGATCAGGGTTGGGAACTGGTCATCAGCATCCGCAACCGCTACGGCTTCGGCGAGAAGCGCGTGACGGCCATCATCGACCAGCACCGCCGGCTGGTCGACGCCATCGCCCGGCACGACCCGGCGCTCGCCATGGCGGTGGCGCAGGAACACTGCGATTCCGCCAAGGACGACCTGCTGGCCCAGATGGAGCGGAGCGGCGTGCGTTAGCGGGTCGCCGGGCAACCAGGACCGGCCTCCGGCCGGCCCGGGTGCCGATCACGGTTCGCCGGATCGGACGTGCCATTCCAGCGTGTCCCGCAGGCCCGTCTCGAGGTCGACCCGCGGCGCCCATCCCAGTGCCGCCAGCCTGCCGATGTCCGGCTGCAGGCGCATGACCTGGTCCGGCCGATAGGGCAGATCCCCGAAACCCAGTTCCCCACAGGGGCCGACGAGGTCTCGCAAACGGTTGAGCGTGTCGGCCAGGACCGGGGCGCCGGGGTGCCCGGTGTTGAAAACACCGTGGGCGTCCTCCCGCTCGATGACGGTGCGGAAGGCGGTGGCGGCGTCGCGGGCGTGCAGGAAGCTCCAGCGCTGCTCGCACCGCGTCAGCGGCACCCGGTCGCCGCGGCGGAGGCGGCGGATGGTCGATGGGATCAGCCAACCGCCGTTGTCCATGGCGCCGTAGGTGGAAAACACGCGCAGCCACGCAAAGCGGACGCCGCGGTCGGCGCAGAGCCGTTCCGCCATCTGGCCGGCGGCCAGCTTGGCCATCCCGTAGAGCGTGGTCGGGCGGGTGTCGTCCGCTTCCGTCAGGACGCGGTCCTGCGGCCCATACTCCGCCTGGGAGCCGGCGGCGACGAAGGCGCGGGCGCCGATGTCGGCCGTCAGGGCGGCGATCCGCACCGTCGCGGCGATGTTGTCGGCCTGCACCGGGTGGCCGTGGTGGGTGTTGGCGACACCCTGCCACGCCATCTGGACAACCGTCTGCGGGCGGAAACCCGCGAGCCGCGGCCGGAGGGTCTCGATGGTCTCCAACCGGCCCTGCACCACCTCGCAGGCCATACCCGCAAGCCGGTAGCCGCCGCTTCCCTGGCGCACCACCGCCAGCACCACATGCCCGCCGGCAAGCAGCTCCCGCACAAGATGGGATCCCAGAAAACCACCGGCTCCCAGCACCACCGTCCGGCGCATCATTCCCGATCCATGCCAATGCTCCCCACCTGCCGGGTCGTGACGGTCATGCCGACATCAAGCGGATCATCGCGTTGTGCGCCTCGATCGCGGCGTTGACCGCGGCGAACAGGCGGTTCCGGGTATGCACCGGCAGACCCTGCGATTCGTTGTGGCAGAAGTCGGTGATGGTCGTCCATTCGTCCCGTGTCATGCGCATGAGCGAACCGGCCAGGGAATCGATGACCAGGTTCTTGGTGACATAGTCCAGAAAATCAATGGATGGGCGTCCGTCGCCGATGCCGTCCACGATCGAGGCCGCCCACAGCGCGTCCGATGGGATGCGGCTGCGCTGGCCGATGCGCAGCAAGAGCTGGAGGATGGCAATCCCGACCGTCGCCTTGCCAAGTATGCCGCCACCGTCGGAGGGGGAGGTGTCGCCGGCCAACTGCCGCTGGGTGATCCAGGGTTCGGCCACAACCAGGGCCGGACGGTCGCCGAGCCCCTCCAGCCGGACCCCAAGGAAGCCGAACAGGCTGCCGATCCGGTAGGGCTCCGGATCGATCGCGGCCATCGGTTCCCGCAAGCCGATCGCCGAGGAGATGAACAGCAACGTCGCCAGCGACGCCGGCTGGCGGAGCCATTCGCCAAGTGTCGGAAACTCCTGATCCTGATCGAGTTGAAGGATGCGTTCGGCCAGGATGGTGGTCTCCGTCCGGTCCCACTGCCGATAGTTCAGCAGCACCATCCCGGCGTCGGTCCGCTGCAGGAGAGCGACCACACGCGTCAAGGTTCCCTCGTGCAGGGTGTCGTCATCCCCGAAGATCCAGAGCCATCGGCCGCTTGCGACGCCGGGACACAGCAGCATGTTCACGTCGGCGCCGACATCCACGGGATTGCGCACGTAGCGGAAATCGGGGGCCGGCAGGCCGCCCCCCGCGCCGAAGACCTCCGCGCAGACGGCCGGAGTGCGGTCGGTGGAAGCGTTGTCGAGCACAACCACCTCGACCGAACCGGGCGCCACGCCGGCCAG
>OFDC01000958.1_pt1 | contig 17345 bp, 18 predicted proteins | sample 1520941 | NCBI WGS metagenome assembly OFDC01 (sample SAMEA94258168, study PRJEB24077) | hot springs metagenome | biome: Aquatic biome; feature: Water | place: India | collected 2012-12-06 | depth 5 m | reverse complement strand
GATTTTGGATAGTATCATTATTCAACCCTCAAAATTATAACAAAGTTTTGGATGTCCTTAAAAAACTAATGAGAAAGTTTATAATAAGTTTCATTTTGCCGTTTTTTATCCAAAAATTATCATAAAAATACCAAGTACTGATGATTGTGATAGATGATTATTAATTTAATCAAGTTGTTTGTTATGTTTATAGTTTGCTTTTTCTGAAACCCATTTTTTTACGAATAATTTTCTTTCAAAAAGTCCTGCCATTCATCAATCAATTTTCCTTTCAAAACTCTCGGAAATTTATGTTGACCGCCCACTTTTCCTTTCTTTTTCATCCAATCATAAAAGGCTTGTTGAGGAAGGACTTTGACAAAAATATTTTTTAAGCCGTGTCTTCGCTCTACTGCATAATCATCGTTGAGTTCGCAAAGTTTTTCGTCAAGTAATTTGCAGAATTGCTCTTCATCGACCTTTACATCAGATGCAACATACCACTGATGAGCAAAAAGTGGCGGATGCTTAACTCCAATCACTGTAAATTCACGAATATCAAGTCCTAGATCTTTAGAAACTAACTCAATACCATTATTCATATTATCCACCGAAAGGTGTTCGCCACACAAACTCAAGAAATGCTTGGTTCTACCCGTAATTTTGATCTCCATGCGTTTTTTATCGGTGAATTTTACGGTATCGCCAATCAAATATCGCCATGCTCCCGAACAAGTAGAAATAAGTAGAGCATAGTCAATATCTTCTTTTACATCTTGCACCATTAATGTTTCGGGATTGCTCACGAGATTACCATCTTCATCAAAGTTTTCCTCATTGAAAGGTATAAATTCAAAGAAAATACCTCGATTAAGTACTAAACGCAAATTACCATCTGGACGGTCTTGATAGGCCAAAAAACCTTCCGATGCCATATAAGTTTCGATATAAATGACAGGTTTTCCGAATAATTTTTCAAGCCCTTGTTTATAAGGTTCAAGTGATACTCCTCCCCACGCAAAAGCAGTAAGATTAGGCCACATATCGTGGATGTTATTGAGGTTATAACGCTTAATAATACGTTCTAACAAAATTGTGTGCCATGCAGGTACGCCCGCCAAGAAACCAATATCCCAATTGGGTGCATTGGCGGTAATGTCTTCAAGTTTATTTTCCCAGTCACGTAGAGCAGAGATTTTCTGACCGGGTTTGTAAAAATTCTGAAACCATATCGGAATCGTACCCGTGGTGATTCCACTTAAATCACCCTCATAATGGGAGTCAACCTCATTGAGGGCTGTGCTTCCTCCGAGCATTAAATAGCCTTTTTCGAATAAATCAGCGGGAAGTTCGGTATATTGTCCAAGTGTAATGATCTGATTGATACTTGTTCGCTGAATGGCCTTAATCATATCTTTCGTTACAGGAATTGCTTTTGAAGCTGCATCCGAAGTTCCCGAACTCAATGCAAAATATTTTACTTTTCCTGGCCAACAAACATTTTTTTCGCCCAAGCGAGCTTTGTACCACCATTCGTTGTAAATCTTGGTATAATCGTAAATCGGCACATTCTGAGTGAATTTTTCGTAAAATTCGTTTCCCTCTTCAAAAATTGCCGAACTGAGAATTTCCTCAAAATTGAATTTCTCACCAAATTGCGTATAGCGTGCTTTTGATAGCAATTTAGTGAATGCTTTTTTCTGCCATTTTGCCGGCTTTATTTTTCTAATTTGTTGAATCGTGCTTGTAAATTTGATGCTACCCTTTAGTAGTCTTCCTAATACTGCCATATATTTTGTTTCGAATAAAGTAATCAAATAGGCTATATAATTTCAAAAATAATAGGTTTTCTTGTAAAAACACAAAATGCTTTAGTCAATTGTTTAGTTTAAAGTATGGTGCTTTTCTAATGCTAAATTTACAACTTCCAGCGTTTCAAATCTTTGATTGTTTTATGAGCGGTCATGTCATAATGTACAGGGACAATTGAGACATAATTGTTTTCGAGGGCGTGTAAATCTGTTCCTTCAATGTTTGGTTCACGGTTTACAAAATCGCCGCCCATCCAGAAATAGGGTCTGCCATGTGGGTCAGTTCTGGCATCAAATTCTTCGTGCCAATATCCATTTGTTTGGCGACAAATTTTAATGCCTTTAATCGGATTCTCAGAATATTTTGGGAAATTGACATTTAGTGCAACATTTGCAGGAAATTCATTTGCTAAAGCTTTTTCAGTAATTCGTTTGATCCAACGTTTGACGTGAGAAAACTCGGCATCATATTTAAAATCATCTAACGAAAAGCCAATTGATGGAATACCTTCGATTGCACCCTCAACTGCCGCAGACATCGTACCTGAATAAATCACCGATATAGAAGAATTTAGACCATGATTAATGCCACTCACAACTAAATCAATTTTACGGTCTTTTAAGAAATGATGTTTGGCTAATTTCACGCAGTCGGCTGGTGTCCCAGAACATTCATAAGCCTCAACGTTTTTGTAAATTTTATTTTTCTTAACATGAATTGTGCTATCGACTGTAATCGCATGTCCCATTCCCGAATTTGGACTATCGGGAGCAACTACAAATACTTCTCCAATTTTTTTCATTACTTCAATCAATACCGAAATCCCTTTTGATGTAATGCCGTCGTCGTTTGTAACTAATATCAGTGGTTTCATAAATTGTGGAGCGAACCGAGCGTCGGTCGCATCTTGTTTGAAATAAAATTAAAATACAAATTAACAAAATGATATGCAGGCATACCATATATTTGCGGTCAAATTTGAAAAGATGATGGAATTATCGTACAGAGTTGCTACTCACAAAGATATTAAAGCGATTCGAGAAATCGCTAATAAAACTTGGTTTGTTACCTATGAACCAATATTGGGTAAAGAACAGCCAAAATTTATGTTTGATGAAATTTATAGTGAAGAGGCACTGGCAAAACAAATGAATGATGGACAGACTTTTATTTTGCAATATTTGGGAGAAAATCTATTAGCATTTGCGTCGTATTCAATCAAAGAAGATAAAGAAATTATTTATAAATTGAATAAATTATATTTAAACCCAGATTTTCAAGGCGGAGGATATGGCAAAAAGTTAATTTCGGTTGTAGAAGAAAATGTAAAAGCTCTGGGGGCAAAAAACTTAGATTTGAATGTAAATCGCTATAATAAAGCTCGTTTTTTCTACGAAAAAGTTGGATTTGAAATCATAAAAGAAGAAGATATTCCGATTGGAGAATATTGGATGAATGATTTTGTGATGCGTAAAGTGTTAAGTTAATTGCTCGATTCTGGCAATGTAACGCTGAAAACGTTCTAAATTTTGAGTAGGTTTACCCGATTCAATGTATTCAACCGAAAAAGGAGTTTCGCCTTTCAATGAGAGTAAATTTAGTTTGCCTAAGATGTTTTTCAGATGTCGTGCAGTGCCTTCATTGCCATCAAAAATGCTTAATTGTGGTGCCAATTGATAGAAAATTGGCTCAAAATAAGTAAAATGTGTGCAGCCAAGGACAATCGAACCAAATTTTTCAATATCAAGTTGGAGTAATGTTTCGGTGATATATTCTTCGGCAGGTTTGCCAAATTCCTCTCTTTCAGCGAGTTTTACTAATTCAGGCAAAGCCATTCTTTCAACTATTCCATCAGCACTGAGTGAATCAACTAATCTTTGGAAACGAGCAGAGCGAAGGGTGATTGGAGTGGCACAAACCAAAATTTTCTTTCGTTGTGCATTAAGTTCGGCAGTATCATTATCAACTGCTACTTTCACGGCTGGCTGAATCGCAATGATCGGAATACTTAATCTGCTTCGTAAATCTTCTACACAAACATTGGTTGCTGTATTGCAGGCCAGCACAATAGCTTTTACTTTTCGATTTAGAAAATAATTAACAGCTTCTTCAACAAATTCTTTAATTTGTTCCTCACTTTTGGTGCTATAAGGTACATTTTCGGTATCGGCATAATAGCAATATTGTTCATTAGGTAATTGTCTAATGATTTCGTGCAAAAGAGTTAGCCCGCCAATACCAGAATCAAAAACACCAATCATTGCAAATACTTAAAGATTACGAGATTTTATTTCCTTTTCTATTTGATTTCTAAATTTGAATTTTTGAGCAGTCGAATAAACAAAAAATATTATTATGCCCGTTAGAATGAAACTAAAAGTGTCTTTCAGAACATATATAGCCATAGAAATGCTTAGAATAGCTATGAAAATATGAGCAATGAAGGATTTTGGATTAAAAAAAGTGTCGAACAACTTCTTTTTCTCGGCATTAAGTTCCTCCAAAGTCATTTCTGAAAGTTTCTTTTTTGTATTCATTTTTACATATTTTGAAAGAATACACTTGTGTCAATCAAATTAGAAAGGAAAATCTGTTTCAGCATCCAAATTCCTCGGTTGATTTGCCTTACTACCGAGTGTAACTGTACCTCCACCTGTATTTGGGCTTGGCGGTGCACTTCTCTCAAAGTTTTCTAATGAACCAGCCGTATTAATTGGTTTTGGCATATTAAAATCGCCAAAACTATCCTGTCCTGGAAGTGGCGTATAGAAGCCATCTAAGTCAGTAAATTTGGTGTATTTACCAATAAATTTAAGTTTGACCGTATCTACATCTCCACTACGGTTTTTGGCAATAATTACCTCACCAACTCCTTCGGTTGAGTTTCCTTGTTCGTCTTGAGTAATTTTATAGTATTCTGGACGATACAAAAACATAACCATATCGGCATCTTGCTCAATTGATCCAGATTCACGTAAGTCAGAAAGTTGTGGTCGTTTATCACCTCCACGAGTTTCAACGGCACGACTCAACTGCGAAAGTGCTATCACAGGAACGTTAATTTCTTTAGCAAGGTTTTTCATCGCTCTCGAAATTGCCGCAATTTCTTGTTCACGGTTTCCTTTTCCGCCACCACCACTTTCAGCGGTCATTAGCTGTAAGTAATCGATAATTACCAAACCAATATCAAACTGGGCTTTCAAACGGCGGCATTTCGCACGCATTTCCAGAATTGAAAGGGCAGGGGTATCATCAATATAAATTGGAGCAGATGAAAGATTCTTGATTTTTTGGTGCAGTTGTACCCACTCATGGTTTTCGAGTTTCCCTTTTCGGAGTTTGTTACTATCAATTTCTGCTTCGGCCGAAATCAAACGTAGCATCAACTGTGTAGCCGACATCTCCAAAGAAAACATAGCCACAGGAATTCCCCACTCAACGGCCGCATTTCTCATGGCCGAGACTACGAAGGCCGTATTATGAGTAACTGTCATGTCTTCAAGTAAAAACAGACGATTCCCATCTATTTCAAAACCATAATAATCATCAATCTTGTCAAATTCAACTTTTATCCCTGTTACTCGCCAATCAGCTTTTGCTTTTAAAGGACGAGCTTGTTTTCTTTCAATTTTTGTCGGAATTATATCTAAATTCCCAAAAATTCTTACTCTAAATGCTTTACCTTCAAAATTTAAAGCTTTTATAGTGGTTTTCTTTTCCTTAATTGAGGTTCTAAAACCTAAAGTATCGCACAAAAACTTAATTTGTTTTGCTAAATCTTCATTTTTTTGTGTTATTTCAAAACAATTATATTTTGAATCATAATTGCCATCACTATCCAATAGGCCTGCTAAAAGCTGCAAACGGTTTTCTGTTGAATTGATTAAATAATGCTTAGGAATATGTTTGTTCTGAATAAGATTAAGCTCTCGTAGTTCATTTTGAATACTGTAGAATTCTTGCTTTCCTTGGAAACCTTTTGTTATGCCATAATTGTTGGCTTTTCCAGCTTGTTCATAAGTAATTAATTCAAGTTCAAGTTTTTGGGCATATTCACCTAAATATCCAACAACCTCAGTATCAATGTTTGTAATTCTTGAACTGTAAGAATGTCCATCACCTAACCAAAGTCCTAAGAAATAAGGTTCTATTTCCTGACTTTTTTCTTCAAATTCTACGCTAACTTTATATCCTTTGTAGTTACTTTTAAATTTTTCAGACTTTTCGAGATAATCTTTTACTGTGATATTAAGAACGTCTCCTCTTTTATATTTACCTTCGTTTCTACTTCTTTTTAATGAAAGTATATGGCTTTCATTGACACGATAATCCATTCCTTTGTTTTGGCGAATCCAGTACATTCTTTCCTGACCACGTGCAATCGAAAGCACAGTCCTTGGTGATGAGTCATCGCCCATTAAAAGCTCTCCAACTTCTACATCCTCAACATTTTTCAAAGAGCCGTCAAACATCAAAACTTTTGTGCCTTTTCCCAAACATTTTCCCATTGCCGGTCTGGCAGCAATGATGGTCAGTTCGGTATTTTGCCAACCACTTGTAATACGGTCGAGAGCCGTAAAGCCACTGGCTACACCTGTTAGTCCATCTTTATTATTTTTCTTCTTTTCGAGTTCTTCGATGGTCGCACGCATAATAGTACTCGCATCAGCGTAGTTTTTACGAATATTACGCTCCGAAATTTCAAAGAAATTTTGTTCAATTTTATCTAACAGAGTAAATACGTCAGTTGTGTCTTCGTATGCGTCTTTTAGAATATCGCCAGCAATTTTAATCATATCACGCTTGATAGCTGATTGTGTAATGATACGTGCATGATATTCGATATTAGCTGCCGAATTAACTTTATTTGTCAATTTTACAAGATACGAAGCCCCACCAATAAACTCGAGTTCGCCATTGCTACGAAGCTGAGTCGTTACGGTAAGCATATCAATCGGCTCTGATTTACCAAATAATTGAAGAATAGCGTTGTATATTCTTTGATGAGCCTCTTTATAGAAACTTGATGGTTGAAGAATATCTACAACCGAAGTTAGTGCATCTTTTTCAATCATTAACGCACCAAGAACTGCCTCTTCAAGTTCCAATGCTTGAGGAGGCAGTTTGCCCGATTCATTTCGGAAACTTTCTAAGAATAGATTTTTTCCGAAACCTCTTTGGCTATTTCTATCGCCAGTATTGCTATTTTGATAACTTTTTTCCATAATATTAATACAATGTTAAGAAGAAATTTACGGTTTTGAAATACATTGTATTTTTAAGTTTGGCTTTTAATAATTATAAAAGCTTGATAATCAGTTCATATTCAAAGTTTTGAGTTTTTTTTGTGGAAAAATAAACAAATTTGTGAATAATTTTTGAACTTTGGGAAACAAATAGCACCACTCAAAGGTCTTATTTTGTGAAATTAGCTATGTTTTACATTTAAACAATATAATTTTTATTTTGACAGATAAAGTATTCACATTAGAAGAAGAAATCTCATTGACCGATTTTCTTGGAGTAGAAAACATACACATCAAAGAGGTGGCAAGTGCATTTCCATTGAGCAAAATTATTTCTCGTGGAAATCAGATTTTAATCAAAGGTAATACCGAAGAGATTAATAGAATTTCTGAAGTTTTGGAAGCAATGATTGAGCATTTGCGAAAGTACGGAAGAATTTCAATTGACCAAGTAAAAAGTTATATCAAGGAAGATGCCGAGTCGGCCACACATGAAACCCCTGATGATGAACTGATTTTAGTAGGTACCAAGGGAAATGCAATCAAAGCTAAAACGGCCAATCAAAAGAAAATGGTCGAAGCCTGCAAAAACTTTGATATTATGTTTGCTACAGGCCCAGCAGGAACTGGTAAAACTTATACAGCTGTTGCATTGGCAGTAAGAGCCTTAAAAGATAAACAAGTAAAGAAAATCATTATTACTCGTCCTGCCGTTGAAGCAGGAGAGAATTTAGGTTTTTTACCAGGTGATTTAAAAGAAAAAATTGATCCTTATTTACGACCAATTTATGATGCTCTCGAAGATATGATACAGTCAGAAAAACTGAAGTTTTATATCGAAAACAGAACGATTGAGATTGCTCCTCTGGCTTATATGCGTGGACGTACCCTAAATAATGCCTTTATTTTGCTTGATGAAGCTCAAAATACGACTCCGATGCAAATCAAAATGTTTTTGACTCGTATGGGGCCGCTCTCTAAAGCCATTATCACTGGCGATAAAACACAAATAGATTTGCCATCGAAACAAAAATCTGGATTGGCAGATGCTCTTTATATTCTGAAAGATATAAAAGGAATTGGTTTTATAGAGTTAGATGATAGGGATGTTGTGAGACATAAGTTGGTCAGAGATATATTGAAAGCTTACGAGAAAGCCGAGGCTAACTAAAAAACTAAGGTCTGCAACCAAATCCACTCAATGATTCGTCTTTATGGGTATGAAAAAGAACATCTACATTACAGTATTTTTTGCATTATTGTACTACAATTCATTGGCCCAGAAAGTTCGTTCGTGTGCCAATGAATTCTGTGATTCGGTGGCTAAAACTTCTGATGCACAATATCTTATCCGAAAATTGAGATATGAGCAAGCCCTTGAGAATGAAGTGAATTTACGAAAAAACTTTCGTGTAGCAGCGGAAATTATCCGAATTCCCGTTGTAGTGCATGTCATTCATAACCAAATCAATGGTCAAATTGCAGGGAGTAATATTCCTGATGAACAAATTTATTCACAGATTAAAGTTCTTAATGAAGATTACCGTAAAAAAGTAGGCACATTAGGCTTTAATACAAATCCTGTGGGTGCGGATACTGAAATTGAATTTTTCTTGGCAAGTATCGACCCTTCTGGTAATCCTACTTCGGGAATTAAACGAGTTTATTCACCAAGAGCGAGTTTTAATATAGTCAATGACAATGACCGACTGGCTATGTCAAATTTGTCTTATTGGGACAGTAATAAATATCTTAATATGTGGGTCGCTCCTCTGAGTTCAGGTTATATCGGGTATGGCGAATTTCCATATTCAGAATCTGTCGAAGGTTTAGATATTGATTCAGATGAAAGAACGGATGGAGTTTTTATTGACTACACAACTTTTGGAAGAAAATCGGGTACGAATCAGTCAGGAATTTATAGTTTTGGCAGAACAGTAACCCACGAAGTCGGGCACTGGATGGGACTCTACCATACCTGGGGCGATGAGCGTTGCGGAACTGATTATGTATCAGATACACCAGTTGCTACAACATCAAACAGTTCGGCTTTTTGCCGAGATGTATTTTCCAATTGTACAGGGACACGCACAAGAAATATGATTGAAAACTACATGGATTATTCACCAGATTCATGTATGAATATTTTTACAGAAGGTCAAAAACAACGCATGAGAGCAGCTCTTGATCTTAGTAAAAGACGTAAAAGGGTATTGAATTATGCCAAATTTCAATTACCACCTTCTACTTCTTTGCAGGTGAATTTTGAGAATCCTTTGCCACTTACAAATCCACAGATTCAAATATTATTGCCTGATTTTCAGGACTTTAATGTTGTAATTAGAGATATTTTTGGAAGAATAGTTTATAATCAGTCTTATGTAGATTTACCAAGTACGGTCATTACTTTACCCAAAGGAAATATTATACCCGGGGTATATATTCTTAGTGTAACATCTAATCAACAATTGATACAGAAGAAATTAGTGTTTTATTGAAAAGATAATTAATGGTGGCACACTTGTGTGACACCATTAATTATAAATTAGTATTAATTCCTTCTCCTTTTTTTCTTTTTTGAGGTTTTTTCAATCTCTCCAATTTTCTGAATTGGAACCGATACTTTTACATTATCCCAGAGCAGGAGCATATTAAAACCATTGTTTATGTCTTCAAACTGGATGGTGAAACCTTCATAAATATCTGAGTTTGTACTTACAGATGCGTCATAAGTTAAAACGTTTTTATTGGCATCATAGGCAAAATCTCCCCATTGACCGAGTTCAGAATTTAGAATAATCGTCCATTTATCTTTATTAGGAATCGAAAAAAGTGTGTAAGTTCCTGCAAGAAGTTGAGTTTCTCCGATTTGGATATTTGTTGTAAATGTAATTTCGGTTGCTTCATTTGCACCTGTTCTCCAAAGTTTACCATAAGGAACTAAATTGCCGAAAATCTCCCGTCCCTTCTTCAAAGGTTGTCCATAGGTACATTTTACGTAATTATTTTCAGTAGTTTTTAAATTAGCAATCACAATCGGACTATTACGAACTTGTGGTTTTACAATACTATCATTCAAGATATTTGCTGATGTTGACAACGGAATAAGACAAATGAAGACAAAAAGAAAACCTATGGACAGTACTCTGTTTGAGTAAGATTTCATAATTTAGCGTTTTGATTTTTATAAGTAGCAAAAAGGGATTTTTGTTATATTTTATACAAAGTAACGACCATTTTATGGAAAAAGTTGTAAAACAACGCCCAGATTTTGATGAAATTTTTATGGAATTAGCCGAAAACCTTGCCCTTCGCTCGCATTGCGTAAAGGCACAAGTGGGAGCTGTTCTGACAAAAGATACACGAATTATTTCAATCGGCTATAATGGCCCACCCGCAGGAACACATAATTGTGATGAGGAATTTCCAGAACATGGCTGTCCAAGAGACTCAAAAGGCAGTTGTTCTTTAGCTCTTCATGCCGAACAAAACGCTATTTTATATGCTTCAAAAAATGGGGCAAATATTGAAGGTACAACTTTATATGTAACTCTTTCGCCTTGTATTGCTTGTGCGAGAGTCATTTACTCAATGAAGATAAAAAAAGTGTTTTTTGCCAAATCGTATGCTCAATACAAAGGCATTCCGATTGATGAAGGTGTAGAGTTTTTGAGAAAATTTGGTGTGGAAGTCATTCAGTTTGGGGCTTAGTTACAGGTGAATTGGTTACTGGGAAATCAGTGAAATGTCACTAATTTCCCAATAACTAATTACAAAATAACTATTTCAATGCACAACTCCACCTTCACCATGTACGTGTCCGTGAGCTATTTCATCTTTGGTTGCATCTCTGACAGCCAATACTTTGCCCGAAAAGTGCATATTTTGTCCAGCCAAAGGATGATTAAAGTCAAGAATAACTGTTTCTTCAGTAATTTCAACAATTCTTCCGTTCATTCTATTTCCTTCTTCATTTGAGAATGGAATCATGTTTCCAATTTCGAGCATTCCCTCTGGAATTTCACCGTCTTCAATCTTGAAGTTTTCAATCGGAAAATCAATAATGGCTTCGGGGTCAGGATCTCCATAGCCTTCAGCCGCATCAATCGAAAACTTAAATTCGTCACCTGCTTGTAGTCCATTCAATTGGGCTTCAAAAGCTTCTGGTAAACCACTCATTCCTTGAATAAAAACCATTGGCTCGTCGTCTTGTACGATTTCGAGCATTTCTCTTTCATTTTCGCCGCCGATTTCTAATTCATAGATTATCTTTACAACTTTGTTTGCTTCAACTTTCATCAATCAATTTTTTTGATAGTTTATAGATGTTATTTTTCTAACTTTGTCGCAAACGTACGCATATTCGATTATTTTAATGAATTTTTTGGCACATTTATTTCTTTCTGGTAAAAACGAAGAGGTCATGGTGGGAAATCTTTTAGAAGATTTTGTGGTTGGAAGAATCGACCACCCAAGAAATGCAATTTATAATAACGAAATAAAAAATGGAATTTTGCTTCACCGACTGATTGATAGTTTTACGGATACTCATTCTGCGGTAAGTGATTGTAAATCAGTGTTATATGGTAAGTATCACAAATACGCTGCTGTCTTAGTTGATATTTTTTTCGACCATTATTTAGCCATACACTGGGAAGAGTATTCTACCGAACCTTTTGATGATTTCAGGAAACGAGTGCATTCTTCATTTGAAAATCATTGGTCGATTCTTCCAGAAAAAATGAAGCCCATGATTGAGTCAATGATTAAACATGATTGGCTCAAAAATTATAGCGAATTTTGGGGAATTGAACGAGCTTTAATGGGAATTTCAAGACGAACGACTTTTGAATCCAACATGGAAAAAGCTACCGAAGACTTAAAAAATCATTACCAGCTATTTGATGAAAAGTTTGCTGTTTTTTTTCCAGAAATGATGCTTGAATGTAATCAGTTTTTGAGTAAAAAAGAGTATCAAGTTATTTAATTTTTCAGTATATTTCGATGTCAGAGATTTTAAAATCAATAAAAAAAGATTCTATCAAACCATTGTATTTTTTACATGGCGAAGAGCAATTTCATATTGAGCAGATTGTAGAAAAAATTCAAAGTTTAGCAATACCTGCTCACGAAAAAGGTTTTAATGAGTTTGTGCTTTTTGGAAAAGATTTAAACATTGGTGCATTATTGAATTATGCCCGACGCTTCCCGATGATGGCTGAAAAACAACTGATTGTTGTCAAAGATGCCAATCAAATCCAAGGGATTGATTTAAAGGAAAATCAAAAGCTGATGGAAGATTATGCTCTAAATCCGTTGTCCTCAACAATTTTGGTTTTAAGTTTTTCAAATGCTCAAGACGAACGCAAAACTTGGGTAAAGGCTTTTGCAAAAAAAGGAGTTCTGCAAAACTTCAAAAAAATGTATGATAATCAACTACCAGAGTTTGTGGCAGCTTATTGTCATGGCCGAGGAGTGAAGATTAGCATGAAGGCCATTCAATTATTGATTGAACACATAGGAAATGACCTCAAAAGATTGACTGGTGAATTAGAAAAAGTGATTTTGAATGTTAAGTTGGGCGATGGAATTGATGCTGACGTGATTCAGAAATACGTAGGAATCAGCAAAGAGTACAATGTTTTTGAGTTACAAAAGGCACTTATTCAACGTGATGTAGTAAAAGCTAATCAAATAATTATCTACTTTGGTAATAACCCAAAAGACAATCCAATTCAGCCGATTTTGATAATTTTATATAATTTTTTTAGCAAAGTTTTATTGATTCATGGCTCAAATGATAAATCCGAATCAGGTGTTGCTTCATTATTGAAAGTGAATTCCTTCTTTGCAAAAGATTATTTAGCGGCCGCAAGAAATTATTCTTTGTCAAAATTAGCTTTTGTGATACATTGTATTAAAATTGCTGATCTAAAGTCGAAAGGTGTTGAAGCAGGTGAAGAAAAAGAAAGCGATATTTTACAAAAATTAGTTTTCGAGATTCTTCATTAGGTTGCAGGATGAACTTACATTTTACAAATTGAACTGTAAAATTGACATAAAAAAAGAGTCTCAAAATAGAGACTCTTTGGAAGTTGCGGGAAGCGGAATCGAACCGCCGACCTTAGGGTTATGAATCCTACGCTCTAACCATCTGAGCTATCCCGCATTATTTTTTGAATATTAATTGAGACTTTTATTGTTGTCCCGAAGAATATGTTGCAAAATTACACAAAGTTTTCTTACATTGCAAAAAAAGAATCTGAAGTAAGTCAAGATTTCGTAAAAATTTATATTAAATCTTGAAATAGTTATTTAATAAGGCTAAATCGAGTTCGATTTAGGTTGTATTTTTTTAAATTTTACGAATTATGGAAAAATTCAAATTTTCACGTGAATACGAATTTAGGGCATCTCCCAAAGTTTTATATCAGTATTTTAGTACACCTGCGGGTCTACAACAATGGTTTGCATCAAAGGTTAAATATACCAGTGACTCAAATTTTGATTTTATTTGGGACAACGAAAGCCACCCAGCTCGAATGTCAGTTCAGAGAGTCAATAAACTTGTAAAATTTGAATTTTTGAAAGATGAACAGCGAGGAAATTACGTTGAATTTAAACTCGAACAGAGTGAACTCACCAATGCAACTTTCTTGAAAATTACAGATAATTCAGACAACCATGATGTTGAAGAATTAGAAGATATTTGGGATGATATGATTTATAAATTGAAGGAGATTGTAGGAGGTTGAAAAAGTAATTGTGTTAAATAAACTTAATGAACTTGTGAAAATGAATTTCCTGTCGGAATTTTGTGCCGTAGAATCATTATGTCTTGAATGAAGAAAATTGATATTTTAGTTATTAGGTCTTTCATTGGACCATTCATATTAACTACCTGTGTGGTAGTTTTTATTTTTTTGATGCGTTTCCTAATGCTTTACTTTAATGATTTTGTAGGTAAAGATTTGGGATATGATGTTTTTGGAAAACTCTTTGTTTATTTTTCTTTAATTACAGTTCCAATTGCACTTCCGCTGTCTGTTTTGTTGGCTTCCTTGATGTGTTTCGGGAATTTGGGCGAATACACCGAATTAACTGCCATAAAGTCGGCAGGAGTTCCAATTTCAAGAGTTTTGCTGCCCGCAATGATTTTTGCTTTCTGTGTGAGTATTTTTTCGTTGTGGTTCAATAATACTGTTAATCCTTGGGCGAACTTAAAAGGTTACAGTCTTTTGTATGATGTAAAAACAACAAAAGTTACGCTCAATGTAAAAGAAGGTATTTTTTACAAAGAAATCCCTGGTTATAGTATCAAGGTTTTAAAAAAGTTTTCAGATGGTAAAACCCTCAAAGGTGTAACAATATATAATCATTCAAGTAATAACGGCAATGTAAATGTTACGTTGGCCGATTCAGGTAAAATGTACACCATGTATGATAATACCTACTTGGTTTTTGAACTTTTCAATGGCACAAATTATGTTGATTATAGAAGTAATGACGGAAATTATAATGAAACTCAGTTTGTGAAGAACAGTTTCAAGCAGAACAAAATGGTTTTTTCATTGGAATCTTTCGGTATGCGTCGAACAGATGAATCCCAGTTTAAATACCATGAGTATATGAAAAATATCACTCAGCTAAATAATCAAGCCGACTCAGTTGCAATTGATATTGCTAAAACCCTGAAATCCCAAATCACTACGGCTTCGCAGATGTATAATTTTCAGTTTAAAAAATACCCAGTAGATACTTCAAAATTTGCTCGTGAAAAAAAGCCGATTGTCGCAGGAAAATGGGTGAATGATAAAATGAAGGATATTAGTAATAAATATGGTAATGAAGAAACTTTTGAAACTGCAATATCTCAATCCAAAAATATTCGTGACCAATTCTCAACGACCGTTGATATTTTGAAAAGTAAAAAACGTGATGGTATAAAAGCCCAAGTCGAAAAATGGCATAAGTTCACGATGGCTTTTGCATGTTTTGTGATGTTTTTGATTGGTTCTTCTCTCGGGTCTATCATAAAAAAAGGAGGTTTTGGAATGCCAGTTTTACTCTCCATCACTTTTTTTATTCTAATGTATGTATTAATGCAATTGGGCGACAAGTACGCTAAAGAAGATATTTGGCCAGTCTTATTGGGTGTTTGGATGCCTGATGCTGTGCTTTTGTTTTTCGGTATTTATTTCTTGTATAAAGCTACCAATGATGCTCGCTTGTTTGAAAGTGATATTTATGATGTGTATCTCGATAAGTTGAAAATGTATTGGAAAAATCGAAAATTTTTAAGGCCTAAAACGGTTGTAAATGCCTAATAAACAAAATATAGCCATGAAATTAAACTTCATGGCTATTTTGTTTATTACAATGAATGCTTATTTGAAGTTGTTTATTATCAATCGACTAATCTAAATATGCTGTATTTCAAGTTGCGTTCCCATACTAATATTTCGGTCTATTATTTCTACGATATGCTCGAAATCTTCGTTTCTTTCGGCATAGTCAAGGTTATTTACATCAACAATTATCAGTTTTCCATGAGTGTATAGATTCGCAAAGTCTTCGTAGAGCGTATTTAGACTCAACAGATAGTTTGGGTCAATATTTTTTTCAAAATCTCTCCCACGTTTACTAATTTGCTTTTGTAACTTCGGAAGGTCAGCACGTAAATAAATCATTAAATCAGGGTGAGTTATTGCCTGCGTTATTGTATTGAACATACTTTTGTATGTCTGATAGTCAGTTTCATTAAACTTTCCTGACTCATAAAGGTTTCGGGCAAAAATATACGCATCTTCATAAATCGACCTATCTTGAATAATTGTTTTCTCTTCAGTCAATTTTTTGATTTTCAAAACCTGTTCAAAACGGCTATTTAAAAAGTAAATCTGTAAATGAAATGCCCATTTTTCCATGTCTTCGTAAAAAGGTGGTAAATACGGATTCCCATCAACAGCTTCGTATAATACTTCCCATCCGTAATGATTTGCCAGTTTAGTAGCTAAGGTAGTTTTGCCGGCACCTATATTGCCCGTAATCGCAATGTGCATTGTTACTTTTCGGAATTTTCATTAATATAATTTACAAATTAAGGCTTTATCTGATAAAAATCATAGAATTAAAAAAATATGTTTCGTAATTTTGCATCAATTCAAATCAAGTTTACACCTTGAAAGATTGAAAATCAATGGAAAAACATACAAATACAAGTACTGAAAGCTCAGTTGAAACAGCGATTGCTGCCCCAATTTATCACGTTTTGCTTTACTACATTTATTCGCCCATCGAAAACGTAGTTGAGTATCGAGACATTCATCATCAATTCTGCTTAGAAAATAACCTACTCGGACGTATCATCATTGCTCCCGAAGGACTCAACGGCACTGTTTCGGGTACACCAGAAGATACCCAAAAATACATGACTTGGGTAAAATCAGACCCAAGATTTGCTAAAGTTGATTTTAAGGTTGAGAAAGTTTCAAAACACGCATTTACCAAACTTTATGTGCGTATCAAAAAAGAGATTGTACATTCTGAATTGCCAGTAAACCCCTTAGAACAAACTGGTAAGCATCTCGAACCTGCCGATTTTAAAGAATTACTGAAAAACGATCCAAATGTTGTTTTGGTTGATATGCGTTCAAATTATGAGCATTCGGTAGGGAAATTCAAAGGTGCAGTCACTTTTGATATGGAAAATCTCCGAGAATTGCCTGACCATGTCAATGAAATTGCTCATTTAAAAGATAAGAAAATCGTAACTTATTGTACAGGCGGAATTAAATGCGAAAAAGCCAGTGCTTATTTATTGTCGCAAGGTTTTTCAGATGTTTATCAACTGCATGGAGGAATCATTAAGTACGGTTTGGAAGAAGGTGGCGAAAATTTTGATGGAAAATGCTATGTTTTTGATAATCGCCTTACGACCGAGGTAAATTCAATCAACCCAGTTGTGATTTCAAAATGTCACGTTTGTGGAACTGACTCTGACCGAATGGTCAATTGTGCCAATCCTGATTGCAATGAACATTTACCTATTTGCGAAAAATGTGGGCATGAGATGGAAGGTGCTTGCTCAATTGCATGTAAAGAAAATCCAAGAAAACGTCCGTATGATGGTACTGGTTATTATGCCAAAACTACTGTTGGCTATAAACCCGAAATTGCTTTCAGAACTCGAAAAAACACCAAGACTCTACACATTGTTGAGGAGTTGGGCTTGAAATAAATAAAAAGTAGCAAAACATGAGTCATCCCGAATTTTGAATATTACCCCACAATGCAAATAGGGCATTG
>OFDC01000957.1_pt1 | contig 17375 bp, 18 predicted proteins | sample 1520941 | NCBI WGS metagenome assembly OFDC01 (sample SAMEA94258168, study PRJEB24077) | hot springs metagenome | biome: Aquatic biome; feature: Water | place: India | collected 2012-12-06 | depth 5 m | reverse complement strand
GGGGCAAGGCCGATGCGGTGATGATTGACGCGCCCTGTTCGGGCACGGGTACCTGGCGGCGCAATCCGGAGGCCCGCTGGCGGCTCGATGCGAAGGCGATCGAGCGCTACTGTGCGATGCAGGCCAATGTGCTCGATGTCGGGGCATCGCTGGTAAGGCCGGGCGGTCGGCTTACCTATGTGGTCTGCTCGCTGCTCGATGCCGAGGGTGCGGACCGGATCGAGGCCTTCCTTTCGTCCAATCCAGGCTGGGATGTCGCGCTGCCGCCGCTGCCTGCGGGCCGGGCGCACGGGCGCGGCTGGCGGCTTACGCCCTTTGGGGATGGCACTGACGGGTTTTTCTTCGCAACGCTCGTACGCCGTGTTAACTGAAGCGTCATGGACGCGGGTTCATTCAATGATGGTCCTTCCCAAGGTAACCGGACCAAGGAGCTGCTGATGCGTTACGCCCCCATTGCCCTCGCTCTGTCGCTTGTCGTGGGCGTGACCGGTAGCATGGGCGTGGCGAAGAACTCGGCGGCTGCCGATCCCCGCGTCGAAGTGCTGCTCAAGGATGGCCGCGCCGCGCTCGCCAAGGGTGATGTTTCGGCCGCGACGGACAGCTTCGAAGCGGCCTTGGCTATCGACCCCGCCAGCAATCCTGCGCTCTTGGCGCTGGCCGATGCCGCCCGCCGCGATGGGCTGCAGGGTAAGGCGATCCACTATTATCGCCAGGTGCTCGAACGCGATCCCAACAACGTCGTCGCCATTTCCGGTGAGGGTGGCGCAATGGTAGAGAAGGGCGCTCTCGAAAAGGCCCGGCGCAACCTGACCCGGCTAGAGGGCCTGTGCGGCAAGAGCTGTGCCGAAACCGCAGAACTCTCCGCCGCCATCGCGCGCGGTCCGGCCAAGAAGGTCGTGTCGGCCGAAGCCGTGATCCCGGCCGAGAAGGTCGAGACGAACTGACTCGGTGACCGGTCAGATCAGGTTGCGGAATTCCTCGACCACCTGCCGATAGACCCGCTTCTTGAACGGCACGATCAGTTCCGGAACCTGCTCGGGCTCGACCCAGCGCCACGCCTCGAACTCGGCATGTTCATGGGCATCGAGGTCAATGTCGGTGTCTTCGCCCGAAAAGCGCATCAGCAGCCACTTCTGGCGCTGGCCGCGGAACTTGCCGCCCCACATCTTGCCCATCAGGAAATCGGGCAGGTCATAGAGCAGTTCATCCCGCGTCTCGGCGATGATTGTGACGAGGTGGGAGGCAACGCCGGTCTCCTCCTGCAATTCGCGCAGGGCGGCGGCGTGGAGGTCCTCGCCATCGTCGATCCCGCCCTGCGGCATCTGCCAGGCGTCCATTTCCTTGTTGTCGATCCGCTTGCCCACGAACACGCGCCCGGCGCTGTTCACAAGCATGACACCGACGCAGGGACGGTAGGGAAGCCCGGCAAATTCGTCGTTCATTTCAACCTTTCCAATAGCAGCCGAACCGCCTTGAAGATCGACTGCATGTCGGCCTGCGCGCTCGGGATCGCCTTGCGCACCTGCGTAAACCCGTGGATCGTCCCTTTCATTTCAAGAAAGACGACTTCTGCTCCAGACCGGATGAGTTCCGCGCCATAGACCCGCCCGCTGTCGCGAATCGGATCGAGGCCTGCCGTCACTAGCACCGTCGGCGGCGTGGTCGAGTGTTCGCCATAGATTGGATAGGCGCGCTTGTGGCCGGTCACCGCCTGATAGGCATTGGCGAACCAGTTCATCGAATCGGAGGTAAGCAGGAAGCCTTCCGCAAAATCGAGGAACGACTGGTGATCGGGCTTGTCGTCGGAAAGCGGATAGATCGGCACCTGCATGATCACCGGCACCGCCGCCGGGCTTTCGACCAGCGCCTGCGTGACCACGATCGTCAGGTTGCCACCGGCGCTGTCGCCCATCGGGATAAGGCCGGTGATCTCGCGCCCCAATGCAGCCGAGTTCGCCGCGATCCACCGTGCCGCCGCTTCGCAATCGTCGGGTGCGGCAGGGAAGGGGTGTTCGGGCGCGAGGCGATAGTCCACCGCGATCACCGGCAGATCGAGTTCTGCCGCGATTTCGGTGCACAGGCTGTGGTGGCTGTCGAGATCGCCGATTACGAAGCCGCCGCCGTGGAAGAACACCACCGCAGGTCCTGCCTCGCGCGTTTCGCGCAGGTCATAAAGGCGCAGCGGAATGTCACCTGCCGGGCCGGGGCAGGTCAGGTCGCGGATCACGGCAAGTTCGCGCGGATCGGCTTCGGCGAGTTGACCCATCGCAATGTAACTGGCGCGCGCAGCCTCCAGACCCATCTGGCTCATCGGCGGGGCATCGGTGCTGTTGAGGAAGCCCAGGAAGGCTTGAACGTCGGGGCGCACGTAGTGGGTTTTCTGATCGGTCATGACAGTTCCTCGTCCCGCAAACAGGATTCGTTATAAACACCGTGGTAAGTTGGCTTTTGCAACTTGACTGGCAAGCGGGATCGGAATCAAGAGCGCAGGAGGATTTTTCGCCCTGCGCAGATTTTCTTCTTTGCGAACGGAACACGAGGGGCATAGGCGCGTGTCAGCACTGGGTGAAACTCCCGGGCGCAGCAGAGGACGATATGGCTACACTAGTTGATGGACCGGACGCGCTGACGGGCGGCAAGGATTCGCCGACCCCCGAAGCGGTGGTTGTGCGCTTCGCCGGTGACTCGGGCGACGGCATGCAGCTGACCGGCGGTCAGTTCACCCTTTCCACGGCGCTGGCGGGCAACGATCTTGCCACTTTCCCGGACTTCCCGGCGGAAATCCGCGCGCCGCAAGGCACGCTGTTCGGCGTCTCTGCCTTCCAGATCAACTTCGGCTCGACCGAGATCGACACTGCGGGCGACCAGCCCGACGTGCTCGTGGCGATGAACCCGGCGGCGCTGAAGACCAACGTCGGCGCATTGAAGGCCGGTGGCCTGATCATCGCCGACACCGGCGAGTTCAACAAGCGCAACCTCGAGAAGGCGAAGTACGAGGTCAACCCGCTCGAGGACGGCAGCCTCGAGAAGTGGCAGCTGCTGGCGTTCGACATTTCGGCGCTGACGCTCGAGGCGGTGAAGCCCTTCGGCCTTGGCAACAAGGAAGCGCTGCGCTGCAAGAACATGTGGACGCTGGGCCTTGCCCTGTGGATGTTCGACCGTGACCGCCAACCGCTGGTCGACTGGCTGAACGCCAAGTTCGCAAAGAACCCGGTGCTGGCGCAGGCCAACATCGCCGCTTTGAACGCGGGCCATGCCTATGGCGAAACCGCCGAACTGGCAGGGCCGCTCAAGCAGTACCACATCGCTCCGGTCGAGAGCGAGCCGGGCCTGTACCGCACCGTCACCGGCGCCGAAGCGATCAGCCTCGGCCTCGTTGCGGGCGCGCAGCTCGCTGACCTGCACATGTTCTTCGGCGGCTATCCGATCACCCCGGCTTCCGCGATCCTGCACAACCTTGCCCGGCTCAAGGAATACGGCGTCACCACCTTCCAGGCGGAGGACGAGATCGCCGCAATCGCCTCGGCCATCGGCGCAAGCTATGCGGGCCAGTTGGGCGTGACCTCGTCGTCTGGCCCCGGCATTGCGCTCAAGGGCGAGGCAATGGGCCTTGCGATCATGACCGAGCTGCCGCTGGTCATCGTCAACTCGCAGCGCGGGGGTCCGTCCACGGGCCTGCCGACCAAGACCGAGCAGTCGGACCTCTACCAGGCGGTCTATGGCCGCAACGGCGACGCGCCGATGCCGGTGATCGCCGCGCGCAGCGCTTCCGATTGCTTCGAAGTTGCCATCGAGGCCTGCCGCATCGCGGTGGAATACATGACCCCGGTAATGCTTTTGACCGATGGCTACATCGCCAACGCGGCCGAGCCGTGGAAGGTGCCCGATCCCGAAAGCTTCAAGCCGTTCCCGGTCACGTTCCTCGAGGACAAGAACGGGCCCAATGGCGAACTGCTGCCCTTCGCGCGCGATGAAAAGGGTGCGCGTCCGTGGATCAAGCCCGGCACGCCCGGCCTGATGCACCGCATCGGCGGCATCGAGAAGAACCCCGGCACCGGCAACATCGATTACTCGCCCGCCAGCCACCAGATCATGACCGACGCCCGCAAGGCCAAGGTCGAGGGCGTGGCGAAGTCGATTCCGCTGCAGGAAGTCAACCACGGCGAGACCTCGGGCAAGCTCGTGGTCGTCGGCTGGGGCAGCACTTATGGCCCGATCTATCAGGCCGTGCGCCGCGCCCGCCGCAAGGGCCTCGATGTCAGCCACGTCCACGTCCGCCACATCTGGCCGATGCCGTCGAACCTCGGCGATCTGCTGCGCGGCTATGACAAGGTGCTGGTGCCCGAGATGAACACCGGCCAGTTCAAGACCGTGCTGCGCGACCAGTTCCTGATCGACGCCCAGCCGCTCAACAAGACCAGCGGCCAGCCCTTCACCATCGCGGAAATCGAAGCCGCGATTGAAGCTGCGCTCGCATAAAGGTTACGACAATGAACGAGATGACCAAGATCGCGGTCCAGACCACGCTCAAGGACTGGGAAACCGACCAGGAAGTGCGCTGGTGCCCGGGTTGCGGCGACTACGCGATCCTCAAGGCGGTGCAGCGCACCCTGCCGGAGATCGGCGCCGATCCTTCGAACACCGTGTTCGTTTCGGGCATCGGCTGCTCGAGCCGCTTCCCGTACTACGTGGAAAGCTATGGCTTCCACACGATCCACGGCCGCGCACCGGCCTTTGCCACCGGCATCAAGCTCGCCAACCCTGACCTCGATGTCTGGCTGGTGACGGGCGATGGCGATGGCATGTCGATCGGCGGCAACCACACGATGCACATCCTGCGTCGCAACGTGAACGTGCAGATCCTGCTGTTCAACAACGAGATTTACGGCCTGACCAAGGGCCAGTTCTCGCCGACCAGCCGCGAGGGCACCAATTCGCCGACTTCGCCGCTCGGCTCGGTCGACCGTCCTGCCCTTCCTTGTGCCTTCGCGCTCGGCTCGGGCGCGCGCTTCATTGCGCGGGCCTATGACGTGTCGAAGAACCTTCCCGGCGTGCTCAAGGCGGCTCATGCCCACAAGGGCGCGGCCTTCGTCGAAATCTTCCAGAACTGCATCGTCTACAACAAGGACCGCTTCGACGACTTCGTCGCCAAGGGCGTGGCCGACCAGAACCAGCTGTGGCTGACCGATGGCGAGCCGATGCTGTTCGGTTCGGAAAAGTCGGGCGGCGTGAAGGGCATCGCGCTCGACATGGAGACGCTGACGCTCAAGGTCGTCGACGTGGTAGACGGTGATTGGCAGGCGGCGGGCGTGATCGTCCACAACGTCAAGAACCGCGCGCTGGCACACATGCTGGTGGAAATGCCGTTCGGCCCGTTCCCGATGGCGCTGGGCGTGATCTACGATGATGCGCGTCCGTCCTACGAAGACGTGCTGCTCGGCCAGGACGAACAGGCCCGGAAGGGCAAGGACGCCAACCTCGCCAAGCTCCTCGGCAAGGGCCAGACCTGGACGGTCAGCGGAACGGCTGCCGATCCGGTCTGAGGAGCCAATATTGGACGTGGGCGCTTGATCCGATTTTCTCACGCAAAGACGCAAAGACGCGAAGATGTCGCGGCTTGAGGAGATCGAGGCGCTCGCCCGCATAGCGGTTGATTGTGGATTCCAGTTGCACCGGGACATCGGCCCGGGGCTTCTGGAGTCCGTTTATGAAGCTCTTTTGTTTGCCGCCCTCACCGACCGAGGTTTGAAAGTGCAGCGGCAGGTCTCTGTTCCGATTACCTATAAAGGCGTTGTCGTCGACAACGCATTCAAGGCCGATCTGATCATTGAGGGCACCTTGTTGCTCGAACTGAAATCCACTGAGAGAGCGGCGGCCGTTCATGGCAAGCAGGTGCTGACCTACCTGCGCTTGCTAGACCTGCCTCTCGGCCTACTGATGAACTTCGGACAAGCCACCTTCAAGGACGGCCTCCAGCGCATCGTGAACAATCACAGATGACCCATCCTCCGGACGCAACATCTTCGCGTCTTTGCGGCTTTGCGTGAGACATAATCATGGACAACCTGACGCATAGCCTTGCCGGGTGGGCGCTGGCTGAGACCGGCCTTAAGCGCCGGACGCGCAAGGGGCTGGCGGCGCTGGTGCTGGCGGCGAACATGCCGGATATCGACGTGTTCTTCGGCTGGGCGCCGTGGGCACCGCTCGCCATGCATCGCGGGTTCACGCATGGGCTGGTCGGCGGGGTGGTGTTGATGCCGCCACTGCTCGCGGGGCTGCTGTGGCTGTTGGACCGCTGGCAGGCTTCGCTCGGGAGGATTGCGCCCGACGCGCCGCCGTTGCGGTTCGGCTGGCTGGTGCTGCTGAGCTACATCGGCGCGATCACGCATCCGCTGCTCGACCTGCAGAACGTCTATGCGATCCAGCTGCTCTCGCCGATGAGCGAGGAGTGGTTCCACACCGATGGCCTGTTCATCATTTCGCCGTGGCTGCTGGCGATGCTGGGCGGTGGGATCTGGCTGGCGCGACGTCGAGAGCGGGGCGGGCCGGTGCTCTACGCCCTTGCCGCAAGCGTGGTGTTCATCGGCGCGAACATCGGCATTTCCAAGCTGGCGCGGGATGCCTTGGTGATGAGCGAGCCCTATCCGCAGCCCGACCGCGTCTTTGCCTCGCCCGCGCCCGTGCGCTTCTGGAAGCGCGACATGATCTGGCGAGAGAACGGTGTGATCTCTTTCGGCCATTATGATCCGTTGCAGGGTGCACTGCGTGTGACCAGGCAGGGGGCAAGCCTGCCCGACAACATGGCATTACCGCTGGTCCAGCAGGCTGCCCGCGCCACGCCGGAGGCCGAGAAGTTCCTTGCCTGGTCCCAGATGCCGGTCGCAAGGGTCAAGACGCAGGGGTGTCAGGCCACGGTCACGTTTGCCGATGCCCGTTTCACGGGTCCGGCTATGGCGCGGAATTTCAACACGGTGGTCAACCTGCCTGCCTGTTAGGGGTGGGGCGTCAGCGTCTCCAGCACGTCGTCGGCCTGTTCTGCCACGGCCTTGGCGGGCTGGTGCAGCAGCGCCGAGGCGAGGAAAGCCCAGCCTGCGCCGCCAAGCCATCCCGCTGCAACGTCGGTCGGGAAATGGACGCCGAGCCAGACCCGGCTGACCGCGATGGCGACGCTCAAGACCATGGCGCTGATGATCAGGGTCCAGCGCACCGAACGGCGCGGGCTCATGGCGGCAAAGGCCAGAGCGATGGCGATGTAGACGACCGCCGAATTGAAGCTGTGTCCGCTGGGGAAGCTCTGCCCGCCAGCCTCGGTAAGGTGCGGCACGATCATCGGGCGGGGGCGGCCGACCGCCAGCTTGACCACCGAGTTGACCAGCCATCCGCCCATGACGGTTGCGGTCAGCAGCACTGCCTCGCGCTTCAGACGCAGGAACAGCAGCGCGGCGAGCACGCCCAGCAGGATGAGGTTGCGCAGCAGGACGCCGCCGAGCGCGGTCAGATCGCGCACTGCTTCCAGCAGCCAATGCGGGCCTGCGGGGACGAGGTCCGCCCCGCGTCGCCAGAACAGCAGGCCAGCGCTGTCCATTGCCTCACCGCGTCCGGTCATGATCAGCAGGACGACCATCATGAACCCGGCCCAGCACACCGCCGCCGCGATGAGGGCGTGGCGGGGCGAAATCCGCCAGCTTCGCGCCCTTTGGGGCAGGTTTCGTTCGGGGGAGGGTTCGATCATCGGTTGCTAGGAACGAGACATGGGCAAACGTTGTTCCCGCACAACGGTTTGCCATGGGTTGCAAACGTGAAGGAAAGGGAACTGGTGCCATCCTCGACGCAAGCCGAGCCGTCAATCGTCTGGCTCAGGCGCGATCTTCGTCTGGCCGATCAGGCTGCGCTTCTGGCAGCCGCCGAGGCCGGGCCGATTATCCCGGTCTACGTGCTCGATGACGAGACGCCCAGGCACTGCCGCATGGGTGGTGCCTCGCGCTGGTGGCTGCATCACAGTCTTGCCAGCCTCGATGCCAGCTTACGCAAGCGGGGCTCGCGACTGATCCTGCGGCGAGGCAAGGTGCAAGAGGAACTGGCGGCTGTCCGCCGCGAAACCGGGGCGCGGGTGGTCCATGCATTGCACCACTACGAGCCGTGGTGGCGCAATGCCGAAAAGGCGGTCGCCAAGGCCATGCAACTTGTCCTGCACGATGGGAACTACCTGGCCCCAGCCGGTGCGGTTAAGACCGGAAGCGGTGCGCCGTACAAGATCTTCACGCCGTTCTGGCACGCGCTGAAGGAGCGGATGCCGCCTGCCCATCCGACTGAAGCGCCGCAGAAGCTGGAGGCGCCGGAGCATTGGCCCACGAGCGACAAACTCGATGATTGGAAGCTGCTGCCAACCGTGCCGGATTGGGCAGGCGGGTTTCGCGAGGAATGGACCCCCGGGGAAGAGGGCGGGCGCAAACGTCTTGAAGTCTTCGCCGACCGCGCCGCACGCTACGACGAATGCCGCAATCTGCCTTCGATCGAAGGCACATCGCGCCTTTCCCCGCACCTGCATTTCGGCGAGATTTCGCCTGCCACGGTCTGGCAGCGGGTCGCCGACGCTGGCGGATCGGTCGACGTGTTCCTGAGCGAGCTTGGCTGGCGCGATTATGCGCAGAACGTGATCGTGCAGTTCCCGGAACATGGTTCGAAAAACGCGCGCGAGGCCTATGACCGGCTGCACTGGCGTGACGATCCCGAGGGGCTGGCAGCATGGCAGCAGGGCCGCACCGGCTATCCCATCGTCGATGCCGGGATGCGCGAACTGTGGCGCACCGGGTGGATGCACAACCGCGTGCGCATGATCGCGGCGAGCTTTCTGGTGAAGCACCTGCTGATCGACTGGCGCGAAGGCGAGCGCTGGTTCTGGGACACGTTGGTCGATGCCGACTACGGTTCGAACGCGGTCAACTGGCAATGGACCGCGGGCACCGGGGTAGATTCGAACATGTTCGTGCGGATCATGGCGCCGCTCACGCAATCGCCGAAGTTCGATGCAGCCGGTTACATCCGCAGGTGGGTGCCTGAACTGCGACATCTGTCCGATGCCGAGATCCACGACCCGACGTTCCCGCCGCAGGGCTATATCCGCAAGATCGTGCCGCATGCCGAAGCGCGGGCGCGGGCTTTGGCGGCACATGATGCAATGAAGGCGCATGGCTGACCTTGCGCGTTACGCTGCGGAGCCGCATATCCCGCCCATGACTGCACAGACGCCATCGAGGGGACGGCATCTGGTGGCCGGGGGCTGGAACATGTCTGCCGTCGGCCGCTGGTTCGCACACCTGTTTGCCGGACCGTTCGAGCGCGTTGTCGAAAGGATCGACCGCGGTCTGGTTCTTGGCACGATCCACGCTACCTTGCCGGATGGCAGCCAGCGAACTGTCGGCGGGCGGGGCGAGGGGCCGGTGGCCCGCATCAACCTCCACAGCTGGAATGCGCTTGTGCGGCTGGCCACGGCGGGCTCGATCGGCTGGTATGAAGCCTGGGTCGAAGGCGAATGGGACAGCCCCGATCCCGTGCCGATCTTCGATCTGTTCATGCGCAACGCGGCCACCTTGGGCGACGTCGGCCGCGCCAAAGGCCCGTGGCGGATAGCGGGCAGGGCGCTCAATTTTCTGCGCAAGAATTCGCGAGCGCAGGCACGGCGGAACATCGCCGCGCACTACGATCTCGGCAACGATTTCTACCGCCAGTGGCTCGACGCGACGATGAGTTATTCCAGCGCCTTGTGGGACGGCATTTCAGCTGACGCACCGCTGGCCGAGGCGCAGGCGAACAAGGTTGACCGGCTGGGCGCCAGGCTGGCGCTAAAACCCGGCAGCGAAGTGCTCGAGATTGGTTGCGGCTGGGGTTTTCTCGCGAGGCGGCTGGCCGAGACGACCGGAGCGCGGGTGACCGGCATCAGCCTTTCCGACGAACAGCTGGAATGGGCGCGCGATGCCTTGGCGTCGTCGGGGCTGGGCGGGATCGAGTACCGCCACCAGGATTATCGCGATGTCGATGGCACGTTCGACGCGATCGCCAGCGTCGAGATGGTCGAGGCGGTGGGGCGTGAATACTGGCCGTCCTACTTCGATTGCCTTGCCCGCTGCCTGAAGCCCGGCGGGCGGGCGGCGCTGCAGTACATCACCATCCGTGACGACCTGTTCGATGCCTATGCCGCCAGTGCAGACTTCATCCAGGCCTATGTCTTCCCCGGCGGCCTGCTGATCAGCGAGCGCGAGTTCGCGCGACTGGCGCAGGAACGCGGGCTGACGTGGCAGGATCGCGAGGACTTCGGGCTCGACTACGCGCGCACACTGAAGCTGTGGCGCGAGGCACTAGACCTCGCTGTGGTCGATGGAAGGTTGCCTGCCGGGTTCGACGAGCGTTTCGTCAACCTCTGGCGATATTACCTCATGTATTGCGAAGGCGGGTTCCGCGGCGGCGGGATCAACGTCAGCCAGGTGACGCTGGTAAAGCGATAAGCGTCAGGGGCGGCGGAACACGCCGTCACCGCGATAGCGGGCGAGGATGTTGTCGTGGACGATGGGGCTGAGCAGGTTGGCAAAGGCGCAGCCGACGCGGCCGGAATCCCACCACACAACCTCGGCCTGCAGCGCTTCCATGCCGGGCAGGGTCAGCCAGCAGCGATTGCCGGTGTGCATGCGTTGCAGCGCATTGGCGCAGAAACCGCCGAGCGATAGATCGAGCACGACGGTCTGGAAGCCCTTGCCGCCGGACGGCCTGAGTGTTGCCGGAATATTGACACGTTGGCGGGGCGCGCTGCGATCCTCGAGCGCGGCCTGCCCATAGATGTTTGTATTCCAATCCGTTGTCGTCATGCCGGGCGACCTCGACCCATTGCGTTTGCGGCCTGCCGACAGGTCGGCAAACCTTTGCAAAGAATCGCGCGGCTACGTTAATTAGGCGCTATCAGTCCTGGTTAACGCGGATGCGGTGCGGACTGGCAAATTGTTCACCAAGAAGCGTAACGATGCGTTCAGCAACGATTTCCGGAGCCTTGACCGTCTGCGGGTCTTCGCCGGGGTAGGCGCGGGCGCGCATCTTGGTGCGGGTTGCGCCCGGATCGACCACGGCAACCCGGATCGAGGCGGTGTTGCGCACTTCCTGCCCATAGCAGTTGAGCAGGTTATCGAACGCTGCCTTGGTAGCACCGTAGGCACCCCAGTAGGCACGCGGGGTGGCGCCGACGCTGCTCGTCACGCCGATGACGCGGGCGTCCTGGCTCTTGCGCAGCATGCCGTCGAAGCCGGCGAGAAGCGCCTGCGTTGCCAGCACGTTGAGCGTCAGTGCCTGGTTGAACTCGCGCGCATCGATCTGCCAGACCGGGGTAAGCGTCGGCAGGACGGCAGCGTTGATCACCAGGATGTCGAGCGCCTTCCAGCGGCCAGAGATCGCCGTGGCAAGGCGGGCGATGCTGTCAGCTTCGGAGAGATCGACCGGAGCAATAGTGGCGCTGCCACCTGCTTCGAAGATTTCCTCTTCGATCTTTTCGAGGTCCTTGGCGTTGCGCGCCACCAGAACGACGTGCGCTCCGGCAGCGGCAAGTGCCTTGGCCGTGGCCGCGCCAATGCCGCGGCTGGCGCCGGTGACCAGCGCGACCTGACCCGCAAGGCTCATCTTACGCGACCTTTCCGACCGGCAGCGAAAGCTGGTCGGGGCTGTCACGATCGGCAAGATCGGTCAGCCGCGTGGGATATTCGCCGGTGAAGCAGGCGTCGCAATACTGCGGGCACGACTTCTTGCGCTCGGCCTCGCCCACGGCGCGGTAAAGGCCGTCGATCGAGACGAAAGCGAGGCTGTCGGCGTGGATGAACTCGGCCATGGCGGCGACGTCCATGCGCGCGGCGAGCAGCTTCGAGCGTTCGGGCGTGTCGACGCCGTAGAAGCACGAATGCTCGGTGGGCGGGCTGGCAATGCGCATGTGGACTTCGGCAGCGCCGGCATCGCGCATCATCTGCACGATCTTGAGGCTGGTGGTGCCGCGCACGATCGAATCGTCGATCAGCACGATGCGCTTGCCGGCGACGAGCGCGCGGTTGGCGTTGTGCTTGCGCTTCACGTCAGCGTTGCGCGCGCCGTCCGAGGGCTGGATGAAGGTGCGGCCGACGTAGTGCGAGCGGATGATGCCCAGTTCGAACGGAATGCCGGACTGCTGGGCGTAACCGAGCGCGGCAGGAACGCCGCTGTCTGGCACCGGGATGACGAGGTCGGCGTCGGCCGGGCTTTCCATCGCCAGCTGCGCGCCGATGGCCTTGCGCACCTGATAGACCGAGCTGCCACCCATGACCGAGTCCGGGCGGCTGAAATAGACGTGCTCGAAGATGCAGGGGCGGGCGTTGGGCGTGCCGAAGGGGCGGTGGGTGCTGAGATTGCCGTCGAGATCGACCTGGATCAGTTCACCCGGCTCCACTTCGCGCACGAAGTCGGCGCCGACGACGTCGAGCGCGACGGTTTCGCTGGCGAAGACCACCGCGTCACCGAGCTTGCCCATGACGAGCGGGCGGATGCCGAGTGGATCGCGGCAGGCGATCATGCCCTGCGGCGTCATGCAGATCAGCGAATAGGCGCCCTCGATCAGGCGCAGCGCATCGACGAAGCGATCGAGCAGAGTGGGGTAGCGGCTCGTCGCGACGAGGTGGATGATCACCTCGGTATCCGACGTCGACTGGAAGATCGCGCCCTTGCGGACGAGATCGCGCTTGAGGAACATCGCGTTGGAAATGTTGCCGTTGTGCGCGATCGAGAAGCCGCCGGAGGCAAGATCGGCAAAGAGCGGCTGCACGTTGCGCAGGCCCGCGCCGCCGGTGGTCGAATAGCGGACGTGGCCCGAGGCCATCATGCCCGGCAGTTCGGCGATGGCCGATCCGGTCGAGAAGTTTGCCGCGACGTGGCCGATGCCCTTGCGCGAATAGAACTCCCGCCCGTCGAAGCTGGTGATGCCGACAGCTTCCTGCCCGCGGTGCTGCAGGGCATGGAGGCCGAGCGCGACTGTCGCCGCCGCGTCACGAACGCCGAGTACGCCGAAAATGCCGCACTCCTCGCGCAGCTTGTCGTCATCGGCGCCGACGTCCCACGGCGTTGCATCGAGAAATTCGTGATCTGTGGTCATGGGTCCCATGGACTCGCGTGGGCGCGTGCGCGCCGGCCGGTTTCTGGCGCCCAAATGGCGACGTTTGCACACAATGGCAAGGGCAAGGTTCGCCGGAGTGGTGGTTCCGGTGGGGAACCGCGAGTCTTCTGGCGCGTAGTTGGGGCCACGAACCGCAGCGGATGGAGTTTTCAGGTGAATATGGTCAGGATCATCCTGCTTGCTCTGGTCGCGCTGTTCGTGACCGCCGGGACGCTGTCGTACCTGCTCGGCGTCGTTCTGCGCTGATTGCGGGATTCGATGATATTGCCTGCGACGCACTGCAAAAAATTAACCAGAATGCTGCAATTACGGGCCCATGCGCCTCGCACGATCCCTTGCTGGTCCGGTCAGTACAGCTATCGCCTACTTTGCGCTGGCCTTTGGCGCGGTGGCGTTCGGCCGGTTTACGGGCGGGGTTGCCATGGTGTGGATCGCCAGTGCCTTGCTGGCTGGGCGGCTGATCCATCTGCCGGTCAGGCTCTGGCCGCGCTGGCTCATCCCGTGCGGTCTCGTAAGCGCTATTGCGACCGGCTACTTCGGGCTGGGCTGGACATCCGCTGTGCCCCTGGCGCTGATCAACATCGCCGAGGCAGCGGCAGTGGCGCTCGTCTGGCGACGCATTACCGAGGCGTTCTGGCCGCACGACATCCTCGAATGGGTGACCTCGTTCTACCTCGGCATCGGCCTGACCATACCGCTGGTAACCGGGGGCATGGCTGCGTTGGTTACCTGGCTGGGGCTGGGACGGCCGCCGATCGAGAACTTCACGCACTGGATCATCGGCCACGCCCTGGGGCTGGTCGCATGTCTGCCGGTGTTCCACTATATCTATCACCGCCTCGGGCGCGGGCAGAGCTTCCTGCCATCGGCGCGGCAGTTGCCATTGGCGACGCTGGTGTTCGGGACCTTCGTGCTACTCACCGGCCTGGTCTTCAGCCTCGACATGCGGGCGCTGCTGGTCTTCCCGCTGGTGTTCCTGATGATCTCGTCGGCATTGGCGCCGGCGGCGATTACCACGCTGATGCCCCTTCTCCTGATCGGGATGGGCGGCGCGATGACGATCCTGGGGCACGGCCCGATTGCCGGGATGGACGTCGAATTCGGCGATCGCATCCAGTTCTTCCAGCTCTACGTCGGCGTGAGCGTTCTGGCGGCCCTCCCGCTCTCGTGCGAGCGCCATCGCCGGATCATCGAGATGCAGGAGATGCAGACGCGCATCGCCGAACTGGAACGGACCAGAGGCGTGTTCTGAAAGGCGCTTGGGCATACCGACTGCCGAAGACATTGCCGTTTGCCGCGCTCCAGCCTACATCCGCAACCGTCTCCGGCATTCCGGCGGCCTATTCCTGCCTGAGGACTTCTGCTTGATCCTGTCGCCATTCGAATGGACCATCGCCAAGCGCTACATGCTGCCGGGGCGGGGTGAGGCTTTCATCGCGCTCGTCGCGGGCATCAGCCTTGTCGCGGTAATGCTCGGCGTGGCCGCGCTCGTCATCGTGATGAGCGTGATGAACGGTTTCCGCGCCGAACTGCTCGACAAGATCGTGGGCCTGAACGGCCATGCGATCATCCAGGCCTATGGCGGGCGGCTCGATGACTGGCAGGACATTCTCAAGAAGGTCGAGGCAACGCCCGGCGTGACGCACGCCTCGCCGCTGATCGAGCAGCCGCTGCTCGCCAGCTTCAATGGCAGGGTCGAGGCGATCCTCGTGCGCGGCAACACTGCTGGCGATATCAAGCGGCTGGAGGACAAGCGCGTCGACGGGGTGATCGCCTCGCTGCGGCCAGGTTCGGGCAATGTCGCAATCGGCTCGCGCCTTGCCCAGAACCTCGGTGCGCGAGTGGGCGACAGCATCACGATCATCAATCCGCAAGGGCGCTCTACACCGTTCGGGACGGTCCCGCGCGAGATTGCCTACACCGTATCCGCCATCTTCGAAGTGGGCATCTACGACTACGATAATGCCTATGTCGTCATGCCCATCGCCGATGCCCAGACGCTGCTGTTGACCGGCGATTCCATCGGCATGATCGAGGTGACGACGACCAACGCGGACACCGTGTCCCAGACCTTGGCTCCCGTTGCCAAGAGCCTCGATGGCATTGCCGTCGTCACCGACTGGAAGACGATCAACGCCAGCCTGTTCGAGGCGCTGGCGGTGGAGCGCGTGGCGATGTTCATCGTGCTGTCGATCATCGTGCTGGTGGCGGTGTTCAACATCCTCTCGTCGCTGATCATGCTGGTGCGCGCCAAGACCCGCGACATCGCGATCCTGCGGACGATGGGCGCGACGCGGAAGAGTCTGCTCAAGATCTTCGTGACGATCGGCTTCGTGATCGGCGCGCTTGGCACGCTGTCTGGCCTGCTGCTCGGCTTCGTGTTCCTGTTCTTCCGCCAGCCGATCGTGAATGCGATCCAGTGGCTTACGGGTCAGAACCTGTGGGACCCGTCGATCCGCTTTCTGACGGAACTGCCCAGCCGGTCCGACCCGGTCGAGATCGCCACGATCTCTTTGATGGCGCTGCTGTTCTCGTTCCTTGCCACGCTTTATCCCGCGCTGAAGGCTGCCAGCACGGACCCGGTTCAGGTGCTGCGTTATGAGTGATCCAGTCGTCAGATTGAAGGACCTGCGCCGTTCGTTCAGCCAAGGCGGGGTGACCATCGACGTCCTGCGCGGGGTGAACCTCGATATCCGCCCCGGCGAGATCGTCGCGCTGCTGGGGCCTTCTGGCTCGGGCAAGTCGACGATGCTGCAGGCGATCGGACTGCTGGAAGGTGGGTTTTCCGGGCTGATCGAGATTGCGGGCACCAATGCCTCGCAGCTTTCAGGCGATGACCGGACGGCGCTGCGCCGTGATCACCTTGGCTTCGTCTACCAGTTCCACCACTTGCTGCCCGATTTCAACGCCACCGAGAACGTGGTCCTTCCGCAGATGGTGGCGGGCAGGACCCGCGCCGAAGCCGAAACCCGCGCAACCGAACTGCTCACGGCCTTGGGTCTTGCCAAGCGTCTCGATCACCGGCCCAGCCAGCTTTCAGGCGGCGAGCAGCAGCGCGTTGCCGTGGCGCGTGCGCTGGCCAACCGGCCGGAAATGGTGCTGGCCGACGAGCCGACCGGCAACCTTGACGAGGCAACCGCCGATCGCGTGCTCGAAGAGTTCCTCAAGCTGGTGCGCGGCGAGGGCAGCGCAGCGCTGATCGCCACGCACAACGAGCGGCTTGCCATGCGCATGGACCGGGTAGTGCGCCTGCACGAAGGCGTGCTCGAATAGGGATACAACGTCTCCTTCGCGCGTTTTTGGCGTGAAGAAGGAGATCGTATCTCATGAACACCACGATCCGCGCCGAAGCCGTAGATGCGGCTGCATTCTGGAATGACCACGCCGTTGTCCTGCGCCGGGAGGCCGCCGATGGCGTGTTCCACGGCTTTGCCTCGCTGCACGCCGGAACCTTTGCCGACATGGTGCGCATGGTCGCGCGCATGTCCGAAAGCGAGCGGGTGAACCTGGTTATCGAGAAATCCGGCGACCGCCAGTATTCGCCTGCCGAGATTCAGGCTTTGGCCCACCGCATCGACTTTCCCGCCTGATTTGCCGTTGATCCGCTCCCCTTGTCGTGCGAACCATTTGCACGACAAGGGGAGAAGTCATGTCCGGTCTCGATTGGAATGCCGAAGCCACGCTGCATGAACGCGACGATCATGGCTCGGAGATGCAGTACAATTTCAGCGTCCTGAAGAAGGCCCCCTTGCGCGAACTGGTGGCGGAAGTGGCTGCGATGGATGCTTCGCAGCGCGCCCGTCTGGTGATCGACGTGGCGGGCGGAAAGTCGCTCAACGTGGGCGAGATCCTCGAGCTTGCCGCCAAGGAGGGCCTGAGATGAGCGAACCTGTGACGATTGCCGACTTCAAGGTGAAGAAGCCCAACGGCGAGATGCTCGACCTTTCCGACAAGCAGGGCAAGGTCCTGCTGGTGGTCAACACCGCGTCGAAGTGCGGCTTCACCCCGCAGTACGATGGCCTTGAGAAGCTATGGAAGGACTACGGCGAAAGGGGCTTCGAGGTCCTGGCCTTTCCCTGCAACCAGTTCGGCGGGCAGGAACCGGGCACTGCGGACGAGATCGAGAGCTTCTGCAAGGTCAACTTCGGCCTGAGCTTCCCGCTCATGGCCAAGATCGAGGTCAATGGAGACGGTGCTGACCCGC